>Ga0207646_10008404_pt1 | contig 10351 bp, 7 predicted proteins | sample KBSK5502metaG_FD_184343 | JGI IMG/M metagenome (GOLD analysis project Ga0207646, IMG submission 184343) | Corn, switchgrass and miscanthus rhizosphere microbial communities from Kellogg Biological Station, Michigan, USA - KBS K5-50-2 metaG... | ecosystem: Host-associated > Plants > Roots >...
GGGGATCAGGCCCAGGTTCATTCGCGCCTGCTGATCCACCTGGTAGCCGCCGGTGCGTTCCAGGTCGAGCAATCGGGTCAGCAGCGTTTTGTTGACGTTCATCGGAACGACCCGGCCCATCACCGCGCCGGTTTCGGGATCGAAGAACGGACCCACCAGCTGTTTGATCAGTCCACGGCCTGGGAGGTAATCGGCGTCGAATACGAGATGAATCGGAGCGTCCGACGCCGCCATCGCATCCTTGAGCGCGGCGGCTTTGCCGGGCTTGCCACCCTTCCGGACAAACGGCGCCACTCGCACCGGGAACTTCGAGGCGTACTCCGCCAGAATCTTCGCGGTGCCGTCGGTCGAGCGGTCGTTGATCGGAATGATGACGAGCTGCCGCTCCGGGTAATCGCACACCAGCAGCGCATCGAGCATGTGCGCGATGACCCGTTCCTCGTTGTGGCACGGCACGAACACCGCCACGCGGGGCCAGCTGGCGGTTCCGACATCGACGTAGGGCTGCCGGTGGCGGCCGAAGAGCCGGTTGAGCGTGAAGAGGTAGTGGCGGATGGTGTAGACCACCATGATCGCGACGATCGCATAGAGCGGAATCAGCAGCGCGAGTCTCATCGGCCCCGCCCCCGCCCTCGTATCGGTGCCGCGAGGTGCGCCGGGGGCGGCAAATCCCGGCGTTCGAGCTCACCCCGCCAGGACAGGGCCCAACCGTAGAACGAGACGAACACCAGGATGTCGAGGAGCAGGCCGAACACCAGGAAGAGCACCGGCATGACCAGCGCGGTGCCGTGCATCACGAGCCAGATGTGCACGAGCACCTGCAGGGGAATGAAGACGGCAAGATGCGCCAGGATGGCGAGTGTGAGCAGCAGCTTCTTCCAGAGTGCCAGATCGAAGACGTGCAGGGTGAGCCCGAGTACCAGCGGCACCAGGGCCATGATCACGAGTCCGGCCGACAGCAGCACGAACACATGATCCTGGAGGCGGTAGGGAAAGGGATCGGCGGCGAAGGCGAAGAACAGGATCGCGGTCGCCTGGATGATCGCAAGGAGGCGGAGAAAATACCGGAGCGGTATAAACCGGACTGGAAGCAGAAAGGTCAGCCCGAAGACCAGCAGGGTGACGATCGTCGCGATCCGAAGCGCCCCGTCGCCGGGGAGCGGGGTACCCGCCGCGAGCACCGGCAGGGTGAACTCGAGGCCCCCAGGCAGATTCCATAGCTGGTCGCCCAGCGGGGCAGCGAGTCCGAGAAAGTCTCGCGCCCGCTCGAAGATTTCCTGCCAGAGCCGGCCGAGCGAGGGCAGCGCGATGTAGAGGAGCAGGACCCCGCCCAGGGAAAGCGCCAGGGTGGTGAGAAAGCGCAGCGCCGTCCATGGAAGTCCCACCATCGAGCGATGCGGGACGATCAGACCACCGCGGAAACCGCGAGTCCGCATGGCTTCGAAGTGCCGGGCCCGCTCCACCTCGCGCCGCGCCGACTTACCACGCATGGAAGAGACCGAGCGAAGCGCCCGCGCGCGTATAGAAGGGGTTGTGATACCACTCCGCGCCGAGCACGAAGCCGGTGCCGCCGGCGAGCCACTGCCGCCAGGTCGCGCCGGCTTCCTGGCTGCTGAACTCGCGCAGGGTCGCCGCGGCGCCGGTCAGCTGATATCCCTCGGTGCCGGCGCTGCCGCGAAGGGTCACCAGACTGCTTCCGCTCCGCCCGAGCGAGAGGGCGCCGGTGCCGCGGGCCGACCGCACCGATCCCGGATTGCTCCAGTTGACCCGGCCCCCGCCCTCGACCAGGACGCTCCCGCTTGCATACCAGGTGAGCGAGCCGAAGAGCGCGCGATCGGTGAAACCCGATTTTGCATCCACCAGCGTTCCGCCGCCGGTCAGGATGAGCGAGCGCGCCCTGCCGAGCTTCACATTGAGCGAAGCGTCGAGCCGGAAATCGGGGAGCACGAACTCTCCGCTGCCGCCGCCCACCCCAACCTGGGTGTAGATCCGGCTGGAGAAGGTGTGGACGTTGGCGAGCGAGCCGTATACGCCCCGGTCACGGAAGGCTTCCTGCGCCTTCGCGTCGACATACCAGACATTCCTGGACCCGGCAATCACGGCGCGCGCGTAGCCGCCCTTCCAGTCGCCGAATCCGCCGGTGACGTGATGGTAGAATCCCCCGGCCTCGATCCAGGAGGCGGCGCTCTGCGCGGCGAGTGGTGACTGAGGCAAAGAGGCAAAGAGGCACAGGAACAGCGGCGCGATGACGCGAAGCCGCGGGGGCGCGTGGACGCGAAGGCGCGGAAACGCCATCATGTCGCGTTCAATGCTGCGGAACCGGCGAATCCACCAGCGGCGCCGCAAAGAGCCGGCCGGTCCGGAATCGCTCGACGAGGATGTCCACGATACGCGTCGCGGCGTGGCCGTCGCCGAACGGATTCCCACCGCTGATCATGGCGCGATAGGCGACGGGATCGGAGAGGATGTGGTTCGCCTCTTCGACGATCAAGTCACGATCGGTGCCGACCAGCTTCCCGTATCCCGACTCCACGACTTCGGGGCGCTCGGTGACGGTGCGCAGGATGAGGACCGGTTTGTGCATTGCCGGCGCTTCTTCCTGGATCCCGCCGGAATCGGTGAGCACGAGCACGCTCCGCCGCATCACTTCGATCAGGTCGGGGTATTCCAGCGGCTCGAGCAGGATGATGCCCGGCACCTCGTGCAGCTCCTCGAACACGATCTCCCGCACGTAGGGATTGAGGTGGACCGGAATCACGATCTCCGTATTCGCGTGGGTTTCGACCAGTCGCCGGAATGCGGCGCAGACGTTTCGGAGGTTCTGGCCGAGGTTTTCGCGGCGGTGCACCGTCGCCAGGATGACCTGCTTGGATTCCCACCCGAGGGCGTTGAGCGCCGGATCGTCGAAGACCCCATCGTGCCGGATCGACGCGAGGGCGTCGACGATGGTGTTGCCGGTGACGTAGATGTGCTCGCCGGCGACCCGCTCCGCCTCGAGGTTGCAGCGGGCACGCTCGGTCGGCGCGAAATGAATGTCGGTGACGCAGCTCGCCATCCGCCGGTTGACTTCCTCCGGGAAAGGCCGGCGGGCATCGCCGGAGCGGAGCCCGGCCTCGACATGCCCGATCGGAATGCCGTTGTAAAAGGCGGCAAGGGCCGCGGCGATCACGGTGCTGGTGTCACCCTGTACCAGCAGGAGGTCGGGCTTGATCTGCCGGAAGGTCCCGGTCAGGGCGATCAGCGCGCGCGCGGTGAAGTCCGCCAGTGTCTGGTTGGCGTGGGTGAGACCGAGGTCCATGTCGGAGGAAAGCGAGAAGGCGTGCATCGCCTGCGCCAGCATCTCCCGCTGCTGCGAGGTGGTGATGACCACCGTCTCGAACAGCTCGGATCGGCGCCGAAGCTCCTGGATGACGGGCGCCAGCTTGATCGCCTCGGGCCGGGTGCCGAGGACGACGGCGATCTTGTGCTTCGGCGTGCCGGAGGGTGACATGGACCTCTATGAGAGCAAAATAGGGGCCGGGGGGTTCCGCCCCCTAACCCTTTGCAGGGCAAGGAGGTGGCGCCACGGAGTAAGCGCGCTAGCGGTACTTCGCGGTGTATCGCGCGATCGAATCGCTGATCGTCTGGTACGCGGCCGCCCGGGCTTCCCATCCCCGGATTTCCACCCGCTTTCCCTCGAGATCCTTGTAGGTCTGAAAGAAGTGCTGGATCTCCGCGAGGAGATGCTTCGGCACATCGGTAAGCTCGCGATACTCCTCCTGCAGCGGATCCTCGGTGGGAACGGCGAGGATTTTTTCGTCGGGCACGCCGCGGTCGAGCATGTGGAGCACGCCGAGTGGCCGGAGATCCACCTCACACCCGGGAAATGTCGGCTCCTTCAGGAGGACGAGGACGTCCATGGGATCGTCGTCCTCGGCGAGAGTCTGGGGGATGAAGCCATAGTCGGCGGGGTAGTGCACCGCGGAGTAGAGCACCCGGTCGAGCCGCAAAATCCCCGACGCCTTGTCGAGCTCGTACTTGTTTCGGCTGCCTCCCGGAATCTCCACGATGGCGCGAATGTCCTCGGGGGGATTCCGGCCCGGCGTGAGGTCGTGCCAGAGGTGTTTCAGGTGGGGTTCCCAGTGGTGGTGGAGAGCTATCAGCTATCGGCTATCGGCTATCGTCTACCGGTCGCCGGCAGCCGGCAGTAGCCTCTAATAAGTGCATATTAGGGGCCCATTGTCCATCTCCATGGGAGGGACATGCTTCTACCGCTGCTCGCCGTGACGCTCTTGCAGGGAAATCCGCCGGCCCTCACGCTCGATTCGGCGATCCATCGCGCCCTTCGGGTACGGGGACGGGTCGGGGAGGCGGCGGCCGGTGTGGCCGAGGCGCGAGCCAATCGCCGCGTTGCGGGTCAGATCCCCAATCCGAGCCTCTCCTTCGAACGCACCGCGGATGTGCCGCATCAGCATCTCCTGTTCGACCAATCGCTCTCCTGGCTCGCCACCCGGGGCGCCGACCGCGCCGCGAAGGACGCTGCGCTTCGGCGGGCCCGCTCCGACTCGACACAGTTGATGGCGGGCGTCGTGCAGGAAGTGCGCATCGCCTTCTTCGGCGCGGTCGGCGCGCAGCAAGCGCTTCGCCTGGTGGGGGAACAGGTGTCACTCGCCGATTCGCTGGCCCTCTTCGCCCAGCGCCGATTCGAGGCGGGAGACATTTCCCGCTTCGAGTGGGAGCAGGCGGCACAGGAGGCCCGGCGCAGCCACCAGCTGCTCTCGAAGGCGCGTGAAGAAGGCGGTGCCGCTCAAGCCTCGCTCGCCCACGCGGTGGGGTGGAGCTCCCCGGGTTTGCCGGAGGCGACCGGCCTGCTGGATCAGGGACTCGATGGGGCCGGCGAGGTTGAGCAGCCAACGGACAGCATTCCCTTCGTCGTGAGCGCCATCTCCGATTCCGCCGCACTCGCGCTCGAGTTCCACAGCGCCCGCCGCGGGCGGTTTCCGGTTCCGTCGATCGTCGCGGGAGCGGAATGGGGTGATCCCGACCTCCCCAATCAGACGCTGAGCGTCATCGGCTTCGCGGTGCCGCTCCCGCTCTGGAATTCCGGAGGGGCGGAAGTCACCGCAGCGCGGGCTCGCGCCGAGCGGGGAGCCGCGGTCGCACGCGAAGCACGCATCGAGGCGACTCGCGCGGTTGCCGAGTCCCGGATCCGGCTGGCGGAAACGGCGTTCCGCGCGCGCTTCGCCAGGGACTCCCTCGTTCCCGCCGCGCGCCAGCTGCGGGAGCGCGCGCTGGCCGCCTACCGCGCCGGCGAGACCCCGATCCTCGCGGTGCTCGATGCGTTCCGCAGCGAGCGCGAAGTGGTCCAGGCCGAAGTCGACGATCTCCTCGCATTCCAGGCGGCGCTGGCGGCGTGGCGCGCACTCTTCGGGAGGATGGAATGATTCGAACTTTGTTGGTCACGGCACTCCTGACCGCCGCCGCCGGCTGCAGCAAGGGTGGGGAGGAAGCCGAGATCATCCCGAGAGTGCCGGTGGGCATTCTCACCGTCACCACCGACACGCTGACCGACGCGGTGCCCGTGGTCGGCCGGTTGTCGCCCACACCGGGAGGATCGGCGCTCCTCACCGCGCCGGCGCCCGGCGTCGTGAGCAAGGTGCTGGTACAGGTGGGCGCGCCGGTCAGACCAGGCGCGACATTGATCGAGCTCAGCGTGCCCGAGCTCACCCAGAACGCCCGCGGGCTTGCCGCCGCGGCCGATGCCGCGGAAAAGGATGCGAAACGCCAGCAGGAGCTGCTTGTGCAGGGTCTCACCTCGCAGCGCCAGGCCGAGCAGCGCGCCGCCGAAGCGGTCGCCGCGCGCGCACAGGCGTCCGCCGCTGCGTCGCTTCTCGCGCGAGCCCATGTTCGGAGCCCGATTTCCGGAGCAGTCCAGCGGGTCATGGTGCATGAGGGGGAGCAGGTCGATGCGGCGAAGGAGCTGATCGAAGTCATCAACGGCACGACCCTCGACCTGGTCGCCTCGGTGCCGGCAAAGGATCTTGCCCATCTCCGCATCGGCCAGACGGCTCGAGTGACAATGGACGGCTCGAGCGAGTCGCGCCCCGGTCGCCTGGTGGCGATCGCGCCGGCGGTGGATTCCCTCACCAATTCGGCGCAGGTGATCGTCCGGATCGTCAATCGCGACGGGGCGCTCCGTGCGGGCACCGGTGCCACGGCGATGGTAGAGACCGGGGCGCACAAGAACGCGCTGGTGATCCCCGATTCGGCGCTCGTGGTGGTGGGCGATTCGATGACGGTCTTCGTGGTGGAAGGTGATACGATCGCAAAGGCTCGCAGTGTCACCGTCGGAGTCCGGCGCAATGGAGTGGCCGAGATCCTCGCCGGACTCAGGGCGGGCGAGCGCATCGTCGTGTCCGGCGCCTTCGGACTGGTGGATGGGATGCTGGTGGTGCCGGCGGATTCCGCCGCGCCATGAAGGTGACCGGAACGTTCCAGCGGCACCGCCCGGCGGTGTACCTCGCCATTGCCCTGCTCACCGCCGCGGGGCTCTACGCATCCAAAACGCTCCCGGCTGGTGCCTATCCCGAGGCGGTTTTCCCCCGGATCGTGGTGCTCGCGCATGGCCCCAGCTTCGAGCCGCGTGACATGGTGGTGGCGGTCACCCGCCCGCTCGAAGAAGCGGTCAGCGGAGTGATCGACCTGCGCAAGATCCGGAGCCGCACGGTGCGGGGCGGCACCGATCTGAGCCTCGAGTTCCGCTCCGGCGCCGACATGCAGTACGCGCTGCAGCAGGTGCAGTCCCGGGTCTCCGCCGCCGCCGACCAGCTGCCGCCGAATCTAGAGGTCGCGGTGGAGCGGCTCACCCCGTCGGTCTTTCCCATGATGCAGTACGAGCTCACCGGCGGCGACCCGGTGGTGCTTCGCGATCTGGCGCAGTACGTGATCCGGCCCCGCCTGGCCCGGCTGCCCGATGTTGGCGAGGTGGATGTCTCCGGCGGCCTGGTACGCGAGGTCTCGGTCCGGCTCGATCCCGCCCGCCTGATCTCCTACCGTCTGGGCGTCCGCCAGGTGACCGACGCCATCTCGAATTCCAATCTCCTCACGGCGGTCGGCCGGGTGGACCGGGAGCACCGGCAGTTCGGCGTGCTGGTGTCGGGACTCGCGGAGACGCCTGATGCGGTCGCGCGCATCGTGGTCGATCGCGCCGGCGAGCGCTCCATCACGGTGGGCGACCTGGGCACCGTATCGTACGGAGCCGAGGATCTCTTCGAGCTTGCGCGCGGCAATGGGAAGCCGGCGGCACTGATCAACGTGTCTCGCCAGCCGGCGGGCAACACCCTGATCGTGGAGCGCGCCGTCGAGGAGGCGGTGGTTGCACTGCGGCCGCTGCTGCCTCGGGGCGTCAAGCTCGAGCTGGTATACAACCAGGGCGCGCTGGTGCGCGAATCGGTCGCAAGCGTCCGGGATGCGATGCTGATCGGCGGGATCCTTGCGACGCTGGTGCTTTTCCTCTTTCTGGGCCGCCCCGGCGTGGCGCTGGTGGCGGCGTTGTCGATTCCGATCACCATCGCGGGCACCTTCGTCGGACTCTCCTTGCTGGGCGACTCGCTCAACCTGATGTCGCTGGGCGGACTCGCGGTCGCCATCGGCCTCATCATCGACGACGCGGTGGTGGTCATCGAGAATGTCGAGCGGAATCTCGCCTTGCACCCCGGCGAGCCGGCGCTCGAGGTGATCCGGCGCGGCACCGATGAAATTTTTGCCCCGGTGGCCGGCTCCACCCTGACGACCGTGGTGGTGTTCACACCGCTCGGCCTCCTGCAGGGAGTGGTGGGCGCCTTCTTCCGCTCGTTCTCGGTCGCCCTGGCCGTCGCGGTGCTGCTGTCACTGGTGGTGGCCATGGCGCTGATTCCCTTGCTCACCGGTGACTGGCTCACCAAGCGGCCCCGGCACGACGAGCGGCCCCCGAAGTTCCGGCTTTCATTGGCGCCGGTAGAGCGGGTGTACGCCCGCGTGCTCGGTTCGCTGCTGCGGCGCCCTCCGCTTGCCGGCGTGATCGCGCTCGTCCTCGCCGCCTCGCTCCTCTTCCTCGGCCGGAGCATCGGCACCGGTTTCATGCCCGACATGGACGAGGGCGGCTTCATCCTCGACTACTGGGCGCCGACCGGCAGCTCGCTCGCGGAAACCGACGCGATGGTGGGCCGCATCGAGAAGATTCTCCAGGCCGATCCCGACGTGCAGTCCTTCACCCGGCGGACCGGCAGCGAGCTCGGGTTTTTCGCCACGTCGCCCAACACCGGCGACATGTCGGTGCTGCTCAAGCCGCGCGGACAGCGTGGCTCGTCGGTTTACGAGGTGATGAACCGGATTCGAGAGCGGGCCGAGACCGAGGTCCCGGCGGTCCGCATCGAGCTGCTTCAGATCCTCCAGGACCTGATCGGCGACCTGGCCGGGAATCCTAACCCGGTCGAGATCAAGCTCTTTCACCCCGAGCTCCAGGTGTCCGAAGAGGCCTCCCGGAAAGTGGCCGAGGCGGTCGAGTCGGTACCCGGGCTGGTGGATCTCTTCGATGGGGTGCAGGGCAATGTTCCCGAGGTCCGGGTCGACCTCGATCCGGTGCGGGTGTCGCGGCTCGGCCTCACGATTCGGGAGGCGAGCGACGAGGCGCACGACGCACTGCTCGGCGGCAATGCGGGGACCGTGCGCGAGCCCGACCGGCAGGTGCCGATCCGGGTGCGGCTCCCCGATTCGGTGCGGCTGGATCCCGGCATCGCGGGCCGGCTCCCGATCGTCGGTCCCGGCGGATGGGCGACGCTGGCATCACTCGGACGGGTGCACGACACGGTGGACGCGCTCGAGCTGACCCGGGAAAATCTCCGCCCGTATACGATGGTCACCGGCGAAGTGGACCCGACCCACTCCAGCCTCGGCGCGGTGATGAAGGAAGTCCGGTTGCGGGTGGCGGCGCTTGCATTGCCGCCGGGAGTGGTGCTCGAGATCGGCGGCCAGGATGCGAGCCAGCGGGAGGCCTTTCTTCAGCTGCTCCTGGTGTTCGCGCTTGGCGCGGGGGCGGTGCTCTTGGTAATGGTGGTGCAGTTCAAGAGCTTCCGCGGGCCCGTCGCCATCATGCTGGCCGCGCCGCTCGGCTTGACGGGCGCACTCCTGGCGCTCGCCGTGACTGGTGTGCCGTTCAATGTCTCGAGCTTCATGGGGCTGATTCTGCTGGTCGGCCTGATTGTGAAGAACGGAATCATCCTGCTCGACGCCGCCCAGCATTTCCGGGATCAGGGAGAGGAAGTGGCCGAGGCGCTGCGCAAGGCGGGGAGTCTTCGGCTGCGGCCGATTCTGATGACGACGCTGTGCACCCTGGCCGGATTGCTGCCGCTGGTGCTCGGCCTCGGATCCGGGGCGGAGCTGCAGCGGCCGCTGGCGATCGCGGTCATCGGCGGGCTCACCCTGTCGACCTTCGTTACGCTGTTGCTGCTGCCGGTCGGGCTCGAGGTGCTGGGGGCGTTGGGGGGGGCCGGCCGGCGAACGGGCACTCTCCAATAGTCTTCAGTCTTCAGTCTTCAGTCTTCAGTCTTCAGTCTTCAGTCGTCAGTCTTCAGTCGTCAGTCGTCAGTTGTTGGTTGAAGGTCTCATAGACTTACGACCGAAGACTGAAGACCGCACTACTCAAAACGCCATACTCATGCCTACGCCCCCCGGCCCCACCGCCAGCTTCGCCTGGAAGCGGTGCACGAAGCGCGCGGAGAGAATGCCGACGCCCGCCCCCAATACGACATCGGATGCCCAGTGCTTGTCGTCGTGCATCCGAGCGTAGGCGGTGACGGTCGCCAGCGTGAAGAAACCGAGGTCGGTCCAGATATCCGGGGTTTCCCGCGCGAGCGACGTCGCCAGCGCGAAGGCGACCGCCGTATGCCCGGAGGGAAGGGAATTGTCCTTGAAGCGAAACATGTGAAAGCTGTAGGGATCGTCGATCGAGTTGAACGGCCGGTCTCTTCCGGCGATCACCTTGAGCACGATCGCCGCTCCACCTCCGAGCAGCGTGGACTTGAGCGCGCGGGAAGTGACGCCGTAGACGCCCTTCTTGTTGAGCGCCTTGCTCCCCACCGAGAGGGCCAGCAGACTGGAGTAGACAATGACCCCATCACCGAACCCGTTCCCGATGTCGGAGACGGTTCTCCCGACGGCGTCATGCGGATCGTTGAGCCGGTTCCGGATGCTCTGGTCGTTGGCGAGCGCCAGACCCGTCGCGGCGGCGACACCGATGACTTCCCCCCAGCGGAGCAGAGGGCGATGCGCGCGGCGGATCGTCGCGGAATCGAGTTTGGGTTCCTGTGCGGCGAGGGACTGGACGGACATCAGG
>Ga0207646_10008405_pt1 | contig 10350 bp, 16 predicted proteins | sample KBSK5502metaG_FD_184343 | JGI IMG/M metagenome (GOLD analysis project Ga0207646, IMG submission 184343) | Corn, switchgrass and miscanthus rhizosphere microbial communities from Kellogg Biological Station, Michigan, USA - KBS K5-50-2 metaG... | ecosystem: Host-associated > Plants > Roots >...
CTAGGAGTGAGCTGGCGGTTTTGAGGCGAGGGCCGCCCGGATGGCGGCCGACGCGAGGCGGCAGCTGTGCAGGACGCTGCTCGGCTCGCCGAAGAGCTCATGGCTTGCCTTCGCGACCTCGAAGCTGCCTTCGAACCACTGCAGCAGCGACGCCGCGGCGCCTTCCTCGCAGGTGACGACGTACTTGCCGGCCTCGAGCGTCGCCCGCTGGAGCGCCCGCCACTCCTCGGCGCCGATGGTGAGCCCGTGACTGCGGTGGATCGTTCGCCCCGTCTCGCCCGTGATCAACGTGTACGCGTCCTGGGGTAGCGCGAACGTCACCATGTTCGTCTCGCCGTGAACGTGGCGACGGGGCGATCGGGGCCGGGGCTCAAGGGGTAACCCGTCCCATGGAGCGCAATTATGACATCAGACGAGGTCGGGCGTGCTCTCCGGGGCGGCGTACCTGACGCGGGCGCCGTCCACGCGCGCCCACGACGTCAGCACGTGCTCGCTGGTACGGCGCGCGCCGAGCATGTGCGTCACGCGAAGACCGCGCGCCGCCAGCGCGTCGGCGATGAGCGAGCGATGGCACCGCCACGGCACGGCCTCGGCGCACATGATCGCGGTGGGGCGCCGCCGGGCGAGACCGATCAACGACAGCAGATTTTGCTCGAAATCCCGTGTCTCCATGTGATCGGCATAGCCGCGGAAGCTCGCGTTCCGCCAGCCGGTGTTCGTCGAGTCCGGGCGAGGTCGACGCAGGCCACCGAGCCCCGGCATGTGGACATAGGCGATGCCGGCCGCGGCGAGAGCCTCGGCAAACGTCTCGCGGTTGAACTGCGGGTTGTGTCGCGAGCGCGGGATGGTGCGGACGTCCACGAGCTGCTCGATGTCGTGCTCGGCAAGGAGCGCCAGGCTCTCGTCCAGGGCGCGCGTGGCGTGACCGATCGTCCAGAAGTCCGACCGGGCCGCCACGCGGCCGACGCCTGGCGTTACTGGGTCGGGACGGGTACCCATGGCTCAGCGCAGGCCGGAACGTCCGGATAGTAGCCGCCCGCGCTCTGGCAGTAGTACCAGTACGGCGGCGGCGGCACGGTATAGACCGGCGGCTCGTACGACTCGACGGGTGCCGCTGCGTATCCGTACGCGTAGGCAGGGCCCACGAAGAAAGGCGTCACGCCGACGAACACGCGGCCACGATCGCCCCGATGAAACTCACGACCGCCTCGATGAAACTGCTGGTGGCCGAAGAGGAAAGGCCGGCCGGGCGAGGCGCCCGGATGACCCTGGAAGCCGCCACGACCGGCGGCATGAGCTGCGGGCTGGCCCCCGGCGAGGCCGTGTGGCCCGGCGGCCGCTCGCGCGTGGCTCGGGACGGCGGCCACGAAGACGAGAGCCCCAGCGGCCAGGACGACGGCGAGGAGTCGGTTCATGATCTTCCTCCTATCTCCCACGTCCATTGGACGCGCCGGCCGGCCCCGTCATGCGCGGCCGCGGAGGCGATCCGTTGCGTCGTCAGCAACGCCCTTGCTTGGCGAGTCCTGGCGGGCAGCCTCTGCCGCCGGCCCTCACCGATCTCGAGGGTGCCGCCCGGGCTGATCCAGGTAAACTGCCGGAAGGTCTCGCGACGTCTTATCTTCTCGGTGAGGAGGACGAGATGAAAACCCTGCTGGTCGGCGTTCTGGTGGTCGTGATGCTCGTCGGACTGTTCGTGGCCCCGGCCGACGCCTGGGGGCGTCATGGTTACCGACACTGGGGTCCTCTCGGAATCTTCGCCGCGCCGACCGGCTGGATCCCGGTCGTTCCTCGGCCCTAGCCTCGAGGCGTCAGGGATTCGCTCGCGGCGCCGAGGCGACTGCGCTGTTGAACGCCTCGATCGCCGCCCGGTAAGCCGCGATGGCGGCGTTGAGCCGTCGCTGAGACGTCGCGCAAACCGTCTCGGAGGCAGACCCTTCAGGAACATCCTCGCAGCGCTCGTTGTGGTCGCGAACCTGGGCGCCAAGAGCGGTGCGCTGCTCGACGAGGCCCGCGCGCTGCTTGACCAGCTGCGAGCGGGTCGGCTCCACGATGTTCGTCGGGACGTCGCGGAGCGGTGGGCCTTGCGCTCGTGCGCTCGACCCGACCGCCAGAAGGGCGATGAGGGCGGTCTGGACGAGCAAAGAACGCCGCATGCTGGACCAGCGAGACTCCTCTCTCCCGAGACATCGTACCCTATGCGGAATTCGGCAGTGCCTGACCCGGATCGACCGCGATGGCGAGATCCACGGGCTCCGCGCCATAGTCCTCGAACCAGGCGACGCTCTCCTGCACCAGCGTGATCCTCAAGACGTGAGGCCCCGGCCGTTCGGGCGCCTCGACGATCATCTGCAGTAGAGCCTCGTCGCCGCCGTTCAGATCATATGGCAGGGAGGTGCGCCGCCCCTCGTAGACGACGACGCCGCCGGCCGTGTCGAGCCAGTGATAGGCGGCGTTGACCGGTCGCGGGCCGGACGCGAGCCACGTCTGCTTACCGGTGTTCCTGATCCGGATGGCGAGGGGAAAGCTCGTCCTCGTCGGAACGTGGCTCGGCACCGCCTCGACGGAGATCTGCGCCGAGAAGACGCTCAGGGGAGGAAACGCGCGCCGCGCCACCGCTGGGGACAGATCCACCAGCCCCTCGAAACGGCGGCCTCGTCGACCCCGGATCTCGAAGGACGCGGCGTCCGGCCACCAGTGGAAGCAGCGCTGAAAGTGCCCGGGGCCTTCGTGGAGCGCCACCGTGACGAAGTAGCTGCCTTCCGCCAGCGGCAAGCGCATCCGGAACTCGACCTCGTAGATCACCCGCGGGCGAGCGTCCCAGGATTTTCCCAGGTGATGGCTGTTCGTCCCGAAGACGGTTCGATGCGCGTCGTCGCGGATGCCGATCCCGACCGTGAAATCGTCCGTCGCGTCCTGTGCCAGCACCCATATGAGGATGACCGCTTCTTCCCCGGATTGGACGACTGAACTCCCTGAGAGCGCGCCCTTGATCTCCACGCGGCGGATCTTGACCATCCCATCGCCGAACTCGGAAGGTGGACCCGGCACCGAAGACGCGACCGGCTCTTCTCGCGCTTGGAAGAGCTCCTCCCCGCCACTCCGGAGGCTGATCACCCGCCGCAACATCGCGCGCCGGCGCTTGCCGAAGAGGCCGACGGCATGCTCGTACAGCTCAATATCGAGCGTGGTCAGCGCCCGCAGCCTCGCACGGACTTCCGGGCTCGTCTCCTCGAGATGTTTTCGCTGTCGGGCGCGGTTGATCGTGGGGATGGTGTCGATCGCCGACCATCCGAAACGGTAGCACATCATGTCCAGGGAATCCGCGAATGCCTCGTGGATTCCCACGAAATCGTACTGCGACAGGATTTCTTTGGCCCCGGTCAACACCGCCGGGTCGTCCTTGCCGGTCGCATACCCGTCGCTCGACAGTTGGTGGAAGTGGCGGACGAGGAAGTTCGAGACGGTCTCGACGATCGCCGGATCCTCGCTCATCACGAAATCCTCGAGGTCCTTGGTCCTGGCCAGCCGCACGGCGTCGTCCTCGGCCACGCTGCTCTCGCGGAAGAAGTAGTAGAGGGACAGGATCCAGTCCTCGGGACGGCGGAGCATGGTCAGATATGCCCGACGGCGGTTCGTGAGGCTCCCTGGCGAATGCCAGAAGTGACCGGTGATCATCGTCTTCGTGTCCATCTGTGCCATGATCTGCTCGGCCTGTTGCCAGCGGATAATCGGCGACACGTTCTCCGGGCCGAAGAGAGCGTCGAAGATGGCCTTCATGCTCATCCCGCCGGTCCTCGGGATGTGATCGAAGAGGTATCGCTCGTTCGTCACCAGCCTTGTCATCGTCGGATCATCCGTAGGCCGCCCATGGGAATGCGCGAAGGTATCCACGGGTCGGACGAGCCACAGCGTCGTCCCGTTTACCGGCCCGATCGGCTTCGACCGGAATGTCGCATCAGCGCTGCCCCTGGATTAGGCATGGAGGCCGCGACCTTCGTCAGCTCGCGGGGGCGGAGTGAGGTGTTCTGGAATTCCGGATTCTGATCTCGGCGAGGTGGTCGAAGACCAGGCCCGGGCAGTCTATGTGGACATGCACGCGAGCACAAGCATCAGCGCCGCGCTCCGCGCATCAGAGCCCGGATCGGCTCCGCGATGCCGTCGCGTCCCTGAAAGGGCTCAGCACAAAGTCAGCACAAGGCCTGTAGAATCGGAAGCACGGCCCGTAACTGTGCATGCGCCTGTAGCTCAGTTGGATAGAGCATCGGACTTCTAATCCGAGGGTCGCAGGTTCGACTCCTGCCAGGCGCACCAACCTCGTGCAGCCGTTCCGCGAGGGGTTACCTGAGCTCGGATAGGTCGAGGACCACAAGCCCCTACTACGTCGTCTCTTCAGCCGGCAGCGCGAGGACCACGACGAGCACACACAGCCGTACCGCGAGATCGTCAGGCAGGGGCGGCACGGTCAGCGCGCGCTCTCAGGGGATCCGGGCCGCGGTGCGGCAGCGCCACATCGCGGGCAATGATTCCACGCCGCCTCGAGTATCGTGCTGCACGTCGGGCACGTCCGCGGCGCCGCGGAGGCCGATCAACAGATCCTGGGTTCCCAGCATGATGACTCTCCTATCGACTACGACCGACTTTGCGGCGGTGCCGCGGGGCCCGGGTGTTGAACAGCCTCGATCACCGGGTCGTCAACGAACGGCCGCGGCTCCGGTAGGGCCAGTCGGATCAGGTCTCCCTCCTGCAGGAGCAGGTCGATCTCGGACGCCTTCTTCGTGAAGGTGGCCAGCACGACGGCGTGGTCGAGTTCGATGCGCGCAAGGACACGGCCCTGCTCCCGTACCTTCCTCGTCACCCGGCCTTCGACGCTATGTGTCGGTGTGGCGAACGGCGAGTGCAGATACGGCGCTGCCAGAGACGGCAGCTTCAGCGTTCCGACGACCCCGAGCGCGCCGCCCACGAGCAGAGCCCCGATGAGGACTATCCAACCCTTCATGGCCAGTACACTCATTCATGATACGCGCCGCTCGCCAGCTCAACAGGGGCCCGAGTGTGGGACGGTCGCCGCGCCTCGATCACAGGCGTATGATCAAGACGCCATGCGGTGGCGTTCAGTCTTGGCGCTCGCCTTCTTGGTAGTGCTGGGCGGCCTCGCCCCGTTGGCTCATGCCAGTCCGCCGGACCCCACATACATCCCGGGTTTCTACGACGACGCGGACTACGACGATGTCATCCTGCTCGTGTTGTCCACGGTTGGCCTGCTCGACGGCGCACCGTCCGTCGTGGCACAGGTCGGCCCGCCCGTCGTCGAAATCCTTGCTCATCGACCGGCGCCCCCTCTCGCAACACCGGAGTTCGGCCCGAGCCTCACCCGCGGACCTCCGACCGCCTGATCGGCCTCGACGCAGCAACTTCCGAGGACCATTGATCGACGATGCGCGGGGCATCCCGCCATCAAGGAGGTCTGCCATGAAGACGTGGATCGCATCTGTTGCCAGCGTGCTCGTCTGCGGTATCGCGAACGCCGCGTTCGCCCGACCTTCCACGCCGCCGCCGTCCACGGGCATCATCACCCCGCTGACCGGGGACCGCGACAGCGCGCCGTCGGCAAGCCCGGCGACTGACCCCGCGGCCGGTTGCCAGGCGAACCCGGCAGGTTCGGTCATGATGAACGGGGCCGTCGTGCCCGCGCCCCATGCGACGACGACGGCCACCGGCGTGCGGAGTGCCGCCGTCATCAACGGCGCCGCCGTGCCGAGTGCCGCCCCGGTGCCCGGTGCCGGTTGGTGTGGTGGCGCGTATTCGGAGTCGGCAGGAACGAACTTCGGGTCTGCCCACTGACCAACGGGTGGACGGGAGGGCCCGCGCCCTCCCGTTCTCCACACGTCACGCCGGCCTGGACGTTCATGTCCTGAACCGACGAGGAGAAGAACCATGAAGAGGCTGTTGGCCGCGATCGCGGTCCTCACGAGTGCGACGCTGATCGCTATTGCTCCCGCGGACGCCGCAGCGCGCGGCGGTCACGGAGGCGGCTTCCACGGTGGTGGCTTCCATGGGCATGGGTTCCACCACGGCTTCCGCCCCGGATTCCGGGGCTCCGTCTTCGTCGGGATCGGGCCGTACTGGGACCCGTACTGGTGGCCGTACTATTACCCCCGGCTTACGCGCCCGTTTACACCACTCCGGTCGCCACCGAGCCGCAGACGTACATTCAACGGTCGCCGGCTCCGACCGACTGGTACTACTGCGAGAGTGCTCGAGGGTATTACCCCTACGTGCAGCAGTGCCCGGGCGGGTGGCTGACCGTTGTGCCACCGACGGGAACAGAGTCCCGATGAACATGTATCACGGTCAGTGGGTCGCGACGATCGCGAGCGCGACGGCCACGATGAAGCCAGTCCTCAACGGACTTGTATCAGAGTTGTGATCTTGCGCATCTTCGAGTGCCCGTTGGTTATTGGGAGAAAGACGGTTGAAGGTGGAAAAGTGCTTGCACATGAGCACCCCTGCGATCTCCTCCCGACGCGCCTACTTGCCCGTGAGTGCTGACTGGACCTTCTTCAGGGCGTCGAGATTCTTTTGAAGGCCGCTCACGTGCGACTCCATTTCGACGATGGAGGAGCCGAGCTGGGACACCGCCGCGAGGGGACCGCCGCCTTTGCCGAGCTGCTCGAGGGTGCTTCCGAGCCCCTGGGCATCGGCCCGCGGATGGCTCACCGATCCGCAGAAATACCCCACGGAAAAAGATCCGAGCACGATTCCGATCAGTGCGGCGCGCGCGATCATCTTCTTCGTCATCTTGATGTCCTTTCCCGGCTACCAGCCGTGTCCTCCCAGCGTATCCTACAATCAGACGATGAGACCTCCGATCACCTGGCCGTCCGGGGTGAAGTCTGCGGTGTGCGTCACGTTCGATCTCGACGCGGAGACGGCGTGGATCTCGCGCGACCCCATGAACATCGACCGGCTCAGCGTGATGTCGCAGGGCGCGTACGGACCGAAAGTCGGCGTGCCGCTGATCCTCGACTTCCTCGACCGCAACAGGATGAAGTCGACGTTCTTCGTCCCGGGGTGGACCGCGGAGCGCTGGCCGGATGTCGTCGCCGAGATCCATCGTCGCGGTCACGAGATCGGCCATCACGGATACCTGCACGAAGCGCTGGAGGGGAAATCGCGCGAGGAAGAAGAGGCGATCCTCACCGGCAGCGCGCGGATCCTTGCCGATATCACCGGCACCCGGCCTGTCGGGTACCGCGCCCCGCTCTACGAGATCACGCGCGAGACGGGGAGCCTGCTCGCCAAGCACGGCTTCGTGTATGCCAGCAACCTGCAAGACTCGCTGTGGCCCTACCGCTGGGCCGACGCGCCGTCGCTGGTGGAGCTACCGGCCTCGTGGATTCTCGACGACGGGCCCTTCTTCGCGTTCGGGCTGCGGCCCAATCTCTACCGGCAGATCTTCCCGCCGTCGGCCGTGCTGTCCGTGTGGGGCGACGAGTTTCGGGGCATCCACGCGCTCGGTGGTCTGACGATGTTGATCTTGCATCCGCAGTACACGGGTCGGCCGTCGCGACTCGACATGCTCCAGCGGCTCGTCGACGAGATGCGCGACAGCGGCGGCGTGTGGTTCGTGACCGGCATCGAGCTCGCCCGCTATGCGCTGACGGACGCCGCCAATATCGGCTCCGACGGCCGTCCGCGCGCCTGATCGTTTGGCTTCTCGGCGACGATCCGCCTCCTCACCGCCTGGGCGATCCGCCACGCCTCGTCTTCCGCGCCGGCTTCGCCTTCCGCGCGGGCTTCTTCTTCGGCGTCGAAGCCCTGACGGGCCTGGCGCTGACGAGCACCGCGGCGACGATGCACGGCTCGTGGCCGCGCACGCTCCAGGAGTGGTTCGTGCCGCGCTGCACGAGGATGTCGCCGGCGCGCAGGAGCGTCTCCTCCGCGTCCAGGATCGCGTAGATCTCGCCCTTGAGCACGATGATGTAGTCCACCGTGCTGGTCTTGTGCATCATCGGGTCGCTCGACGCCTTGTCCTTCGCGTGCCCCGCGCCGATCGACCTGAAGGCGGCCCGGGCGTCGGCGCTCTCACGCCACGCGGAGTCCGGCGGAAACTCGACGATGCGCAGGATGGTGCCGTTCTTCGGCGGCTCGAGCCGCACCGGCCGTGCCACGGCGTCCGCGTTGCCGTCGTTGCGCGCGGGCGACCCCGTGGTCTCCCAGAGATCGGTGAGGGCCAGGCCCGGCATCGAGACCATCTCCTTCACGTTGGGGGCCTCGCCGTCGGCGATGAAGATGGACTTGCCATCGGCGTCGTGCCCGGTCAGCACGCGGCGGACCCGCCAGATCATCGTGCTCATGAACGCCTCCCTAGCTCGCGCATTCCTGGATCACGACGCGCTCAGTGCGGTATGGTAGTTCATCGACCGATGTCCATCCACCCGCCCGCTCGCGTGCTCGTCGTCGACGACGATCCCGAAGCGCTGGAGATGCTGTCGACGTGGCTTCGCATCCACAATTATTCCGTCGACACCTGCCCGGATTCCGCCCAGGCGCTCGTGGTCTTCGAGGCGCGGCTGCCCGATGCCGTCCTGCTCGACCTCCACATGCCGCGGGTCGACGGCACGGAGATCTTCTCGCTCATGCATCGGTCGCAGCCGACGATCCCGGTCATCATCGTGACGGGCGACGACGACGCGGACCTCGGGCGGATCCTCCTCGACTGCGGGGTCTTCGACTATGTGCTGAAGCCGGTCGACCTCGACTATCTCGGCACCGCGCTCGCCGCCGCGACGGCCCGCGTGTGGGAGCCCAGCACCGACGACGGGCCGTCGATCCGCGATCTCAGCTACGCGGTGCTCCGGGAGATCCGGCGAAGTGATCCGCACTGGCTACCGCGCGAGGAGCTGGAGAGCCTGGCCTTCTCGGCCGTCCGCAACGCGCTGGGCGGACAGCCTGTCAAAGCGCTGGATGCGCTCCTGGAGCTGCGGACGGTGGTCGCGGAGATGACGTCGACGGACCACGCGGCCACCCTCGAGGCCATCCAGCGCGCGCTGGTCCCGCTGCGCGAGTTCCTGCATTAGGCCAGCCCGTACATCGGCTTGCCGGCGACCGGCATCCGCGCGGTGAGGATCTCGCCATTCAGCGAGTCGGTGATGTAGAGGGTGCGGCGGTCCGGCCCACCGAACGCGATGTTCGTCATGAGCCGGTGCCCCTCGGCATGGACGAGATGGGTGGGCAGGCAGTTGGCGTCGAAGCGCCAGATGCCGAGGCCCAGGTGGCAGATGGCCAGGCCGTCGTCCGCGTCCATCTCGATGCCGTCGGGCCCCGCGTGACCGCCGGACAGCTGGATGGCCACTCCGGTCTTGGACGGTTGCCCGTCGGCCATCAGCGGTAGCCGCCAGATCTGCTGCGAGCGCGTCACCGCGACGTAGACCTGGGTGTTCCTGGTGTTGAGCGTGATGCCGTTCGGGCTCGGCACGTTGGCGGCGAGCCTGTCCAGGCCGCCATCGGCACGTAGCCGGAAGACGCGCCCGGTGGGATCGGCGATCCCCGTCTGCCCCTGGTCGGTGAAGTACAGGTCGCCGTTGGACGCGAAGTGCAGATCGTTGAGCCCCTTGAAGCCTTCGCTGTAGGCCGTCTCCAGCACCGTCTCGATCTTGCCGCTGCCGGGGTCGAGCCGCATCAAGCCACGCCGGTAATCCGCGATGAACATGCGCCCGTCCTTGTGAACCTTGAGCCCGTTGGGCCACCCGTCGTACTGCGTGACGAGCTCCCACTGGCCTGCGGTCGTGATCCGGAAGATCCGGCCGAACGGAATGTCGACGAAATACAGGTTGCCGGCTCGATCGAACGAGGGCCCCTCCAGAAAGCTATCGACCTCCACCCCCTGCCGATTGTGATGGGCCCACTCCGTCCGCCGCTTCTGGCGGAACTTCGCCGGCATCGACGCAAACACTTCGGCCTTGATGAGCTCGAGTTGCTTGAATGGATTCAGCATGACCGGAGCGTATCAGAACAGCCGCGTTGGAGCGCGGGCTTCGCCCGCGCAATCCTGTTCTGGGGGGAGGCAGGTCGCCCAGCGGGCCGAATGGCCCGCTGAGCGACCGTCGGAAGGGGGGCGAAGCCCCCCTCCGGGCTAGAAGTCGCCGTGCGGCATCGGCGGAGCGGCCGGTGCCTTCTCCTCGGGGAGATCGGTGATCAGCGCCTCGGTCGTGAGCAGCAGCGCCGCGACGGACGCCGCGTTCTGCAGCGCGATCCGCTCGACCTTGGTCGGGTCGATGATGCCGGCCTGCAGCATGTCGACGTAGGCCAGGGTCTCCGCGTCGAAGCCGCGGGTGGCCACGGTCTCGG
>Ga0207646_10008406_pt1 | contig 10350 bp, 7 predicted proteins | sample KBSK5502metaG_FD_184343 | JGI IMG/M metagenome (GOLD analysis project Ga0207646, IMG submission 184343) | Corn, switchgrass and miscanthus rhizosphere microbial communities from Kellogg Biological Station, Michigan, USA - KBS K5-50-2 metaG... | ecosystem: Host-associated > Plants > Roots >...
GGTCGTCTGGTAGTACTCGTTGACGTACCAGAAAGTGCAGTCGTCGACCGGGTCCACGGTCATGTCCGTGTAGTCCCCCCAGCGGGAATTGAAGCTGGTCTGCACCCCGGTCCCGTTGATGATCACGCCCTCACCGAGCGTCATCAGTCCAAGGGGATCCCCGATCAGGCGTCCGGTGTACCGGATGCCCGGGAAGACAGTGGTTCCGTTTACGACGCTGTATCCGAGGCCGATGTCTCCCTTCTTATCCTGGGCGATACTCCCCATCCAGCGATGCACTCCGTCATTCGGGGCGTAGGTTCCCTGCTGGAAGACCGAGTACGTGGTCCCAGTCCGGTGGATCTCATACCACCGTACGCCGGCTACCCCGGGCAAAGCCTCAACGGATTGGTTCGTGACCAGCGCCTCGTAGCTCTTGAAGTTCCGATATGCGAGCCGGAAGGTTGGACGCTGGCGATAGGACAGGATGTCAAGGTACTGGCTTCCGTCGGTGATTCCCGGCTGGGGAAGGCAGTCCCGGGCGCTGGGCGGCTGTGAACCTGGCACGACGCCGCAGGGAAAGATCGAGTCGAAGGAACTGACCGGAAGCTGGGTGTTCAGCACCAGGGAAGCCGTCGGCGTTGAGCGCCACTTGACCCTCAGGTCCCAGATGTTCAGCGCGTCAAATGTGGCGCCATACGGGCCGCCGTCATCCTGCGTTCCGACGAGCGGTACGGCGGCGTCGGTCAACGGTTTCTGTTTGCCGTCGATGTCCGCCGGGAGCAGCCCGTCGCCGACGAGCGGCAGGATCGCCGGGTCGTTCCCATCAAGGAAGAAGCTCACCGCACGCGCCGGCTGCCCGTTGATCATCTTGTTCTTCTCGAGGGCATACACGCCGATGCCGTACTCAGTCGTCGGCCCGAACTCACGCGTGGTCAGCACATAGGAATCGGTCCAGACCCCGTACTTGGGATAGTCCGGGAAGAACCCGAAGTTCTTGGTTTCGAATGCGTACCGGAAGTAGGTACCGGTCGGGTCGCCAGTCGTGGATATGGCCACGCAGTTCCAGAACGGCTTGGTAGGGTCGCTCAGGCCGCTCGTCGTGAACTGGGTCAGCAGCCAGCGGTTCGCGAGCTGGTCATAGAGCACGACCGGGTCTCCCGAAGGATCCGTGCAGTCGGGGACGGCAAATCCCGCCCACAGCGTCCCGGTGTCGATGGGTCCGAGTTGCAGCGTGCCGGTCTTCGAGAACACCGCGAAGACGAGGTTGACGACCTCCACGTAGTTGTTCGGACCGACCTCACCATTCGGGTCGGGAGGATTCACGCGGAACCCGAGCACATTGAGGTTGTCGGCGTTGCTCAGGCCCTCGAAGTTCACGGCCGTCGCGGGGATGTTCGCGCCGGCTGGGGCCTGGGTTTGTAGCGCGCCGTCACCAGTGAACCTTCGATTTGGAGCAATCGCGCCGCGTTCCGGTCGGATCTCCTGAGGTGTGTTCGACGAATGGTGCAGCGGATGGGTTCGCGCGAGGTCACGAAGCGAAGGTGAGGTATCGAACGCTGCCGCGTTCGTGAAGGTCGGTTTGACGACGTGATGCAGAGTCCCCGATGCCGCCATGACGGGAAGGCTCGACGGGCCGACCAGGATTACCGCGCCGAGCAACGATGCTATGAGCCATGAGCCAGATCTTCGTTGGCTGTGCAGGGCCAATGTGGCTCCCTCCTGCTGGGCGTCTCGCCTCGAATTTGAGGGGGATCAATTCGACATAGGAGCATGCCGCATGCCGAAATGCTCTGGCAGCGCGGAACTGCTCGGCGCCGAGGCTAGGGACGCTGGCTGCAAGGCCTACTTGTCTCTCTGGCAAGGAGCCCTTGATCCGCGGGCTTAGGATGACTGGGAAGGGACGAGGCAAATGTGCCCGTGCGGCACCGCTCGACCCAGGCCCAATGTCGACCGGAGGTCAGGGTTGCCCAGGCGGCCCGTCCCCGCGTCCTCTGCATTCAGCCCCTGTTGGCTGTGTCGCCGTGCACCTCCGTCGAAAGCCAGGAAAGGCGGTGGTGGCTAGTCGCTGCAGATCAGGCATCTGTTTTCTCGTCGCCACATTCAGCCAAGGAGGACGGACCATGGCGCTTCCTTCAATGCCGCGCATTCCGCGGCCGTTCACCCGGGTGCTGGTCATGCTGATGTCGATCACACTGCTAGTCGGACTGGCTGGCATCGGAGGCTCAGCGGCGGTTGGTACCGGCACTCGCCCCACGAAGCAAAGCCTCGCCCAACATATCCTGAATACCGCCGCCGGCAAGCTGATGACTGCGTCAGCGCGAGCCGCTCTCGAGATGTTTGCCAGCGGCGATCGCCATGTCGCGCCGGACCCCAAGGGCAACGACTTCAGCAAAGCCAAGAAGGGTGCCGGTGGGCTGGCGGCACCAACGCCTTCTTTCACCAACGCGCGCGTTAACAACCCGGCCACGGACACGAATCAGACTGACCAGACTACACAGAGCGAGACGGCCATCGGGGTGGCGGGATCGCACGTGGTGGCTGGATTCAACGATTCACAGCACGGCCTCCTCTTCTTGACCGCCGGCGCCAACCTGAACGGCTACGGCTATTCGGACGACGGCGGCGCAACGTGGGTCGACGGCGGGACGATCCCGAACGCACCCGCGCTGCAGAACGTCGGTGACCCGTGGATCGCGACCGATCGGGCGGGCAACTTCTACTACTCCAGCCTCGCAATTGATGTCGTCAATGGGCTAGACATCGGCATCGCCAAGTCGACCGATGGCGGGCACACCTTCAGCCAACCAGTCATCGCATTACCACAGGGCAACCTCTTCGACTTCGGCGACAAGGACGCCATGACCACGGGGCCGGACCCGACCGTCAAGACTCGCGACAACGTCTACGTCGCCTGGGACGACTTCGGCTGCGACCAGACGACCTGCTTCAACGGCCTGCCAGTCGCCCGCTCGACCGACGGGGGCGCGAGCTACCAGGTCACCTACGCCGACAAGTTCAATTTCGACACCACTGGCTGCTCGTTCCAGCAGTACATCGGCGCCATGCCGCTCGTAGACAAGAACGGCGTCCTGTACCTGACCGCGGAGCGGTTCTCGGTGACCGATCCGGATTGCACCGGCGGATTGTTCAGCATGGACCAGTCCTTCTTCAAGTCGACCGATGGCGGGCAAACCTTCTCGTCCCGCACGACGATTGCGAGCGTGGTGCCGGCTACCCCGTTTGGGGCGCTGATCCTTGGCCCCGGCCAATACATGCGCACCATCGAGTTCCCAACGATGGCGATTCTCGGGAATGCGCTGTACGTCGCGTGGAACGACGGAACCTCGGGCAACAGCCACATCCGGCTCGCGAAGTCGACCAACGGCGGGGCAAGCTGGTCGCTCTCCTGGACGACCCAAGGGACCAATGACGAGGTGCAGCCCGCGCTGTCGGCGGATACGGCGCTCCACCTCTTCTACTACCGCCGGAACAACAACAACACCCTGGATGTGTTTGTTGCGAACTCTGCCAACGGGAATTCGTTTGTGGCGAACCGCGTGAGTACCGTCTCATCACCGGGCGTGATCACGCTGCCCAACTTCGACCCCATCATCGCCTGGGGCTACATGGGGGATTACCTGGCGAACGCCAGCGATGGGTCGCACCAATACTTCGCATGGGGCGACAACCGCGACATCGTCACCAATTTCCTGTGGCCACAGGGGCGCCACGACCCCGACGTCTTCTTCGCCAAGCAGTGACCGGCTAGGGGCGGCTGGCTGAACCGGCCGCCCCTCCGCAAACCGCTTATCGACACCCGGCTCTTCGGCGCGCAGTCTTAGGAACGACTGGTCCGATCCCTCTTCGTGGGCATCTTCAGGGTGGAGTTCCGGGTGACTGGCCGATTGGTGTCGCGGTTTTGTGACCTCTGCGGGCGCCGCTTCCACATGCATGGCCCGGAACCTGGCGAGCTCGACCTCGATCGAATCGCCACGGCCTTCCGCTCTTGCGTCAGCTGCGGACGCTCCATCGGCATCGCCTGCTGCTGGGATCACGAGTGGCTCGCCTGCACCGACTGCGCGTCAACCCGGACGGCACGTTCGATCGAAAAGTCCAAGCCAGGTCAGAGACGGGAGGGCCCCGCCGCGCGCCACGCGCTCGCTCAGCTATCCAGCGCGGTGCTCGCCCTCCAGCGATTTGGCGGCGACCGGCGGCTGAGCGGGCAGCTCGCCATCCCCGACTGGGAGGACGCCTGGTGGGAGGCCGGCCGGCTCATTTTGAACATCGAGACCTCTGGAGATGTAGCCGTTCAGCGGCTCCAGGCCTTATCCACTGCCATGAGGACCAACGCGACGCTGGTGGCGGAGCTGGCCGCGTTGATGGACGCGTACGCCAAGGCGCGTGCTCGGGTTGAGGCGCGATTGGTGGCTGCCGGGCAACCGCTGCGTCAGGAAACGAGACGGGGTCTGCAGCCCCTTCGGGGGCCTCGCCTCGCAGTCGTCACCGGGCTGTTTGTTGCCGCGCTGACGGTGACGACGGTCATGGCCGGTGCATCCATCCTGGGAACGACCTTGCGCGGGCCGGCGTCCGGCTCCTCGGCGCAGACAGGCCAGCCCGCGGGCGGCGTGCTGGGAACGAGCCAGGCCAAGGAAACACCCGCTGCCTCTGCTCACGTTCCGGCGTTGATCGCGACGCTCGACTTCGACGTCTTTCGCATCGGTCCTCTGAAAGGTGCCTCCGACGATGTCTCCGGCGTCATCGGTCAAGCCGAGGTCGCGTCATTCCCATCCCCGTTCGATCGCAGCATTCGCTTCTCAGGAGCCGGTCCGAATGGCTTCTGCCTCGCCAACGATCACCTTGACCCAGGCGCGGTGTCGGTAACGGTGGATCTGTACGCCGTACAGCCGATCACGACCGGGTCGGTCGAGCTGATTGCAACCGCGCCGGATGGCTTCGTAATAGTGGCCAGCATTCCGGGGCGGGTCCTTGGCCGGCTCTCCGCCGGGCGTTGGTATCGGATCCATGCAGACTGGATGCCGGGCACCCGCGAGGTGATCGACGTCAGCGAGCGAGGACTGGGCACGCTCTTCGTGGATAGCGTCGATCTCGCGTCCGCCCCTTCGTCGCCCGATCCTCACAGCCTGTGCGTGCGAGCTTCAGGGATGCCGGCTCGGAGCCAGCTGTTGTTCGACAATCTTCGTGTCGAACAGTGATTCAGCGAGTACGGGAGATGGACCGATGAGACGCCACCCGACCGTCCTGACTGCTGCCGTCTGTGGACTTCTTGCGACAGGCGTGGCAATGCCCGTCGCGGCCAATGAATCTGCCGAGGAGGCGCCTGCCACGCAAATCCGTGTTGCCCTCGATCGAGTGCTGGCGGAGCACGCCTTCCTCATCGTCCAAGTGATGCGCACTGGCCTCACCCCGGGACCGGAATTCAATGCCGCCGCCGATACGCTCGACGCGAACACCAATGATCTGGTAGCCGCCATCAAGAGCGTCTACGGCGAGGCAGCTGGTACCGCCTTCGCGGAGCAGTGGCGCAACCACATCGCGTTCCTGGTGGACTACGCGCGCGCCCTCAGCAAGAAGGACAGGAGCGCCGCCAAGCTCGCCGATTCACAGCTTCATCAGTACGTCGTCACGTTCAGCACAATCCTGGCTGGCGCCGTCCACCTGCCCGAAGCTGCCGTGGAAGGCCTGATCCGCGAGCACGTCGAGCAGCTGGAGCAGATCGCCGGCTTCGAGGCGTCACGCTTCGGGGAGGCCTACCCAGGCATCCTCATGACGTATCAGCACATGTTCATGATTGGGGACGCCCTCGCCACGGCGATCGTGGCGCAGTCGCCGGATCGCTTCCCGGGTTCGCAGTTCGCGTTCAGTCCGGCCACCGACCTTCGCATCAAGCTCGACCGACTGTTCGGCGCACAGACCGAGCTCGCATCGCTGGCCATGCGTGCCAAGGTCAACGGAGCGGCGGATCTCGCCGCATCCACGGCGGCGCTGAATCAGTCCACCCGCGACCTGACCGCAGCGATCTCGTCGGTGTATGGCGGAGCGGTGGACGCTTCCGCGGAGGCGGAGTGGCAAAAGTTCGGCGATCTCTACCTGGCCTACGTCACGGCCAAGAAGACCGGGGACGCGTCCGCGCAGTCGACGGCCGCCCAGAACCTCCGGCAGTACGGCACCGCACTGGCAGACTTTCTGGCGGGGGCCAACCCACAGCTCTCGAAAGCCACCCTTTCGCAGTTGATTACCGCGCATACCGGCGACCTCGTAAAGGAGGCCGATGAGTACGTCAGCGGCACCTACGCAACGGCTTACGCCACCCAGCGCGGCGCATTCGCGCGTAGCGGGGTCCTGAGCGCTTATGTCGCCGATGGCATCGCGAGCCAATTCCCCGGCCGCTTCCCAGACACGGCCTTCGCACTAGCGCTGCCGGGATCCCAGACACGCCCGGGCCTGCAGCTGATCGGCCTGATGCTGCTGATCCTCGCGGCGGTTGAGATGGCCTTGGTGCCTGCACCGATGCCGAAGCCCAAGCCCAGGCGGCGTCGCCAATCGCGCCGTTGAGCGTGCGCACCACGCGCTGGTGGATTCGGCCTCCCGAGTGTCGCCCAGTGCATTGACGCGTGTGGTAGGACGCACTACGTTTCGCGCTCACCGGGGTCACTGAGCTGCCCCCACTCTCCGGCGAGGCCGGGCATGGCCTGGCAACAGACACATGGGTCGTCCATGACCTAACGGTCCGGAGGGAACAACAGATGGCCCGGGCAGCTGACGGGATGCCAGGTACAGGCATCTTTCGCCGCCTGCGTGCTACCAGGTTGAGCGAGCGCCTGAGCGCCTTCTCCCTCGACAATCCGCGGTCGACAACGGCACTCGCGCACTACGCCGCCCTTGCGGCTTCGCTGTTGATCGTGGCCCTGCATCCTCCCGTGTACCTGGCCGACCAGCTCCCCGTCTGGGCAGCCCTCGTCGCGGCATTCAGCTTCCTCCGAATGGCCACGCTCAGCCGTCGGCTCGCCACCAGCACGATCCTGCTGGACGCGGGCGGTATGGCCGTGTTCCTGGCTGGCACGAACGCGCCCGGTTCGCCCTTTTACCTCTTCGTCCTCGCTGGAGCCTGGTGGGCCGCGCACGTCAGACAGCCGCGCGGTGGTCTCGTGTATGGGGTGGGATTCTCGATCGCGTATGTGCTTCTCGCGCTACCCGTCGCACTGCACCAGCAGAGCCTCTCTGTGATGTTCACCGAGGTCACCGCCGTTATCGTGATTGGCGGTCTGTCCGATTGGTTCATCGGGCTCGACCGACAGGTGCTCGCGCTGAACGAAGCAGTTCGTTCCGCGCCTGCTGGCATGGAGCTCCTGGCCATACGCGAGGGTCTCGTCCGGGCGCTCGGCTCGAGCCAGGTCCCGGTCGATGTCGTCCTCACTGCCGGTCAGCTAGGTCTGACGGCAGACCAGGCCGAGCTGCTCTCCTACCTGGTGCTCGGTCTCAGCAATCTCGAGATTGCGGACGCGCTGGACGCCAGTGAAGCGACGGTTCGATACCGCCTCACCCGCCTCTATCGCGCGCTGGGCGTGCGCGGCCGGAGAGCTGCCGCATCGCGAGCCAGGGAGCTCGGGATCAACGGAACCATGCGAACCCATGGCGGACTGAGTGTCCCGTTGCGCCTCGGGCCGCGCCCACGTCGGGGCGAGTGACGCGTTCTTAACCACTTGCAGCCGTCCGCAGACCGTACGCATTCGCACTTTTCTAGCAGGACTTGGGCCGTACCTCAGTACTACCTTCGATCAGTGCTCGAGGCTCGTGTAGAGCCTGACAAGGGCGAGAGCGTCAACGGCTGCAAAGGGGGAAGGTCGAATTTCGACCCAAGTTGCCCGGATCGAGCCGGTCGCCAAGTGCGACCGGACTGAGTACCTCTCGCGGCCTTAAGCGAACCGGCCTCGCCGGTAAGAGGAGTTTGTGCCCATGAAGCGGAAGATCGGTATTGGTACGGCTGCGCTCGGCGCGGTGATCCTCACCGCAGGCCTGGTCGCGGCGGCAGTGACGTGGCACTCGGGGCCCACGTTTGGCTTCGTCTCTGACAACAACGGCACAGTCATTGGCGCGACCGCCAGCGGCGACGGCAGCGGCTTCGGCAATCAGCCGGCAGTCGCGACCATTACGCTCGCCGCGAGCGTTTCGTACACGTGCCAGAACAATGGCGGCAACCAGGCCCCTGGCCGGAACCCCGTTCCGGAGACGAGCAGCGGCTCGCAGGATCTGGGGAACGCCGATCACAACGGCCGCGGTGTCTTCAACCTGACCGTGACGTTCACGCCTGCCGCGACCGTCCCAGGCAAGTCAATCGGCTGCCCGAACGGCAACTGGACCGGCGTCGATCCTGTGTTTGGTGGAATCACGAGCGCGACGCTCACCATCACGCAGGGGAACAAGACGGTCTACGGTCCCGTCACCATCTTTCCGTAGAACTGCCTGAGCTGTAGTCGGAAGCCGGTCGGGCGATTCGCCCGGCCGGTTTCCATTGCTCCCCACCACACCGCTTCGCCCCCAACCACACCGTTTCGCACTTTTCTGGCAGGACTAACACCGGACGGCAGTCCTACCCTCGGCTGGCGCCACAGGCTTAAACGAGTCTGGCGGACGAGAGCGTCACGGCTGCTCAGGGGGAAGGTCCTAGTCGCGCACTGCCCGATCGCATTGGTCAGTGCCGCTGGGCCCGATATGAACCCTCGAGACCTTTAGCAGCCGCGCAGAGACGGTTCAGGAGGATCGCGCCCATGATTCGAAACCTAGGAATCGTTATCGCCGCCCTAGCCACCATGGTATTGACGGTGGCGGTGACGACTGCCGGTAGCCCGCACTTCGTGGGTGCCTGCATCAAGAGTCAGTCCGGCAACACCATTACCGCCACGTGCAAGGAAGCCGGCCTCGGCGATGAGGCCCAGATCAATGTGACGCTCACCGCGGACGCGAGCTGCATCAACCCAGGTAGCAACCATCCCAAGGCCGCGAACAAGGCGAGCGTCGCGGCTGGCGCCACCGTCCCGGTTCAGAACGGAAAGGCGAACTACTCCCTGACCGGAACCGCTACCTTCTCGCCAGACTGCAGCCCGCCGATGACTGTCGTCTTTTCCAACGTCACGGTCACTGACGTGACAAACGGGATCTCGGTCGATCCGTAGGCTGATCCGCTGAGCGACGAAAGGAGCGGGGCCAGAGGCCTCGCTCCTTCATTTCGGGCGCGGCGTTCGTTCGTTACGGGCTAGGCAGCCCCCGGATCGAGGCCGCCTAGCGCATCGGCCAGGGCGCGAAGGCTGACCTTCCCACCCCTGACCGCCTCGGCGATTTCGTCCGTGCCTGTGTAACCCTGCTCCTGCATCAGCGCCAGAATCCGATCCGCCGCCTCAATCTCCTCTGGCGTCAGGCCCAGACGCTCCTTCACGAAGCGCAGGTACTCCTCGACTGCCCTGCGCAGCGGGATGTTGGGGCTGAGGCTTGCAACGTAGCTCGCCCACTCGGGATCGTCCCGCAGCAGGTCAAGCAGGAACTTCGAAAAGGGTCGCGGTTCGTTCTTCATCGGTGCCCACGATGATGAGTTCTCGGAGGTAATACCCGATGCGGTGTGGAAAACGCAAGCGGATACGACGACTTGTCCACCAATCGTCCCCGTTGTTAGGGGTTTGACACGCTGAGTGGCCTCACGCTGAATGCCGTGCCGTCTGGCCATCCGGCGTGTCGCGTACTTCGACGCCCATCGCCGCCAGCTCGTCGCGCAGGGCGTCGGACGTGGCGAAATCGCGGGCCGCGCGGGCGGCGGCACGACGATCCAGCAAGCCCTGGGCGCCGGGAGGCAGCGGCGCGTCGGCGCCTGCGTCCGGCGGCTGGTCGAGTCCAAGGCCGAGCACCCGATCGAAGTCGAGCAGCAGCGCGTGGCGCTGTTCCGGCGAGAGGTCTCCGGAGGAGCCAACCGCATGGGCCACGGCCAGCGCCGTAGGCGTCGCGAGGTCATCGGCTAGCGCATCCGCGAAGCGCTGCCGGTAGCCGGCCATTGGCTCGACGCTCAGGTCAACGTCAGGAGCCGACTCCACGCCGGAGCCGTCGCCATCGGTCTGGGCAGCCCGGCGCAGCCGGCGAAGGCCCGCGGCGGCTGCATGCATGGCGTCTTCCGTGAAATCGAGCTTGCTCCGGTAGTGCGCGGTCAGCGCTAGGTACCGGAATACGAGCGGCTCGAAGCCCTTCTCGGGAAGATCTGTGACCCGGATGATGTTGCCCGCGCTCTTGGCCATCTTGGCGTCGCCGAGGGTCAGGAATTCGCCGTGCATCCAGGTCCCGACCACCCGGTGCCCCAGCGCGCCCTCC
>Ga0207646_10008409_pt1 | contig 10348 bp, 10 predicted proteins | sample KBSK5502metaG_FD_184343 | JGI IMG/M metagenome (GOLD analysis project Ga0207646, IMG submission 184343) | Corn, switchgrass and miscanthus rhizosphere microbial communities from Kellogg Biological Station, Michigan, USA - KBS K5-50-2 metaG... | ecosystem: Host-associated > Plants > Roots >...
GCGGCGCGTACCAGAATGTGCCCTGCTTGGCGCCTTCGCTTTGCTCCGGGACCGCGGGGCCGCTGTCGCGGCGTGTCATCCGGCAGGCAATAGCCGGGCCTTCCAACCGCTGCCCGCCTTCCGGCGTCAGCGTCCGCTTTCCGGCATCGGCAAAAACCAAATCGTAGCGGAAGCGTCCATCAAAGACCGGGACGGTAAGCGCGCAGGTCCCTTTGGCGGCGAGCTGCCGTTCGAGCCGGAAATAGGCGGTCAGATTATCGACCGTGCCGCGGGTCGCGGCGGGCGGCGTCGCGTCGAAGGCAATCTTCGTCGAGCTGCCCTCGACGCTGCCGTCGGGTCGGTAATCAACCTGGTCGCGCCGCTCGACGCCGTTGCGGCGTGTCTCGCTGCGGAACAATTCCGGCTGTGCCGAGGCCGGAATGAGCCGCCCAACCGTCGTGGCGCGAGTGGTTTGATCAATCACGAGCCCGGCGACGCCGGTGGTCGCGTAATGCGTGTTGATGGCGTAGCGATCGCCGGCTTCGTCGACCGAGGTGTTCAGCGTCAGAACGTGAAGGCCGATCAGGCCATAGACTTCGACCCGCATCGAGATACGGTCCCCCGCGACCGCAGGGGCCGCGATCAGCCCGAGCGCGACGAACGCCGCGGCGAGCCTGGGGGGGATAAGGTTAGACGCTGCACGCATCAGCCAATCGCCTGAGCCGGTACGCGGGTCCCGGGGAAGATTTCGACAAAGTTCGCTCTTTTTCGCCCATCGGGCAATGACAAATCCCGGCATCGATTGGACAATCCCGGCGCCAGTTGCCATCAATGACCTGGATCAATCGACAGCCGGGGCGCGGAGCGCGTTGTGCCGCTGTTGCAGAAAGCGCCGGATGGCCGGGTCGGCTTCGAGCCCGATCGCCAGCTGATAGGCCTCCGCCGCCGCCGCGATATCGCCGATCCGCGCCAGCAGCTCGGCACGCGCCGCCCAATAGGGCTGGTACTCGGCGAGCCGCGCATCTGCCGCGGCGGCGTCGAGCAGCCGAAGGCCGGCTTTGGACCCCTCTGCCTCCGCAACGGCGATCGCCCGGTTGATCGCCACGACCGGCGACGCGGTCAGCGCGATCAGCACCTCGTAGAGCCGCGCGATCGCCGCCCAATCCGACGAGCCGGTGCGCCGCCGCACGACATGCGCCGACTGCACCGCCGCTTCCAGCTGATAGCGGCCGATGGCACCCATCCGGCTGGCCTGCAACAGCGCCGTTTCGGCGGCATCGATCAGGCGTTCGTCCCACAAGCCCGGGTCCTGTTCAGCGAGCGGCACGTAATCGCCGGCCCCATTGCGCCGTGCGCAGCGCCGGGCTTCGGCAAACAGCATCAGCGCCAACAGGCCCAGCGCTTCCGGTTCGTTGGGCAACAGCGAAGCGAGCAGGCGGCCGAGCCAGATCGCCTCGTCGGCGAGGTTGCGGCGGCGCGTCTCGGTGCCGGCGGGATCGGACCAGCCCTCGGAGAAGGTGGCGTAGATCGCCTCCAGCACCGGCGCGATACGGTCCTGCATCTCGGTGCGCTCGGGCACCCGGAACGGGATGCGGGCCTGACGGATCTTGGCTTTCGCGCGCACCAGCCGCTGGCTCATCGCCGCCGGCGCGACGAGAAAGGCGGAGGCGATCGTGGCGGCGTCGAAACCAAGGACGGTCTGCAGGATCAGGGGCGCGCGAATTGCCGGGTCGATCGCCGGATGGGCGCAGGCAAAGATCAGCGCCAGCCGGTGGTCGGGGATTTGCGCGTCGCCGGCCGCATCGGCGGCCAGCTCATCGGTAAGCAGCTGCAGATGACCGGCGGCATCCTCGCCGCGCCGCCGCCGCCGTTGGGCGTCGATCGCTTTGCGCCGTGCCACCGTCAGCAGCCACGCCTCGGGATTGTCGGGTACGCCGCCCGCCGGCCAATCGACCAGCGCCGCCGCGAAAGCCTCGGCCAGCGCATCCTCGGCGGCAGTGACATCGCGCATCCGGTGCGCCAGGAAGGCTAACAGCTTGCCGTAGCCCTGCCGGGCTGTTCGTTCGGCAGCGCCGCGGGCATCCCGATCGCCTTCCTGTGCCATTACGCCAACCGATTTACCGTTCCCAGATCGGGCGGACCTCGACCGCGCCATGGCTGGCGCCCGGGCAGCGCGCCGCCCATGACAAGGCAGCGTCGAGATCGGGCACGTCGATCAGATAATACCCGCCGAGCTGCTCGCGGGTCTCGGCGTAGGGCCCGTTCAGCACATTGGTCTTGCCGTTGGCGACCCGGACCGTCGTCGCCGCATCCGAATGGCGCAGGCGATCCCCGGCCGTCATGGCTCCCGCCGTGATCATCGCGTCGGTGTAAGCGCGGTAGGCCGCCATTCGCTGGTCGGTCTCGCTCTTGGGGAGGGCCTGCCATTCGCCCTCATTGCCGTAGATCAGCAGCATGTATTTCATCGCGGTTCCGTCATCGGGTTATGGCGACGCAACATACGCCGCCGGCTCGATGACGTGCGAGCTGGGGCCGTTTCGACATGCCTACGAAATTTTTTGATCCGTTGCGATGCCCGAGGATCCAGCAGAGGGCCCTACCGCGGGGGCCAAACGGGCTGTCATTGCGAGGCGCGAAGCGACGAAGCGATCTGCCCTCGAACGAACGGCGTCGGATGGAGATTGCTTCGCTTCGCTCGCAATGAAGCCAAAAAGCTCTGCTTGGCCGCCTCAACGATCAGATCAGGAAGATCGCCATCCCGGCGAGGATCAGCACGATGACCAGCAGCGAGATCTTGATGAACCAGGTAAACCCGATCCAGGTCCGGCGATGCCGTTCGAGTTCTGGATCTACCGCCGTCATCGCCGCCTCGCCGTTTGGGAAATGTCGGCGCGAGGTATAGCCCAACCGCGGCGCGAGGCAAGCGCCCCAATCGTCAGGCGGCCGGATTCAGCGCGGCGATGTCGGCCGTCATCCCGCCCGCCACGGTCACCCGGTTGCCGCCGATCCGCAGCCGCCCCTCGGCATAGAGCCGCACCGCCAGCGGATAGAGCTGGTGCTCGGCCGCCAGGATGCGGGCGGCGAGGCGTTCCTCGTCGTCGTCATCGCGCACCGGTACGACCGCCTGCGCGATGATCGGGCCGGTATCCATCTCGGGCCGCACGAAATGCACGGTGCAGCCGGAAAACCGCGCCCCTGCCAGCAGTGCCTGGCGCTGCGGATGCAGGCCCGGGAAGGCCGGCAATAGCGAGGGGTGGATATTGACCATCCGGTCCTGCCACGCCTCGACAAAGCCGGTGTCGAGGAGGCGCATGAAACCGGCGAGCGCAATCAGCTCGATCCGATGTCGGCGCAGCGCCGCATCAGCCGCGGCGGCGAAGGCGGCGCGGTCGCGCGCTGGGATCGCCTCGTGCGGGACGCCGGCCTGCGCCGCGCGCTGCAGCCCCTGCGCCTCGAGTCGGTTGCTGATGACGAGGGCGATCTCGGCCGGATAGGCGGGAGTCGCCGCGGCGTCGATCAGCGCTTGCAGGTTCGAGCCGCGCCCCGAGATCAGCACGCCAACCCTGAGCCTGGCCATCAGAGCGCCTCCGCGTTCGGCCGGGAAGCAGGTGTTACGAGCCCGGCTGTCGATGGCGTCGCCGGGCAAACTGCGTTATGACCATTTCGCGGCCGCGGCGCCGCGACGATACGGGATCGGAGCCCGTTTGCAATGAGCTTTGCAATGAGCTTGCGATGGGTTTGCCGCTGAGGCGGGCGCTCACGGCGTTGTCTCTGCTGCTGCTTGCCGCGGCGGCGCCTCTGCCGGGCTGGGCGCAAGACGACCCCTATTCGGTTACGGTCAGCGTCGACGCCACCAGCGATACGATCGGCAAGGCGCGGGACATCGCCCGCAGCGACGGCCAGCGGAAGGCGCTCGCGGCGCTGGTCGAGCGCCTGTCCGGCGCGAAGGGCGCGGCCAAACTGCCAAAACTCGACGACAAGGCCCTGACCGATCTGGTCGCCAGCTTCGAGGTCGCGAACGAACGCATGTCGACAGTGCGCTATGTTGCCGAGGTGACCTACCACTTCCGCCAGGCGGAGGTGCAGGCGGTGCTGCAGAAAGCCGGGATCGGCCTCACCGCCGACGGCAGCGCCGCCTCCGGCAAATCGCTGGTCGTGCTCCCTGTCTATCAATCCGGCGCGACGGCTGTCTTGTGGGACGATCCCAACCCGTGGCGCGAGGCCTGGGCGCAGCAGCCGGCGGGGACAGGGACTGCTCGCTTCCGGGTGCCGCTCGGCGATGCCGGGGATATCGCCGCGATCGACGCCGCCAAGGCGCGCGCCGGGAACGCCGCGGCGCTGACCAAGATCGCACAGCAGAATGGCGGCGAGGAGGTCGTCGTCGTGCTTGCGGTGCCGCGCGCCGCCTCCGGCGGTCCGGCCGGGCTCCCGGCGGGACTTGACGTCACCGTGCGGCGCTATCGGGCCGGCCAGCCGGTCGACGATCATGCCGAGGTAGTGACCGCCAACCCCGGCGAGCGTCGCGAGCAGCTTTTGCGGCGCGCCGTCGGCGTCGTCGCCGGCGATATCGAGAGCGGCTGGAAGAAAGCCGCGATCCCGGGTTACGATCAGCAGGGACGCCTGACTGCCGTCTTGCCGATCACGGGCCTCGATGATTGGGTGCGGGTGCGCGAGCGCCTCGCCGCCTTGCCGGCGATCCGCAAAGTCGGCCTGGTGGCTCTGTCGCTGCAGGAGGCAACGATCGAGATCGAATACCTCGGGAGCGTCGATCAGCTGAAGGCCAGCCTGGCCGAGGCGAAGCTCGACCTCGTTCGCAGCGATCAGCCGGGCGCATCCCCGCCGGGCATCTCTCCCCCAGGCGCGCCCTCCCAAGGTGGGCCACAATGGCGGCTCGCGCGCTCTGGCGCGCCGGCCACCCAGTAGCGCCGGTAAGCCGGACGCCGCCAATTATGGTCCCCGAGATGCCCGATGGGCCGACGGTACGCGCGATCCCCCGGCAAGCGGGGTGGACCCGGCCCGAGCTCAACCTGCCGAACCTGATCACCCTGGCGCGATTGCTCTGCGTGCCCTTGGCGATCTGGCTGATCCTCGAGGCGCGGTACGGTCTCGCCTTCTGGGTCTTTGTCGCGGCCGGCATATCGGACGCGCTCGACGGCTATATCGCCAAGCGCTTCGACCAGCGTACCCCGCTCGGCGCCCTGCTCGACCCGATCGCCGACAAATCCCTGCTGGCGGGCGTCTACATCACGCTCGGTCTTGCCGAACAGCTGCCACATTGGCTGGTGATTCTCGTCGTGTTGCGCGACCTGCTGATCGTTGGCGGTTACTTGTTGATCCAGGGGTCGACCGGCGCACGCCCGCTCGGGCCTCTGTTCATCAGCAAGGTCAACACGCTGGTGCAGATCGCGCTGATCGGCTTCGTTCTCGCCCGGCTTGGCGTGGGTTTCGAGGCGGGCTGGCTGACGGTGCTATTGGTCGGGGCCGCCGCCGTCACGACGGTGCTGTCCGGCCTGTCTTATCTGGCGCGGTGCGCGCGTCTTCTGATGGAGTCCCGACGGGCGTGGTGAGTGCGCGTGCCTACCGGTTGTCGTTCTGGCTCGGCCTCCTGCTGCTGGTTATCGTCGCGCTCGGGCTGGTGCAGAGCATTCTGTTGCCGTTCGCGACCGGCTTCGTGATCGCCTATGTGCTGGCGCCGGTGGTGGGATGGCTCGAGCGGCGTGGCGTCCCGCGCAGCCTCGGCAGCCTTCTCGTCATCATCCTGTTTTTGATCGGTGTTGCCGGCATCCTGGTCGTGCTGGTGCCATTGATCCAGGGGCAGATCGTCGAGCTGATCACCCGTGTCCCGAACCTCGTCCGCGCGCTGCAGGATCTGCTCGGCAAGGGGATCCTGCAGCTGCAGGAGCACGTGCCGGCCGAGGATGTCACCAAATTGCGCGATATGGTCGGCTCCAAGCTTGGCGAGGCGGTGACCTGGATCGCCGGGCTGGTGCAGGGGATGATCACCAGCAGCTTTGCGATCCTCAACATCGTCTCGCTGGTCATTGTGACGCCGATCGTCACGTTCTTCCTGCTGCGCGACTGGGACGCGATGGTCGCGCAGATCGATTCCTATCTCCCGCGCCAATCGCTCGACACGATCCGCGGCCAGGCGCGCATCGTCAGCGACACGCTGGTCGGCTTCATCCACGGCCAGGCGCTGGTTTGCCTGTTCCTGGCGATCTATTACGGCACCGCACTGACCGCCGCCGGCCTCGCATCGGGCCTGGCGCTCGGCTTGCTGATCGGCGTGCTGGCGATCATCCCGGTGCTCGGCGCGGCGACCGGCTTCATCCTCGCGATCAGCTTCGCGGCGCTGCAATACGGCACCTGGACCGAGATCCTGGTGGTGATCGGCATCTTCGGGTTCGGCCAGCTGATCGAGGCCAATGTCCTGACCCCGAAGCTGGTCGGCGACCGCATCCATCTGCATCCGGTCTGGGTCATCTTTGCACTGTTCGCCGGCGGCACCCTGTTCGGGTTTGTCGGCGTGCTGCTGGCGGTGCCGGCCGCTGCGGTGATCGGCGTCCTGATCCGTTTCGCGCTGGCTCGCTATCGCAGCAGCAGCCTCTACGATGCGCGCGAGCCCCCCAGGCACGAACCACCAAGCCGCGAACCGCCAAGCCGGGTCGCCCCGTTCCGATGAGCGATCCGCCGAGGCAGCTAGCGATCGATCTGCCTTACACCCCGGCCCTCGGGCGCGCCGATTTTCTGGTATCCGCCTGCAACGCGGCGCCGCTCGCCTGGGTCGAACGATGGCCCGACTGGCCAGGGCGCCGGCTTGTGCTCCACGGCCCGCAGGGCAGCGGCAAGAGCCATCTCGCACAACTGTGGTGCACGGAAAGCAGCGCCCGCCTGCTGGCCGGCGCTTCGTTGACGCCGCACGACGCGCTTCTCGGGAATGGCGCGGTGCTGCCCGGAATCGCCGTCGATGACGCCGAGGCGGCGCCCGAAATCGCGCTGCTGCACCTCTATAATTCCTGCGCCGAGGCCGGCATCGGGCTGCTGGTGGTCAGCCGTCAGCCGCCGGCTTCCTGGCCCGTCGCATTACCCGATCTCGCCTCGCGTCTGCGCGCTATGCCGGCGATCGGCATCGAGCCGCCCGACGATGCGCTCCTGGCGGCCGTTCTGGTCAAGCATTTCGCCGACCGCCAGTTGCGCATCATGCCGGCGGTAATCGGTTATCTGGTGCCGCGCATGGAGCGGTCCTTCGCGATGGCCGCGGCCCTCGCCGCCCGCCTCGACGAATTGGCGCTCGCTGCCGGCATCCCGGTCGGCATCCCGCTCGCCCGCCGCGCCCTCGCCGAGCTCGGTGCTTAGGCGGGCGCCAACCGGACATTAATATTCGACGCCTAGCGTCGGGCTTGGACGATCCATCGAGCGCGAGAGATGCGAATTATCCTGGCAGGGTTCATCGTCCTTGTCGTGGCGGGCATCACCGGGACATGGTTTTGGACGATTCCGAAGTGCCTGAGCAGCGGCTGGGGCACCCGGCTATTGGGCCACAGCTCGCTCTGTTACGGACGATGACGGTGTGTTTGGCTGCTGGTATGCCAGGGTGACCAAGGAGCGGGTGCGGCAACAGGCATTTGAGGAGTGGGCCCGGGAGGGCGAGCGCCTGGAGCGTGAGCGGCGCGCCAGGGAAAGCCACTGGTAGAGCGCTATCGCGGGCGGCAAGACGACGCGTTCAGTAGCGCGCGTTATTCTTTCCCGTCCAGCGATTTGACGGTGACATAGTCGGTGAGCTGGTAGCGCGAGCGGCCGATCGCCGACCAGGGCGCCTCGATGGCAAAGCTGGCGCGCGCGGCCGTCGGAAACTTGCCGGAGGCCAGCCCGCGATAGGCCGGCGAGTCGGGCGCGGCCAGCATAATCGCCAGCTCGTGCAATCCCGGATTATGGCCGACCACCAGCACCGCGCCTTCCGCCTCGTCGAGCTGCGTCAGCCGCTTCAGCAGGGCCGCTGGCCCGGCAAGGTAAAGCCCGTCCTCGAACAGGATCCGCGGGTGCGGCGCGAAGGTCGCCAATGCCAGCTCGGCGGTTTCGCGGGTGCGCACCGCGCTCGAGCACAGCACGAGATCGACCGCCTCGAGCGCCGCCGGCAGTGTTTCGCCGGCGAGGCGCGCGGCGTCCCGGCCGCCGCGGCTCAGCCGCCGCTCGCGGTCCTCGCTACCATCGTCGCGGCGCGCTTTGGCATGGCGCAACAAATGCAACCGATGCATCGCCTTCTTCCGACCATTCCTCCCCGGAGCGCTTATACGCCGCTAATACATCTCCGGCGTGATGACGTTCTGCGGCTGATTGGTCAACAGCGCGGCGCGCATCGTCTCCGCCGATTTGCGGCGCGTATCCTCCCAGGATTGCGGCGTCAGCCAGGCCGAATGCGGCGTGATGACCAGCCGTCCTTCGAGCCAGGGCTCGCGCGCCCGGTAGGCGCGCAGCAGTTTCGGAACCGGTTCGACCGGCGGCTCGACCGGCAGCACATCGAGCCCGGCGGCGGCAATGTGCTCGTCCTTCAGCGCGTCATAGAGCGCATCGATGTCGATGATCGCGCCGCGCGCGTCGTTGACGACAACCGCCCCTTTGGGCATCAGCGCGAACTGCTCGCGGCCGAGCAGGTTTCGCGTCTCCGGCGTCAACGGCGCGTGGATCGACAGCGTGGTGGTCTGGCGCAGCAGATCTTCGAGCGTCGGGGCACGGGAAATCCCCAGCGCCAGCTCGGCGCCGTTCGGCAGATAGGGGTCGTAGAACACGACGCGGAAATTGAATGCCTTGGCGCGCAACGCGACCGCGGTGCCGATGCGTCCCAATCCGATGATCCCGAAGGTCTGGGTTCCGAGCCGTTCGATCATCGGGTTCTGGAACGAGCGGAACGGCGCTGGCGGGTCCTTCCGCTGCAACTCGTGGTGCAACAGGATGCCGCGCCGCAGGGTCAGGGCCAGCGCGATCGCATGGTCGGCGACCTCGGTCGTGCCGTAATCGGGCACGTTGCAGATCAGGACGTTGCGCGCCGCGGCGGCGGGGCGGTCGAGCTTGTCGTAGCCGACCCCCATCCGCACGATCGCGCGCAGCCGCGGGAAACGCGCGAGGTCGGCGCCGGCGACGCCAAAGCCCATGATCATCAGCCCGTCGGCCTCGGCGCAATCGGCGTCGGACAATTCCGACAGCGCGCCGGTGTCGCGCTTTACGATCCGTACATCGGCGCCGAAAATTCCGCGTTCGAGATCATCCGGCTGCTGGCGGGCCTCGGGATAAACCACAGTGACGGGCATCGGGGTCTCCGGTTTTCTTGCTTCGACAGAACATAGCCGTTGCCGGCGGGCTTTGTACAATTGCCATCCAGAGCCACCCCTTGACCGGGCTTGTCCCGGTCATCCACGTCTTGAAGCGATCCCGATAATGCCAGCAAAGTCGTGGGTGCCCGGCACGAGGCCGCGCACGGGGGCTGGATTATTCGCGGCTGACTTTGACCGGCTGACGGGTCGCGGCCGAGCGGATGATCGCCTCGAACACCGCGACGCCGTGCAGCACCTCTTCGGCGGTGATCGGGTACGGGGCTTCGCCGCGGATCGCCGCCGCAAACGCCTCCAATTCGGCGAGCAGCGTGTTGAAGCCGCGATTCTCGATGATTTCCGGCTCGGCCGCGACATTGCGGCCGGTCGGCGGCGCGTCCGGGGTCGGGCTGAAACGGAAATCGAAGTTCGGGGTCAACAGCTCGGCGCAACCCTTCGTGCCGAACACCGCGAGCCGGTAGGTCACCGCCGTCACCAGCGATGTCAGCAGTGTTCCGGATATACCATTGGCAAAGCCGAATATCGCGCTGGTCGTGTCCTCGGCATCGTAGGCGACGGCGCGTCGGATGCTGGTTGCATAGACCTCGTCGATCCGGCCGAACAGATGGATCATCGCATCGAGATTGTGGACGCCCATCGCGGTCATCCCGCCGGCCGGCGCCTCGCTCGCCTCGGCGCGCCACGAGGCCGGGTCCATGAACAACCCGGCGGGCCCGTTCTGCTCGGCATAGCAATGGGCGATCGTGCCGAGCCTGCCGTCATCGATCCTCGCCTTCAGCTCGCGCATCGCCGGATGGAAGCGACGCGGATAAGCCACCCCCAGCACGACGCCGGCTCGCGCCACCGCGTCGAGCGCGCGAGCGGCGCTCGCCCGGTCGAGCGTGAACGGCTTTTCCATGAAGACATGCTTGCCGGAAGCGGCGGCGCGCTCGACCTGCGGCCCGTGCTCGCTGTGCGGCGTCGCGAAGACGACGGCGTCGATTTCGGGATCGGCGAGGATCGCGTCGAGGCTGTCCTTCAGCGCGATGCGGTGCTCGGCGCAG
>Ga0207646_10008413_pt1 | contig 10346 bp, 8 predicted proteins | sample KBSK5502metaG_FD_184343 | JGI IMG/M metagenome (GOLD analysis project Ga0207646, IMG submission 184343) | Corn, switchgrass and miscanthus rhizosphere microbial communities from Kellogg Biological Station, Michigan, USA - KBS K5-50-2 metaG... | ecosystem: Host-associated > Plants > Roots >...
GACAGCCCGGATGATGTTGATCTGCCGGGGCGTGTTCGAGATGTGGTCGTCGCCGCGGATGACGTGCGTGATCTCGTCCCACACGTCCTCCATCGGCGACGCGAAGTTGTATGTCGGACGACCGTCGGAGCGAAGGATGACCAGATCGTCGAGCTGCTCGTTCGGGAACTCGATCCGCCCCTTCACCACGTCATCCCACGCCGTCACACCTTCGTCGGGCATGCGGAACCGGATCGCTCCCTCGTCCTCGTAGGCCTTGCCTTCCGCGACAAGACGGCGCGCCGCTACTCCGTGCTCGTTCAGGCGGTCCAGCTGGAAGGTCGGCGGCCGGTCCCAGTCGAGGCCCAGCCAGGCGAGGGACTCCAGGGCGTGCTCGACGGCGCCCTCAACCTCGCGGCTCGTGTCCGTGTTCTCGATCCGGATCAGGAACTCGCCGCCCTGGTTACGGGCGAAGAGCCAGTTGAAGAGCGCAGTTCGCACGCCCCCGACGTGCAACGCGCCGGTCGGGCTGGGGGCCATGCGAACGCGGACGGCCACGCCGAAATCCTACGTGCGTCCTCCGACCATGCCTGTGGATGAAAAGTCACACTCTTGTTCTCACTGGGGTCAGACCGTGGTGTTTTCAGCCATGGTTACTCCTCGTTGGGGGAACCTCCCGGTTCCCAATCCTTTGCACCGGTCCGCTTCGGAGACGGGCGGCTTCGCCGCCGGTCGTTAGCCTTGCGCCGTGCGGTTCGGCGCTCATTGCGCGGGCGGGGTGAAGAAGGCGCTCGACAACGCGGTCACGATGGGCGCCGACGTCGTTCAGCTCTTTGTCCAGAGCCCGCGCACCTGGCGATTCCCCGACCACGACCCCGCGGATCTCGAGCGGTTCCGCGAGCGGCGCGCGGAGACCGGTCTCGGCGCCTTCGTGCACGCGCTCTACCTCGTGAACCTGGCCGCACCGGACGACGCGATCTACGAGAAGAGCCTCAACACGATGCATGCGACCGTCGACGCCGCGTGCGCGCTCGAAGTCGACGGCGTCGTCTTCCACGTCGGCTCGCACCTGGGCGCCGGCTTCGACACCGGGCTCGCACGCGTCGTGCCCGCACTCGCCCAGGTGCTCGACCGCTGCTCCGACACGACCTGGTTGCTGCTGGAAAACACCGCCGGCGCCGGCGGCACGATCGGCCGTTCCCTCGGGGAACTCGCGACGATCTTCGACGCGGTCGGCGGACACGAGCGGCTCGGCATCTGCCTCGACTCCTGTCACCTCTACGTCAGCGGGTTCGACATCACCGACCGCGCCACGCTGGACGCGCTGCTCGACGACTTCGACGCTCGCATGGGCCTCGATCGCCTCCGGGTACTGCACGCCAACGATTCGAAGGCCCCGCTCGGGTCGAACCGCGACCGCCACGAGAACATCGGCGAGGGATTGATCGGCGAGGGCCTCGGCGCGTTCCTCTCGCATCCGAAGCTCCAGGGACTCCCCGCGGTGCTCGAGGTTCCCGGAAAGGACGGCAAGGGACCGAACGCCGACGAGCTGAAGAAGCTGCGTGACATCCACAGCCGCTGGACCACCTAGCTACCGCTGGGAGATCCTCGCTGCGGGGGCGCCGTCGGGATGGTTGCGGACCGCATCGGCGAGCGCGCTGTCCCCCCGGGCCGGCCGGCTGCGCCGCCGCTCGCGGCCGCCAGCCCCCTCGTTGGCTACGCGCTGCTCAGTCCGTTAGCAGGGCGACGACCTTGAACGTCGGCGAGCCCACGGGCAGCTCGTGGAACTCGGGGTTCTGGCATCCGAGCTCGCCCGCGCGCTCAGCGCCGTAGCACTCCTCGATCTCGACGCGGCACATCGGCAGCGGCTTGCGCACGGAGCGGACAGCGCCGAATCCGCCGCGCTGCGCCTCCGCCGCCCGTAGCAAGTCGAGATCGATCTCCACGTCGTAGACCTTCTGCATGCAGCCGATGTACGTGTGTCCGAATTCCTCGAACGCGTAGACGAACGGGCACGCCCGCTCGAGACACGCGGACGGGTAGACGACCTTGTCGCAGTGGACGTCGCAGCGGCGGCACTCGAGCTCGTCCTGTGGACGGAGCGGAAGCTCAGCCGCACGCTGCGGTTGGGGCTGCATGTCGGAATTGTCATACCGGCAGCACGCCGCCGCAAGACTTGACAAGAGCGGTTGGTTTCTGCTTGGTCGTCAGAGGTCCCCGGTGAGACGCCGCACGATGTTCAAGACGTCGAACTGCGTGAACGCGCGGAAGTCGGGCTCGACGTCCGCGTCCTCCTCCGCGCGGAACCACATCGCCTGCACGGTTCGCATTCCCACGTCGCGTGCACCACGGACGTCGGCGGCGAGGCGGTCGCCGACGAACAACGCCCGCTCCGGCTCCACGCCCAGCCGGCCGAGCGCCCGGTTGAAGATCTCGGGGCGCGGCTTGCGCACGCCGACCTCGGACGAGAAGACGACGGCGTCGAGCCGCGCAGCGAGCTCCTGCTCCTCGAGGTCTCGCATCAAGATCCACGGCGGGTCCATCGAGTTCGACACGAGGCCCGTCTTGAGGCCGCGCCCGCGCAGAGCGTCGAGCAACGCCACGCTCATCGAGGCGAGCCGCCGCGCCGGCGCCCACGCTGCATGCTCGGCGAGCAGGTACGCCCGCAGCGCCTCGCCGTCGACCTCCATCCCGGTCTCCGCGAGCATGGTGCGGACGAGCTGCTCGTACTCGACCTCCTCTGGAACCTCCCAGTCGGTCAGCCTCGCCTCGGCGCGATAGCGCGCCGCCACCGCGCCGACCGTGTCGAGCGGCGCGCCCACCGCCTCGAGCCCGGCGCGCACGCCGGCATCGACGAGCCCGTCGTCCCAGACCCAGTCCATCAGCGTGTGACCCCAGTCGAAGAGGACGGCGTCCAGCACGGGGGTAGGGTAAGCCGCTTCGATCGGTAGGCGTATGGGCTATGACCCTAGGAGCTGATCAATCGCAGGCACGGGCGAAGCCCGCACGTCCTTCAGCGCGGCATCGCAAGCGACGCCTTTAGCCCGGTGGCGCGCAGTCTCCTCTGGACCTCGCTCGCCCTCGCGCCGCTGACGCTCCTCCTCGACGTTCTCGCACACCCGGGAAAGGTCGTCCTGTTCGTGCTCTCGGCGCTCTCGCTCGTGCCGCTCGCGTGGCTGATCGGCGAGTCGACGGAGCACGCAGCCGAGCACACGGGCGCACGCATCGGCGGACTCCTGAACGCGAGCTTTGGTAACGCGCCCGAGCTGATCATCGCGCTGATCGCCGTCGGCGACGCGCTCCCGAACGTCGTGCGGGGATCCATGGCCGGAAGCATCGTCTCGAACATCCTGCTCGTCCTGGGCGCCGCGCTCGTGTTCGGGGAGGACGACTCGGAGCTGGATCTACGATCGCTCGCCGCGCAACTCGGACTGGTCGTGATCGCCGTCCTGCTCCTGCTCATACCGTCGATTCCCGGCTGGCACGGAGACCCCGAACGCCATTCGCTCGCGCTGTTCAGCCTCGGGCCGGCGCTCGCGCTGCTGGTCCTCTATCTCGTGACGACGACCGTGGGCCTGAAACGGACGTCGCAGCCCGAGCAGGAGGCGATCGGCAGCTGGAGCCTCCGCACCGCTCTCGTCGTCCTCGCGGCCACGACTGTGCTGACGGCGCTGATCAGCGAGTTGCTCGTGCACTCGCTCGAAGCGTTCGCCCATGCCGCGCATCTCTCCGAGTTCTTCATCGCGATCGTGATCGTCGCCATCGTGGGCAACGCGGCCGAACATGGTGGTGCCGTCGTGATCGCGCGCCGCGGGAAGATGAAGCTCGCGACCGAGATCGCGATCTCCTCGAGCGCGCAGGTCGGCTTGCTGGTCGTACCGGGCGTCCTCCTGCTGTCCTTCGCGTTCTCGCAGCCGCTGACGCTGGCGTTTCGGCCGATCGAGCTCGCGGCCATGGGCGGAGCGGCGGCGTTCGTGGCCTTCGTGATCCGCGACGGCCGCGCCCGCCGCTGGGAAGGAGCCCTCCTCATCGGGGTCTACGCGGCTATGGTGATCGCCTTCGGATTCGCCGGTGACAGGGGCGGTTAACCGTACCTCCGGAGGACGGCCGCCACCACTTTGGCTTCTCGGACGGTGATGCACACTGACAAAAAGCCAGGAGGAGATCGACTTGAGCGAAGCCTTCATCGAACGCGAGGACGCTTTGCCCGCAGCAGGCACCGCCGTCGTCTCGGCCGCCGGAGTCACGAGACGCTACGGGGAAGGAGATACGGCCGTCGAGGCCCTCCGAGGCGTTTCCCTCGAGGTACAAGAGGGCCAGCTGAGCGCCGTCATGGGACCTTCGGGGTCGGGCAAGTCGACGTTGATGCACATCCTCGCCGGCCTCGACAAGCCCACCGAAGGCGGCGTGAAGATCGGCGGCACCGAGATCACGAGGCTTTCCGACAGCGAATTGACGAAGCTTCGACGCAAGCACATCGGCTTCGTCTTCCAGTTCTTCAACCTGCTCCCGATGCTGACCGCAGAGGAGAATGTCCTCCTGCCGCTCTCGATCGCCGGCGAGAAGGCGAGCACGAAATGGGTGAATGAGCTCCTGGATCGCATTGGGCTCTCGGACCGACGCACGCATCGGCCTGCGGAGCTCTCCGGCGGTCAGCAGCAGCGCGTTGCGATCGGCCGCGCGCTCGTGAACCGGCCGACGATCGTCTTTGCCGACGAGCCGACCGGGAACCTCGACTCGAAGACGAGCGAGGAGATCCTCACGCTGATGCGTGAATCCGTGGACGCGTACGGGCAGACGATGGTGATGGTCACGCACGACCCGCTCGCTGCCGCGATCGCCGACCGGATTCTCTTCCTCGACGACGGCTTGATCGTGAAGGAACTCGGTCATGTGGAGGCGCACGACGTGATCACCGTGATGGAGGAGTTCGGCCGGTGATCAAGGTCGCACTCCGCGGCCTGCTGGGCAGGAAGCTCCGCACGACTCTCACGGCACTCGCGATCGTGCTCGGCGTCGCCATGGTCAGTGGCACGTACATCCTCACGGACACGATCAACAAGGGGTTCACGACGATCTTCACGCAGTCGTACAAGAACACCAGCGCCGTCATCACCGCGCGGTCGACAATCTCGAACTCGAACAGCAACGCCGCCCTCACCGGCGGCTTTCCGGCGTCGGTCCTCACGAAGGTGCGAGCGCTCCCGGACGTCGGCGCGGCCGAGGGCTCGGTCAACGACACCGCGAAGATCGTCGGACGGAACGGCAAGACCGTGGTCACTCACGGCGCGCCTGCCCTCGCGTTCAGCGTCGACCCCCACGACCAGCGTTTCAACCCGCTGACGTTGGTGGCGGGATCCTGGCCGACCGGATCGGACGAGGTCGCGATCGACAGCGCGGTCGCCAAGAAGCAGCGGTACAAGGTCGGCGACACGATCGGCGTGATCGCCCGCGGTCCGGAGCACCACTACCGCGTCTCGGGGATCGCGAAGTTCGGCTCCGTGGCGAGCATCGGCTCGGCCACGATGACGATCTTCGACCTGCAGACCGCGCAGCGCCTCTTCAACAAGGAGGGCAAGTTCGACACCATCCGGGTTGCGTCGAAGAACGGGGTCTCGGACGCGAAGCTCGCCGCCGAGATCTCGCCGGTGTTGCCTGCGATCGCGCAGGTGCGCACCACGAGCGCGGAGGTCAAGCAGGAGACGACGAACGTCGGGTTCGTCGGATTCATCCAGAAATTCCTGCTCGCCTTCGGCGGAGTCGCGTTGTTCGTGGGCGCCTTCGTCATCTTCAACACGCTCTCGATCACCGTGGCGCAGCGAATGCGCGAGTTCGCGACGCTGCGGACGATCGGCGCGTCCCGCCGCCAGGTGCTCCGCTCCGTGCTGATCGAAGGGCTGATCACGGCGGTGATCGCCGCCGGGCTGGGCCTCTTCGTCGGCTTCGGGCTCGCCGTCGGCCTCGACCGGCTGATGTCCTCGATCGGGATCAGCCTCCCAAAGAGCGCCACGGTCTTCGCGACGCGCACGGTCGTCGTCAGCCTCGCCCTGGGAATCGTGATCACGCTGCTCGCGAGCCTGAGGCCCGCGCTCCGCGCAACACGTGTGCCGCCCATCGCCGCCGTCCGAGAAGGGGCGACGCTCCCGCCCGGCAGGTTCGCGTTCCTTGGGGCGCCTCTGAAGGCGATCATCGCGGCACTCGGCGTAGCGCTGCTCCTCTACGGCTTCTTCGTGCACCACATCTCGACGGCGCAGCATCTCGTGGCAATGGGAGTCGGAGCGCTGCTCCTCTTTGTCGGCGTCGCCCTGATCTCCGCGTGGCTCGTTCGTCCGCTTGCAGCTGTCCTCGGCTGGCCGGCGACCAAGATCGGCGGCAGCGCAGGGCGCCTCGCGCGGTCGAATGCGATCCGCAACCCCGGGCGCACCGCTTCGACGGCAGCCGCGCTGATGATCGGAATCGCGCTCGTCACATTCGTCGCGGTTCTCGCTGCGGGGATCCGATCGACCGTCCACGACACGCTGAAGGAAACCTTCGTCGGCGATTACGCCGTCACGTCCCCGGACGGATTCACGCCGTTCGCTCCCGCCTCGGAGCGTGCGCTGGCGCACCTACCCTCCGTGACGGCTGTGTCGGGCGAGCGCGTCGGCGACGGTCGGGCGTTCGGAAAGGTGGTCCAGGTCAGCGGCGTCAACGGCGACGTCGCCAAGGTCATCCACATCAACTGGGTCCAGGGGTCGAACAGCACACCCGCGGCCCTCGGCTCGAGCGGAGCGATCCTCGAGAAGGACTATGCGGCGCACCGCCACATGAGGGTCGGCCAGTCGTTCACGCTGCAGACACCGACGGGGAGGCTGCTTTCGCTTGTCCTGCGAGGTATCTACAAGGCCCCGAAAGGGCCGCCCGCCTTCGGCACCGTCATCATCTCGCAGCAGGCGTTCGACGCCGTCTACCCGCAGCCGACGAACATCTTCGAGTTCGTGAACATCCGCGGCGGCGCGACCCCCGCCAACACCGCGGCGCTCAAGCACGCGCTCGCATCGTTCCCGGACGTGAAGCTGCAGACGGAGAGCCAGTTCCGCAAGAACCAGTCGAGGTTCATCGATCAGCTCCTGATGCTCCTGTACGTCCTGCTCGCGCTGTCCATCATCATCAGCCTGTTCGGGATCGTGAACACGCTCGTCCTCACGGTCTTCGAGCGGACACGCGAGATCGGGATGCTCCGGGCCGTCGGCATGACCCGTCGGCAGACGCGGCGCATGATCCGGCACGAGAGCGTGATCACGGCCTTGATCGGCACCGCCCTGGGGCTCGTGCTCGGCTTCTTCCTTGCGTTCCTGGTGACGCAGGCGCTGAAGAAGGACGGGATCGGCTTCGCCGTACCGACGGCCTCGATCGTCGTGTTCGTCATCGCGGCGATCATCGCGGGCCTGCTCGCGGCGATTCTCCCAGCCCGCCGCGCCGCACGCCTCAACGTCCTCGAAGCACTCCAGTACGAATAGGCGACGCGCCGACCGCCACCGCAGCGTCTCTGGCAGGTCAGACCCGAACTGGGACGCTGAGCGCGCGGGGGATCGCGTCCACCGCGCGCTCGACGTCTTCGTCCGTAACCCCGAGGTAGGTTGCGACCCGGAGCACGCCCGGGCGCAGGCCGCCGACCAGCACGCCCTCGTTCGCAATGCGCGCGCATGCGTCCACAGAGGCCAGGCCCAACAGGCCGACGTCGACGCCGACGAAGTTCGTCTCCGTGGCGTCCACGTCGACGGGGAGACCGGCGCCGGCCAGTCCTTCCGCGAGCCGTCGCGCGCGTGCGTGATCCTCGGCCAGCCGCTCGACGTGATGGTCGAGCGCGTACAGCGCGGCTGCGGCGACGATCCCGGCCTGCCGCATCGCGCCGCCGAAGAGGAACTTCCCGTGCCACGCCTGTTCGATCCGGTCCTGTGAGGAAGCCAGAACCGCCCCGAGCGGACACCCGAGACCCTTCGAGAAGCAGATCGTCACGGTGTCGGCGAGGCGGCCGTACTCAGCGGCGGGGATGCCGGCGGCCACGGACGCGTTCATGAGGCGCGCGCCGTCGAGGTGCACGGCGAGCCCGAGCTCGTGCGCCGTGGCGACCACCGCCTGGAGCTCGTCGAGGGGCCAGACGCGCCCGCCGGCGCTGCGGTGCGTGTTCTCGAGCACGACGACGCTCGCGGGCTGTAGGTCGTCGGCCGTCGCCGCCGCGATGCGAAGCTGCTCCGGCGCGAGTCGCCCGGCAACCCCGGGCAGCCCGTGCATGACGAGCCCGGAATGAACGGCGGGCCCGGCGGCCTCGTAGATCAACACATGCGTCCGCTCCTCCGCAATCAGGACGCCTCCCGGCCGCGTCAGCACCTTGAGCGCGATCTGGTTCGCCATCGTGGCCGTCGGAAGGAAGAGCGCCGCCTCGTGGCCGAGGAGGTCTGCCGCGCGCCGTTGAAGCTCGTTGACCGTCGGGTCCTCCCGGAGCTGCTCGTCGCCGACCTCGGCGGAGGCCATCGCCACCCGCATCTCCTCGGTCGGCTTCGTCGCGGTGTCGGATCGGAGGTCGAGCATGCCGCCATTCTGCCGTCAGGGCGCTCCCCTGATGGGTGATGCGCCGGAGGGGTTGCGCTCCCGATACAGAAGGAGTCGGTGGCACGGGACTTTGCGGTCATGACCTCCTCGAACAGACCCCTCGGCAGCGGCCTCCGGATCGCAGGCGGCGCGCGGCTCGACCACACCTACTTCGAGAACGAGGTGCGGCCGATGCTGGGCTCGATCCTGCTCAAGAAGGGCTGGATCACACCGGAGCGCCTCGACGCCGCCCTCGCCGGCGCCAAGGCGACCGGCATGCGGCTCGGCGAGCTCCTGATCACGCGAGGCTGGCTGTTCGAGGGCGAGCTGGCCAAAGCACTCGCCGAGCAGTTCGATCTCGAGTACATCGACCTCACCATCCGCTCTGTCGATCCGAACGCCGCACGATTGCTTCCTGTCGAAGTGGCACGACGAATGTTCGCCGTGCCGGTGCGCTTCGTCGGGTCGAGCGGAATGCTGGTCGCGGTCGCCGATCCCGCCGACGCCGATGTCGCTGCGCTCGAGGGGATCCTGCAGCACAAGGTGACGCTGGTCGTCGGAGAGCGCTCGACGATCCAGACCGCGTGGCGCCACCTCACGCGCTAGCGTAACTTGACAGTTACGCAATCGACCCCGCCCCGCTCGCGGAACGCGTCGGCTCATCCGAGAGGTTGATCGCAACCGCTGTGCCGTCGCCGCGACGGTACGCCCAGACGCCGGCCGGCGCAGGAAGCGTCTCATAGGTGCCGCCCACCAGGTCTGGATTCGAACGTCTGCGTGCGAGCTCCCGCACGAACGGCGGGTCGAGCGGGGATCGCCCCGTTGGTCGTCAACGTTGCGGCCCGTCTCGCCTAGCTGCAGCCACGGATCCGTCCAACCTCCGTCGCGCGTCCACGGAAGCGGCGTGCGGCTGCCGTCGCGTCCTTCAACTTCGACGTCGCGGCTCCGATCCGCGGAGACGTCCACCTGTTCGAGCCCGAGCTCGTCCCCCTGGTACAACACCGCCGTTCCCGCAGCGTCGACAGTGCGAGCAGCGCGCACCGGATCTTCCGCTCGTCCCCGGCGCACATCCGGGTCGCGAAACGCGGAATGTCGTGATTGGACAGCATCCACGCCGGCCAAGCTTCCGGTGGGTACGAAGCCTGCGTCCGCTCGACGATCTCACGCAGCGCGCCGGCCTCGAGCGCGGCGAACGTGAACGGGAAGTTGAACGCCAGGTGGAGCTGGTCGATGCCGGTGCCATAGAACGCCGCGTGACGCCCCGCAGGTCGCCGACGCCGTCGCCGTTCGAGTCGGCGAAGCAACGGAGGTAGACCTGGTAGATGACGGCCCTCTGCCACCAGGGCTGGTCCATCGAGCAACGCTACCCTGACGCTCGTGGATCGTGTGTTGCTTGGTCAGAGGCTCGCCGAGCGCGGTGAGCCTGCGTACCGTGCCGAGCAGGTCTGGCGCTGGGCCGCGGGCGGCGCCGCCGACTACGCCGCGATGACGAACGTCCCTCTCGCGCTGCGTGCCGAGCTCGAGCGCAAGGTGCCCTTCTCAACCCTGACGACGGAGCGCGAGGCGGAGTCGCGCGACGGGACGGTGAAGGCGCTCTTTCGCACCCACGACGGCCATCCCGTCGAGGCAGTGCTCATGCGCTACCGCGACGGGCGCCGCTCGCTCTGTCTCTCTTCGCAGTCGGGCTGTCCGCTGACGTGCACGTTCTGCGCCACGGGGCAGATGCGCTTCGGCCGGAACCTGACCGCGTCGGAGATCCTCGACCAGGCGCTTCACTTCCGGCGCGTCGAGCCGGT
>Ga0207646_10008416_pt1 | contig 10344 bp, 9 predicted proteins | sample KBSK5502metaG_FD_184343 | JGI IMG/M metagenome (GOLD analysis project Ga0207646, IMG submission 184343) | Corn, switchgrass and miscanthus rhizosphere microbial communities from Kellogg Biological Station, Michigan, USA - KBS K5-50-2 metaG... | ecosystem: Host-associated > Plants > Roots >...
GGGGTCCCATACCGCCTGCGGGTCGAAATGCGTGTGATGGTCGATAAAGCCGGGCGCGACGACCCGTCCTGCGGCATCGATCGTCCGCTCCGCGGCCGCGCCATTGTATTTGCCGACCCCGACGATCTTGCCGTCCTTGACCGCGACGTCGGCTTGAAACGCCGGCTCGCCGGAACCGTCGACTACGCGCCCGTTCTTAATGAGCAGATCGAATGCCATCGCTTTCCTCCCGTTTGGGGCGTAGCCGCCGCCGCGATGGATCGTCCCGCGGGGCCTTTTTTGGCTCTGCCGGCCGGCACGCCGTAACCCAACCTATCGTTTATGGCATCCAAGGGGGTGCGACAACATGTTCTGTTGCGCAGCGGCCCGCACGTTTACGCATGGCCGCCGCCCGAGTCAGGCGATACTGACCGCGACCGTGCCGACGCCGGCGAAGGCGCACTCCACCCGGTCGCCGCGGTTGAGCGGGAATTGCCGGGTGAACGAGCCGCTCATGATGTAATCCCCGGCCCGCAAGGCCTCGCCGAATTCGGCGAGCTTGCCGGCCAGCCAGACGACCGAGTTGAAGGGGTGGCCCAGCACCGCATTGCCGCGGCCGGTCGCCGCCTCGACGCCGTTGATCCGCACCCGCGCCTCGACCTCGCCCAGCTCCGGCAGCGCGTCCCGATCGATTGGCGGGCCGAGCACAAAGGCCTTCTGCTGGGCGTTGTCGGCGAGCGCCAGCGCCAATTGACGGGTCAGGTCGCCGCGCGTCTCGATGATCTCGAAGGCGGGATGGATGCGCGCCACCGCGGCCGCGACGTCGTCGCGCGTCGCGCTGGCCGGCAGGTCACGGCCGAGCATGATGCATAATTCATTCTCAAACCCGGGCTCGATCAGTTCGTCGCGGCGAAAGACATGCCCCGATTGCTTGAGCCCATCCGCCAGCAGGCAGCCGAACGCCGGCTCGTGCACGCCGAACTGCACCTGGATCGCGCGGGCGGTCAGCCCGACCTTCCAGCCCACCCGCACCACGCCGCGAAGTCGTAGCCGCGCCAGCAGGATGCGGTAGGCGTCATCGACCGCGAGCCGCTCGGCCCACGCCTGCGGAAAATATTCGCCGCGCGCTGCGGCGGCCTCGAATTCCGCAGCCGCCGCCTGAGTTTCGGCCGGCTCCATGCGCACCCGCCGCTTATGACGCCGCGGCGACCGGTTCGGGCGCGGCAAGCGGCGCCGCGTCCGCCGCGTCGTAGAGGTGACAGGCGACGAGCCGCCCGCCCACCGACACAAGCGCCGGCTCCTCTTCGCCGCAGCGCGCCATCGCATGCGGGCAGCGCGGGTGAAACCGGCAGCCCGTGGGAGGGTTCAGCGGGCTCGGCACCTCGCCGGGCAGGATGATCTCCTCCTGCTTCTCGTCGGGGTGGCTCGGCAACGCCGCCGAGAACAGCGCCTCGGTATAGGGATGCTTCGGGGCGCGGGCGAGGGTGCGCGCCTCGCCCTGCTCGACGATCTTGCCGAGATACATGACCGCGATCGTGTGGCTCATATGCGCCACCGCGGCCAGATCATGCGCGATGAACAGATAGGACAGCCCGAGCTCGGCCTGCAGATCGCACAGCAGGTTCAGGATCTGCGCCCGGATCGACACGTCGAGCGCCGAGACCGGCTCGTCGAGCACGACAAGGCTGGGCGACAATGCCAGGGCCCGCGCGATCGCGATGCGCTGGCGCTGCCCGCCCGAGAATTCGTGCGGGAACAGATCGATGGCGCGATCGGGCAGGCCGACCATGTCGAGCAGCTTCAGCACGCGGTCGCGCACCTCGCCGCCGGACAGTTTCTCGTTGGTGACGAGCGGTTCGGCGATGATCGCGTTGATCCGCATGCGCGGGTTCAGCGAGGCATACGGGTCCTGAAACACCGCCTGCACCGATTTGCGGTAATGCCGCCGCCCGGCGGTGTCGAGTTCGCGCAGGTCGCGCCCCTGGAAGCGCATGACGCCGCCGGTCGGCTCCTCGAGCCCGAGGACGAGCTTCGCTGTCGTCGTCTTGCCACAGCCGGACTCACCGACAACGCCGAGGGTCTGGCCGCGCTCGATCGAGAACGAGATGCCGTCGACCGCGCGCACGACGCCGCGCTCGCCGCCGAATACGCCCCGTTTTGCCGAGAAGTGCTTGGTGAGGCCCGCTGCCTCGATGACGGCCATTACACCGCCTCCCGGCGCAGCGCCGGCTGGTTGGTGTTCAGGACCGGCGCGGCAAGCCAGCACCGCGCGGTGCGGCCTTCCTCCGTCACGGTCTCCGGCGGCGCCATCTGGAGGCAGCGATCGAACGCGCGCGGGCAGCGCGGCGCAAAGGAACAGCCCGGCGGCAGTCTCGACATATCGGGCGGCTGCCCATCGATCGCGGTCAGGCGCTCCCGGTCGTCGCTCATCCGCGGGATCGAGTTCAGCAGCGCCTCGGTATAGGGATGCGCCGGCGCGTTGAAGATGCGCGAGACCGGGCCGGATTCGACGACATGGCCCGCATACATCACCGCGAGCTGGTCGCACATCTTGGCGACGATGCCGAGATTGTGGGTGATGAAGATCAGCGCCAGGCCATGTGCCTGCTGCAGGTCGCGCAGCAATTTCAAGTACTGCGCCTGGATCGTCAGATCGAGGCTGGTGGTCGGTTCGTCGGCGATCAGGAGACGTGGCTCGCACGAGATCCCGATTGCCCCGACGATGCGCTGCCGCATGCCGCCCGACATCTCGTGCGGATATTGCCGCACCCGGGTTTCCGGTGACGGGATGCGCACCGCCTTCAGGAGCTCGCGGGCGCGGTTCCAGGCCTTGGCGCGGCTGGCGCCCTCATGCGCTCGGATCGACTCCGCCACCTGGTTGCCGATCGTGAACAACGGGTTCAGCGAGGCCATCGGATCCTGCAGGATCATCGCGATCCGCCGGCCGCGCACCTGCTCCATCTCCTCATCGGATTTGTGCAGCAGATCCTCGCCTTCGAACATCATCCGGCCGCTGACGATGCGGGCGGCTGGAGGCAACACGCGCATGATGGTGAGGGCGAGGGTGCTCTTGCCGGAGCCGGACTCGCCGACGATGCCCAAGGTCTCGCCGGCATGGATGCGCAATGACACGTCGTCGACCGCCCGCACGACGCGGGTGCCCTGGGCCGAGACATAGTGAGTCGAGAGGTTCTCCAGCTCGAGTAGCGGCGCGTTTGGCATATGCTGGCCCTGGGGTCAGAGCTGGCGCAGCTGGGGGTCGAGCTTGACGCGCAGCCAGTCGCCCAAGATGTTTGCCGACAGCACCATCAGCATGATGCAGACGCCCGGGAAAATGGTCAGCCACCAGCGGCCGACCATCAGGCTCTGCTTGCCGTCGGACAGCATCAATCCCCAGGCCGGCTGCGGCGGCGGCACGCCGACGCCGAGGAAGGACAGCGTCGCCTCGGTGATGATGACGACGCCCAGCATCAGGGTGCCGAGCACGACCGCCGAGTTGATCACATTCGGCAGGATGTGCCGCCGCATGATCGTCCATTTGGAGCAGCCGGCAACGATCGCCAGCCGCACGAATTCTCGTTCCTTCAAGGACAGCACCTCGCCGCGGATCACCCGGGCGTAGCGGGTCCAGTAGGTGATCCCGAGGATGATGACGATGTTCCACATGCTCGGCCCGGCGATCGCGGCGAGGAAGATCGCGAAGGTCAGCGCCGGCAAGGCCAGCCACGTATCGACAAGCCGCATGATCAGCTGATCGACCCAGCCGCCGAGATAGCCGGAGATGATGCCGAGCGTCGTACCGACCACCCCGGCGAAGATGACGGCGGTGATGCCGACCACCATTGAGACGCGAGCGCCGAAAATCAGCCGCGACAGCACATCGCGGCCGAGCTGGTCGGTGCCGAGCAGGTATTTCATGGTGCCGCCGGTTTCCCAGAACGGCGGTTTGAAGCGGGCCGCGAGGCTGCCGACTTCGGGATTGTGAGGCGCCAGCTGGTTGGCGAAGACCGCGACAAACGCGATGCCGACGAGGATCACCGTCGGGATCAGCGGAAAGCCCGAGAGCCGCAGGCCGCGGAGAAACGCAAACCGCGGCGGACGCGACGGAAGGGTTAGGATTTCTGCGGAAGTGCTCATGAGGGGTCAGCTCGCCAGACGGATGCGGGGGTCGATCACGGCGTAGAGAATGTCGACGATTAGGTTGACGGTCACGGTCATCGCGCCGAGCATCAGCACGGTGCCCTGGACCACCGGGAAATCGCGGAAGGCGACGCCTTCGTAAAGCAGCCGCCCGACGCCGGGCCAGGCGAAGACGGTTTCCACCACCACCGCCACGCTGATCATGATCACGAAGTTGATCCCGGCCAGGGTCAGCACCGGGATCAGCGCGTTCTTGAAGGCATGCTTGCCGATCACGAGGGCCTGCGGCAGGCCCTTCAATCGGGCCAGCTTGACGTATTCCGAGCCCAGGACTTCGAGCATCGAGGAGCGGGTCAGGCGCATATGCGAGGCGGCGAAATACCAGCCGAGCGCGAAGGCCGGCATGATCAGGTGCAGCGGCGTGCCGGAGCCCGAGGAAGGCAGCCAGCCGAGATACACCGAAAACACCAGGATCAGCACCAGCCCGACCCAGAAGGACGGCAGCGACAGGCCGAGCAGCGCGAAGACCTTGCCGGCACTGTCCCAGAAACGGCCGACCCGCACCGCGGCGAGGATGCCGCTCGGGATGCCGAGCAGGAGCGAAAACGCCATCGCGGCGGTTGCCAGCATCACCGAATAGGGCAGCCGCGACCAATACAGCTCGAAGACCGACGTCCGGTAGTAGAAGGATTGGCCGAGATCGCCGGTCAGGACGCTCGCCATGAACAGCCCGTATTGCACCAATAGCGGCCGGTCGAGGCCGAACTGGTGGTGGATCGCGGCGATGTCGTCCGGGCTGGCGCCAGGCTCGACCAGCAAGGTCGCCGGGTCGCCGGTCACCCGCACGAAGAAGAAGATCGTGAGCGACAACAGGAACAGCGACAACAGGCAATAGCCGATGCGCCTGACGATGTATTGTTTCATCCTATCCTCGGATGTGAAGCGCTGCCGCTATGATTGGCCGATGACTTGCCCACTATGATTTTATCGTGAGGTCTTCGAACGGCGCCGTATAGGCAAACCCGGGGATCCGGTCGAAGCTCGACTCGCCGACTCGGGGACCAACGCCGTTCAGGAAGCCGAGTTGCCAGATCGGCGCATAGATCGCCTTCTCGTGAACGAGCTGCTGCATCTTGCCGAGGATCGACGCGCGTTTGTCGTGATCGAGCTCGTCGGCCTGCTGCGGGTACAGCGCGTCGATCTCGGGATAGTTGCCGTAAGCGAAGGCGCCGCCCTTGACGACGAAAGCGGCGAGCCTTGTCGCGGCATTGCCGAAGGCGCCGCTCGCACCCTGGATGATCCCCTTCGTGTACTTCTTGTTGGAATAGCCGGCGTAGAAACCGGCCCGCTCGATCGGTTCGAGCTTGGCGCGGATGCCGACTTCGCCGAGGTTGTTGAGCGCGATCTCGGCCATGTTCGAGTAGGAGCTGTCGCAGTACAGCATCCCGGCGTCGAAGCCGTTGGCAAAACCCGCCTCGGCCATCAGTTTCTTGGCCTTTGCCGGATCGTAAACCGCGGCCGGGGGCTGCCAGAAAAGATCGAAGGTGTAGGGGACGATGCTGTTGGTGATCTTGCAGTAGCCGAGGAACAGCGCCTGGCTCATTCCCTCGCGGTCGATCGCGAGATTGGCCGCCTGCCGCACGCGCAGATCGTGCCACGGCGATTTCGGGTCCCATTGCTCCGGGAAATACAGCCAGTTCGGCGCCTGCAGCACGACCGGTTTCAGGGTGAGCCCCGGCGTCTTCTGCAATTCCTCGGCGAGCTCGCCGCGGATTGAGTAGGCGAGGTCGACCTCGCCGCGCGTCAGGGCGGCGAGCCGCGTCGCCTCGTCCGGGATCACCTTCATGACCAGCCGCTTGACGCTGGGCGGCTTGCGCCAATAGCCCTCGAAGGCCTCGAGCACCAGCTCGACCCCGGGGTTGAACGAGACGAATTTGTAGGGACCGGCGCCGATCGGCGCCTGCTTGAACCCGTCCTCGCCGACCTTCTCGACGTATTTCTTCGGGACGATCCAACCGGCGCCGCTGGCATTCGAATAGAAGTTCAGAAAATCGGGCCATGCCTTTTTTAGCTTGAAGCGAACGTGCTGCGGATCGGGCGTCTCGATCGATCCGAGATTTTCCTTCATCAGCTCGTGCGAGGTGCCGCGATAGCGCTCATAGGAAAATTTGACGTCCTCGGCGGTGACCGGCTCGCCATTGTGAAACTTCGCCCCTTTGCGGATCACGAAATCGTGCGTCAGCCCGTCCGCGGAAGACGACCACGACTCCGCCAGGCATGGCGCCTCGGCCTTGCCTGGCATCGGCTTCACCATCGCATCGTGCAGTGCGTAAAGCACCATGAACGGGGTGATGATGCCCTGCGTTTCCGCCGGGTCGAGCCAGCCCGCCGCCAGTGAAACATGCACGCCATAGGTCAACTGACCGGCCGGCGCAGCGGCAAAGGCGGCGCGCGGCGCGCCTGCGGCCAGGCTCGCCGCGGCGGCAGCGGCGAGAACCTCCCGCCGCGTCAGTTTGGTGTTGGTACCGCCAGAGGCGGGGGACTCCATAGACCTTTCCTCCTTGCTGCTCTCGTGGCGGAGCTTGCCGCGAATGTAGCGGAGCAAGGCATGGAAGTCTCCGCGATTCTCTGACGATGCACCCCACACCAAAGGGTTAGGCGCCGCGCTGCGGTTCGCTGCTGACACTTCTTTGCGGCACGGTTAACCCGATTTGAGCGTGATGTCCTCATAGGGGCCAGTATAGGCGAAAGTCGGGATCAGGCCGAACCCGGACTCACCGACGCGCGAGCCGTGTGCGTTGATGAAGGCCAGCTGCCAGATCGGCGCGTAGATCGCCTTCTCGTGAAGCAGTTGTTGGATTTTTTCCAGGATCGCCGCACGCCGTTTGTGATCCAGTTCGGCCGCCTGCTGCTTGAACAGCTCGTCAATGTCGGGATAGCTCCCGTAAGAATAGGTGCCGCCTTTGACGACGTAAGCCTCCAGGCGGGTCGCGGCATTGCCGAAGGCGCCACTGCCGCTCTGGATGATGTTCTTCAGCTTTTTGTTACCATACGCCTCGAAGAAGGCTGCCCGCTCCAGCGGCCGCAGATTGGCGCGGATGCCGACCTCACGGAGGTTGTTGATCACCGCTTCACCAAGATTGGCATAGGAGCTGTCGCAGGAATATTCGCCCGCATCGAACCCATTGGGGTGACCCGCTTCGGCCAGAAGCTTCTTTGCCGCCGCCGGATCGAAGACAGGGGGCGGCGGAGCCCAATAGAATTCAAAGCTGTCCGGGATCAGACTGCCGGTGAGCTTGGAAAAGCCGAGGGTCTGTGCCTCGTTGATGGTCTTGCGGTCGATCGCCAGGTTGGCGGCGCGCCGCACCCGCACATCGTGCCACGGCGATTGCGAGTCCCATTGTTCCGGGAAGTAGAGCCAGAACGGCGCCGGCGGATAGACCGGCTTCAACGTGAGGCCCGGCGAGCGCTGCACCTCCTCGGCGAGTTCGCCGCGGATCGAATAGACGAGATCGACCTCGCCGCGCTTTAGCGCCGCCAGGCGCGTCGCCTCGTCCGGGATCACCTTGAATACCAGGCGTTTGACCGACGGCGTCTTGCGCCAATATTTCTCATTGGCTTCCATGACCAGTTCGACGCCGGGATTGAACGATACGAATTTGTACGGGCCCGCGCCGATCGGTGCCTTTTTGAAACCATCTTCGCCGACCTTCTCGACGTATTTCTTGGGCACGATCCAGGCCGCGCCGCTCGCCGTGGCATAAAAGGTGATGAAGTCGGGCCACGGCTGCTTGAGTCGGAAGCGGACATGCCGCGGGTCCGGCGTATCGATCGCAGCGACCCGATCCTTGATCAACGCGGCGGAGTTGCCGCGGTAGCGCTCAAACGAGTATTTCACGTCCTCGGCGGTCACCGGCTCGCCATTGTGAAAGCTGATCCCGTTGCGCAGCACGAATTCGTAGGTCAAGGCGTCCTCGGACGCGGACCACGACTCGGCAAGGGCCGGCGCCAGAGGGTTTCCCGGCATTGGTTTCACCAGCGCGTCGTGTATCGCGTACAGCACCATGAAAGGAGTGATGATTCCCGGCGTCTCGGCCGGGTCGAACCAGGTCGGCGCCAAGGTGGTGTGGATGCCCCAGCTCAGCTGTCCTTGCGGCGCGGCGGCCCAGGCGATCCCTGGTGCGCCCGAGACCAGCCCGAGCGCAGCGAGGGCGAGTACCTCGCGGCGAGTCAGGCCTGATTGGTCTCCATGTGTGGCGAGTGTCGTCTCCATCGATGTTCCTCCCGTGAAAGCTCTCGTTGCGGAGCCTTTCGGCCAAATTTAAATCAGCCGCGCGCCGTTGTCCCCGCTCTTCTCGGAGATAAGGCCGCACCAAAAGGTCAGCGCGTCGCCACCTAGCCGGATTTCAGCGTGATGTCATCGTAAGGTGCGCTGTATGAAAAACCGTCGATCAGGCCTAGTCCCGATTCTCCGACCCGAGGCCCGACTCCCTCCAGGATGGCGAACTGCCAGATCGGCACGAAGATCGCCCGCTCGCTGATCAGCTGTTGAATCTTGTGCAGCGTCGCCGTGCGCCGGTTGCGGTCCAGCTCGATCTCCTGCTGTCGAAACAGCGCGTCTATGTCGGGATAGTTGCCGTAGGCATAGGTGCCGCCCTTGACGACGAAGGCTTCGATCCGGGTCGCCGTGTTGCCGAAGGAGGCGCTCTGGGCCTGGATGATGTTCTTGAGCTTCTTGTTTGTATATGCATCGAGGAAGGCCGCGCGCTCGAGCGGCCTGAGCCTGGCGCGAATACCCACGGCGTGGAGATTGTTGAGCACGGCTTCGCCGAGGTTCGCGAAGGAGCTGTCGCAACTATATTCGCCCGCATCAAACCCGTTCGGATAACCCGCTTCGGCCAGCAGCTGCTCCGCTTTGGCCGCATCGTAGACAGCGGCTGGAGGTTGCCAGTAGAATTCGAAGCTATCCGGGACGATGCTGTTGGTAATCCTGGAGTAACCGAGAGACAGCGCTTCATTGATGGTCTTGCTGTCGATAGCGAGACCTGCGGCTCGCCGCACCCGCTCGTCGTGCCATGGCGACTTGGGGTCCCACTGCTCGGGGAAGTAGAGCCAGGCCGGCAATGGGGCGTAGACCGGTTTGAGGGTAAGCCCCGGAGTGCGCTGCAGCTCCTCGGCGAGTTCGCCGCGAATGTTATACGCGATGTCGATCTCGCCGCGCTTGAGGGCGGCTAGCCGCGTCGCCTCGTCGGGGATCGACTTTAACATCAGGCGCTTGACGCTCGGTATCTTGCGCCAGTAGCCCTCGAACGCCTCCAATACCAGCTCGACGCCTGGGTTGAACGATACGAATTTATAGGGGCCAGCGCCGATTGGCGCTTTTTTGTAGCCCTCCTCCCCGACCCTTTCGACATATTTCTTCGGTACGATCCAGCCCGCGCCGGTGGCGCTCCCGTAAAAGGTCAGGAAGTCGGGCCACGGCTGTTTGAATTTGAAGCGGACGTGATGCTGATCGAGGGCTTCGACAGTGGCCACTCGGTTCCTCATCATCTCGTACGAGGCGCCGCGATACCGCTCGAAGGAGAACTTCACGTCCTCGGCCGTAACCGGCTCCCCGTTGTGGAACTTCGCGCCCTGGCGCAACGCGAAATCGTAGCTGAGGCCGTCCTCCGAGGCGGTGAACGATTCAGCCAGGCACGGCGCCAGCGGATTGGCCGGCATCGGCTTCACCATCGCGTCGTGGAGCGCGTATAGCACCATAACGGGGTGATGATCGCCGGCGTCTCCGCCGGTTCGAACCAAGTCGTGGCCAGCGAGATGGGCGCGCCCCAGGTTAGCTGTCCATGGGGCACGGCGGCGAAAGCCCTGCCAGGCGCCTCCAACGCGAGCCCGAGCGCGGCGAGCGCAAGCATGTCGCGGCGGGTCATACCGCGCGCAGCGGGTGTCGTCTCCATGGATGTCCTCCCGTAAGAGCCCTCGTAACGGAGCCTTGCCGCAACTTTAGACTAGGCGCGCGGCAATGTCGCCGCTCTTCCCGGGAGAATGGAGCCGCCGCAAACGATCACGCAGCCGGGCAGCTATGTCGCCGCTATCCGGATTTCAGCGTGATGTCCTCATAGGGGCCGGTGTAGGCGAAGCCGGGGATCAGCCCGAAGCCGGATTCACCGACCCGCGGTCCGTGACCGTTGATGAAGGCGAGCTGCCAGATCGGCGCGAAGATTGTCC
>Ga0207646_10008417_pt1 | contig 10343 bp, 18 predicted proteins | sample KBSK5502metaG_FD_184343 | JGI IMG/M metagenome (GOLD analysis project Ga0207646, IMG submission 184343) | Corn, switchgrass and miscanthus rhizosphere microbial communities from Kellogg Biological Station, Michigan, USA - KBS K5-50-2 metaG... | ecosystem: Host-associated > Plants > Roots >...
GCTCTCGACGCTGCCGGTGTGCGCCAGGGCGAGGCGGAAGAACCCCCGCGCCCTCCGTCGGTAGACGCCCTCAATCTCCTCGACCGATGCCCCCATTGCCTCCATCTGAACAGATGACGTAACCGGTGGGCGGTTTTGTTTAGCACTCACACTCGCCTGAGCCAGCGTCCTCTCCCCTGAGCTTCGCATTGTCGGCGAGGCGATGATCGGGGCCGAGCCAGGTTCGCGGCTGGACGATGACGCAGGTGGGTCAAGCGGGGGCCTGCCTGGCGCCGGAAGGATCTCAAGTGGAGCCGGCGACTGCTCTGTGTGAACGCCGCCTCGGGCGCTTGCTGTTCAAGCCATCGAACTCTCGGAAGGTGCCTGCGCTTGCGAAGGAGGATTGAGACGAGTCAGTTTCGTTGGTGGATCGGATTGGGAGCCGTCGTCGTGACGCTGCTTGTGCACCCGCTCGCCGGGTTGGCGGGAAACCGGCACCCCATGGCGTACACGGGCGGCCTCTGGCAAGGCCTGATCGCGCGCTGTGGTCCCGCGGCGGCTGCGAACAAGCCCTATCCATGGCCGCTGCGGCCTTTCCACCAACAGCATCCCGTGCGCGGCTTCTTCGGCGATCCACGCACGCTGGTCTCCAATGTCGACGTGACTCTGACGCCGGGCTCCCCCGGCCACTTCTCGTTCCATAACGGCGTCGACATCTACGCAACGCCGAGCCAGGAGGTGTTCCCCGTCGTCTCCGGGCGAGCCCGAGTAGCGAGTTCCCAGGAGGTCGTCGTGCGCACCCGAGACGGCCGGACCTTCCAGTACTGGCACATACTCCCGCTGGTTCGCAGCGGGAGCTGGGTCACTGTGTCGAAGACCGTTCTGGGAACTGTCATCCCGCGCCGGGGACACGTCCACCTGACCGAGATGCGTGGCCGTTGTGTAGTCAACCCGCTGGCGCCGGGGCATCTGGAGCCGTACAAAAGCGCGACTCGCCCAGACATCGTGGCCGTGGACGCGATCGCACGCGGCGGCATTCTCCTCGACCCGACCCAGATCGCGGGTCCGTTCGAGCTCGTCGTGCACGCACAGGACGTGCCGCCGTTACCCGTACCGGCGCCGTGGGAGAACTTGCCCGTCACTCCGGCGGCGATCAAGTGGCGCCTGACCGGGGCCGGCGGAACGGTGGTGGTCCCGTGGACGTTCGCCGCCGACTTCGCCGTCACGATTCCGCCGAGCCGCGACTACTGGCGGGTATATGCGCCCGGGACTCACCAGAATTTCGTCGGCAGGGAGACCTCGCAGCCGCAGCTGCCCGGCGTCTACGCATTCAGACTCACGCCGCCCGGCTCTGAGCTGCCGCCCGGGCGCTACACGGTGACCGTTCAGGCGTCCTCTACCGGCGGTACCCGCAGCACACAGCGCTTCCCGCTCAGGGTCGTCTCGAGCAGCTCGGCGATCTAGCCCGGCTGCCAGACGCAGTAGCTTCCTACCGGTGCCGGTGCGCCCGGCCGGAATAGCACCCGGCGCGCGGGCAGCTGCGGAGGGTGGTGGCCGATTCCGGCAAGTCCGAGAACACCGCGCCCGTGGAACCAGAGCGCGTACGCATGGGGCAGCTTCGTCACGTATCCGGCGACGGGGTGGCGAGCGATGGTCGCGAGCTGCCCGAGCCAGCGCGCATTCGCGTCCTCGGAGCACGTTGCGCCCCGAAACTCGTGCGCCTCCGACGGAGCCACGCTCCAGACGTCGATGAACCGCATGCCCGACCGAATATCCGCCGCGAGCGTTGCGAGGTGGCTGCTAGGGGAGCGCTGCGCGTACGCCTCCGGAACCTGCGCCGGCGTCCCGCCTACCGCACGCAGGATCTCCGCTCGCGTCGGGTGGTTCAGCGGCAGCGCGGCGAAGCGGGCGGCGAGATCGAGGTAGCTGTCGATCATGATCAGCGCGGCGGGATGCAGCTGCGGCTGGGACGCGACGAGCTCGGCATTCGCGAATCCCGAATACGAGACGCCGACCACGATCAACTTCGAAACCTTCACGCCGCGGGCCTCGATCCTGGCCGGAAGTCGCGCCACGGCTGCGTCGTAGGCGGGATCCCCCCAGTCCTCCAGCCGCCCGTTCCGTTCGCCTGGGTGCTCGTAGCGATTGGGGCCGTAGTCGGCGCACAAGAGGGAGGCGTGGAGGTAGCGGGCGAGGTGGCGCAGTTGCATGCAGTAGATCGGCCCGCCGACCGTCAGTAGCAAGGGGTGCGGCGACACGCGTGCCCCCGGTGCCACGATCAACTGCTTCCGGACCAGGGGAGAGGCCACGCCGGCGCGACGTGCAGAAACCGTGGAGACACCAGCCGTGAGCAGCGCCACGACGACTGCGCTCCATCCAAGAAGAAGACGACCCCGGCCCAAGCCAGCGGGAGGCTATAGCTGCAGGCCCGATGGAACAAGTGCTTCACGGATGAGGCGTCAAGCCGAGCGTTTCGCTCGCCGCCGACGCACCTGAGCCGGCGTCCGAGGCTTCCCCCGGCGGAGGGATGCCTGCGGTTGCTCGGATGCCTACCGTCGGCTGAGTGAGTCCGAAGCATCCGCCGCGACGCCTGCTGACGAGCGTGCTCGTGCTGGCGACATTCGCGACCGCCGCCGCTGGGATGCTGCTACGCACCCAGGTGGTCGGGATCGCTCTGATCACCGGTGCCGCGCTCTGCGCGACCGGTGCCTGGCTCGCCCTCGGTGCGCCCGTCCGCCGCCGCGACATCGGACAAGACGTCACGTTCGAGTCGAGCTAGACGCCCGGGGAATGTTCCGAGTCGCCACGTAGGGTTGGCGGCGATGGAGCGCTGGACATGGCCGGATTCGCTCGATGCACTCCAGGCAGCTCCGGAGTCACACCGACTTCTGTTCGAGAGTGACGTCGCGCGCGTCCTCGAGACCACGATCCCGCCCGGCGAGACGACACCGGTGCACACTCATCGCTGGCCGGGCATCCAGTATTTCGTCGCGATCGGCCACTTCGTCCGCCGTGATGCGGATGGGGCCGTCCTCCTCGATACGCGCGACGACGGCTCCCTACCGCAGCCCGGAAGCGCGATCTGGAGCGATGCCCTGCCTCCGCACACACTCGAGAACGTCGACAGCTCCGAGATTCGCGTCGTCGGCGTCGAACTGAAGGATTGATGAGTGCACTAGCCGCCACGCTCGCGCTTCTTGCGGCCGTCTGCTTCGCGCTCGCCGCCACGCTCTGGCAGAAGGCCGCCCTCAGCTTGTCCGGCATCTCGTTCCGCCGGCCGAAGTCGCTCGTGCTGCTGCTGACGAGATGGGTCTGGCTGCTTGGCCTCGCTGCGCAGGTGGTCGGTGTTCTTCTTCAGGCCGCCGCACTCGACCGGGGGTGAGTCTCGATCATCCAGCCGCTCCTGGTGACGACGGTCATCTGGGCGTTGCCGCTGGGGTATTTCCTGACGAAGCAGACGATCGGCGCCCGAGAGGTGATCGGCGCGGCCATCATCGTCGTCGGTCTCGCGCTCTTCGCCACCTTCGGGCAGCCCGCGGCTGGAGTGGACAACGCTCCGGGTTCGGACTGGGTCGCGTCGATCCTCGTCATCTGCGCCGTGTGCGTCTCGCTGCTCGTGTTCGCCAACCGCGGCAGCCTGTCGATGAAGGCAGCGCTCCTCGGGACGGTCGCGGGACTGCTCTACGGCCTCTCCGCGACGTTGATGAAGCCGGTGGTCGAGAGCTTCCACACCGAGTCGCTCGGCGCGGTGGTCACCGGCTGGCAATTCTGGGTCTGGGCCGCCGCCGGGATCATCGGGTTCGGGTTCCAGCAGCTGTCGCTTTCGACGGGCAAGCTCGTTCCTTCGGTGGCCGCCGTCTCGGTCGCCAATCCGGTGGTCAGCGTGATCCTCGGCGCGCTGGTTCTGCAGGAGCGACTCGAGAAGAACCCGCCCTGGCACGCCGTCGTCGCCGTGGGCGCGCTCGGTCTAGCCCTCTTCGGTTCTGTTGTCATCTCGTCCGCGAGGTCGAACGACGACGAAAGCAAGGAACGAGCGCCGGAGGCCGCCTACGCAGCGAGGTCGTAGGCGCCGCGGACGACCAGAAGCACGCCGATCGCCATCAGCGCGATCAGGGCAATCGAGCGGGAGTTCCCGATCAGCCAGGAACGCCAGGAGGCCAGCACCTCGTTCGACCGCTCGGGTCTGGCGATGACGACGGCCACCGGGGCACTGATGGTGACGATCGATGTGACGGCGAAGACGATCGCAGCTATGGCGGCGGCGGCGGTGCTCACGTTCGCCTTCAGGATCTCTGCGATCGCCGCGAGCGAGAGCGCGTAGCTCAGCATCACGGCCCCGGCCACGATGCACAGCGACCAATGCACGCGCTCGACCCGGTCAAGCCACTTAGGCGGCGATTCCGGCCCTTTCGCGGTCTTCGGCCGCCGATAGAGGCGCGCCGCGCCGACCGTGATCAGAGCGCCGAGCACGATCTCGACGATGGAGGCGGTCCGCGACGGTGTCGTGTGCTTCGAGCTGAAGTCCTGGCCGTGGAGGACGAAGATCATCAGCAGCGCGAGCACGCCGATCGCGAGCACCCAGCCGCAGATGAACGCGATCGCCCGCCGCAGGGGCGACGACATGCTCAGCAGCACGATCATCGTCACGACGGAACCCGGGCTCGTGAAGGCAACCCCCAGGCCGAGACCGGCGATAACGGGAATCAGTGAGGTCACGTCAGCACAAGCTCCCGTTGGCCGAGGTTCATCCGAGCGGCGCCAGGGTCACGAGCATACGGTACGGCGGACGGGCGGCCGCACGGCGAGAGTCGCGGCCCGCAGACGAATTCATCCGATCGGGATGAACTCCCTGCGCTCCTTCATGCCAGGCTGGTTCGGTCGCAGCCCGTGGCGATCCTGGATCGCCCTGAACCGCTCTTGAAAGGAGACCCAATGTCGGAACAGCAGGCAGAAACGCCGGTTCTCGACTTGCTCACGCGCATGAACGCGGACGCCATCGAGTCGTCCACTCTCGATCCTGAGAAGCTCATGCTCGTGCGCACGCCGCACTCGTCGCTATGGACGCGCCGCCGGTGTCCTACATGCTGAACATCGGGGCCGCCACCGAGGTCGATGTGGACGCCGAGGAGATTCAAGGCGTGCTGGCCGCAATCGCGCCGATCGTCGGCACTCCGCGTATCGCTGCAGCCACGGGGAACATCGTGCGCGCACTGGGTATCGCGATCGAGATGGCAGAGCTCGATGGCGAGCCGACGCAGCAGTAGGCGACGACGGCCAAGGCTGTTGGGGAGGCGCGGTTGCCGCATCCGTGTTTCGCGCCTCCCCGAGTTGCCGGCGCTCAGACGTAGTCTGTGGCTCGAAGATGATGCGGCTAGCGCGGTGGTCGGTCGTGGTCGCGCTCGTCCTTGTCGCCGCGGGCTGCGCCTCGTCGCACAACGCCGCTGGGCAGGGGAGCAGCGTCTCCCTCCACTTCCAGGGTGAGGATCGCAGCGCAACCTCGCGCATGCGCGTCGATCTCGCCTCCGTCCGCCGGTGTCTCGAACATCACGGCTGGCCCGTCGAGCGCGTCTCTAACAACGAGATCGACTCCCAACACGGCGCCGTCGTCTGGGACATGGAGTTCCAGCACTCCAGACTGATCGGCGTGGGCTGGACCGGCAGCACGAACCCCGCGCGCCCCTCGATACTCAATCACTGCCTACGGGGCGGCTGACCGAACACGGCACCGCTCAGCGCAGCCCCTAGCCTCCTGCGCCGAAGCCGTCGACACGCTCGGGACGGATCTGGATGATGACGCGCTCCTCACCCGGACCGAGGTATGGGTACTTGTCCGCGCCCAGGTACTTCTTGGCGAGCATGTTGATGTGCTCGAGAGCGCCTTCGTCGACGACCGTGGCCGGGCCGCTCACCATTACGTAGCCGCTCTGCTGATCCTCGGCCGGGAGGACGGTGACAGTCGCCCGAGGGTCGCGCTCGATGTTCTTGACCTTCGTCCTACCGCGAGCGCTGTTGACGAGCACGTTCTCGCCGTCGTAGTCGATCCAGACGGGGGTCGCCTGCGGCGATCCGTCCTCACGGATGGTGGCGATCACGCCCCAGTTGCGGTCGGTGAACAACGCTGCCTGCTTCTCGTTGAGCGTGGCCATCGATGGAGCCCCTCTCTTGTCGCTTCGTGCCTACTCGTTGAAAGGGTATGAACCGCGGCCGGGGCTACGCGGTCGGGAGCTGCTCAACCGTCAAGTCTCTTCGCCACCGCGAACGTGGCCACGAACAGGACTTGAAACACGAACCAACACGTGAAGATGGCGATCCGCTCCGGCAGATTGCCTTCCCGGAAGCCGGCTGCATACCAAGCCTGGACGCGGCCGAAGCAGAGCGCAACGCGCATCATCTGTACTCGATCTCCGTTTGGACGAACGTTACCCGCCACGTCAGCGCCGCCTGCGCGGGGCGCTCGCGCCGATCAGGAGCCAGCGCAGCGCGCTGCGCCTCGGCCGGCAGCCGCAGCACGAAGGCGTCACGCCCTGGGTCTGACCACCCCCATGTTCGTGTCGGCCTAGGTGAGGGTTCCCAGGCGGCCCGCCGCCGCGAGCATCCACCGACACCAAGGGTGCGGGAGGCCTGGGTGCAGCGGGCCTCGGCGGCTCGAGCGACCGCGTGCTCGGACCGGCGACCCGCAATCCCTCGCCTGGGGTAGGGCCGACTTACTTCTTTCTCACTTCGTCCTCCGATGAAGCGGCCAGATCATCGTCGTCCGAAGTAGCGGCGGCGTCTCATCGGAGAAAAGGAGTCACCAAATGCTGGCCAAGCTTCACGAGCGCCGCGGCGCGCTCAAGGACGAGGGCGGCTTCACGCTGATCGAGCTCCTCGTCGTGCTGATCATCATCGGCGTCCTGCTCGCGATCGCGATCCCGTCCTATCTCGGGTTCCAGAAGAGCGCGCAGCAGACTGCGGCCGCTTCGGACGTCCGCCAGGCGGTTCCGGATGCGGAGGCGTACTTCGCCGACAACAACACCTACACCGGCATCACGGCCGCCGGGCTGCAGGGCACGTACGACAACGGTATGAAGCTCTTCTCCGCCGGCCCGCCCCAGATTCCGGGCATCGTGACCATCAAGGCCAGCACCGCCGCCGATGCGGCGACCGGTGCAGCGGCCGGCGCCGAGTACTGCATCTCGGCCGAGGACAACGGCAACTGGTCGCACGTGTCGGGCCCCGGTGGCACCGTGCAGACGAAGGAGACCTCGGATCAGTGCGCCGCCTGGACGAGCGGCGTGAGCTAGACGCCGTCTCGGACTTGGTGACCTAGACAGCAGCGAAGGTGGCCTTTCGCCACCTTCGCTGTCGCTTTTCGTGGCCTCGGGTCAGTGTGAACTGCCTAGAGACGATGAAGGCACGAGGTCAGCAACGCCCACGTCGTCCTTGCCTCGGGGGTGATCTCCGTACTCTCGCCCCAGAACATGACCTCGACGTTCGCGCGTTCTGCGCTCGCCGAGACTGAATACTCCTGCGGGCCGACCTCGGGGAGCTCGCGCTGTAGGCCGCTGTCCCGGCGTACGCCCTCGTCGGGGTCGTCTCTCTCCCAGATGCGTACCGTGAAATGACCCCCGAAGCGACCGTTCGCCTCCGGTGGCGAGTCGTAGAGCTGCGCGGGCGGCAGGAGACGGCCGACCGGATGATCGGCCATCCGCCGGTTGAAGTCCTCGAAGTCTTCTTGCTCGAGGCGAATCCCATTCTCCCGTTCGAAGACGTCGACGACATAGTCCACGTCGAACACGCCCGGAGCATCCCCCGCGGGCGTGTGCTCACGCAGGTAGCGGCTTCCTGTCGGCGTCACCGACCAGCTCGCCTCGGCCGCGATCAACCCGAGCGCGTGCAGAGACCGCAGGGCTTCCAGCACCGTCACATCCTCAGGGCCGCGGCCCAGCGAGACGGCGACGTACGGCGTCGCGGTTCCGTCGCGCTCCCCGACGATCCGTAAGACACTCAGCTGTTGGGCGCTGAGCTCTGGCTCACTCACGGCGGCAGACTACGCGAGCGGTTAGAGGTCCCTCGGGCTGGGCCAGTGTTCCGGAATGACCCGCGACCGTTAGCGCGCGAGGCGTCGAGATCGGTGATACGTTCGTTGGTACCTTCTGGCTCAGAATCCTCGCCCGCCAAGCGACGCGGTAGGACGTGCTCGGTTGTAGGTCGGCTCGGTCAGGGGCACTCACTCGAAGGAGGCCATCAATGGCCACCAGTAATCCGTCCGCGGCACCGGTCATGGATGCACGCAAGACGAGCTTTCTCGTCCGCTTCACGCCCACGTCCCATGTGACCACGGAACAGTACGACGAGACCATCCGCCAGCTGGAGAAGTCGGGCGACTGGCTGCCCGAGGGACTCGAGTACCACGTCGCCTTCAAGTCAGACGGCAAGTTCAGAGTCAGTGAGATCTGGGACTCGCGTGAGCAGTTCGACGCGTTCGGCGAGCGCCTCATGCCGGTGCTGAAAGATGTGGGGATCGAGCCTGGTACGCCCGAGATGCTCGAGATCCACAACATCGTCAAGCGCTAAAACGGTCGCCTGACGATCCGGGGGCCGGACTGGCCGAGCAACGGAGGCGCGGATTTGCGCCGGGTTGCTTCGGCGAAGTTCGGCCCCTGAGCATTCTGTGCCCCACACCCAAGCCACTACCAGTTAGTGGTCAACGCCAACGGGGCGCCTTGCCGCCCGTCTCGCAAGAGCTCGGCGAGGGCGTGAGTCCGTGAGAGGGCCGGGCGGGGCAGCGTTGAGCTGGGCCAGTGTTCGGGAAATGACCCCTGACGGCAGCGGGTGCAGCGGGTAGCTGTACACGCAGAACGGCGAGGTGCAGGTGGCGGTAGGTGACGGGCCGTTCACACTGCACGCCGCCGAGGCACTGGCACGGGCGCTACGGGCGGCGGCGAAGGCACAGAACGAGACGTAAGGTTGCTCGCCTGGGCCAGTGTTCCGGAATGACCCCTGAGACCACCTAGCCGTGAGGCAGATGACAGGCGGCGCGCGTTGCGCCCGAGAGGCGGACCGCCTTCGTGTAGTGGGCGAGGCGAATGCAGCGACGCTGACCGTGCTCGGTCACCAGGAAGACCGAAAGGTTCCCGTGACCTGCGTTGATGCTGTCCTGGGTTCGCTCCCCATGTGCGAGCGTTTCGGTCCACCAGTGAGCCTTGCAAGAGTCGCCTCCGTTGCAGTAGGCGATGGTCGCGGTCGCGCCTGAGTCATTGATGATCTTCGGGGCGAACTCGGTCTCCGTCGGATCATTCAGGGAGCAACCGGCAAGAACGACAGCCAGCATGCCAAGGCCGAGATAGAGACCCTTCATGTCGCTCGAATCTAGCCGCCGGGTGTCACGACTCTGGCCTGGGCCAGTGTTCCGGAATGACGCCTGACGGCGGCTAGGTCCGCATGCGCTCGCGCTCGTTCACGCGCCAGAGGAGATAGCTAAGGACGAGGAGGACGAAAAACAGGACCCAGCCGCCGAAGTAGAGAACCTCGTTCAGAGTCGCATGCCACGAAGAGATAGGTGGCCCCGCGTCGTCGAGCGGACCGGCTCCTCCAAACATCCAGTAGGCGATGTCCGCTGCCAGGACGAGCCATCCAGTGCGGAGCCACGCGCTCAGGGACACGAAGCGATTCTCGCACTCACGGGACAGATCCTTCGCTTGGGCCAGTGTTCCGGAATGACCCCCGACCAGACCTAGGACAGCGCGATCGCGTCGCGGTGGTCCGCGATGTACGCGAAAAGGCGCTGCTCGATCGGGTCGGGGTACTCGGAGAACTTCTGATCGAGCGCCGACAGGCGTTCGTCGTCTGACTCGTTCATATCCGCCGCGGCGTTGCTGATGTCCTCCGCGCTCCATCCCGGCTGGGGGCCAAGGACGGCGATGGCTTCGGCTGTGATTGCGGCGACGTTCGGGCAGCCGGCCGCCGTGAGTGCATCAACGATGTAGGGGACGTGCTCCGCCGACGAATTGAAGAAAAACTGGTTGTAGCCACCGTTGTTGACCTCACGTTCAAGGGCCTCGACTGCAACCACCACTCGTTCCGCAGGAGTCAGACTCGCCTTGGCCTGTAGGGCTTGGTCGATCGCAACAACGAGCGAGTCAACCCTGTAGGAATCCGCCAGCCCTAAGAGTTGGTCGAGCGACTCCGGCTCTCCGTCGAACCATTCAAGCTCCGCCATGGTGGCGCGATCGTCGCAGAACTGACGCTCCGATGCCCCAGTGCTCGGGAATGTCCCTTGAGCGCGGCGGCGTCTAGTGGCGGCTAGTCTCGCGGCGCTACTGCCGACAACTTGGGCGATCGACGCTGGCTAGCAAACGCGAATCGTTCGAAACGCTACTCGC
>Ga0207646_10008418_pt1 | contig 10343 bp, 6 predicted proteins | sample KBSK5502metaG_FD_184343 | JGI IMG/M metagenome (GOLD analysis project Ga0207646, IMG submission 184343) | Corn, switchgrass and miscanthus rhizosphere microbial communities from Kellogg Biological Station, Michigan, USA - KBS K5-50-2 metaG... | ecosystem: Host-associated > Plants > Roots >...
CCCCGCCGCCTGCGACCTGCTGTTCGCCGGAGGACGGGTGGTGGATGGCACCGGCGCTCCCTGGCTCCGTGCCGACGTGTGCGTGGCCGGAGACCGCATCGCCGCGGTGGGCGACCTCGCGGGCCTGCCCGCGCGCCGGCGCATCGAGGCCGAAGGCCTGGTCGTGTCGCCCGGCTTCATCGACATGCTGGGCCAGTCGGAATACAACGTCCTCGTCGATCCTCGCGCCGCGAGCAAGATCACCCAGGGCATCACCACCGAGCTGACCGGCGAAGGCAGCTCCATCGCCCCCGTCAACGCGCGGATGATCGCCGCCGACCGCGACGTCTGGACCCATTACGGCGTGATGCCGGACTGGACGACCCTGGACGGCTACTTCCGCGCCTTCGCGCGGGCGCGGCCGACGATCAACCTCGGCACGTTCGTGGGCGCGGGCGGGGTCCGCGACCTCGTCATCGGCAAGGACGATCGGCCGGCGAGTGCCGAAGAGCTGAAGGCCATGGAGGCGGCCGTGGCCCAGGCGATGGAGCAGGGCGCCTTCGGGCTGTCCAGCTCCCTGATCTACGTGCCCGACCGCTTTGCGTCCACCGACGAGCTCATCGCGCTCGCGAAGGTGGCCGCCCGCTACGGCGGCAGCTACATCACGCACCAGCGCTCGGAGGAAGACGAGATCGACTCCAGCCTGGACGAGGTGTTCCGCATCGCGCGGGAGGCGAAGCTGCCGGCGCAGATCTATCACCTGAAGACGGCGGGCAAGAAGAACTGGGGTCGGATGCCGCGCGTGCTGAAGCGGATCGAGCAGGCGCGCGACGAGGGACTGGACGTCTCGGCCGACATGTACCCGTACCCGGCCAGCTCGAACTCGCTCGACGCCAGCCTGCCGGTGTGGGTGCGCGAAGGCGGCCACGAGCGGATGCTGGCGCGGCTGCGCGACCCGGCCACGCGCGAGAGGGCGAGGAAGAGCTTCCGGGACGAGAACCCCGACTGGCCCGACGGCGGCGCCTCCCGCATCATGATCGTGAGCGTGCTGGACCCGGCGCTCAAGAAGTACGAGGGCCAGACGCTGGAGGAGATCGGCCGCGCCGAAGGCAAGGACCCGCTCGACGTGATGGTGGACGTCGTCATCGCCGACAAGGCCAACACCGGCAAGATCACCTTCAGCATGAGCGAGGACGACGTCCGCACGGCGCTGAAGCACCCGCTGGTGAGCCTCGGCACCGACTCCGGGGCCCGAGCCACCGACGGCATCTACGCGCAGGAGAAGTCCCACCCGCGGGCGTGGGGCTCGGCCGCCCGCATCCTCGGCAAGTACGTGCGCGAGGAAAAGCTGCTTCCGCTCGAGGAGGCGGTGCGCAAGATGACCTCGCTGCCCGCCTCGCGCATGGGACTCCCGGACCGCGGGATCGTGCGTCCGGGGATGATGGCCGACCTCGTGGTCTTCGATCCCGCGAGGGTGAAGGACCGATCCACCTTCGCCGATCCCTTCCACTACAGCGAGGGGATCCCGTACGTGGCGGTCAACGGGCGTCTGGTCGTGGACGGCGGCCACATCACGAGCGAGAGGCCGGGCCGCGTCCTGCGCGGGCCCGGCTGGAGGCGCTAGCGCTCAGCCCTCGGTGCGCCGCGTGGAGGCGTCGTCCTCGATCGTCTCGTGGTTCCAGGTCGTGCGCGGCGTGCTCGGGAACGGGGGGCAGGCCCGGATGGCCGGGATCAGCTCGCGGCGGACGTCGAGCGCGCTCGCGAACCGGTCGTCGCGGTCCTTGGCCAGGCACAGCTGGAGGACGCGGTCCAGCTCCCTCAGCTCCGCGGCTTCTCCTTCGATGCGGAACCGTTCCTGGAGGATGCCGGTGACCATGGCCGCCGTCGTGGCGGCCTGGAAGGGATGCCGGCCGATGAGGGCTTCGGCCACCAGCACCCCGATCGAGAAGACGTCGCTGCGCTCGTCGGTCGGCTCGCCCGAGAGCTGCTCGGGCGACATGTAGCGCAGGGTGCCGAGCACCGTGCCCGGCACCGTGAGGCTCTTGGGGTCCGGCGGCTCGCCGAAGCTCAGCTTGGCGAGGCCGAAATCGAGGATCTTCAGCACGTCGTGGCCCTGCGGGTCGCGGGTGACGATGACGTTGTCGGGCTTGAGGTCGCGGTGGACCACGCCCGCGGCGTGCGCCGCCGCCAACCCGTCGAGGACCTGGTCGAACCACTCCGCGGCCAGCGGCGGGTGCAGGCTCCCCGCGCGGTCGATCTCGAAGCGCAGCGTGGTCCCCTTCAGCAATTCCATGACGAGGTAGGCGCCCTCCGTGCCCAGGGTGCCGTAGTCGTGGACGGTGACGATGTTGGGATGGCGAAGGCGAGCCGCGGCCTGCGCTTCGCGCTCGAAGCGCCGCAGGGCGCCCGCGTTGCCGAAGTTGCGGGCGAGGAGGATCTTCAGCGCGACGCGGCGGCCGAGGCGCAGGTCGGTCGCCTCGTACACCGCGCCCATCCCCCCCGTGCCGAGCACCCGCTCGAGCCGGTACTTGCCGTCGACGGTCCGCTCCACCGGGATCGTCAGCACCAGCGGAGAGCCGTCGGCCGGGCACGTCTCCACGACGGCATCGCAGCAGGTCCCGCACTGCGGGCATTCCTTGACGACGTTGACCTCGTCGTGCGCCAGGCGCGACAGCACCTCGCGCCGCGACTGCTCCTCGCGCGCCACGCGCCGCTTCAGCGCGGTGTTCTCGTAGAGGATCGCGATCTGGGCCGCCACCGCCTGGAGCAAGCGGCGGTCGTCGGGGCCGTAGGGCACTTCGGACTTCTTGTCTCCGAGGAGGATCAGGCCGACCAGCCGCCCTTCGGCCGTGAGCATGGGCACCACGAGGCGGACGGCGAGACGGGAGAGCCATTCGCGCTCGTCGGCGGGAAGGGCCGAGTCCTCGGCGCCCGGCTCCAGGGCCGCGGCCCGAGCCTCCATCACGCGGACGAGGGTGGCATCCTCCGGGATCCGCAACCCGGACGAGCTGCCGCCGCCGCTGGAGTACTCGAGGGCGAAGTCGCGTCCCTCGAGGCTGCGGTAGACGAGGTACAGCCGTTCGGGGTGCAGCGTCGCCCCGAGGCGCTCGCTCACCAGCCGCGAGAGATCCGTGAGGCTGTCGCGGGCCCGGATGTCGTCGACGAGGGAGAGCAGCACCTGCTCCTGGTCGTAGGCCTCGCGGAAGAAGCGGCGGTCGATCCCGCGGGCCAGGGAGCCGCGGAAGCGAAGGCTGAGGGCGGCGGCGGCGATGAGGACGAGGTGGAGGGGGTGCTGGAAGAGGATCTGGGCCACGGTGCGCTCGGGGTTCAGCAGCACGCTTCCGAGGAGGACGGCCAGCGGCAGCAGGAGCACCGCCCGCAGGACGTTGCGGGCGAGCAGGTACCGCAAACCGCGCCGGATCACGATCCGGATGCCGAAGACGCGGTGCTTGACCACCGCGTAGGCCAGGGTGATCGGGGCCACGGCCAGGCAGAGGAACGCGAGGTTGTCGAGGACGCTCTCGGTCTCGGGCGAGATCAGGCGCGTCCCCGACAGCAACACTTCCTGGACGAAGCGGAGGGTGAAGAGCGCGAGCAGGGGGAGGAACGCCACCAGGGCGCCGAAGAGGGCCCAGCGCATGCGGCGAAGCTCGCCGGGGCTCATCTCCTCGCGGGCGTTGAGAACGATGGCGGCGGGGATGGCGGCGAAGATCACGGGTCCGAAGAGCGAGTCGAGGGCGAAGAGGCCACGCCATAGAAGAGGATGCTGCCAGGTGAAGGCGACCGCGCGGTCGGGACGGAAGATCATGAAGTAGTACTCGACGTTGTAGAGCGCGCAGACGACCGCCGCCCAGAGATAGAAGAGGATCCGCGAGCTCCTCCACCCCCCGCTGCGGTTGCTCCCCCGCGGGAACTCCTGAGCGAAGTGGTAGCCGATCGCTCCATGGAAGGGGGAGTGGACGCGGCACAGCCAAACGACGAGCGCTTCGCCGCGGCCGAGCAGGCCGCTCCGGAGCATGTCGAGCAGCAGGGGATTGGCGAAGAAGATCGGCGCCGACAAGAGCACCGCCAGCGAATAGAGCCGGGCCGCGCGCTGCTCGGGCCGCAGAAGGCCCACCGTCAAGCCGGTGGTGCACAGCAGGAGGGCCACGACCGCGCGGACGATGGCCGTCCATTCCCAACCGGGCCGCGTCGAGGCCATCACGGGGAGGCGCATCTCGAGCTCCAGGCCGTCGCGGGCCACGCGCAGCGCGTAGTGGCGCCCGGGCGTCAGGGGTTCGATCAGCCAGCCGAAGGAGGCCCAGCTCACGCGCCGGTCACCGTCGACGGCCATCACCCGGTCCCCGGGTGCGAGCGCGCCCGCCGCCGGTCCCGGGAGGTCGACCCCGGCGACGACGACGCCGCCGTCGGGGGCCGGGGCCGGCTGCCAGCCGAGGCGGCCTTCGCGGCCGCCGTGGCGGGCGACGAGGACGAAGGCCGCCGCGAAGAGGAGCGCGAGGCCCGCCCCCAGGCCCAGCACGATCCGCTGAAACGGGGGCCGGCGCATCAGACGGTCAGCACGATCTTGCCCACGTGCCCGCGAGACTCCATGAGCCGGTGGGCCTCGGCCGCCTGCGCAAGGGGGAAGGTCTTGTGGACGAGCGGCCGGACGGTGCCGTGCTCGAGCATCGGCCATACCGAGCCCTTGAGCGCCCAGGCGATGGCGCCCTTCTCCTCGATCGAGCGCGGCCGCAGCGTCGAGCCGGTGAGCGTCAGCCGGCGGTGCATGATCGGGGTCAGGTCGATCTCCGCCTTCGGGCCCTTCAGGAAGGCGATCTGGATGAGGCGGCCCTTCACGGCCAGGCAATCGATGTTGCGGGGAAGATCCTCCCCGCCGAGGATGTCGAGGATCACGTCCACGCCGCGGCCGCCGGTCAGATCGCGCACGGCGGCCACGAAGTCTTCTCTCCGATGGTCGATGGCCTTTTCCGCCCCGAGGCTCTCGCACACCGCGCACTTCTCGGAGGAGCCCGCGGTGGCGAACACGCGCGCGCCGAAGGCGCGTCCGAGCTGGATGGCCGTCGTCCCGATCCCGCCGGAGCCGCCGTGCACGAGGAGCGTCTCGCCCGACTTGAGGGAGCCGCGGTCGAACACGTTGGCCCACACGGTGAAGAAGGCCTCCGGCACGGCGGCCGCCGCCACGTCGTCGAGGCCCTTCGGCACCGGAAGGCATTGCGGCGCCGGAGCGACGCAGTATTCGGCATAGCCTCCGCCCGTGACGAGGGCGCAGACCCGCTCCCCGACGCAGGCCCCGGGAGCTTCTTCCCCGGCGGCAGCCACCTCGCCCGCGATCTCGAGCCCCGGGATGTCGGACGCGCCCGGAGGAGGCGGGTAGCGCCCTTGCCGCTGCAACAGATCCGGATAGTTGACGCCGGCCGCGGTGACGCGAACGAGCACTTCGCCCGGCTTGGGGCGCGGCACCGGCCGCCGGCCGAGGCGCAGCACCTCCGGAGGCCCCGGGCGGGTGATCTCGACCGCGTTCATCTCCTCCGGCAGGGGAGACATGCCGCGAGTCTACTCCGCTCCGGGTCAGTCCCGCGGCGGGGCGCTCAGCTCGGCCGCGGTCTGCAGGCCGGCGGCGACCTCGGGGATCACCCCGAGGCGAGCGTAGATGGGCCGGATCTGCGCGCGCAGGCCGGGCAGCACGCGCGCGAAGCCGGCGGCGCCGAGGAGACACGCGATCCCGCCGAGGATGACGGTGGCGGGCGCGCCGATGCGCGCGGCCAGGGCACCCGAGAGCAGGCTCCCGAGCGGCACGCTGCCCATGAAGGCCATCGCGTAGAAGCTCATCACGCGGCCGCGCTTGTCCTCGTCCACGATCGTCTGGAGGATCGTGTTGCTGGAGGCCATGTGCACCATCATCCCCAGCCCGGCCGCGACCAGCAGCGCCATCGAGAGCCACTCGTTGCGGGAGAGCCCGAAGCCGACGAGGGACAGGCCGAACAGGATCACCGCCGCGAGGATCACCCGGCCCAGGCCGCGGACGCTCCGGCGCGCGGCCAGGAGCAGCGCGCCGCCGAGGGCGCCCATGCCCAGCGACGAAATGAGCAGGCCGAGAGTATGGGCACCGCCGTGCAGCACGTCGATGGCGAAGACCGGCATGAGCACCGTGAAGGGCACGCCCATCAGGCTCACGAGGCCGATGAGGAGCAGCAGCGAGCGGATCGGCGCGAAGCCGAAGGCGTAGCGCACGCCCTCCTTCAGCTCGCGCAGCACGGGCTGTCGCGGCTGGCTTCCCGGCGGCCGCGGGTCGATCCGCATGGCGACGAGAGCGGCGATGACCGCGATGTAGCTGAGGCCGTTCAGCAGGAAGACCACTCCCTCGCCGACGAGTCCGATCATGAACCCGGCCACGGCGGGGCCCACCAGCCGCGCGGCGTTGAACACCGAAGAGTTGAGCGCGATCGCGTTGGCCAGATCGTCGCGCCCTCTCACCATCTCGACGAGGAAGGCCTGGCGCGTGGGAACGTCGACGCCGTTGACGAGGCCGAGGAACACGCTGAGGACGAGGATGTGGGCGACCGTGACCCGGCCCGTGAGCACGAGGGCCGACAGGACCAGCGCCTGGACCATGGCCAGGACCTGGGTCCCGATCACGATGCGACGGCGGTCGGCGCGGTCGGCCCACACCCCGGCCAGCGGCGCCAGGAGCAGGCTCGGGAGCTGGCCCGCGAAACCCACCAGCCCCAGGAGGAACGGCGAGCGGGTCAGCCGATAGACGAGCCAGCTGAGCGCCACCTGCTGCATCCAGGTACCGGCCAGAGAGATGACCTGGCCGCCCAGGAACAGGCGGAAATTGCGGTGGCGGAGGGCTCGGATGCCCTGGCCGGCTCCTTCCCCCGAATGGCGGCCCACCCGGACATTCTCGCCCGAGTGCCCCTTGACAGTGACGGAAACCCGAGTAGACTCGTAGGGTTGCCCTGCTTGCGGGTCGCCCGGAAGGGCTGCCTGCAGGCGTCGGAGGTTCAAGCTGCCCACGGTCAGCCAGCTCGTCCGGGTCGGTCGGGAGAAGCTCAAGTCGAAGACCGACAGCCCGGCTCTTCAAGGTTCGCCCCAGAAGCGGGGCGTGTGCGTACGGGTGTTCACGTCGACGCCCAAGAAGCCGAACTCGGCCCTCCGCAAGGTGGCCCGCGTGCGGCTGACGAACGGCGTCGAGGTGACGGCCTACATCCCGGGGGTCGGACACAACCTGCAGGAGCACTCGATCGTGCTCATCCGCGGGGGACGCGTGAAGGACCTGCCCGGCGTGCGCTATCACATCGTGCGGGGGACGCTGGACGCGGTGGGCGTGCAGGGCCGGAAGCGGAGCCGCAGCAAGTACGGGGCGAAGCGCCCCAAGGCGTAGGTCGCATCGTCGATCGCAGGAGGTCTTCTCACTAGAACGTCGGCCAGGAGTCAGGCCGGCAAGACACGGTCGGGGAGATCAGGCCCACCGAAGGAGACGTGAGCCGGGGGGCCCGGATCCTCGAGGCGGGGCGGTCGTTGAGCCTCAGACGACGCGATCGGGATCCGGCCGCGAAGGGCCGGGCGATCCCCGCGCCGTCTGTTTGTTTTTACGAGGGAGCGTACAAGTCAATGCCACGTCGCGGAACGGTGCCGAAGAGAGAGGTCCTGCCGGATCCCCTCTACAACAGCGCGCTGGTGACCAAGTTCATCAACTCGATGACCTACGGGGGGAAGCGGGCGGTCTCCCAGCAGATCATGTACGAGGCGTTCAACGTGGTCCAGGCCAAGACGCAGGAGGATCCCCTGAAGGTCTTCAAGCGCGCGGTGGACAACGTGAAGCCCTCGCTCGAGGTGAAGAGCCGGCGCGTCGGCGGGTCGAACTACCAGGTGCCGGTCGAGGTGAACCCCGCGCGCCGCACGTCGCTCGCCCTGCGCTGGATCATCGGCTTCGCGCGCCGGCGTCCGGAGCGCACCATGACCCAGAAGCTGGCCATGGAGCTGCTCGACGCCGCCAACATGCGGGGCGGGGCCGTCAAGAAGAAGGAAGACACGCACAAGATGGCCGAGGCCAACAAGGCCTTCGCCCACTACCGCTGGTAGACGGGACCGAGAAAGAGAAGTCAGTGCCCAGGCAGACCCCAATCGAGCGGACCCGGAACATCGGGATCGCCGCCCACATCGACGCCGGCAAGACGACCGCCACCGAGCGCATCCTCTATTACACCGGCGTGAGCTACAAGATCGGCGAGGTCCACGAGGGCACGGCCGTCATGGACTGGATGGAGCAGGAGCAGGAGCGGGGGATCACGATCACGTCCGCGGCCACCACCTGCTTCTGGCGCGAGCACCGCATCAACATCATCGACACCCCCGGCCACGTGGACTTCACGGCCGAGGTGGAGCGCTCGCTGCGCGTCCTGGACGGAGCGGTGGCCCTCTTCGACGCGGTGGCGGGCGTGCAGCCGCAGTCGGAGACCGTCTGGCGGCAGGCCGACAAGTACAGGGTCCCGCGCATCGCGTTCATCAACAAGATGGACCGGGTCGGCGCGGACTTCCTCCACTCGATCCAGACGATGCACGATCGGCTCCACGCGCAGGGCGCGGTGGCCATACAGCTGCCGCTGGGGGCGGAGGACCAGCACCAGGGCGTCATCGACCTGGTGGAGATGAAGGCCTACCGCTACATCGACGAGACGCTGGGGGCGAAGTACGAGGTGGAGGAGATCCCGGACGACCGGAAGGACGAGGCCCAGCACCACCGGGAGCTGATGATCGAGAGAGTGGCCGAGGCCGCCCACGAGGCGGGCGACGACACCCTCATGGAGAAGTACGTGGCGGGGCAGACGCCGAGCGTGCCCGAGATCAAGGCCGGCATCCGCAAGGCCACCATCGCGATGAAGCTCTTCCCGGTGATCTGCGGCTCCGCCTTCAAGAACAAGGGCATCCAACCGTTGCTGGACGCGGTGGTCGACTACCTGCCCTCGCCCGCCGACCTGCCGCCGACGCCGGCCAACGATCCCATCACGGGGGAGATCGTGCCGCGCGCGGCCCGGGACGACGCTCCCTTCGCCGCCCTCGTCTTCAAGATCATGACCGACCCCTTCGTGGGCCAGCTCGCCTTCTTCCGGGTCTACTCCGGCAACCTCAAGAGCGGCGACACGGTCCTCAACCCGAGCCGGGGGATGAAGGAGCGCATCGGCCGTCTCCTCAAGATGCACGCCAACAAGCGCGAGGAGATCAAGGAGGTCTACGCCGGTGACATCGCGGCCGCCGTCGGCCTGCGCAACGTCACGACCGGCGACACGATCTGCGACACCGGCAAGCCGGTGGTGCTGGAGTCGATCAATTTCCCCGCGCCCGTCATCTCGCTCGCGGTGGAGCCCAAGACCAAGGCCGACCAGGAGAAGCTCGGCACCGGCCTGGCCAAGCTCATGTCCGAGGATCCCACGTTCCGGGTGGAGACGGACAAGGACACGGGCCAGACCAAGATCTCCGGCATGGGAGAGCTGCACCTCGAGATCATCGTCGACCGTCTCAAGCGGGAGTTCGGCGTCGAGGCCAACGTGGGCAAGCCCCAGGTCGCCTACAAGGAGACGATCCGCAAGCAGGCCAAGGGCGAAGGGCGCTGGATCAAGCAGACCGGCGGCCGCGGCCAGTACGGCCACGCCAAGATCGAGCTGGCGCCGGCACCCGGCGAGGGCTTCGTGTTCGAGAACGAGATCACGGGCGGCTCGATCCCCAAGGAGTACATCAAGCCCGTCGAGGAGGGCATCAAGGAAGCCCTCGAGCGTGGCATCCTCGCCGGCTATCCGGTGGTCGACGTGAAGGTGAAGCTCTACGACGGCAGCTACCACGAGGTCGACTCCTCGGAGATGGCCTTCAAGCTAGCCGGGTCCCTGGCCTTCCAGGACGCGGCCAAGAAGGCGAGCCCGGTGCTGCTGGAGCCGATCATGAAGGTCGAGGTCGTCACCCCCGACGACTACACGGGGGCGGTGACGGGCGACCTGTCCAGCCGGCGCGGGCACCTCGAGGGACAGATCTCGCGGGGCGGTACGCAGATCATCACCGCGATGGTGCCGCTCTCGAACATGTTCGGGTACTCCACCGACCTGCGCTCACGCACCCAGGGGCGGGCCACCTACACGATGCACTTCGAGAAGTACGCGGAGGCGCCCCGCAACGTGAGCGAAGAGGTCGTGGCAAAGGTCATGGGCAAGGTGGAACGGTAATCCGCAGGAGCTGAGGAACAACAATGGCCAAGGAGAAGTTCGACCGTAACAAGCCGCACGTGAACATCGGGACGATCGGACACGTGGACCACGGGAAGACGTCATTGACGGCGGCGATCACGAAGGTGCTCGCGGCGAGCAACCCGAAGG
>Ga0207646_10008422_pt1 | contig 10341 bp, 5 predicted proteins | sample KBSK5502metaG_FD_184343 | JGI IMG/M metagenome (GOLD analysis project Ga0207646, IMG submission 184343) | Corn, switchgrass and miscanthus rhizosphere microbial communities from Kellogg Biological Station, Michigan, USA - KBS K5-50-2 metaG... | ecosystem: Host-associated > Plants > Roots >...
CTGTTCAGGACGGGAACGCTGACCCCAGGCTCATCATCATACAAGCAGCTTCAGCGCGACGTCGTCGAGCGATTCGGCGTCGTCAACCACCAACCGCAGGGCGTGCCCGTCACGCACGCGTCGCTCGATGAGGACAAGGTCCTCGACTTTCATCAAGCGCTCAGCTCTCTGAATACCTATCCCGCGATTCAGCGCATGCTCGGGCTCGTGTTCGACGTCGAGCTGCCGATCGACTTTCTGCCACCGACGGCAACGCCGCTCACGGCGGGGGTTCTACGTATCACGCAGGTCGATGGCGACTGGAACACGGATACGCCAACGACTGTCCCGGTCACGTCGACGGCTTACCTGCATTCCACCGGCGGTGGCGGCCGTCTGTTCGGGCTCGCGCCGCGGTATCTGGTCGACAAGAGCCAGCCGCTCCAGGTGCTGGGACTGCTGGCGCTCGATCCCACGAGGTACTGCATCGCGCAGGTCGACATCGATGGCGGGCTACACAAAACCACCATCCTGGCGGACTCGCTGTCGCAATCGCCGGGCCAGTCGGCTGCGCAGCACCCCGAAGTGTTCGACACCACGACGGTCCTGCCGTCACTCAGGTCGGGCGGCATGTCGCTCGTCGCCGATGCACGCGCGCTCGCGCTCCTGGACACGTTCCATCAGTCGCAGCAGTTCAACAAGGCGCTCGAGCAGAATCAGCCACAGCCGCGGCCGTTCTGCGCCGAGGATCTGGTGCGCGGCTTCCGTCTCGATGTCTGGGACAACGTCACCGGCAAATGGCACTCGGTGCACAGGAGACACGCCACGTACACCTTCGGCGACGACGCGGCGGTCGAGGTCAAGGTCGACGATGAGGAAGGGTTCTTTCAGGTTGCCGCGACACAGGCAGCGCCCGAACGCGACGGCACCAGAGCGGAGAACGATCTCTACCTGCACGAAGCGATCACGCGGTGGGACGGCCGCAGCCTGAGCGCCGATTCACCCGGCAAGCATCTGACGCGTGCCGGCGATCCTGCCAAGGCGGTTCCCGATGCCGCTGACCCGGATCCGGAAAACGAGCCGGTCACCCCGTTCAAGATGACGACGTCGTTCGCCATCGTCAAAGGCAGCCTTCCGCGCCTGCGATTCGGAGCGGCGTATCGGTTTCGCGTGCGCGCCGTTGATCTCGCCGGCAACGGACTGACGGTCGACGACGAGGCGGCCAGGCAGCTCACATCGGGCCTGAGCCTGCCGGCCGGCGACCGGGCGATCGCCTACCTCCGCTTCGAGCCAATCGCGTCTCCCTTCATCGTACTGCGTGATACGCGCGGCGTCACCGGCGAAGGCGGCGAGGGATCGGCGATCGATCGGATCGTGATTCGAACGTTCAACAGCCACCAGTCGCTGGACGGCATAGCGGCGGACCTGACCGCCGCGGATCGTCACATCGCGCCACCGCGGAGCAGCGTCGAGATGGCTGAGCGCCTCGGCCTGTTCGATGACGCCGGCGGCCGGTTGAACGCAAGCGCGGCGATGTGGCAGCTGATTAAAGAGCGCGACGAAGGGCATTTTGCGGAGGTCGAGCTCGACACCGTCGTGATCGACGGCGTGAAGCAGAAGGTGCCGCTGGAAACGACGGCCCGCATCGATGCGCTCCCGTACTTGCCCGACGCGCTGGCGCGCGGCGCGGCGCTGCGCGATCTGCCCGGCACACCTCCCGGGGCAGTCGGGCGCGCAATCCCCGGGGCCGGACCGGCGGCGGCGATCGACTACGCGGCGCTCGACGATCCGAATCCGCGGCCGGGTTCCGCTACCATCATCGAGTTCGGCGGGCGCAACGACTGGCAGCAGGTGGTCCCCTTTCGGATCGCGCTGGACGAGGGGGATCAGCCGCCGCGGTGGAATCCTGCCAATCGCCTCCTGACCGTCTTCCTGCCCAAGGGGCGGACGCATGTGGTTTCGTTGAGCTCGTGCGCCGATCCAGACGATCTGAAGCTGATGGGCGTCTGGCAGTGGCTGCGCGAGTACATCGAATTCGTCACGAGCAAACAGCCGGACCGCGAGTTCTATCGACAGGCGTCCGCGAAGGATCGAATCGCGCACGTCCTTCAACTCGCGCGTGAGGGCGGCCATTCGCTGCTGACGCCGCCGCATCTCCTCACCCTGGTGCACGCCGTCCAGCAGCCGCTGGGACGGCCGGCGTTCTCGCGGCTCACCGCCCAGTTCACTCCGTCTGCCAGCACGCTGCGGACGCAGCCGGAGAGCGCGCCGACTGCCACCACCGAGCTGGACGTCCTGACCTCGTGGCGCCGGCTCGGAAGCACCGATGCCTATCTGGTCGGGGCGCTGCGCGTCCACGGCGGCAGCACCGCCAAGGTGGATATTCACGCGGAGTGGACCGATCCGGTCGACGACGGCGTGAACGATCCCGGTCTCGAGACCTTCAACAGCCACGTCGATGAAGTGCCGCTCCCCGATCTCAAGGAGCGCTATCTCATTGCCCCCGGGGTCGACGGCCGCAAGGTGGCGTACTTCGACGCCGATCACGACTTGATGTGTTTTGCCCCGGCAGGCTCGAGACTGGGCAATCTCAGCTCCGGCGCGCTGGTCAATGCCGACGCCGCGCCTTGCCATCGCATCGGCGACGGCAAGCACCACGTAGTGAGATATACGGCGGTCGCCACCTCGCGTTACCGCGAGTACTTTCCTCCGCCGGTTACCGGCGCTCCGCCGCTCGATTTCACGCGCGCAAGTGAGGCAACGGAGGTGCACGTGCCTGCGTCCGTGCGGCCACTGGCGCCGCAGGTGCGTTACGTCGTGCCGACGTTCGGGTGGCAGCGCGAGACCGAAACGAATCAGAAGCGCAGCGTGCGCATGGGCGGCGGGTTGCGCGTCTACCTGGATCGACGCTGGTATTCATCCGGCGCCGATGAGCGGCTCGGCGTCATGCTGAGCCCGGGTGGTGCGATCGATCGGGAGGAGTGGAAGCCGTTCATCACCCAGTGGGGACAGGACCCGATCTGGAAATCGGCGCCGCTCGGTGATTTCCCTCAGATCCGGCACTTCACAGACGCAGTGGAGAGCGAACGGGCATTGCCGCTGGACGTCCTCCTGCCGCACTCGACGCAGCCGCGGACCGCCGACATCGCCGGTCATAAGGTCGACTTCGACGACGAGCGAAAACTCTGGTACTGCGATCTCACGGTGTCGACGGACTCGGCGACGTTCGCACCGTTTGTGAGGCTCGCGCTCGCCCGCTATCAGCCGCACGCCCTGGTCGAAGCCAAGTTGTCACGTGTCGTCCTGGCCGACTTCGCCCAGCTCACGCCGGAGCGCGCGGCAACCGTGACGGCCGATCCGTACAACCTGGGCCAGCTCCGCGTGTCTGTTTCCGGACCAGCTCCGCACCGACGTCCAAATGCCGCGCTGCTAGACGGACCGGCCCATGAGCGGCGGACCGCGATCTCGATTACCGTGCAGCGCCGCGACACCGCGATCGAGAGCGATCTCGCGTGGGTGGCGTCCGGCGACTTCGTCGTCGCCGCCGATCCCGGCACCGGGACCGATCCCGATTTCCTGCTTTGGACCGGCGCGGTTCGCTTTGTCGGCGCGGTCGAGACGCTGAAGGCCGACCGCTATCGACTGTTGATCGAGGAACGCGAAATCCTGGCGGCCGACGGATCGGATAGACCGGGCCGACAGAGTCGGCTGATCTACGCCGAAACGATTCTCCTCGACGCGTCCTTGCTGAGCGCGCCACCGATCCAAGCCAGTCAAACGACCGTCAGCTGATCGCTCGAGGAGAGGTGCCGGCTAGGATGTCGCAGAACGTCGCTCTGTAGTCCGCAAATAATGGTGTGGAGCCTGTGGGGTGGCGGTTTTGCTAAATCATAGGGCAAGTCGCCCTGATCATGCGGTCTTGTGCGTGCCGGCGGTCATGGTGCGGTCCGCCTGATGCGCGACTTTGTAGTATCCAACAACCCGGAAGAGGCACTCAAGCCGCTGCGCGGTAGTAGTAGTTGAGCATTCCACCAAGACATGGCCGCTGGTGGACAACTCCGTCGCTGGCTTGATGACTTAGCTCGGGTTGAATCAGCCCGTTCTCGAGCCCCTGATGGTTACGCTCTGCGTGGTAGTGCGTAAGTACTCGCGATTCCCCCGTGGTGCGCGTCGGGGCGCGAGCGAGCGACGGGGGATCTCAGGTGGCCAGCGTGTGCGGGAGCGTGACGGTGCCGGGCGTGGCCAGCGCGACGCGGAGGGCGCGGAGCAGGTACGCCTTGGGCTCCACCCCGCAGAGCTTCGCCGACTCGATCAGGCTGAAGAGCGCGGCGACCTCGGTCCCGGCGCTTGGACCGGGAGCCGTAGTGATTCTTGCGGCCGATGACCATGCCGCGCAGGGCGCGCTCGGTGGCGTTGTTGTCCAGGGGGATGCGCGGATCCTCGAGGAACCGCGTCAGCCCTGGCCACAGGCCGAGCCTGTAGGCGATCGCCTTGCCGAGACTGCTCTCCGGCAGCGCCCGTTGCTGCTGGGCCCAGGTGCGGATCGCGGCCACCAGCGGCGCCGAGCGGTCGGCGCGCAGGTGGGCCCGTCGCTGCCCAGTTCAGTCTGCTCATCCTCGTCTCCGACCCCCCCCCGGGGGACACTCCTGCTCTACCGCGTAGAGCTGCCCGATAAGGTCGAGCACCTCGGCGCCCGGGCCCGGGTAGTGCGGCTCGGCGTCGACGAACTTGCGCCGCACGTGCGCCCAGCAATGGGCGAGCGTGAAGCGGGGCCCCGCCCGGGCTAGCGCCTCGTCGGCGCCATAGCCGTCGGCGATGACGATGCCGTGATAGCCGTTGAGGACCTGCCGCGCGGCCTCCTGCGACCGGCTCTCCAGGATCGTGTAGGTGACCGCCGTCTCGCTCGTGAGGCTCCAGGCCCACCAGTGCTTGTTGCCCGGTCCCACGAGGACCCGCCACGTTTCATCGGCGCCGATCACCGGCGCGGTCTGTACGTGCTGGCGCAGGACCTCGCAGGTCGGCGCCAGGATAGTGGCCGCGGCCTCGAGCTGGGCCCACAGCGTCTGCGAGTCGATCGCCAGTCCTTCGCGCCGCATCATGCGCCCCTGGCGTTCCAGCGGCAGGTGATCGAGATACTTGCCGATGGCGACCGCGACCGCGAAGTCGGCCGAGTAGCGCCGCCCGCGCCGGTCCGGGCGCGCCGTGAGGCGGAGACACGCTGGTTGTCCGCGCTGTGCCGGGGGGAGGCGCGGCGGGGGGGGCGGGGGTGGGGTGCGGAGAACGGCCGTTCCGCCAACGGGGCCTTGATGCTGCCTATGCTCCGGAGTGGGGACACATCGATCGACGAACCCGGCCGGACCTGGGTCGAACGTCCGAGGTGGAAGATCGAATCGTCCACGGTCAAGGCAAGCGATGTGCCCGTGCGTATCTCATGCGTGGAAGACTGTCACAGCGAAATCCTTACGTCGATCTCTCACCGTAGTGAAGGCGTCGGACGAACTTGCCGGCTGACGCCGTCGGTATGCGCTTTCGTCGTTGGAAACTCGATGGCAGGTGGTAACGTTCCGCGCACGGAGGTGCCATGATCGCATTCATTCGCGCCAGGTTTCCCAATACGCCAGCGAACCTGGTCTGGTCGGACACGGTCGCCGCCAACTGGATGGATCCGGCGATTCCATTTAGCGTGGCGCACTACTGGAGGGTCTCGACGTTTCAACAGGTCGATTTCTCGAACGTCGTGTTCCCCGCCGTCGTTGTGAACGACCCTCGCACAGGCGCAGCCGACGATCGGGATCGACTCGTGCGCGCAGTGCTGGGTGCGGTCGATCAGGCGTCCCACCCTGATTGGAACCAGTTCGACCGGTGCATCATTTTCTTCGCGCAGCAAACCGACCTGTTCGGCGGCGGCACGCACCGGGCACCGAACGGCAAGCTGATTTCAGCGGCGGTCTTCGACCTGCAGAGCGGGTTCGATCAGACGTGCCAGGAAGTCGGCCACACATTCGGGTTGCAGCACGAGCTTGGCGCCTGGTACTACGATTCGTACGGGAACTACACGAACGAGTACGGGTGCCCGTACTCGGTGATGAGTGCCGCCGGGGACCATTCCTTCGAGCGAGCGATCGATCCACGATTGCCCGGAACGCTACCCACCGACCCGCAACGCACCGTCGGGCCGTACGTGCCCACCGTGCACCTCTACATCAATCAGTACCGCGCCGTGAACCCGAACGGCGTGTTCAATCATCCCGACACCGTGACCTATGTGCCGGTCACGTACGAACACACGCCGGCCAACGTGCGGCTGTACGCACGAGACGCGGCGATCGGGGCGTGGCCGGCGCGACGAACGGTCCTCGTCGTCCTCCCGCCGATCGTTCCCGGCGGCGACACCCACTTCCTGGAATTGCGACGCCAGGATGGCGCCTACGACCGGGGCATCGGCAACGCGTCGATCATCATCCTGGCCGCGAACTTCTTTGCCGGGAACGGCGCGGTCGCGGATGTGAGCAGCGTTCGCATCCGCTACGTCGGTCGCATCGACCTCGAAGCGACCGACGGCGACCTTGACTATCACTCGTTCAGCGGTCGATTCGTCGTCCGCGTCAGGAATGCCTCCGCCGGCTTTGCATCCGTCGACCTGAGCATCGCGGGCGGGAATGCCTGGCAGAACTTCCAACTGACATTGGACGACCCGTTCACCAACGCCGTGCTGACGGACACCGGCGCCTGGAACCGTGCGCTCGTCGAGCCATGCCCGATTGCGCCGAAGGGTGAGTTCAGCTACCGGATCAAGACATTCGAAACCCTCTTCGTGCTCCAGGCTCACTCTGCGGGATACGAGGCGCCCCACTACACCTGGCGCGTCCAGGGTGTCACGCTCGACCCGGCAGCCGGCGGCACCGTGGATCTTTCAGTTCAATGCCGGGACGTCAACGGTCACGAACTGACCGCGCCCGGGATGCGCACGGTGCGCTGCACCTTTCAGATTAACGGCGGCAGGCTCGAGCTCGCTGTCAAGAGCGCGTTTGCCGACATCGTACTCGGGGTCGAATTGACCGTCAGCGAATCCTCGCCGTCGGTGATGAAGAACTACTATCCCGATCGATCCCTGTTCACGAACATTCGCGCGGACAACCTGGCGATCGAATGGGATGCAGAGTATCGGGCCGCATCGGCTGCGTGCTGGAAGCGCCTTCGTGATTTCAACGACAGGTTCCAGGAGCAAGCGGTGCCCCGTCCGAAGGGCGATCCGGATCCGCCTTTCGTCGAACAGATTGGCGTTCGCGAACTCATCCGCGTTCTCGTCGAACGCGACCCGCGGGCTGCATACGCGGTCGCGGCCGTGGTCGCCAACCGGGCGATGGTGCCTGTCGAGGCGGTGCTCGACGCGGTATTCCGTAATGTCAGGACACGATGATGCATCCTTCCAACTGCCGCCACGGTCCGAAGCGAGGCTCATCGTCGAGCAGACGCTGCAGTGTGTCTCGCAACAGACCAGTTGTGTGTCATAACATGTTCAGGGCAGCTTCTCGGATCCTTCCCGCAAATCACGCCCAAATCTAGCGTCATCGCGTCCGCGTTCATCAAGCGCGACCGAGAAGTAGGCCTGTCCTTCGCCAAAACCACGGCCGGCCGGCAAGTCGTTGGTCGGGCAGGCTCTGATCCTGACACAATCCCGACTCGATGATCACTCTCCTGCTCCACCTGCTTCGGGTCCTCCCCTTCCTCTTCGGCGGCCACCGCCAGCTCGCTCTCGAGAATCTGGCCTTGCGCCAGCAGCTCGCCGTCTACAAGCGAATGGTGACGCGGCCGCCACTACGCTCGACTGATCGCCTCTTTTGGGTCGCGCTGGCCAGGGGTCTGGGCCGGTTGGAAACAGCCCCTCGTGATCGTGACCCCCGACACTGTCCTCCGCTGGCACGGCGCCGCTTCCGCGAGTACTGGACCAAGCTCTCTGGCCGGCCCACCGAAGGTCGACCGTCTGTCAACGCTGAGATCAAGGCACTGGTCACACGCATGGCCGCCGCGAACCCTTTCTGGGGCGCCCCACGAATTCATGGCGAGCTCTTGAAGCTTGGCCTCGAAGTGTCCGAACGCACGGTCTCTCGCTTGATCCCGAAGCGGCGTCCGCAGCCGTCTCAGACCTGGCGGACGTTCCTCGCCAACCATGTCAGGGACTTGGTCTCTCTCGATTTCTTCACGGTGCCGACCGTGCGCTTGCGCGTCCTCTTCGTTCTCGTCGTACTCGCTCACCATCGCCGGCGCGTCGTTCACTTCAACGTGACCGAGCACCCCACCGCCCGCTGGACCGCCCAGCAGATCGTGGACACCTTCCCGGACGACTCCGCGCCGTCCTATCTCCTCCGCGACCGTGACCAAGTCTACGGTGAGCAGTTTCGGCATCGCGTGAAGGGCCTGGGCATCGACGAAGTCCTCACGGCGCCGCACCGCCCGTGGCAGAATCCTTTCGCCGAGCGCCTCATCGGTTCGATCCGGCGCGAGTGCCTCGATCATGTCGTCGTTCTCGGCGATCGACATCTCCGGCGCATCCTGACAGCGTACTTCGCGTACTATCACCGGGCTTCGCACGCACCTCTCGCTCGACAAGGACGCACCCGACGGACGGTCAATCGAGCCGGCGGGATGCGGCACGATCGTCACAATCCCCGAGGTCGGTGGTCTGCATCATCGCTGCGTCCGCCGCGCAGCGTAGGCCACCACAACCGTCCTCGCTGCCACCGAAGGCGCGCCACAGGTCCCGCTCCTCCGCCCTCCTCACCCTCGGCAATCGTGAATCCTGGCCTGACCGTACAAGCCCGCCCGTGGGATAGTGCCGCTCGCCCCACCTCACCTCCAGCCAGGTTCAGCGTCTCGGATCTGAGTCGATGGATCTCGGATACTGCGAAGCGAGTCGGATGAGGTTTTGGCGAAGGACAGGCGCCTTCGATGCTTGACCCCCCGCGTGTGTGCGGAGCGCCGCGATCGGCGCCGGGCTACGCGGGCGTGATTACCGTGGGCGGCTGGTTGGCGGCGTGTCCTGCCGGGCCCGGATCACTCGGCCGCGCGCCCCGCAGCGGGCGCATGCCCCGTGAGCCGTTTCAAAGCTGTCGAGCCGACCCAGGCCGAGGGTGGCCATAGTGACGAGGCCGCCGGACAGGGCGAGGGTGGATGCGATGCAGTTCGGACAGATGAAGCCATGAGTGGCTCTGACGACCTCGTCGACGCTTGGCCACACCGAAATCACAGCGCGGCGACACTAACGCGGCGCGCCCGCAACCGCAATGCCAAATTCATCCACTTTGTCCATCGCTATCCACAGCGGTCAGTGGATAGTCAGATCAAAGCACCCCGATGGAGCGCGCAGCGCTCTAACGCACGCGTGAACCCAATTTGATCTCGCGACCGAGCGAAGGCTTGACCGCAACGCGCGCATGGTGATGGGCTCGGTCTGAGACGTAGGCGGGATCGAGTATCGCTCGATCGGCCCGCGCCACTTGCGGAGGCCGCGGCGCGCTGGGACTTCTCTCCCGCGATGAGGGCCGCCGACCTCGAGACCGTGTTTCGGATCGCCCTGCCTCCGCTCCGGCTCGCGCTGCGCGAGCGTTATCTCAAGGTACGGCGCCTCGATCCCATTGCCTTACGTGTCGCGGTCGAAGAGCTCGCGGCCGTCGAGCGCATCCGCGCACGTTTGGCGCGACAGGGCTGGTGGAACTGATGGTCAGGGAGTTTGTGTACCGAGATTGCCGCGTCTCGATCACCTTCGAGATCGCAGAGCGGCATCGTTATCGAGGCGTCGCGATCATCGTCTTCGGCGACTCTGGCGCGAAGCTGATGCACGAGGTCCGGACTGACGAGCCTATGAAGACTGGGGCGAAGCCAGCCGGCGTGTCGAGCAGCTCGCTCGCCAGTGGATTGACGGGAAGCACGGGTGAGCGATCGCCGCGCCACGCTCGTCGCCGTCCTCGACTTCCTCGCCCTCGAGCCGCGCGCGGGGTCGACAACGTTGACACGCATCATAGGTGGCGGTAGAGTCAGTCGCCAACCTACCCATCGCGTCGGGTTCCGGTTCGGCCAAGGGAACCCGACCATGAGCGAACGCGCGGTGAAACACGTGAGGAAATTCTTGGGGCAGCGGGTGCGGGCCCTGCGCAAGCAGCGCGGTCTCAGCCAGGAGCGGCTGGGTGATCGCGCGGGCCTGTCGGGCAAGTTCATCGGCGAGGTCGAGCGCGGGGAGAAGTCGATCTCCATCGACAGCCTGTATCGGGTGTCGGTCGCGCTCGAGATCCCGCTGCGTGAGCTGACGGACGTGCGGGCCGACAAGCCGTCCGTGGTGCCGAGCGAGGAGGAGGAGAAGATCTT
>Ga0207646_10008424_pt1 | contig 10340 bp, 5 predicted proteins | sample KBSK5502metaG_FD_184343 | JGI IMG/M metagenome (GOLD analysis project Ga0207646, IMG submission 184343) | Corn, switchgrass and miscanthus rhizosphere microbial communities from Kellogg Biological Station, Michigan, USA - KBS K5-50-2 metaG... | ecosystem: Host-associated > Plants > Roots >...
AACGGTGCGCGTGCCCTGGTAGCAGCCAGACCGTCATGCAACACCACTGGTTTGGCGGCAACGGTCTCGCCTTTCTGTTCGTCATGTGGCTGTTCGGACTCGCGTTGCACGAGCGCTCTAATCTGGGTCGCCGGCGGTTTTGCTTGAACTCGTGTTGCCTTTTCATCAGTCACCTCCGGCTCTGTCATTCGCATCACGGTATCGGCGACGCGGTCGGCTTCGCGTTCGGAGCCATCGCCGGGGTTGCTAACGGTGAATTTTGCTTGGATGCGGTTCGTCGAGAGCAAACGGGTCATCGCCGAATTGCCAAGGCTTCTTTGAAGATGATAAGCGGGCGGTCGAGTCCGTTTTGATGCTGAGATCCTGGGCGACCGAGTCGCTGCTTTTGCGCTACGTCGTTGGGCGGCGATCTTCAATCCCATACTCACGCAACCTTCATTACACTCGTTTTGTAAGAATCACTCGAAGCAATTCTACACCCGACTGTTTTAGACGATACACACCCACGTCTACCTGCAGACACCAAACGGCTTTGCATTAAGGCGACTGTGTCAAGGCATCTCCGGCAAGTTCCCCATACGAGTCGGCATTGCTTTCGGCGTCCTTAGTGTCCATCGAAGAGGGACATCCTCCGGCACACATTTGTTCACCATATAGAAACTCGCCATGAGCGCTTTCGTGAATAATTGTCCTCGCAAGGAAGTCATCTCCTAAGGCGATGGCCGACGGGCAAATATGAATATATCTTCCAATAATTGGAATCACCTTGGCGACGGCTCCATCGCACCACCAACTATTCGCTTTTTCACATGAAAAAGACGGTCCGTAATTCAGTAGCCCCAGGATGGATACAAAGTTTGCTCTGATGTGATGCTTATGGGCCACGGCGTCTCTGCCAAAGTACTTCCTGAGCAGGTTCTCCTCATCTGGCGACGTCGGATCCGAAGTTGCACGAATAGCCGCTCGCGCCATTCGCTTTGCCAGCGGAAAAGCTCTTGCCAGGGCCTCTCGCTGAGACTTGTCGCAGTCATCTGTGTCTGGTTCCTCAGTGGGAATTTTTGGCTTGGGAACTGGCTTGCGAGGTTTGGGCACCGGCACTTCGATGACATCACCCGGCAGGGTCATGGTTCTTCCAAAATGGATGGTGACACCACGATTAACGGCCCGGCCCTCAACATCTCCGTTATCCCTAAGGTATTCATTTTCGGGTGCGGCCTTGTGGAATCTCACGCGCGAACGGGCCTTTCGGAAGAGCTGAAAAACCTTTGCAGCGCGCCGGTGACGCAACTCAGAATTATAGCGTTCGGCCCCGACGCAATCGCTATAGCCTTCAATCTCCAACCAGTATTCAGAATTGTTTTCAAATGCGTTAATCCATTGTTGGAGGACGGGGTTGGCCTTTGTAGAATCTTTGACACTTCCCCGATCGACTCCAAAGTCGGCAATCACGATGTCATCCTTTTTATTGACGAGCGACATAGCGCCTGGAATAAACACATCGTTATTCAACAGGCCGTCTTCCGTACGTGATTTCGAGACTTCATTCGTGTCATATTTGGCACAATCCTTGTTGTCCGCCGGAGATCGGCAAATCGTCTTCGGTCCCGTTGCTTGCTGCACGACATGAGTCAATTCATGCGCCAGCAGAGCACGACCCGCCGTAGTCTGTGGCGAGTAATTGCCATTCCCGAACACAACATCCCGACCCACGGTGTAGGCCTTGGCATTGATAGCCCGGGCCGACTCCGATGCTCGAGTGTCTGAGTGTATGCGCACTTGGGTAAAGTCATAGCCGAAGCGCGGTTCAAAAAACGTCCGGGCTGTTTCAGGCAATGGATGGCCTCCGCTTCTGATGTTGTCGAGGTGCGATTCAAACCCACCGCTCACTTCCGGCGCAACCAACGCGTCTGCTGTCTTGGCCTGAACGATTTTCTCCTCTTCATCGTGCATCGGTTGCTGTTTGCGTTCCTCTTCGCACTTCGTGCATTTTCGCTGGATGCTCAGTGGCGAAGGTTGAACGGTCAGACCCGGCTGCGACTCAGGCCTGCGCATGACTTCGCCGGCAACGCGGTCTGCTTCGCGTTCGGAAGCATCGCCCGGATTGCTGACAGTGAGTTTGGCCTGGATGCGGTTCGTCGCGAGCATCCGAGTCATTGCCGAATTGCCGATAGTCCTTTGCAAATGATAGCCACTGGGGCGGACTCGCGTTGAGTGGGCTGGCTTTGCAATCGAGTGGCTGATTCGATTTGAGCGTCGTTGTTGAGCAGCGATCTGGAATGCCATGATCACCTCAGGTGGCGGCGGTATACCAAGATTACGCAACGCAATGCTACTCTCGATTCGTTTCCTGGAACAACATCCTGCAAGACAACGATTGGCGCTGTCCGGATCCTTGTTGTCGATCATGGGCTTCAAATGAGGCATCAACTGATCGACCCGGGGCGCTGCCGAACGATCTCGGACACTTTCACTTACTCATTCAGCAATATCTCCACTTGGCTGTCCCTTAAGGCCCGCCAATTTTGTTCCCAGATTTCCTGTTGCTCGCTGCCACCGAGGACAATACCGAAGTGATAGGAAGGATCCACGAAAATCTTTTGACCGTTAGCAAGCTCCAAGCGCGCCGCGGCGCACGTCAACTCATCTTGCGCATCACTTACGTCCCAGAGTTGCAGCTTGGCGAGCCGGTTGTCGCTCTCCGTATCGCGAATTACTTGCTGTCGAATTGACGTTATTGCCGGAATCATATCCTCTTCGCTTGCGACAAAGCGCGGCGCATCAACGAAATGGAGTTGCATCCTTCCCGAATCTCCGAGAGTCGCCATCTCGAGCAACAGTGCATCCAACTCAAAGTACAGAAAGTGCAAGACCGAGTGAAATTGTGCCGGGGCATCGTCATGATCTACGAACCCGGTAAGCACTACATCCGTTAATGCTTTTCCTCTAAGTCTCGCTTCGAGATTTGTAAGCATCATGGCACCATCTGAATGGCCAGGTCCAAACCCTCGCCAGACTTCAACAAGGTTACCCACTCGCCCGTTGCTTGAGTCACCACAGTAACTCCCTTACCGCGAAAAATGTTCACTACGGCTTGTCCCTTCTTCAAGGTTCCCTGACCAGCATACTTGAAGGTGCCGTCTTTTATCGCGTCGGTCAGCGCTTTAAGAAATGCATCACCGCCGCCCTCCTTCAATTTGCCGACCTTAATGCCAAGAGTCTTTTCTAAAAGATCGCGCCTGTCTATGAAATGCTGCTTAAAGTTCTTGCCAGCAGTGAGCGGCGTCTGTTCCAGCGCCTTTTTGAGAGAAGCTTCTCCGAACTTCGCCAGGTTCTTGAGAGTCTCTTCCGGGAGCTCAGTGAGCTTCTTGAGCGTATTCAAATCAAGCTTTGACAACTTCTCGATCGCTTCGGCGTCGAGCGTCCCAATCTTGACGATAGCGTCCTTTTCAAGCTGGGCGATCTTAGCAGACACTGCCGGATCGAGCCCGCTGATCTTCTTCATGGCTCCTAGGTAACCGGCCTCTTTGGCGACCTTTTGCTCGAACATCGCGATTTCTTTTTCGAGCGCCTCCGCAGCCTTCTTTGCAGTCGCCACTTCGTCGGCGCTCTTCGCGAGCTTCGTCTCCTCAGCGGCCTTGAGAGCGCGCTTCTCGAAAGCGACCAACTGCTCCTCGAGCGTGCCCGCCTCGCCCTTGACCCGGACGCCCGCGGCGAGGAGTTCAGCGTACTTGTCTCGGATTACCTTGCACGGTGAGCTGCAAGTGAAGATATGACCAGCCCGGCTGATCTTCACTTCGGTTCCCACCGTAGAACGGACGGCTGGAGCAAGCGTGTCCGCGGCCTCGGTCTCAAAGGCGAGCGTAGCCTTGGCCCACTGTCCGACTTCAGCTTTCGTCGCGCCGGCGGACTCGAGCGCGGCCGTCCTGGCCTTCGGCAGCTTGTCGATTATGCGTTTGGCTAATCCGGGTTTTTCGAATGGTTTGGCGGCGTCTTCGATGCTCTTGATCGCACTGGCAACCTTGCCTTCCTTGCTGGCGATTTCTGCCGCCTTCACGACCGGACGCATGGCTCGCATCGCCGACACGGCAGCGGCGCCATCGAGACCCACGCCGATGATCTCGATCGCCAACCAAACGAACGACGGATCATCCTGGGAGAGTGCCTGGGCGCGAACCATGTCCGAGCCGGCGACTGCCTTATCCAGGAGGTAGTCCATTGTGTGCTTGGCAGCCAACGCCGCGTTGACTCCAAACGCCACGGCGAGGCTCGCGCCGCCGGTGGGCGCGGCGAGAACGATTGCGGCGATGTTAAGTATTAGCAGCGCGATACCCTCGAGCACGGAATCGATGACGTTTGGCTGTTCGTTCTGCCAGTGCTCATCGATGAGCTTCTTTCGGAACGGGTTGGCGTCGACTTCGCTTTGCGCTTTGGATAATTCGAAGATGCTTTGGAGTCGCCACAAGTTCACTTTCTTGTTTTCCACGCCTTGTCGCGTCTTCTCGTTTTTTTCCAACGTGTCCTCGATCTGGTCCCCGAGGGTCGCCGCACGTTCCGATTCGTTGTCTCCGGTGGCGATGCGCTCGAGCTCTTTGAACTTATAGGCAGTCGTGTCGAATGGGCCGGGTTCCCCTTCGAGCGCCCCTAGTCGATCCAACACCGGAAACTCGAAGGCAATCTGCAGATGGACTTTCTGATAGTCGTGGCGCATCTGCACAAGCTCCTTTTGAAGGCGGGGAAACTCGGGATCGCCTGCGCAAACCCCCTGGGCGCAACCGAAGTGCTCGTCAACTTCCAGTGCTTTGGCGCGAATTAGCTTGCGGCGCGCCAGCAGCAACTTGGCGGCGTCTGTCATCAGCTTCAAGGTCGGGGATTTTGTATCAGCGATCGAGTGTGTTGTTTCGGTCGTGGTGAACAAACCGAATAAGTGCTCATGCTTCACCTTCTTCGTGCTGATGCCGTACCTGACGCGTTCGGCCTCTGCGCGAACTCTACTGGCCGCAAGGGTCTTCAGCGCGTTGTCCTTCATTACCTTTTCAAAGTCAGTAATGATCTTAACGCCCTGAGCGTAGACCCCGTCTACCACTGGCTTGAGAACCGGAACGATCTTGGTCTTGAGCACCTCGCGCCGATGGCTCTCCTGGTATCCAGCCGACCCGGGCTCTTGGTGGACCATCGGCGGAGTCGACAGCATAATCATGTTTAGGAACCTGAAAGGGGCCATGATGCCGGGTGGCACAGGGTGCTTGGGTAGTCCTGTGATGACAAGACCGAGCATCGCTTCTCGCAATTGATCGGGGTTCTCGCTCAACTCGATTCCAGCAAAGGTAACCGTCTCCCCGGTTTTCGGAAACTTGGGCTTGGGGACCTCGGCAGGAGGCGTGGAAGGTGTCCCGGCAGGCACCGGTGCGCGCTGAATCCGGTTGAGTGGGCCGTTCCCTGAGTCCTGTTGCACTACATGGGTCAACTCATGGGCCAACAGTCTTTGGCCCTCCTGGGACTCCGGAGCAAATTGCGCCCTACCAAATGCAATATCACGCCCAACTGTAAGCGCGCGGGCATTAATTGACTTCGCTGTTTCTTCGGCTCGCAGCCCGGTATGCAAGCGTACGTCACTGAAGTCTGCTCCAAACCGTGGTTCAAAAAAAGCTCGGGTTCCGTCTGGCAGTGGATTCCCGCCGCCCTTCAACGCGTTGATGTTGTCAGCCAACGAGTTTGTGACCATAAGTGTTGGGGTCGGAGTCCCTTTGAGGTGAAGCTGGCCGGCTTCCAAGTCATCATGGTCCGGTAAACCCCCAAGCTCGGATCCTCTATGGACGATTTCTCCAGCATCTTGTGACCGTGAATCGGTGTGCACTCTGACACCGCTAAAGTTGGCCCCGAACCGTGGGCTAAAGAACGAGCGACTCGGTGGCGCTAGCTCTTGTTCGGCTCCAGAACTCTTCGCCGGATAAGATTCGAGGCCGCCGCCCGAAGCGAGAGGCGACCCGCCAGCCTCGCGCTTCGCCGACACAAGTTTTTCTTCATCAGGCTCCGCTTGAGTTTCGCGCTGCAACTGATCTTCGCAGGATTCACACTTGCGGTTGATGGTTGATGCGGAACTGTTCGGTGAGGATTCCACTTTTGCCTGGACGAAATCCTCTTCCTCTTCCGGGATTGGAGCATGACCGAGGTCCGCTTTGCGTTGCAGCTCGTCTTCACATTCAGTACACATCCGCAAGACCTTCAACGGTGAGCGTTGAATTCCTGTACCCGATACCGGATCAGGCATCCGCATAACTTGATCAGCGACGCGATCCGCTTCGCGTTCGGATTCGTCTTCGGGATGGCTGACAGTCAGCTTTGGCTGGATTGTCCGTGAGTGCAGCAGACGGTTGATCGCCCGGTTGCCAACCGCTCGCTGCAAGCGGTGGATTGGCGGAACCGCAACGCCAGGCAGGCTCGACCAGGGGCGAGATGCAGAGCGCCGTGGGTCGGTGTACTTCCGTCGCGCGCTCTGGGGCGCGGCTAACAGTCCGGACATTGGCGCTCACCTCCTCGATTCGGCCCGAAGTTCATCCCTTATCGCCGTCACGAAGGTTCGCCCCGTGCCCGGAAATATGCGTTCCGTGTCGATTCCGACAAATGTGTGGTCAGGAGAAGCCCCAGCTCCTCCGGCCGCTCGGGTTGAAGGGAGTACAAATAAGCCAGATAGGCCGATGCGGTTCGCTTGAAGAGCGGCTCGATTTGACGCAATTGAAACTGCTGCCTGTAGTGCTCGGCCTTCGCCGCCGCGTTGGGCTCGGCGCTCAGCTCTGGCAAGTGGTCAGGATTGAACTCTGGATCCATCGCCTGGTCGAGTCGGTTCCAAGTCTTCAGCCACCATCGTGCGCGCTCGAACCGAACGCCTGGCCAGTCATTCCTATCACTGACCGGTTCCGATGCCAACTGAAACAACAGACGAATAAGCGTCGGAACTGATGTCGCGCGCGCCTTCCGCCGGATCGTCTCGTCGGCAAGCAGCCAGGTTGCGGCCTGCGCGCTCCTGTCTCCGCTGTACGGCGCAGAGTTCAGCACGTCGCCAATCGTTTCCGCCAGCTGGCCATACGCTTCAGCCGGTTTGCTCTCCCACCGTTTCAGCGTAGCGTTCGCTTCTCCCAGAAAGTCATCGACCGGAACTTCACCAGCCATCCGGCGAAGCCGCTGTTGCTCCGCTTCCAGCTCAAGTTCCCAGGCAGGCTGCACGGCAGAGTCCCCCCTACTCCCTCAGCAACAAAGGGGCGCTGCAAGCCCGGCAGGGGCTACGCACGAAGTAGGATCGGCAAGAACTCTCGAGAATGGTCCCGCGCCGGCTTTCGAGATATTGGCAGTTCCAGTCCGATTGATCACGCAAAGGTGATTTGCAACCACCAAGGGTGAGACAGCAGCGCCTGGCGCCTGGTACTCCCATTGAATGGGCCACACAAATAGCCCTGACCAATCGACGAAAAACCCGAGGAAACTGCTCGGCGAGGAGGTGCTCGTCCACACAGAATCAACGGTGTTTACGGGGCAGCCGGTCGCGACGTTCCCGGTCCCGATCGACATCCAGCCTCCAATGGGGTGCACGCGACCGTTAAGGCCGCTGAGTGTGTCGGTACCGATGCCGGTCCCTGTTCCCTCGCGCCATTGGATCCCGGTGAATGAAACGTCCGCTGGAAGCATGAATGGCCTGCCCCTGAAACCGACTGATGCGGTGCCCGTAGTATGACACAACCCGGAACCAGGCACCTGTACCATGTAGGACGTGAGTGGTGCAATCACAGGTACATTGACCACGATCAGCCGAGTGCCAACCGCGGGTCCGGCAGATACGATCAGGGCCAACTGCTCGGTCGCGGGCGTGTTACCGGCGGTGTAGATGTCAGGAACTAAAGGCAGGTTTATGATCGTCCCCGTACCCGTGAGAACCATCCACTGCACGCCAAAATGCTCGGCGGCAGTGATTGAAGGCGTGGCGGAATAGTCCACGAAGATCGTTTCGCTGAGCCCGAAGCGGGCCAGGCTCCTGCCCGCGAAGTTGTCAGCCGGAATCAACGACGGAGTAATCACCGGCGGTGTTCCCGGCGTCGAATCTATGGTTGCTCGGCGGTTGGGTTCGAGACTTGTCGCATCGAAATCGTTGGTCTCACCATGCGCAAAGATTGTGGTCTTTCCAGGCGGGACACCGATGCGCAAGAGCTCGCTCTGTACGGCTTCAGCTCGTTGGCAGGACAGCTGCCAGTTGTGCCGTTGAGAGCCGTCAGTGCTGGCGTAACCGCTGATCGTCAGATCGGGGCTCAAGCCTCGGGATACCCAGAGGCCGACGTAGTTCTCGATAAGACCCAGGTTGATCGCGCTCAGTGCGGCTTGGTCCTTGTCGAACATCACATCGAGCTCGCCAGGGATCCCGTGCACATCCACCAGAATGCAGGCGAGACCGGGAGGCGCCAGCGAGACGTTGGCCCTTCGCTGAATAATGGGGGCGAGCGGCGTGCGCAGGATCGGCGTAACCATGCTGACGGCGGTTGGCGACAGTATCAGGACTCTATCCGGCAAAATGGGTTGAGTGCCTGGAACACCGGGTTCAATCTCTCGCCCGCCCGGTTGAGTCTCTCGCCCGGCGGGTTCAGTCTCTCGCCCGCCGGGTTCGGTCGTTGGCGCTCCTGGTTGAGTCGTTGGCGCACCGGCTTCAGTGCCTGGCACACCGCGCTCCGCGGCCCGCTCAGTGGGCGGCTCTTCGTTGACCACCGCGGAAGACGCGGACGAAGGTTTGGCTTGTTGCACACCAGACTGTTGCAGAGTATGCATCACTTCGTGAGCAATCAGGCGCTGTCCGTGGTCCGTCGCCGGCGCATATTGCCCTGCACCAAAGAACACATCCTGGCCTACCGTAAACGCAGAGGCGTTGAGTTGCTCGGCCATTTCGGCAGATCGAGCGTTCTGATGAAGTCGCACTGCACCCAGGTCGGCGCCAAAGCGCGGCTCAAAGAAATCCCGTAGCGGTTCAGGCAGCGGTGACCCGTCATGGTGATTGCTCGACAAGGCTGACTCGAGGCTGTCGGGGACGTCGGGCGGATCACCGGCGGCGAGTTTTGCGTAGATGGCCGGCTCCGCGTCCTCTTCCTCTGCTTCTTTTTTCTCGTCTATTTTCGTCTGCAGATGAAGCCCGCCGTCTCGATGATCGGCCATCTCACATTCGGGGCACATCCGACTGATCTGGATCGGGGCGCGAGGGAGCGTCATGCTCGGCTTGGGTTGAAGGTTGTTATCGCACTCGGCGCAGACACTCTGGCTCTTCAGCGACGCGCTCTGGGCTGCAACGCTCACCGTCGGTTGCGGCATCCGCATTACTTGATCAGCGACGCGGTCGGCTTCGCGCTCGTATTCGTCGTCGGGATGTCTGACTGTGAGCTTTGGCTGAATTGTTCGCGATTGCAGAACGCGGCTGATCGCGCGGTTGCCAACTGCTCGCTGCAGACGGAGGATTGGCTGAGCCGCACTACTAGTCACGCGCGACCCAGGATGGGACGCGGACCGTTTTGGGTTCGCACGCTGACGCTGTGCGGTTTGCTGAGTCGCGACGGAAACACCCATTTTGTGTTTACCTCACGGCTTCTTGGGAAGGCCCACGTTCTTCAAAGGCTTTTTCACTCTTAGACGCTGTTGCTTGACAGGGTCTTTCGATTCCATGATTTCGTGCCCCTGGGCTTCAACCGCTACGACTGCCACGGCCAGATTTGCGACTGAGCGATCTGGCATTTTTGGATATACCGCGCTCATTTCAGCCGACAGGCGTTTTGGTTGAATCCTGGAAAAGAGCCAGCTCAGCAGGCGCGGGGTGATGATCATACGCCGGCATTCGTACTCGATTTTCACCGTCTTCTTCGCGCAATCGATTTTCACCTTGCCAAGCCCCACTGCGTTTTCGCAGCACGCGCACGGCGAGCAAGGCAGAGGGAAGTGAATAAAGTCGTGCTGCCCGGGCTCTGTCCGTGGCGCGCCAGCAGCCTGTTGCCTTTGCTGTGTCGATTGCTCTTGTCCTATATCGCTTCCTCTATAGCTTAGCTTGGTCAGAAGTGACATCAGGCCCTTGTGGTCATCAGGAATCGGCTCGGCACACGGGCACTTGTCCCACAGCTCAACGCAGAAGCCTTCCCGAACCTTTGAAGCGTTACAATTTGATTTTTCACCGGCAGAGCTACAGTCACCTTCAGGGGTCAGGACCGGCTCCGGATCGGATTCGATCTCTTTGTAACTCAGCACGACGTATTTGACGATCGGAGCCAGCGTTTGTGCCGGCATACAGTCTGGCCCGTACCGCTTCTCGCACTCTTTGGTGAGAT
>Ga0207646_10008425_pt1 | contig 10340 bp, 10 predicted proteins | sample KBSK5502metaG_FD_184343 | JGI IMG/M metagenome (GOLD analysis project Ga0207646, IMG submission 184343) | Corn, switchgrass and miscanthus rhizosphere microbial communities from Kellogg Biological Station, Michigan, USA - KBS K5-50-2 metaG... | ecosystem: Host-associated > Plants > Roots >...
GCTTCTGATCCTTGGCGCCGTGGTCGCGTTCGGAATCGTCGAGCGCATCTTCGGGGCCAGCTCGGGCTCGACCTCTCGGTTGTCCCGCGCGTGATCGTCTGTGTCTTCTTCGCCTACTCGGGGCTTGCCATCGTCCAATACGCCACCGTCCACGCGGCGCTCCTCGGCCATGCCTGGGACAAGGAGTTCTCCGCGGCCAACCTCAACGCGGTCGCCTCAGCCGGCAGCGTGGATCTCTCCCAGGTCCACCTCAGCGTGGTGGCACTGATCATCATGGCCCTGCTGATCAGCTTCTTGGCTCTGCTCGTCTACCTCGAGCTGATCGTGCGCGCCGCCCTTGTACTGACGATCACCGCGTTCGTGCCGTTGGTGTGCGTGCTCGCGATCTGGCCGCGCATGGCCGGCAGCGCCGTCCACCTGGCCGAGTTCGTGATCGGCCTCCTGCTCTCCAAATTCGTGGTCGCCACCGCCTTCGTAGTCGGCCTCTCTCTCCTGCTGCCAGCGGTGCTCGGCGAGGCTCCAAACAACGGCAAGGCGGACTGGATGGCAAGCGGCTTCGCGGTCCTTCTCATCACCGCCGTCGCCCCGATCGCGCTCTTTCAGGGCATCAGGTTTGCCCATGGCACCGCCGGCAAGGTCGCCCGCGACGTGGGAGGCATGGCGATTGGCATGACCCCAGTTGGACTCCTTACCCGCAGCCTGCCGCTGGCGGCTCTGCCGATCGCCTTGAAGCCCAAAGACGTGTATCCGGGGCAATTAGCTCGAGATTGGCTCGGATTCGCAAGTCACCGTGAGCAATTCGCGCAATTCGTCTTCGATCGCAGGCACCGCGAAGCCGCGTCTGCCAATCAAGCCACCTCTTGCGTCCATTGGTCGACGCGGACGGGGCTCGGGGGAACCGGCGTCGCATCCGGTTCCCCCGCCGTCGGGCGACACGCTGCTCCTCGACAGCCATCAAGTCGCTCAACTGCTTGGGATCGGTCGCACCAAAGCCTTCCAACTGATGGGCAGCAATGAACTTCCCGTTGTGCGAATCGGGCGATGCGTCCGCGTCTCGCGAGCTGCCCTCGGCGAGTGGGTCCAGGGCCAGGTTGAGCGCGGTCGACAGCGAGCACCCGAATCCACCGTTAGTGCCTAGATGAGTCGACGTCGCGGCAATGGAGAGGGGTCGATCTATCAGCGACGCGATGGCGTTTGGTGCGCCTCGCTCCGCACTCCTGGTGGCGTCCGCAAAGTTGTTTACGGCCGGACCCACAGCGAGGTCCGGCGCCGGCTGATCGAGATAGTCCACTCAAAGGATTCAGGCACATTGGTCGATGCTAGAGGCCTCACGGTTGGCAACTTTCTCGATCAGTGGATGGGCGAGGTTGTGCAGCCGTCGGTCCGTCCATGGACCTATAGGGGCTATGACGTTCACGTCCGGCTTCACATAAAGCCCGTGTTGGGGCGCTTGCCACTGGAGGCGCTGTCACCGCGGCACGTGCAATCCCTGCTGAACCAAAAACTTGCCGAAGGCTTGGCGCCCAAGACGGTTCGATACATTCGAGGGACACTTCGAACCGCGCTCAAGCAGGCGACACGCTGGGGGCTGATTGCCCGCAACCCTGTCGACGCAGTTGACGGTCCAAAGGTGGAACGTTTTGAGATCCGACCCTTCACGCCCGACGAGGCCCGGCAGTTCCTGAGGGCAATCCGCGGGGAACGACTTGAAGCGCTGTACTCAGTTGCACTAACAATGGGCCTCCGGCAAGGCGAGGCCCTTGGGTTGCGATGGCAAGACGTGGACCTTGATCTCGGCTGCCTACGGATCAACAAGCAGCTCCAGCGAATCAACGGCAAATTCCAATTCGTCGAGCCGAAGACACCTCGGAGTCGGCGCACTCTGGCGTTGCCTGCATCAATCGTTGTCGGCCTTCGCGAACACCAGAATCGCCAGCTCAGCGAGCAGGGCGTGGCTGGCGACCGCTGGCAGGCATCCGACCTCGTTTTCACTACGGAGACGGGACGACCGCTAGATGGAACAGTTGTCAGCCATCACTTCCACCGCCAGCTCGATCGCGCTGGGCTGACGCAGCGGCGCTTCCATGATTTGCGACACTCTTGTGCAACGCTCCTGCTGGTTCAGGGCGTATCGCCGCGTGTGGTAATGGACCTCCTCGGCCACTCGCAGATTGCACTTACCATGAACACCTACACCCATGTCCTACCGCAACTCCGCCGCGAAGCGGCTGAGCGGATGGAGGCATTGATCGCCGACCGCGAACGGTGACTGGTCGAGCGAAGGCAGTTGAAAGTGTCTTGTGGAATGTGCTCGGCTAAATTGAGGCCGAGCTGGTGCAGGCGATGTTCGGATTCGATCCGGGGACCTGTTCCTTACCAAGTGGTCGTCGGTCCCAGGCGAATTCGACTCGATCTTATCGCTGTTAGCCGATTTCGGCAAAGACCATTTAACTAAGCTCGGATGCGACTACGATAAGAGTGGCTGCTTCCTAGCAACTCGCCTGACCAAGTAAGCGCAGACGATAACCGTGAGCGTAAACACCCGACCGACGATGGCGTCCAGGTCGGCAGAGCCTGGCGGCCAAAGAATTAACTCCGCCAGGAAAACGGCCAGGCCCACGATCTGCCCCACTAGCCCAAAGCCATCGAGCCAGCCACGGGGCCGCCACCAGTCGAGGATGCGGCTTACCACAGCATCGATTGTCACCTACGTGCGGCTTAAGACAACGCCAGCGAGCACGAGGGCGACCATGATCGAGATCCACGTACCCCAATCTATCCACACAGGCCTGTGCACCAGCCGCCAATCGGTTCCGCCCCGCAGTAGCAGGTAGATCGCTGGCACGCAAGCCCATAGCCAGATCGGCACGAACGGCAACAGGCGGTATTGATTCGAGACTCGGCCCTCAAACAGAGCCAGAAATCCATAGATGACTAGAGCCAGGCAGGCGAGCGCGAGGACAGTCATGCGCGGCCACCTGCCTCTCGCTAAGAGACCCATCTGTGCGACAAACTTGACTCTAGCAAACTGCGGGCGGCCGTTCCGCAATGCCTGGTCTCCTGGTCCCAAACCGAACCCGATGGCCTACCGAACTTGACCCGAATTCATCGCACAAACGTGAATCCGGCGCAAGTCTCTTAACTTAGGCCGGGCTGAACGCGTCGGGATTTCTGCTCGCTCAAGGGTCCTGTCAGGACGGCGGAGCCAGCCACGAGCTTGGCGAGGCCGAAGTCCCTTGAGTCGTGCCCTGCCACCTTCACGGCGTATGTGTAATCGCCCTCGGTCCACCATGCGAGTGAGCCATCCGAGCAGTGCACGACGTTCAGCACAATGCCCCTTGCATAGTAGTGAAAATGACCCTCGGGGCCAATTACCGCGCAATCAAGACTACCGGAGGTCGTGAGATAGCCAACTATCTCCAAGGTCCCTCGACCGACTTCGCCATCCGGACCCACATAGTCGCTAGGGGCTGGGAAATCGGATGAGAGGACAAAACGCCCGCCCTCTGCGCAAACGGTTGAGCATGTTGCCGTCGCGCCGTAAGGAAGCACGAACGGACATGGCACTCGATAACCAAGCTGCCGTGCAGACGCTAGACATAGTGCTGAAGTTTCCCTGCTGACCGGCACGAGCCATAGTCCCTCATACGGCGTGGCACTGCTGGGCAGCGCGGTCGGCGGATAGGTGGCTGTCGTTGCCTGATCGGATGGTGAGCTGGCGGCGGGGTGGGACGTTTGACCAGTCGGGTTACAACCGACCACAGACGCCAAGACGCAGATGCCGATCGCGAGGTGCCGGACCGGAAGCCAAGCTGTCACTGACTCGAGACTGACGGCACCGCGATAACAACGGCGCTGACGACATCGAGTGAGTCGCGCGTGGTCAAACGCATCAGACCGGGACCGGGAAAGACCATGTAGCCGCTGTAGTCCAGGAGACCCGAAACATTCACTGCCAGTGTCGTGACGCTTGATTGCAGTCGGGAGGCCCAGTCGCAACCCGTTGACGAATAACAGAACCGCACCGCTTTGCCCGTCGAGCACTGGCTGCCGGTCAAGCTGGCGGTGCCGGTCGCGCTGGCATCTGGATGAATGACCACCTTCCAGCCGTCAAACGGCCCGCCGCCTGGCGCGAGCGTGGCCGGGCTCCCAGGATCGATCCGACCGAACGCCGAGAACCAGAGCGGTCCTGCACGAGCGAGGCCGTACGGAGCGAAGTCGTCTGGCCCGAGCTCCAGGGTCGAAAGACTGCACGTTTGGGCCGGTGCCGCTTGCTGGGAGCCGGGTTGGCCGCCAGGTGGCGAACAGGCTGAGATGCAGCCCACCCCGAGAACGGCCCAGAACCAACGCAGTCGCGTCACGCCTCCGTCTCCTATTGCCGACCTTACACCGCATGAGCCTCGTCTGTTCCAGTCCGATCCGCCAGGGTCCAGTCCTGCGGGTTCGTGAACCTGATCATGGCCTCCATCGGCAACCCCAACGCATGGCAGATGGCCCGCAGCGTGCCGAACGTGGGTCGTCGACGGCCGGCAATAAGGTCGCACAGCGTACCTTCCTCGACGTTCGCCTTCCGGCCGAGGTCACGACGGGTCCAACCGCGCAGAATGCGCGCCGGATCGATCATTGCAACGTCGACGGACCACTTGGGCGACGATCTCATCTAGACGGGTTCGGAGGCCGTCCACGACCGAAAGGGTGCACGGTTTAGCCTCCATGACCCCAATGGAAGGCACGGTGTTACACATACCGTGCCAGCCGGCGGAGCGGCAATTTCGTCAAGGGGAGTGGCAAAGCCCTGGTCGAGTGTCCATCCGGCCTGTTCCTTAGAGCGGTGTTCTCGCCCCAGACTTTCGCCTGAGTCCGACGCGGCAACTGTGGGCGCGCGAAGGCGACACTTCACGGCGAGATCTTGCGTGGCTCAAGCAGGATCGCAAACGGTAAGGCTCAGATTTAGGGGGAGCCTGCGCCTCGAGTCGAACCCGGGACCTTTCCTTGCCAAGTGGTCCTGGGGCCCTGGCGAATTTGACCTGATCTTAACCCCGGTCCTGACTTTCACGCGAGACCACTTAACTATCTTGGCTGAGGGCGTCAGTTATTCGGGCTGGGGGACCCTGGCTCGAGTCCAGTGGATGCCACCGGTCTCAGTAAAGGCAAGTCCGTACCCGCCGAACACCGATAGAGTCGCCCAAGCGTGCTGCGAGTCCAGAACCTGGGGCAGATATTGCCAATTGGGCAGTTTGTCAGCGACTTGAACCCATGTCTGCCCAGCGTCTGACGACTTGAACAAGAAGGTTGAGCGCATCGCCCACCAGTGGAGCGCGTCTTCAAACGCCAGGGAACCAGGTGGAGCCGGCACATACTTCCACGTATGGCCGGCATCGAATGAGCTAAAGACATACACTTCTCCGCTCGCCGTCACGGAGGCGACGGCGCCGACCTTAGGAAGAAGTTGGATACTCGCGGGGAACAATTCGATACCGCCTCTGGAACTGCCGGTGGGGGCGATGTCCCACGTCTGGCCAGGCGGTGGCGGGAGGTCGTGCCGCTGCCATGTTTGCCCAGCGTTGTTCGATGTGTAGACATGCGGATTGCCCGGTCCGAAGCCGGACATCCACACCTCCTTGGCGCTGCGGTATCGAAGCACGTACGCATCGGCTGGGGCGTCAGGCAGTCGTTGCCAGGTGTCGCCCGCGTCACCGGTTTGATATAGCTCGCGAATCTCTGCGGTGTCCGGCGTCGGTTGCGTGAGCAACCACCCATGTTCCGGATCCAAAAACTCGATCTCCTCGATCTGGGTCCGAGGGAGCCCCAGCAGCCTCCAGTGACTGCCCCCGTCGATCGTGCGATACAACCCCTCTGTCAGGCCGCGAACCAACACGAAAACGTGGCTCTGGTCGATCACTTGAATTGGGAGGGAACCGAAGCCTCTGAAGGCGCCACGACCGGTAAGTTGCTTCTGCCAATGCGCTCCACTGTCCGCGGTGCGGAATACCCAGAACAGCCCCGACAGGGAGGGAGGTCGGACTTCCGAGTAATCCAAGGCCCATCCCATCGAGGGCGACACGAAGTCGTATGTGACGAAGTCACCCGTGACCTGCGTTCGGTCGATAGAGAGCGGCCCTTGCGAATTCGGCCTCGACGTCGAGGTCGAGTGCAAGTACGCAATGCTCGTGCTTGCGATCGCGATCACGGCTAGTGCGCTCAGGCCGAGTGCTCGCCATCCGCGCCTCGAGAGCGCTGTGATATGCCCTCCACGCCTGCCTGGGAGACGGGTCATGTGTCCGCTGCGGGCTGATTGTGCCGCACTCCTCTGGTCCCAAACCGAACCTGATGGCCTACCGAATTGGAGTCGATCTTAGCGCTGGGAACCTAATCCGTCGCAAATCTCTTAACACTTAGCACTCACGCTGCATCAGACCGAAGTTGTGCCGCCGTCGTTTGGCTTACTCCTGCGCGCTTTGGCGACGTCGCGAAGTTGGCGACCGTGGAGAATGCCAATTGTGAGTACGCCTGCCATATCCAGCACAAAGAAGATTGCAATCGTCGCTATCAGACCCGATGAACCGGCGAGCGCAATGCCCGCCATCAATACAATCACGCTAAAGCCCATCCACAGCGCCAAAGCCAATCGGAGTCGCGAGCTGAGCGCGAGCCCAGACAATGAAACGCCTTCATAGATCATCGCCATGACCAGGAGTACTGGTGGGACGAGCGCCGCGTAACTGACTGGCGACGGGAGTCTGGGAAGCGTAAACGCTCCCACGAGCATGAGCACGAACGCAGTAATCGTCATCCATCGCTTCTGAATGATCCAGCCAACAAAGATGCCCAAATCAGCTGACCTCTAATCGACGGCCTACGAAACCGAGGAGCCAATGTGCTTGTTGATCTGAGATCCACACGTTGGCGGCAACTAGAGGACCCAAACCGGGAGAAGGGTGCCTCGATCGCCGCCGTTCGGTGTGGCTCTGGCTCCGCTAAACGACCCTGGATGACACGCACTGTGGTCCGCATGTTGGCCCTCCATTTGGGCCAGGGACCACAAGCAGACCTTTTAACACGGCAAGTTCCGGTCCGTCTCCCGGTCGTTTCCAGCCAGGCGCCCATCGCCCTCCTAACGGCTCGAAACGAATACGAAATCGAGCTTCAAAAGGGTCGTGGAGCCCACGCCCGGATTCGAACCGGGGACCTTTCCTTACCAAGGAACCGGTCCTCCGAGCATGTCGACTGCCGCCGGCTGGCAGATCTTGAGCCAGGGCCAATGGCTACAGAATGGTCACATAATGGCTACAGACGTAGGCCGATGCGTCAGCCAAGCGCATTGATTGTATTCGCGAGTTGGCTCCGGTGTCGACCTTCGGTTCCTGTGTAAGGAATCTACTTCGGTAGGTCTGCGTCACTCCCACTGAATCTATCCCTGCCGCCGGGTGCCATTGGCATGGAGTTTGCGTACATCTCCCTTGCTCGTGCGGACCACCGTCTTTAGGAGTTGGTTGCCGACCCAGAACTGAAGCAATCCGGCGCTCACCAGCACATCGCAGGCGCTGCCGCCGAAGTGCTTGCCCACGCTGACCTGTTGATAGCCAACGCTGACGATTCCGTTGCTTGCCACCCGCCTGCAGACCCACTGCTCACCGTTGCGCTCAGGTCGCGTCGGCAGCGGATCTCGAGGCCCGTTGTCCCGATCCTGGAACCGGCTCTGCGGCGTGGCGTCGCCCAGCGCCTGATGCGGACGCTGCGTGTTGTAGTAGGTCACCCACTCATCTAGTGCCTCCTGTGCTGTCTTCAGGTTGCGGAACACCTGCCTGGTGTCGAATTCGATGCGGAGGGTGCGGTGAAAGCGCTCGATCTTGCCCGTCGTCGTCGGCGACCGCGGCTGGGTGAGGATGTGGTCGACGCCGTTTTCTCGGCAGATGCGGTCGAACAGGACCTCGACCGGGGGCTGGGCGAAGCGTCCGGTGAAGACCTTGCCGTTGTCGGTCAGGACCTGGGCCGGGACCCCGTATTCGCGCAGCGCTGAACTGAATCCGTCACATACGGCCTGGGTCCGTTCCCGCGCCATGAGCTTGGCCGAGACGCAAAACCTTGAGTGGTCGTCGACGCCCGTCAAGGCTTTGGCGTGGGTGCCGTCGGCGAGCAGGAAGCCATGCACGACATCCAGCTGCCAGAGCTCCATCGCGGAGCCCCGCTCCCAGCGTTTCCAGGTCTCCCGGCGCCGGCGGCGGCTGATGGGGTCGATGACTGCGGCCCGAACCAGGCAGCGATAGACCGCCGACTCCGAGGGTGCAGGCTCAACACCCTTGCGGGCCAACTCGAAGGCGATTCGACGCGCTCCCCAGTAAGCATGGGCTCGACGCATTTCGAGCAGCACGGCTTCCACTTCGGGAGGCGTTTGATGCGGGCAGTGCACCGGCCGACACGACCGATTCCCGAGGCCCTCCAGGCCATCGCTGTCATAGCGCGCTAGCCAGCGGTGCATCGTCTGCCGGCACACGCCCCACTCGCTTGCCACCTCACCCACCGTCCGACCGTTGGCGATGACCGCCAGAACTGCCTTGTACCTTTGCTCAGTCACGCTCATCTCCCTCATGGCCGGGGAGTGTCGCGCAGGTACCGAAGTAGCTGTAGCGACTCAGCCGAAGGTGTGTAGCGCAGCAGCCGAAGGCGTTTTGTCGCCTGGCAGCCGAACTTGCACAAAACATGTTGGTGCTCGCGCAGGGAGTCGAACCCTGAACCTTGGGATTAAGAGTCCCCTGCTCTGCCAATTGAGCTACGCGAGCGCGACGGAGCCGACAGTCGATTCTAAAGTCCCCAGGAACTTAACACGCCGGGTTCCATTCGCCCACGAGCTCATCTAGCTTGGGTCGCATGCCCGCGCGAGTGCTGCTTGATGTCGACCTGGAAGACAAGCTTCTCTACGGGCTGACGCCGATGCGACTGGCGTATCTGGTCGTGGCGCTGCTCGGTGGCGTCGCGCTCTGGTCGTCACCCTGGTCGCCACAAGTGATCAGGGCGGTCGCCTGTCTAGTCGCGATCGCGTTGGGAGTTGCGATGGCGTGGGGCCGATGGCGCTCGCGAGCCGCGGACCAGTGGCTTTCCGACATCGCAATCTTCGCCTCTCGGCGCTACTGCATCGCATGGACGGGTCGCGCGCGGCCACGGATAGTTCCCTGGCCGTCAAAGCGCCGGCAGGAGGCCATATCAAGCGGCTGACCCTCGGGCCGGTGCGGGTGGCGCCCCGCGGGCCTTCGGCCCTGTGGAACAGCGGCGCTGAAATCGCGCAGATAGCGACTCACCCGCTCGGCTTCGATGGGGCTCCGGAATCCGATCGAACCCGATGGCTGGGCGCGTTCAGGCGGCTCCTCGACGGGCTCGACGCTCCGCTGCAGGTCGTCATCGAAACAGAGCCCGGATCGGGAGTCGATGAAGCCATACGGGCACCCGAGCCCAAGGACTTCGACGACATGAGAAGCGCAGACCTGTGGTTCGTCGAACGAATATGGCAGTTGCCAACGACTCACCGCCGGCTGACAACGCTCGTCACCGTACAAGCCCAGGCATCACGCCTGGAAAGAGCGCTGAGCGAGATGGGCGTCGGTTTCTCAGCCGTAACCAGTCGCCACCCGATGGTCTTCGGCGAAGAGCACCCCAACCACCTCGTGATCCCCGACGGTTGGAGCCGGTCATGGTACGTGGAGCGGCTTCCAGGTACGGAGCTCGAAGCCGGCTGGCTCGTGCGTCTGATTCCACCCGGCCTGAAGATTCGCCTCGCGTGGCATGCGGATCCGCTGCCCGTCGCCTGGATCGTCGACTATCTGCAGCGCCAGCTGACCAACATGCGGGCCTCGCGAATGCAAGAGCTGAATGCGGGCACGAACGACCCTATGCTGGCAGGCGCGCTTCCCAATGCAGAGGAGCTTCAGCGGCGTCTGGCCGCAAGCCAGGAGAAGGCCTTCCATGTCTCGGTCTACATCACCCTGATTGCGGCCACACGACAGAGCCTCGAGGAGGGGTCAGAGCGGGTGCGCTCCGCGGCGAGGGCGATCCTGTGCGAGCTGCAGCCATGTACTTTCCGAATGCTCGACGGCCATCTCGCGACTCTTACGGCCGGCCTGGATCGCCTCGCGCGCCGGCGCGTGCTCGACACCAGCGCCCTCGTCACATTGTTGCCCTGGTCGGGGGCTGAGATCCAACATGCGGGTGGGCTCGTCGTGGGCCGTAACTGTGCCGGCGGCGCGCCGGTGCTCGTCGATCCTTTCGACCATCAACGCCATGCGAACGCAAACATCGGGGTATTCGGCTATTCCGGGGCGGGCAAGACCTACCTTCTGTCGACACTG
>Ga0207646_10008426_pt1 | contig 10340 bp, 7 predicted proteins | sample KBSK5502metaG_FD_184343 | JGI IMG/M metagenome (GOLD analysis project Ga0207646, IMG submission 184343) | Corn, switchgrass and miscanthus rhizosphere microbial communities from Kellogg Biological Station, Michigan, USA - KBS K5-50-2 metaG... | ecosystem: Host-associated > Plants > Roots >...
GAGCGGTAGACGCGCTCACCGAAGAGCGTGTCCGCGTAGGGGTTGATCGGAATGATCCGAAATCCACGCTGCTGAAGGCCCACGGGCACGGATCCGCCCGCCTTGTTGGGGTCCCTCGATGCGCCGACGACCGCGATCACGGTCGAAGACTCGAGGATCTCCCTGCCTGTCTTGCTCATGTCAACTTCAAGTCCACGGCCCCGGCTTCGATTCCAAGCAGCGGCTGCCCGGCGACGTAGCGGCGGATCTGCTCGCCGGCGAACCGATATCCGCGGGCGCTCCAGCGTGCCACCCCACCGGCGATGTGCGGCGTGATCAGGATGTTCGGCGCGTTCCACAAAGGGTGGCCGTCGGGGAGAGGCTCGGGGTCGGTGACGTCGAGCGCGGCGCGAATGCGTCCAGCCTGCAGGGCGGTCAGCAGCGCCTCCGTGTCGACGGTCTTGCCTCGGCCGGCGTTCACCAACAGCGCGCCGGGCTTCATCAGCGCGAGAAACGCGGCGTCGACGAACTTATCGGTCTCGGGACTCAGGGGGAGCAGGTTCACCACCACATCGGCCCGCGGCAGCAGCTCCGGGAGCGCTGATACCGGCTGCACGCCGTCACGCGCGTTCCTGGCGACCCCGATGACCCGTACGCCGAAAGGCCCCAACCGAGCGGCGAGCGCGCGACCGATCGATCCATAGCCGACGACGAGCACGGTGTGGCCGTCCAGGTCGTCGATCTTGGCGTCGTCGGCCGGGCTTCGATTCCATTCGGCGCGCCTCTGGAACTCGATGAACTCTGGCAGCCGGCGCTGCATGGCCAGGATCGCCGCCACCACCCATTCCGAGACCGGAACGTCATGGACGCCGACCGCCCTGCACACGACGATCCCGGCGGGCACCTTGGGCAGTAGCCAATCGACTCCGGCGCTCAGCGACTGCACAACTCGCAGCCGGGGCATCTCTTCGAGGACTCCAGGCAGCCGGTCCGCGATCTCGAAGTTGACGATCACGAACTCCACGTCCGGTCCCGGCTCCGCGACGAGCTGGACGCCGTCAGGTAGCGGCTCCAGCTCGCGCCTCAGCGGCCCGTCCGGGACGAGTACTTTCAATTCGCTCCCCACCAGTGGGGAGGTCGACCCCGCCCGCGTAGCGGGCGCGGGCGGGTGGGGGGAATCAGGCGGCTTTATTCGCTGACTCGCGCTGTTCGAGCGCGAACTTCAAAACTTCCTCGACCCGCCCAGCAAGGTGGAACGTCATCTCCTTGCGCACGCTCTCGGGCACGTCGTCGAGGTCCTTCTCGTTGCGCTTCGGGAGGATGACCTCCTTCAGTCCCATCCGGTGGGCCGCCAGCACTTTCTGCTTGACGCCGCCGATGGGCAGCACCAGGCCTTGCAGCGTGACCTCGCCGGTCATGCCGACCGTGCTCCGAACCGCGCGACCCGTGAGCAGGCTCACGATCGCGGTCGTCATCGTCACGCCGGCCGACGGACCGTCCTTGGGCACAGCGCCCGCGGGCACGTGGATGTGGAATGCCTTCTCGATGGCGTCGGACTCGATCCCCAGCTCAGCCGCGTGTGACCGCACATACGAGAGCGCGATCTGCGCCGACTCCTTCATCACATCGCCCAGCTGGCCGGTGAGGAGGAGGCTGCCCTGGCCCTTCGAGGCAGTGGTGGCCGTCGCTTCGACGAACAGCACGTCTCCGCCAACGCCAGTCACGGCGAGGCCCGTGGCGACGCCCGGCACTGCAGTCCGAGCCGCGACCTCGTTGTCGAACTTCGGCTTGCCCAGGAACTCACGCACGCGCTGCTGCGTGATCTCGACCGGCGGCGTGAGCGCCCCCGTCGCGACCTTGGTCGCAACCTTGCGCGTGATCTTGCCCAGCTCGCGCTCGAGGTTCCGCACCCCGGCTTCGCGAGTGTGGTCCGTGATCACGGTCATGACGGCCTCGTCGGTCACGGTGACCTCGTCGTCCTTCAATCCCGCCTGCTTGACCTGGCGCTTCAGCAGGTGGTCCTTCGCGATCGCGACCTTCTCCTGCTCCGTGTAGCCGTCGAGCCTGATCAGCTCCATGCGGTCCAGCAGCGGCGCCGGGATCGTTTCCGACACGTTGGCGGTCGGGATGAAGAGCACCTCCGACAGGTCGAGGTCGACCTCCAGGTAGTGGTCGCGGAACGTGTTGTTTTGCGCCGGGTCGAGCACCTCGAGCAGAGCCGCCGACGGGTCGCCCCGCCAGTCGCTGCCAACCTTGTCGATCTCGTCCAGCATGATCACCGGGTTCTTGGTCCCGGCTTCCTTGAGGGCGCGCACGATCCGGCCCGGAAGCGCTCCGACGTAGGTGCGCCTGTGGCCGCGGATGTCCGCCTCGTCGCGGATTCCGCCCAGGGACACGCGCGTGAACTTGCGACCCAGCGCCCGGGCGACCGATTCGCCCAGCGAGGTCTTGCCGACTCCAGGAGGCCCGACCAGGGTGATGATCGCGCCCGAGCCGCGCCCGCCGAGCACCTCGAGTCCGCGCTCCTTGCGCAGCTTGCGCACGGCGAGGAACTCGATGATGCGGTCCTTCACGTCAGCGAGGCCCGTGTGGTCCTCGTCGAGGATGCGTCGCGCCTCCGCGAGGTCGTAGTTGTCCTCCGACCGCACGTTCCACGGTATGTCCAGCATCCAGTCCAGGTAGGTGCGGATCCAGCCGTACTCAGGGTTCTGCTCGCTGGTGCGCTCCAGGCGGTCGAGCTCGCGATCGACCTCGACCCGCACGCCGTCAGGCATGCCGGCCTTGGCGACCCGCTCGCGGTACGTGGAGATGACATCGTTGCTGCCCTCATTGAGCTGCTTCTTGATCGCCTCCAGCTGCTGCCGGAGCAGAAACTCGCGCTGCGTCTTCTCCATGCCCTCGGCGACGTCGCTTCGGATCTTCTCCTTCAGCGATGCATCGGCCAGGATCTGCTTGGTCCAGCCGATCAGCTTCGCCAGGCGCTCCTCCAGGTCGACCGTCTCCAGCACCTCGAGCTTCTGCTCGGTGGTGAGGTCGGGGGAATAGCCGGCCAGGTCGGCCAGGTGTCCCGGCGTCCGGGCGGCGCGCAGGAACTGAACGACCTGCGGGACTCCTCGCGACTCGACCAGGTTCTCCAGCAGGGCGCGGTACTCTCGGCCGAGCTCGGTAGCCCGCTCGGTCGGGGGTTCCGGGTCGGCGATGGGGTCGGCCTTGACGAAGAGCGCCCCGCCGATGTCGGCCTGTCCGCTGCCCAGGCGGGCGCGGTACTCGCCGCGGAGCATGAACGCCTCGGCGCCGGTCGGGAGCTCGGTCCCCTCGCCCAGGCGGGCGACGGTGCCGATGCTGCCGTACTGGCCGTCGATCCGGGGCACGAGCAGGATCAGCCGGTTGCCCTGGCGGGCAGCCTCGAGGGCGGCCTTGGCGGTGTCGCCTTCGACGGCGAGGGTGACGGTCATGTGCGGCAGGACGACGACGTCGTCCATTGGCATTACGGGAAGCAGCTCAGACTTGGGCGTTGGCATTTTCGGGGTCTCCTCGGTTCATAACTAGTGAACGTTTTTCCCCCATTGGCTCATTCCCAATCGCTCCCCACTCGTGGGGAGCTCCCCGCCGCGCAGCGGCGCGGTGTGGGGGGATTCAGCTGTCGGGGATGCCTAAACTGCCCGAAACCGGCGCCCCCTAAACCCCAGTGACGCTCCCCGAGGCTGCCCCGCGCCGGGAGACCGCGTCGATGACGACGGCCGCCAGGAGCACCAGGCCTGGCAATTCCCAATCACTCGCCCTCCCCGTCGCCAAAAGGGCGTTGTTGACCGTTTCGGAGTCAGCGGCGCGCGAGGTCGGTCAGCGAGTGCATCGTGGACGCGGTGGCGGGATAGAGCGCGCGGTAAGCCGTGTAGTAGTCGTCGTAAAGGCGGCTGCGGCCGGCGTCGGGCTCGCATGTGTCGGGCCGAATGCTGATTCCGGCGCAGGCTTCCTCGACGTTTTCAAACACGCCGGCGGTGACGCCCGCCAGGAGAGCCGCCCCTGACGCGGGTCCTTCTTCAGCCGTGGTTCGAACGATTGGCCGGCCGAGCACGTCGGCGAGCAGGCGGCGCCAGACCAGGCTCCGCGCGCCCCCTCCCGCGGCGCGGATTTGGTTGGGATTCGTCCCCAGCCCCAGCATTATCTCGAGCAAGTCTCGAAGACTGAAAGCAACTCCCTCCATGACGGCACGGGTGAGATGGCTCAGGGTGTGTCTGGAGGTGAGTCCGAAGAAAGCGCCGCGAGCACCCGGGTCGAGATGGGGGGTTCGCTCACCCGTCAGGTAAGGCAGGAATACGAGGCCTTCGGCTCCGGGCGGAGCCTGCGACGCAAGTTCACCGAGCTCGTCATAGTCAGCCTTACCGACCAGGTCGCGCCACCACCTCAGCGCCCCACCCGCGGAGAGCGTCACGCCCATCAAGTGATACCGACCGGGCACCGAGTGGCAGAAGGCATGAAGTCGACCAGATGGATCTGGCGCCAGCGCGTCCGAATGTGCGAACAGCACGCCACTCGTGCCGATCGAGCAGCTGGCCAATCCATCCCGGATGATGCCGTTGCCAACCGCGGCGGCGGCGTTGTCGCCTCCGCCGGCGGCCACCGGCAGCTGATCCGGAAGTCCGAGCTCGCTCGATAGGTCGAGCCGAACCTGCCCGGTCCGGTCGGGGCCCTCGAAGACGTGGGGGAGCCAACCGACCGGGATTTCGAGCGCATCCAGAATCTCGCCCGACCACATGCGCTGTTTCAGATCGAGCAGCAGCGTGCCGGATGCATCAGATGCATCGGTGGCCCTCTCTCCCGTCAGGCGCAACCGGACGTAGTCCTTCGGCAAGAGCACGCTCGCCACGCGCTCGTAAGACCGGGGCTCTTCGTCGCGAAGCCACAGAATCTTCGGCGCCTGGAAGCCCGTCAGCGCGGGGTTGCCGGCGATCTCAGTGAGACGACGGGCGCCGACTCGCCGGGTGATCGCCTCGGCCTGGGTCGCGGTTCTCTGGTCGTTCCAGAGCAGGGCCGGCCTGATCACCTCATCGCGCTCGTCGAGGAACACGGCTCCGTGCATCTGGCCGGTGAGCCCGATCGCGGCGATGTCGGCACCGACGAGCGCCGCCACCTTGGCGACAACCTCGCAGCTTGCCCGCCACCAGTCCTCGGGTCGCTGCTCGGACCAGCCTGGACGGGGCGAGTAGATCGCGTACTCAGCTGTCGCCTGCGCGACTAGGCGGCCACGCTCGTCGAGCGCTACGCAACGGACGCCGCTGGTTCCGACATCCAGTCCGAGCAGCGCGGTCACTCGGTCACCGGGGAGGGCTACTCCGCGCCCAGCGCTCTATAAACGATCTCGTACGCTCGGACGGCGTCCTTTCTCGACTGCGCCTCGCGCAGCGTCGCGTCATCGATCCGCGCGGCGACCGAGTCGATGAACCGCCACTGCAGCACGCTCCGCCTCACCGCCGCAATCGCGTCTTCCGTGTACGGGTACAGGTCGAACCCCAGGCGCTCGCCCTTGTCCCCGTAGCCCGCGCGTCGCAGTTCGACCGCCAGCTCCAGCGTCTCCATGAATGCTGTGGCACCCACCATGTTGTCGTCGTCGAAAGTGCCCCAACCGCTGTTCGCATGTTGATGGCCGAGCAGCCCTTCCCCGGCCAGCATCGCCGCGTACTCGGCCAGGTTCTCGCCGTTCATCAGGAGGTGCTGCCAGTCCATGTTGACCTTCACGTTGTCGAGACCCTGCGCGCGCAGCTTGTGGATGACGTGCAGGGTCATGCCGATGTTGCGCATCAAGATCTTCATGGCCGGCTCGGAGTTCTTGTGCTCGAGGAAGAGGTTGATGCCGTGGTCCTTGCACCTTTGTGCGGCCAGGCCGATGCCCTCCACCAGCCAGGCCCAGCTCTCACGGTAAGGCGTCTGGAACGGATAGTTGTAACCCTCGATGCCGGGCCAGATGATGAAGTTCGCGCGCAGGTGTCCCGCCATGTCGACCGCGGCCAGCGTGCGCCGAACGGCCTCCTTTCGCACCGTGACATCTGGCGAGCACAGGCCTCCTCTGCCAAAAAGCGGGTCGAGGTGGAGCCCTGTCGCCACGCAGTAGATTCCGTGCCCGCCGAGGGCGGCCTTGATCGCCTCGGCGTTTTCCTCATTGATCTCGTACGGATAGTGGAACTCGTAGTCATCGATCAGGTCGCCCAATCCCGCAACCGCGCGCTTCACCTTGTCGACCGTGTTCTCCGAGGTCCACTGCGGCTGGTAGCCCACTGGAACAAAGCGCGTGATCATCGGGCCCAGCGCCCAGATGCCGAGACTCGTCTTGAGCGTCATCAGACCCGGTTGGCGGTCCCGGAGGCGGCGCTGCGCCGCGAAAGGGCGTCGATCGACACCGCCGCCAGGAGGACGAGGCCGGTGACGATATCGATCCTCTGCACGTCGTAGTTCTGCAGGTACATGCCGTTGTCGATGGCGCCGATCAGCAGGCCGCCAAGGACCCCGTGGATGACCTTGCCGCGGCCGCCGAACAGGCTCGTGCCGCCGATGACCGCGGCGGCGACGGCAAACAGGACGAACTGGCCTCCCTGCACGTTATTGGACATGCCCCCGATGTATGAGGCATAGAGGATGAGGCCGATGCCTGCCGTCACCGAACAGAGCGCGAAAGCGATAGTCCTAACCACTGGCAGGTTGATGCCGGCCCGGCGTGCGGCTTCAGGGTTGCCGCCGATCGCGTACATGGAGCGACCAAACTTCGTCCGCTCGAGCAGGATGGTCCAGGCGCCCAGGACGCCGAGGACGATCGGGACCACCCACGGCACCCCGGCCAGGACTCCGAAGTTGGCCCGGTTGATGTTTGAGATGGCCACGAGGACGATCCCAGCGATTGCGATCACGACTATCTTGAGCACGGTGAGGCTCACGGGCGGGGCCACGAGCCCGCTCCGACGCCGGCGCTGATCCCCAGACCACAGGAAGGCCGCGAGTCCCAGGACGATCACGGCCATGGCGATCCAGCTCACCGTCGGATCGATGGTGCCCGACATCAGGTTGAACAGCACCTGCGTGTTCGGACTGTTTCCGCCAGAGATGAGCGGATAGCCGGAAAAGGGTCCGAGCAGGAGCAGGATCAGCATGACGCCGTTGAAAATGAGGAAGCCGGCGAGCGTGACAATGAAGGAAGGTATGCCCAAGCGCGAGATGATCGTGCCCTGGGTGGTGCCGACCGCGGCGCAGAAGGCCAGCGCGGCCAGGATTGCCGCCCACCAGGGCCAGTTGGTCGTTGCGGGCTGCACCAGCTGGACGGCGATGACCGCGCCCGACGCCCCGACAAAGCCGATCGAGAGGTCTATCTCGCCCAGCACCAGGGCGAAGGTCTCAGCCATCGCCAGGACTATGAACACTGCGCTTTGCTGGAAGAGGTTGACCAGGTTGCCGGCCGACAAGAACACGTGGTTGGGACTGAACACCTCGAAAACCACCAGGACCGCGACCAGTCCGACGACTACCGGCAGGACGCCACTCTGACCATTCCGGACGCGAGCTACGTATGCCCGCGCGTATTCACCGAAGGTCTGGGCGACGAGCTCTGGCGGAACTTCGGCCTCTGCTGCCTCCGTGGCGGCGGTGAGATCCGGCGCTTGTTCGGGAGCTGTTGCCATCTATTTCGCGTTGCTGCCGTTCTGGCTCATGCCGCCGGTGGTCATGTATTCGACGACGCTCTGGCGGCCGAATGCGGAAGCCTTGTCCTGGATCACCATCCGGCCGAGGTACAGCACCGCGATGCGATCGGCGACCTCGAACACGTCATTCAGGTTGTGCGAGATCATCATCACCGCTAGGCCGTGGTCGCGGAGCCGCTTCATCAGGTCCAGCACCTGCCTGGTCTGAACCACTCCGAGGGCGGCGGTGGGCTCGTCCATGATCACGAGCTTGGAGTTCCACATCACAGCCTTCGCGACCGCAACCGATTGACGCTGACCGCCAGAGAGAGAAGCCACCGGCTGGCGGATCGACCTCACGGTCGTCACCCTCAGGCCCGCAAGCGTCTTGGCTGCCTGGCGCTCCATCTCGTCCTCGTCGAGCAGCCGGCGCCGCAGCAGCTCGCGGCCGAGAAACATGTTCTGGACAATGTCGAGGTTGTCGGCCAGGGCCAGGTCCTGGTAGACGGTCTCGATGCCGAGGCGAGCTGCATCACGCGTGTTGCGGATATGTACGGGCTTGCCCTCCCAGTAGATCTCACCGTGGTCCAAGTGATACACGCCTGAGATGCACTTCGTGAGCACCGACTTGCCGGCGCCGTTGTCTCCGCAAAGCGCCGTCACCTGGCCGGCGTAGAGGTCGAGGTCGGCCTTGTACAACGCTTGGACCGCGCCGAAATGCTTATCGAGACCGCGAACCTTGAGAAGCGGCTCAGTCACTGAGGGCGAGTCTGCGGTCACCTGCGCCACCTGGTCAATTGTGCGCTGACCGAGACGATGCCGCCGCGCACGGTACGCGGCGGCATCAATTAACTAACTTCTGTTGCTACGAGATGCCGTTGGCGCTGCACACGGCGGCAGTCACCGCCTGGCAAAGGGTGGCCTTGTCGACGAAGCCGTCCTTGACCACGGTCGAGGCGACCTTGGTCTTGTCGACCCAATATGGAGTTAGGAGCGACGCGGGCTGCGTGGAGCCCGGCTTGCCGGAGGCGGGGGAGGTGGTGCTGTTGACGAGCGCGGTCGGAGGAGTAAGTCCCGCGCGCAGGATGGTCGCCAGCGCGACCGCGTCCTGGGCCTCGAGGTAAATGGGCTTGTAGACCGTGCCGCACTGGTAACCGGTGAGGACGTTTTCAATGCCGCCAAGGCTGGCGTCCTGGCCGACGGTCGGGACCTTGTTGGCGGGAACGTGGTTCTGCTTGAGAACCGTGACGACCGCGTTCGCCAGCCCGTCGTTGGCCTCGATGGTGGCGTTGATCTCGGGGTGAGCGGTGTACTGCTGCTGGAAGATCGTCTGTCCCTTCGAGTTGTCCCAGCCCGGTGCTACCTGGTCACCGACCAGGGTGGCGCCGTTGGCCGTCTTGCCGACCGTCTCCTGAGGGACTGCGTCGCCCCACACAACGGAGTTGTAGCCCTTGGCGAAGTCGATCGCGTTCGGGTCCGTGTCCTCGCCGCCGTTGAGCGTGAAGACCTTCGGGCTGGAGACGTTCCACGCGGTGAGGCAGTCCTTGAAGCCCTGTCCGATGAGCTTGCCAACCTGCACGTTGTCGAAGCTCACGTAGTAGGTGTTGGTGCCCGTGAAGATGGCTCGGTCGTAGGCGATGACCTTGACGCCCTTGGCCGCCGCCGCCGTCTGAATCGTCGTAGCGGTCGGACCGTCGAGCTGGGCGACCACCAGGACTTTGGCGCCCTGCGTGATGTCCGCCTGGGCCTGTGCAATCTGGGTGGCGTCGTTGCCCTGCGCGTTGTCGATCTTGAACTCAGTCGAGCTGTAGCCTGCCAGCTGGAAGGCCTTCGTCAAGTACGGAAGGTCCGAGTTGACCCACCGTGTGGACGAGGTGGTGTCGGGCATGAGGACACCGACCAGGCCGCTTCCGGCCGCGTGCAAGTCCTTCAGCGTGGCCATGGCCGAGAAGCTGACGTCGAACGAAGAAACGCTGAGCGACGACGGAATCGTGGCCGTCGTGGTGGCAGTAGTGCTGCCCCCGCAAGCCATGGCGACGAGCCCGGCAAGCATTAGCCCCGGGACGAGTTTGGCGAACCTCAATGTGGCTCTCTCCTCTTGAAAGCGATTCCTGTTGCCTTCTTCCCGGCCGATTCCGGGGCGAGAGTGCGCCGGCAAGCAGGTCTCTACTCAGCAGCCTTGGCGGCCGCGCCGCCGAGGGAGAGATTACTCACCCCTGACAGTTTGTCAAGAGTACGGTAGCGCGGCCACCGATCTTCCTCCGGACCCTTGACAAACCCCCCGAGGGCGCCATGATTCCGGGCGGGGGAAACGACGAACAACAAAAAAGGAGACGGAACGCTCGGCTGGCTGCGCGAGCGCAACCGCGAGCGGGTCATCGCGGTGCTGCGCACGCTGGGCCGCACCAGCCAGGCCGACATCGCCCGTTCCACCGGTCTGTCGCGGACCACGGTCTCCACGCTGGTCGCCGAGCTTCGGGACGCAGGCCTTGTCTTCGAGGTCGACGCCAAGATGCCCGACGGACGCGGAGGACGGCCGGGGGTGCAGCTCGTGCTGGAGGACTCATCGATGGCCGTCGTCGGAATCGACGTCGGTCACAGTCACGTGCAGGTCGCGGTTGCCGACCTCGCTCACGACGTGCTCGCGGAGCGAATCTGCAACCTCGACGTCCCGGACCATGCCACCGATGCCCTCGA
>Ga0207646_10008427_pt1 | contig 10339 bp, 8 predicted proteins | sample KBSK5502metaG_FD_184343 | JGI IMG/M metagenome (GOLD analysis project Ga0207646, IMG submission 184343) | Corn, switchgrass and miscanthus rhizosphere microbial communities from Kellogg Biological Station, Michigan, USA - KBS K5-50-2 metaG... | ecosystem: Host-associated > Plants > Roots >...
GACCACGTGGTCATCCGGCTGGCCTTCGCCGGCGACGTGCGCCAGCTGGTCGTCGACACGGCCTGCTTCAGGTACAACGCCTCCGCCGAGATCGAGGCGTTCGGCTGCGCCGAGGACCCCCCGCCGGACGCCGACGCCCCGCAGTGGCGGCCGCTACTCCCCCGGACCCGGCTGCAGCCCGATACCTGTCACGTCCTCGCGGTGAGCCCGGGCCCGCCGGTGAGCTGCGTCCGGCTCGACGCCTTCCCGGACGGCGGGCTGTCCCGGGTGCGGGTGATCGGCGGCATCGACCCCGCGGCGCGCGTACTTGTCGGCTACCAGTGGTTCAACACGCTGCCGGAGACCCAGGCCGTGCAGTGCCTGGCCGACTACGGCGTGCCGGCCGATCTTGCCACCGAGATCGCCGCCGAGCGGCCGCTGGCTGAGCCGTGGCTCTACGATTTCCGCCGCCGGGCGGCCGACGCAGCCGCGGGAACCGAGCGGGCGGCCGCTGAAGCGGCCTGCCTCCGGAGCCTGACGGCCATGCTGGAGGGCCAGCCTGGCCAGCCCTGACCCGCCCGTCAGCGGTTCCTGATGACCTTCCTGCGGTAGGCGATGCTCCCGGCTCCGGCCAGGATCGCCATGCCGCCGAGCAGCAGAAGCAGGACGCCGGAGAATCCTGCCGTGCCGCCGCCGCCAGTGGCGGGGGCAGCCGAAGGGACCGGGCTGGCCGACCGGCGCGGCCTGGCCGACGGACCCGGCGTTGCCGACGGACCCGGCGTCGCCGACCGGCCCGGCGTCGCCGCCGGGCTGGCCGAGGGGCTGCCGCTCGCGCTCGGCCCGGTACGGCTGGCCGTGCCGCTGGGCAGGATGGTCGGTGATACCGACCCGGTCACCCCTGGTGAGAACGTCGCCGGCGTCGCCGGCGGCGGGGATCCTGAGCAGGCCGAGGCTGACGCTGCGGCGAGAATGGTCAAAGTGGCGCAGCCGACGGCGGCCAACCTTGTGCTGAGCCCCGTTCCCGCGATGGTCATGCGCATCTCTACCGGCCCTCCCGGCGGCCTTTAAAAGGTAAAGCCCATAGGACGGCGCGGTCATGTAATGGCCTGTTCATCACTTGAAGATCAGACTACGCGAGTGAAGGACCCTGGGGAAGACGCCGCGGACGGCGTAGCCCTCGCAGCGGGCAGCGGGCGCTGCGGGGCCGTCGGCAAGGGGATCCCGAGGGCCATCCGCCCCAGAGGGGCAGTATCCGGGCAGACAATCCCAGAGGTATCGTCTATGGAGGAACGGGGGACAAGTGACCTTCTCGCTCCTCTTGTCCAAGGTGGCGCGGGGAATTGCCCGTTGCCTCGAAAGCACTTTCCGAGACTAGCGAGGACGCCCGATGAGCCGGTCCAATCCTGCCGAGGCCGCCGCTCCCGGCGCCGCACCTGGCCAGCGCGGCGCGGGATCGGCGCTGGCGCCGAGGAACTGGCCGGTGGCCAGCCGGCTGCTCATCCTGATGGCCATTCCGACGGCGCTCGGCCTGGCGCTCGCGGGGACGCGGGTCACTGATGCGATGCACAGCGCGGAGGCGTACGGCCAGATCGGCCGGCTCGCGGTGCTCGGCCAGCAGGTCGCCGGTTTAGCACAGGCGATGGAGGATGAGCGGGCAGACACGGCCGCGTTCATCGCGGACGGGCGCCCGGCCGCGGGCATAGATGCCCTGCACCGGCAGTATGTGATCACCGATGGCCGGGCGGCCTCGGTGCGCCGCCTGGCCCTCCAGGCGGGTTCCGGCTACCCGGCCCGGACGAGGGCCGGGGCGGCCATGGTCCTGGCCAGCGTCGCCGAACTGCCTGGCCTGCGCAGGCGGGCGGCGCAGCACCAGGTTCCGGCGCTGGCCGTGATCCAGGGCTATTCCGCGGCTACCGCCGGCCTTTTCCCGGTCAGCGACGGCATCGCCGACCTGAGCGACGACTCCGCTCTCATCAGCAGCGTGCGTGCGCTCGGCGCGCTGTCCAGGATGAAGGACCAGGCCTCGCAGCAGCAGGCCATACTCGGCGCCGCGCTCGCCCGCGGCCGCTTCGATCCCGGGGCACTCACCGCGCTGACCGTTGCCCGGGCGCAGCAGGCCAGCGACCTCGCGCTGTTCCGCGGCTCAGCAACGCCCGAGGAGAGCTGGGCTCTCGACCAGACGCTGAGGGCCCCGCCAGCCGCGCAGGCCCGGGCGGTGGAACAGGGCGCGACGACCGGCGGCAACGGCGTGCTGGCCCTCGGTCCGCGCGCCAGCCAGCAGTGGGGGGCCGGGATGTCCTACACGGTCGGATGGATGCACTATGCCGAGCAGCAGCTGGCGCGCTGGATCACCACCTACAGCCAGGCCCTGCGGCGAAGCGCGGTGCGATCCGCGATGGTCACGGGCGGCGCGGCGCTGGCCGTCCTGATCTTCGTCCTGCTGGCCACCATGATCATTACCAGGTCCGTCGTGCGGCCGCTGCGACGCCTCGAGGCAGCCGCCCTGGATGTCGCCAAGGCACGCCTGCCCGCGGAGATCCGCGCGCTGGGCGTGGCCGGAAACTCCGAGCACCCTGTCGCGCCGACACCGATCGACGTCCGGTCCGCCGACGAGATCGGCCGGGTAGCCCGCGCCTTCGACCTGATGCACGGGGAAGCGGTGCGGCTGGCGGGAGAAGAGGTCCGGGAGCACGGGAACACGAGTGCGGTATTCGCCAGTTTCTTCCGGCGCAGCCATTCCCTTCTGTACCGTCTGCTGCGGCTCATTGACAGCCTGGAACGCGATGAGGATGACCCGCAACGGCTGGCCAGCCTGTTCCAGATGGACCATCTGGCCACCCGAATCCGGCGCAACTCGGAGAGCGCGTTCGCCCTTACGGGCCACGAGGCACCGTATCTACGGACCGAGCCTGTCACGCTGCTGGACGTACTTCGCGCGGCCGTATCCGAGATCGAGGCGTACGACCGGGTCGTCCTCAACGTCGAGCCGGGTGTCTCGGTCATCGGGAGAGCTGCGGCTGACACCGCGCACCTGCTCGCCGAGCTGCTGGAGAACGCGGCCGCATTCTCGCCGCCGACGTCCAGGGTGGTCGTGTCCGGGCAATCGGTGCGTCGCGGCGGCTCGCTGATCACCATTGCCGACGGCGGGACGGGCATGCCCAGGGAGCGCCTGCGGCAGCTCAACCGGCGGCTGGCCCATCCGGTCTCCGCGGACGTATCCGGCGCCAGGCAGCTGGGCTTGTTCGTGGTCGGGCACCTTGCGGCGCGGCACGGCATCGAGGTGACGCTGACACGGCAGCTAGGCGGCGGTACCACGGTCGAGGTCCGCCTTCCCGCCGCGCTGATCTCGGCAACCGCGGAACCTGCCCCCTCGGCGTCCCGGTTCGCCGCCGCGCCGGATTCAGCGGCAGGGCCGCAGACAGCGGCCGCGGAACAGGCCGGGGCGCTGCCGATCTTCGAGTCGGTCGAAGCCGACTACCTCGAAGCCCACGGCAGGGCCGTGCTCCGGCCCGGCGACCGGCAGGCTGGCCCCGGCCAGCCAGCGTTCGAGACGCCTGCGGCCGGCGGCCGGGACCCGGCCGGGCCGCAGCAGCGGCTTCCGCAGGCCAGCCGAGCTTTCAGCGAGGATCCCGCAGGGCCCGGGCTCAGCTGATCACCACGCGGAGCTGCCTGCGGGCGGCGGCCAGCGCCTCCTGGACCTCGTCGCAGGTGCCGCCCTCGGCGAAGACGAACCCGAGGTAGCGGTCCCCGTCGGGGAGGGGGCGGACGCGCTGCCCGGCGGGGATGGTGACGGTCAGGCCGGTGATGCCGGGCACGGCCGCTGCGGCGGCGCGGCCCTCGACCGCGCGGAGGACGCCGGGCCTGGGCACGGGCAGCATGAGCACTCCGGACGGCCGGGTGAGGTGGCAGCGAGGGGCGGCGGGGCGGCCCAGGGCGTTGGCGAGTACCAGCTCCTCCAGGCTGGTGCCGCTGCCGAAGCGCAGTGCGCGAGAGCACAGCCCGCCGATCGACCTCGCCGCCTGCTCCAGCATGGCCGGCCTGGCCTGGCCGCCGCGCTGGCCGATGCGCAGCTCGGCGTGGATGGGACCGTGGGTGAGCCCGAGCGCTCGCGCCGCCCGGCCCGCGGTGGCGACGGCCGCGGCGAGCACCGGCCCGGGCAGGCGGGAGGGGGTGATCAGCACGGTTTCCTCGAAGGTTGGGCCGTGCGGGCTCTCGGGCTTGTCGAAGACCGCGGTAACGGTCAGGCGGCCGGCGCTGAGCAGGCCGTCGATGCTCAGCTCCGGCCCGGGCAGGTACTCCTCGACAAGCAGCGGCTCGGCGCCGGGCCGCCCGGCCGCGGCGAGCACCCGCCGGATGCGCCGGGCGGCCGCCGCCGCGGCCGCCGGGTGGTCGGCGCGCAGGACCCCCTGGCTGGCGCTGAGCGAGACCGCCTTGACCACGCACGGGAACCCTACCTGCGCCGCGGCCTGGCGCAGCAGGTCCCCGCGCGCGGCGGGGGACACGACGCGGAACGCGGGCTGGGCCACCCCGGGCGGCCGCCCACCGGCGGCGCTGCTCGGCTTTGTCCATGGCGGCGAGCACCGCCGCCACCGGGTTGTGCGGCAGCCCCATCCGCCCGGCCACGGTCGCCGCGAGGGCCAGCATCGGCGTGTCCGCGGCCACGACCGCGGCGCACGGCCCGGCCTCGGCCATGATCCGGTCGGCGCTGCCCGGCAGGTCGGCCGGGCTGACGTGCACGACCGGCCGGCCGCCCAGCGGCAGCCCGCCGTCGCTGCCGACGACCAGGTCGAGTCCCATCCGGCTGGCCGCGGCCAGGAAGTCGGCCGCGCGGTAGGTCCGGGCGGGGACCAGCAGCAGTACCCGGCTCACCGCTTCGCCGGGGAGAAGAACGGCTCCGTCCCCGCCTGGTGGTCGGTGACGTCGGCCAGGCCGGCCAGGCCGGGGAGGCGGGCCCGCAGCAGCGGCTCGATGCCCTGCCGGAGGGTGACCTCCGCCAGGCTGCAGCCCTGGCAACCGCCCTCCAGGCGGATCCGGACCCAGCCCTCGTCGACGCCGGCGACCGTCACGTGACCGCGGTGGGCGGCGATCGCGGGGTTGACCTCGGCGTCGAGGATGCGGCGGGCCTGCTCGGCCAGGGTCCTGCCGCCCGGGGGCGGCGGCCCGCCGGGCGTGACGATCCGCACACCGGTGATCTCCGGTACGGCGGCGCGGACCTGGGCCTCGATGCGGGCGGCCAGCGGCAGGACGGCGCCGGGCGAGCCGGCCACCTCCAGGACCGCGACCTGGTCCTCGACGGCGGCAACTCGCACGGTCGCGCCGCGGGCGACGACCGACGGGATCACGCTGCGCTCCAGCGCGGCCGCGACCCGGCCGGCCAGGTCGGTCACGGGGTGACCTCCTGCCCTGCGGGCGGTGGCGGGGCCGGCCTGGTCCTGCCCGCGGCGCGGAGCGCGGCGTCGAGATCGGCGACCAGGTCGGCGGCGGCCTCGATGCCGATCGACAGGCGCAGCAGGTCGCCGGGAACTGGCGAGGACGGTCCCTCCGTCACGGCCCGGTGCTCGATGAGGCTCTCGACCCCGCCCAGCGAGGTGGCCCGCTTGAACACCCGGACCGCGCGCAGCACCTCGGTCGCGTGACCTGGCCCGCCGGCCAGCCGGATCGACAGCATCCCGCCGAACCCGCCGCTCATCTGCCGGGCCGCGACCTCGTGGCCGGGATGCGCGGCGAGACCCGGGTAGAGCACCGCCGCCAGCGCCGGGTGATCGCGGAAGTGGGTGGCGATGGCCAGGGCGGTCTCGCAGGACCGGCGCACGCGCAGGAACAGCGTGCGCATGCCTCGCTGCAGCAGCCAGGCCTCGAACGGCCCCGGCACGGCGCCGGCGTTGCGGCGCCAGGACCGGATCCGCTCCCAGAACGGGTCCGGGCGCGCGGTCAGCACCGCGCCGGCCAGCACGTCGCCGTGGCCGTTGAGGTACTTGGTGGCCGAGTGCACGACCAGGTCGGCGCCGTGCTCGAACGGACGGGTGAGTACCGGCGTGGCCACGGTGTTGTCCACCGCGACCCTGGCGCCGGCGCCATGGGCGAGGTCGCAGACCGCGGCCAGGTCGGTGATCTCCCACATCGGGTTGGCGGGCGTCTCGACCCACAGCAGCCGGGTCCGGCCCGGGCGGAAGGCCGACGCGAGCGCGGCGAGATCGCTGGTGTCGGTGAACTCCACGTCCAGGCCCCAGGTGAGGGCGAACTCGGCCAGCCACTTGCGCACCCCCCAGTACAGGACCCGGGAGACCAGCACGTGATCACCGGGGAGCAGGGACTGGAACACCGCGGTGGCCGCGGCCATCCCGGACGCGAACAGCGCGCACGCGCACCCCGCGCCCTCCAGCGCGGCCAGCAGCCGCTCGGCGTGCTCGTAGGTCGGGTTGTCGGCCCGGGTGTAGACCCGGCTCTGCCGGTAGGAGCCGTCAGGCAGCTGCTCGAAGTTCGTGGACGGGCTGATCACCGGCGCCAGCCCGCCGGACTCCGGGTCCACCTCGCCCAGGGCCTGGGCGGCCATGGTCTCCGGTGACACCTCGCGCCTCCCCGGCGTCTCCATAAGCTTCTCGTTCCTCCCTCCGGCCTGTCCGGCGTCGTCGCGCGCTCCGGCCGTCGGTGCGCCCTGCCCGGGCCGGGACCCGGTGATCCACCGGGCGGCGAGCAGCCCCGGTGCGGGCATGAGCGCAGCGCCCGGCGGGCACGGTCGCGCTGAGCCCGAGGGCCCCGGCCAGCAGCCCGGCGATCACCGCCGGCCGCGTAGCCGAGGTCGCGCCAGAACCGGTACGCCCCCAGCCCCCGGGCCCGCCACGCCGGGTAGACCATCGCGGTCCCGGCGCCGAGCAGGACCGCGCTGACGACCCCGGCTGCCGGGCAGCATCAGCGCCGCGGCCTGCACGATCATCCCGGTGACGATCAGCGGCTTGCGGCCGATGGTATCGGACAGCCGGCCGGTCACCAGCTGCCCGGCGCCCCGCAACCCAATCGCCCCTATGGTGAATCCCGGCGGCGAAACGGTCGGCCAGGTAGTCGGCTGCCACTACGATCCCATCTGGGCTGGAACGCTGCCGACCCGAAAGCCAGCCCGGGATTTCGGTCACGCCGCCTTTCGTTGCATGGACGGCTTTTCACAACTTCCAGGGAGTAACCAGGGTGGTCTGCCCCGTTTTGCGTCGCGGAACTTGTGAAATGGCCGTGGCTAGCCGATTACGGACGCGTTGTGAGCCGAGCCGGTGCCGTCCGAAACCTGGGCGCGGACACGGGCGAGCGATACCGGCTGGCCAGTTCCGAACAGCCGCACAGCGCGCCAGCGGAGATCACCACCACGGGGGGGACATCACCTGAGCCGGGCCGACCGTGGCCCGGCTGGGGACTATCCCAGGGGAAGCCCGCGGTGCCGGGCTCCCGCCTGGCCGCGTGCGATGTGCCAGGCCGCCTCCTCGGGATCGCCGCAGACCGTTACCCAGGCGAGGTCCCGCTCGTCGATGACCAGGTGGGCCGCAAGGGCCTCGAGGACCGGGCCCCACCCGCCGCCGAGGAACACGAGTTCCGGGGCCTTCGGCTCGGTCTGCCGGGCGGCCCACACGAGCGCCGCCTCGGACAGCGTCCCGATCCCGCCGTCGAGCACCACGACGGCGTCGGTGGCCAGGAAGTGGGCCAGCCGCTCGGGATAGCTCTGCGACCAGCGCAGCTCGTGATTCCAGCGGTTGGGCACCAGGGCCGCCCAGCCGCGCATGGGCAGGCCGACGACGCGGCCGCCCGCCTCGGCCGCGCTACGCGACGCCGCGGCCATCAGGCCGCCGTAACCGCCGGTGACCACGGTCCAGCCGCGCGCGGCGATGGCCGCGCCGGTCCGCTCGGCGAGCGCGCAGCGCGGATCGGGCGGCTCGAGCCGCGCGGACCCGATCACGCCGACCATCACGGATTGCTCATCCGGCCACGAGCTGATAACCGCGCACCCCCTTCTTCGGCGACAGCGTGATCACGGCGCCGCGCAGGACGCCCTCGGAGTACTCGCTGCCCGGGTTGATCGTGAGCGTCAGGCCGATCCTGGCCTCGCCGCGGGACTCGTGGATGTGCCCGTGCAGGCGAGCCGACCGCGACGTTCATGCCGAGGGTGTTCATGAGGCGCTCGGCCGGGCAAAGCCCTCGGCCAGCAGCGAGGCATCGGCGGGCTGGACCTGCCTGATCAGCACCTGTGACCCGTCACGCAGCACGACCGGCTGGCCTGCCGCCAGCGCCGCCGCGTAACGACCCGCAGCCCGTCGTCTGCGCATCGGTCGGTGTGCCTTTCCTTGTCGCGGCGAGAACCCGGTGAGCCCCCTCGACCCACCGGATCCTGACCGCGGGGTGGCGGTGCCTGTCAATGAGGCGATGTCAAACCCTGCCCGCGGCCGCTGAAACGGCGCTGAAACGGCCCTGAAACGGCTGCTGTCGAGACGGATCGAACCGGATGCCGCTGTTCCTCGACCACTGCCTGCAGGTTGCCCACGCCGCCGCGACGCTGATAGATCCGTACTTCGCCCCGGTCGCCGCCACGCCGGCGCCGCGGCCCGGGGTCGTCGTCGGCGGACCTGCCACCTCCGCGGAGGCGCTGAGCTGCCTCATGGCCGAGCGTGCCACGTTGCGAGCCGCCGTGCCGCTGGCCGCCGAGGCGTGCTCGGCCACGCAGGCCTGGCAGCTCGCGTGGGCGCCCACCTACAACCAGGGCTGGTCGCAGTTCCTCCCGGGCCTGAACGCCGCCACGAGCGCCCCGGCATCCCCGCCGCGGGCAACCGAGAGGCCGCGGCCGAAGCGGTGGCCGCCTGCGGGCTCTGACACCGCCCGGGCCGGTAAGCCGCAGGGCTGCTCGCCCCGGACGGTGTCGAGCGCGGCCATCTCCTCGTCGGTCAGCGTCGTGAACGGCGCCATCTTCTGCGCGTACTCTCGGGCCCGGTCGTCCATGGACCCGCCGAGCTTGAGGGCATCGTTGATCACGTCGTCCACCCACTCGGCCAGCTGGCGCGGGTTGAACCGGATGACCAGCACGCCGTCCTTGTCCACCAGGTGGCGCGGCGGCTGACGGCCGAAGGTGCCCAGGACCGGGTCGACGAAGTCATCGTCCGCGAGGCCCTGGCCCGCATGCACCAGCCCTCCGTAGTTGCGGTAAGCGCTGGCGAGCACCAGCCGGTAGTTACCGCGGCCGGGGCCCTTCCCGCCGATGATCGCCGGCTCCCCCTCGTCGGTGAAAGCGGCGACGCCCACATGATGCCACCAGGTGCGACCGTCGACCTGCTCGCTGAACCGCGCCTCCAGCCCGAACGGCGCCGGCCGCAGCAGGCTTGCGACCTTGATGCTCATCGGATTCGCGGCGCGGAGATCCTGGCGTTCGGCCTAGCCAGCAACCGCCGCTTCACCCCCTCAATTATGTCGGTGGTCGCTAGTACATTCGATTTGTGTCGCGTTACCGCCTCATACCCACGCCAGAGCAGGAGCATGCTCTGAGGGTGCACTGCGCGCACGCCCGATACGTGTGGAATCTGGCCGTGGAGCAGCGGTCCTGGTGGCGCCCCGGGCGTGGCAGCTCTCCGGGGTACTGCGCGCAGGCCGTACAGCTGACCCAGGCCCGTGCCGGATTCAGGTGGCTGGCTGCTGGTAGCCAGATGCTGCAGCAGCTGGCGCTGCGCGACTTCGCCCAGGCCATGTCCAACTTCTACTCTGGCACGCACGGCAAGCCCACCTGGCGTAAGGCTGGACAGCATGAGGCGTTCCGGATCGTCGCAGTCAAGCCCGGCCACATCCGCCGCCTGTCGCGCAAGATTGGCGAGGTCTGGGTTCCGAAGGCCGGATGGGTGCGGTTCCGCTGGTCCCGCACCGTCCCGACGGCCAAGTCCTACCGGGTCACCTGCGACCGCGCCGGGCGCTGGCACATTGCCTTCGCCACCATTCCCCAGTCCATTCCCCCACCTGGCACCGGCGAGATCGTCGGCGTCGACCGTGGCGTGGCGGTCAGCGCTGCGCTGTCCACCGGCCAGCTGTTGCACTGCCCTGGCCTGCGTCCTGCCGAGCAAGCACGACTTCGGCTGCTTCAGCGCAAGCTCACCCGCGCCCAGAAAGGCTCGCGTCGGCGCGCCCGAGTCAAGGGATCCATCGCTCGGCTCAAGGCCCGCGAGCGCGACCGGCGCAAGGACTGGGTAGAACAGACCTCCACCAGCCTGGCCCGCCGGTTCGACATCATCCGTATTGAGGACCTGCGCATCACGAGCATGACCCGCTCTGCCCGGGGCAGCCTCGAGAGCCCTGGCCGCAACGTCCGGCAGAAAGCCGGACTCAATCGGGGGATCCTGAAGTC
>Ga0207646_10008428_pt1 | contig 10338 bp, 11 predicted proteins | sample KBSK5502metaG_FD_184343 | JGI IMG/M metagenome (GOLD analysis project Ga0207646, IMG submission 184343) | Corn, switchgrass and miscanthus rhizosphere microbial communities from Kellogg Biological Station, Michigan, USA - KBS K5-50-2 metaG... | ecosystem: Host-associated > Plants > Roots >...
AACGAGGCCGCGGGCGTGGAGACGATGAAGTTCTACGAAGTCGGCCCCAACCTCAACATGACGCAGCACGCGATCACGATCCGGCCGATCTGTTTTTCGGGCAAGACGTTCAAGAAGCTGCCGCCGGACCTGCAAGCCGCGGTCATCAAGGCCGGCAAGGAAGCCGGCATCTACGGGCGCCAGATCGAATCGGGCGAAGATGCCGCCAAGCTCGAAGCGATGGAAAAGGCCGGCAAGCTGAAGCGCATCGCGTTCACCGACCGGGCGGCGATGAAGAAGGCGGTCGATCCGGTGATGGCCGAGTACGCGAAGGAAATCGGCGCCGACGCCATCTACAACAAGATCAATTCGATGTAAGGAGCGACAGCGACCCGGCGGGGGCTCGAGCTCCCGCCGGTTTCTTTGTCGCGACGCCGGGGAAAGGCATGCGCAAGTTCATCGATGGCTACTACCGGCTGCTCGATTGGCTGCTGGCCGCCACGGTAGGGATTCTCATCGTGCCGGTGACGCTGCAGATCATCGCGCGCTTCACCGAGCTGATCCCGCGCTGGATCTGGACCGAGGAAATGGCGCGCTTCCTGTTCATCTGGATGGTCATGCTGGGCGCCATGATCGGCGTCCGCGACGCTTCGCATTTCGAATGCGACGTGTGGCCCGAGCTGAAGCCGCGCGCGAACGCGCTGCTGCGCATCGTTTCCAACGTGTTCGTACTCGTCTTCGCGCTGGTTTTCATCTGGTACGGCGTCAAGTTCGTGCAGTTCGGCTGGGACCAGAGCTCCGAGCTCGCGGAGATGCCGATGACCTACATCTTCGTCGCGTGGCCGCTCGCGGGGTTCACCTGGGCGCTGTTCCTCGGCGAGTGGTTCATCAAGGACCTGCGCCTGATCTTTGCCGATAGCGTGAGTCCGCTGACGAACGTCGGGAAGCCTCGGCTGTGACCGGTGCCACGCTCACCCCGGCTGTCGCGGCGCTGTGGTTGTTCGGCACGTTCTTCGCGTTGCTGATTCTGCGCGTCCCGGTCGCCTTCGCGCTCGGGCTTGCGTGTCTGCCGGTGCTCGTCATCGAGCCGCGGCTCTCGCCGATGGTCGTGTTCAACGCGACTTTCAAGGCTTACAACTCGTTCATCCTGCTCGCCGTGCCGTTCTTCCTCCTCACCGCCAACCTGATGAACGTCGGCGGCATCACCGACCGGCTGGTCCGGCTGTCGCGGGCGATGGTCGGCAACTTTCCCGGCGCGTTGGCGCAGATCAACGTGCTGCTGTCGGTCTTCTTTGCCGGAATTTCGGGATCGTCGACGGCCGATGCCGCGAGCCAGGGCAAGATCTTCATCCAAGCGCAGGTCGACGAAGGCTACGACCTCTCCTTCTCGATCGCGATCACCGCAGTCTCTGCCGTGCTGGCGGTGATCATTCCGCCTTCGATCCTGATGATCGTATGGGGCGGCGTGCTGTCGGTGTCGATTGGCGCTTTGTATCTCGCCGGAGTCATCCCGGGGCTCTTGATCGGTCTCGCGCAGATGGCCACCGTGCACGCGTACGCCAAGATCCGCCATTACCCGACGTATCGGCGCGCCACATTCAAGGAATTCGTGACATCGGCGTTCGTTTCGGTCCCGGCGCTGTTCACGCCGTTCATCGTCGTCGGCGGCATCTTGCTCGGCTGGTTCACCGCCACGGAGTCCGCGGCTGCCGCGGTACTGTACGCCGCGGTGCTGTCGATCTTCTTCTACCGCGAGATGGACCGGCATCATCTATGGACCGCATTTCTCGAGACCGGCAAGCTCTCAGGCATCGCCTTGTTTTGTGTCGGCACGGCCTCGGTATTCGGCTGGTTGCTGGCGTACTTCCAGATTCCCAGGGCGCTGCTCGAGAACGTCACTGCATGGGACCTCGGCCTGATCGGGGCCGGTTTCTTCATTGCGTTCGTGTTCCTGGTCGTCGGCTGCTTCCTCGACGCGATTCCGGCCATCATCATCGTCGGCACGACGCTGCAACCGCTCGCCGTCTCGGTCAACATGCACCCCGTTTCGTTCGCGATCATCGGCATCGTCGCGCTCGCCTTCGGGCTCGTCACGCCGCCGTACGGACTGTGCCTCATGATCTCCTGCGCCATCGCGAAGGTGCGGTTGCGGTATGCGCTCAAGGACACGATGATCATGCTGGTCCCGATGCTGCTCGTGCTCGCGGCGATTATCATATGGCCGGAAATCCCGCTGGTCCTGCCGAAATTGGTGCGGCCGGAATTCCTGAAATAGGGAGCACGCGATGAAAACGAAGCCGCTCTGCCCCGGTTTCGGGCTGGAAACTTCCAGTGTCGACGTCTCGCGCCCGCTTTCCGCCGAAGAATTCGCTGACGTCGAGCAGACTTTCTTTCGCGGCCAGGTGCTGGTCCTGCGCGACCAGTCGCTGACGCCGTCACAGTATGTCGCGTTCGCGCGCCGCTTCGGTCCGCCTGAGCCGCACGTGATCGACCAGTTCCATCATCCGGAGGACCCGAATATCCTGATCCTGTCCAACCGGACGAAGGACGGACAGCCGGTGGGGCTTGCCGATGCCGGCACGTACTTCCACACCGATTATTCGTACCTCCAGGTACCGGCAAGGGCGACGATGCTCTATTCAATCGAGGTCCCGAAAGCCGGCGGCAACACGCTCTTCGCCAATCAATATGCCGCCTACGACGATCTGCCGGACGCGATGAAACGGCGCATCGACGGGCTGGTCGCCATCCACCACTACGGCAACCGCAAGGTCGCGGACGAGATGAGCCGCGTCGCCGCGTCGCCGCTGACCGCGGAGCAGAAGGCGAAGATGCCGCTGATCACGCATCCCCTGGTGAGGCCGCATCCGGTCACGGGCCGCAAGGCGCTCTACGCGGTCTCGGGCAGCTCCTACGGCATCGTCGGCATGCCGGAAGACGAAGCGGTCGCGCTGCTCGACGAGCTTGCGGCGCACGCTACGCAGCCCAAATTCGTATACAGCCTGAGCTACCGCGTCGGCGATGTCGTCATCTGGGACAACGCGTCGCTGCTGCACTCCGCTACGCTGACCGATCCCGACGATCCGCGCACGCTGTGGCGGATCACGGTCAAGGAACCCTCGGCCGCGCTCGACGCGCTGGAAGTGCTCGCGCCGACCTTCGCGTCCGGCGCGATGTGACGCCATGCGTGCTTGCGCCGCAATTTTGCCTTGTCGGCCGAACGGCTGATGCGGGGCACGACGAAGCATGATAGATTCGCAACCATGTTGCATCTAACCTCATCGTGATCCGCGCGCTCCGACCGCTCTTCGCCTTCGCACTGTCGCTGCTGCTCACCGGTATGCAGCTCGGCGCGCAACTGCACGCGCTCGAGCACGACGGCGAGCACCTTGCGCGACCGCACGGTGCGGCGTTGCTCGTCCCGGGCGCCGACGACGTCTGCGCGGTCTGCGCATCGTTCGCCGGCGGCTCACACGCGATTCCGACTTCGGTTCTCACGATCGGCGTTCTACCGCCGCGCGCCGCTCGTTCCACGAGCGCGTTCGCTTCGATCGCCGGCACGCCGCCGGCGTACTACCAGACCCGCGCTCCACCCGCTCTCCTTTGAATCACGCGGTCGCCATCTCCCCGATGGCGCACATCGTTCGTTCGAAGGAGATCACGTGGCCAAGCCATCTTTGCTGCCGCGCGCCCTTTCAGTGGCGCTGGCACTCTTGCTTTCCCCGCCGCTGTACGCGGCATCCGACGCCGAGGTCGCGGAAATTCGCGAGCAGATCCGGCAAATTCGCGAATCCTACGAAGCGCGGCTGCAGGCGCTCGAACAACGCCTGAAGGACGCGGAGGCGGCGAGGGTCAAGGAGGCCACAGCCGCACCTGCCGCCGCGGCGGCGCCCCTCGCTGCCGCAGCGCCGATTTCGTCACCCGCTTCCGGCATCGCGGCATTCAATCCCGCGATCTCCGCGGTGCTGCAAGGGAGGTACGCCAATCTGTCGCAGGACCCCGAGAAGTTCAGCATCGCCGGGTTCGCGCCAGGCGGCGATATCGGTCCGGGTCGTCGCGGCTTCAGCTTAAGCGAGTCCGAGCTCGCGATTTCCGCCAATGTCGACCACCTGTTCGCGGGCAACCTGATCGTCTCGCTTACGCCTGAGAATACCGTGTCGGTCGAGGAAGCCTACGGCGTGTACACGGCGGCGCCCTATGGCCTGGTGCCGAAATTCGGGCGCTTTTTCTCCGGGCTCGGCTATATGAACGAGCAACATCAGCATGCATGGGACTTCATCGATGCTCCGCTCGCGTATCAGGCTTTTCTCGGTGGGCAGTACGGCAACGACGGCCTGCAAGTGAAATGGGTCGCGCCAATCGACCAATTCCTCGAGTTCGGCGCCGAAGTCGGTAACGGCGACAGCTTTCCGGGCTCGGCGCGCAACAAGAATGGCGTTGGTTCCGGGGTCGTATACGCCCATACCGGTGGCGATATCGGCGCCAGCCACAGCTTGCGCGTAGGTATCTCCTATCTGCAGACACGTGCGCGGGACCGCGATTACTCGCAGCTCGATCGCGCCGGTAACGACGCGCAGGTTGGCTTCAACGGCACGAGCCACGTCGCGATCGCCGACTTCATCTGGAAATACGCGCCGAACGGCAACGCCCAGAACACCAACTTCAAGCTGCAGGGCGAGTATTTCTGGCGCCGCGAGAGCGGCGACTTCACCTACGACGTCGACGGCGCGCTTGGTCTGACCAATACGTCCGCGTATACGTCGCGGCAGACAGGTTGGTATCTGCAGGGCGTCTATCAGTTCATGCCCTACTGGCGCGCCGGCGTGCGATACGACCGGCTCGATCCCGGGCACGTGAATTACGGCGCCAACGCGGCTTACCTCGAATCGCCGGCGTTCCATCCGGAGCGCTACACGCTGATGGTCGATTACACGCCGTCCGAGTTCAGCCGCGTCAGGCTGCAATGGGGCCAGAGCAAAACGCAGGCCGGCGTGACCGACAACCAGCTCTTCCTGCAATACATCCTGACGCTGGGCGCGCACGGCGCGCACAAGTTCTGAAGGAGACATCGTCATGACATCATTCAAATCATGGCTACTCGCCGTCGCGCTCGGCGTTTGGGCCGCACCCGCGCTCGCCAACCTCAACGTCTTTGCCACGGTCCCGGAGTGGGGCGCGCTCGTCGAAGAGCTGGGCGGCGACAAGGTCAAGGTCTACACCGCAACGAACGCGCTGCAGGATCCGCATCACGTCGAGGCGAAGCCGAGCCTCATCGCCCGTGCCCGCGGCGCCGATCTGGTCGTCGCGACCGGCGCCGAGCTCGAGATCGGCTGGCTCCCGCTGGTGACTCAGCAAGCGGGAAATCCCAAGGTGCAAGCGGGGAAGCCCGGTTATTTCGAGGCGGCGTCGTTCGTGACGATACTGGACAAGCCGGCACGGCTGGATCGCGCCGAGGGCGACGTTCACGCGGCAGGCGATCCGCACATCCAGACCGATCCGCGAAATATTGCCCGCGTCGCAGGAGCACTATCCGCGCGTCTTGCCGAGCTCGACCCCGGGAACGCAGCGTTCTACCAGACCCGCTACAAGGCCTTCGCCGACCGCTGGAACGCGGCGATTGCGCGCTGGGAGAAAGAAGCCGCGCCCTTGCGAGGTGTCGCGATCCTCGTCCAGCACAAGGCGTTCACGTACCTGATCGCGTGGCTCGGCATGAAAGAGGTCGCCTCGCTCGAACCGAAGCCCGGCGTCGAGCCGACCATCGCCCATCTCTCCGAGGTACTGGAAACCGTCCAACGCCAACCGGTGAAGATGGTGATTCGCGCCGCCTACCAGAGCGATCGTGCCTCGCAGTGGATCGCCGAGCGCGCGAAGATCAATGTGGTTGTGCTGCCGTTCACGGTCGGCGGCGACGATGCCGCCAAGGATCTTTTCGGACTGTTCGATGATACGGTGCAGCGACTGCTGAAGGGCGCGCAATGAGCCTCAATGCGCTCGACTTGTCGATCCTGCTGCCGGCCTTCGTTGCAGGCGTGCTGGTCACGGCGACGCACGTGCCGCTGGGCACTCAGGTGCTCGCCCGCGGTATCGTCTTCATCGATCTCGCCATCGCGCAGATCGCCGGCTGCGGCGTGCTGCTCGCCGACCAGCTCGGGTTCGAGCCCGAGGGTGCCGCGGTGCAGGTCGCCGCGCTCGCGGCTGCGCTGGCTGGAGCATTGTTGCTGACCTGGACCGAGCGGGTGTGGCCCGAAGTCCAGGAAGCAGTCATCGGCGTCGTGTTTGTGCTCGGCGCGACGGGCAGCGTGCTGCTGCTCGCGAGCAACGTCCACGGCAGCGAGCACTTGCGCGACCTTCTCGTCGGACAGATCCTCTGGGTGCAGCAGAGCCGGCTGGTGTGGGCGGCGCTGGTCTACGCGGCGATTCTGGCTCTGTGGTTCGGCGGCCGCGAGCGCATCGGCCGCACCGGGTTCTACGTCCTGTTCGCGCTCGCCGTCACCGTGTCTGTTCAGCTCGTCGGCGTGTATCTGGTGTTCGCCACACTGATCGTGCCGCCGCTCGCGACACGGCGAATGGTTCGCGGCCGGCTGGCCGCGGCCTGGGCTCTCGGCATCGCGGGTTACGCCGCGGGACTGTTGCTGTCGACCGCATTCGACCTGCCGACGGGGCCGACGATCGTCTGGGCGCTGGTCGTGCTTGCGTCAGGCTGGTTTGCAATGGCTTCCTCCGGCGGGCGCACCGTGCGGAACATGACGAGCAACGCCAGGTCGTAGGCGATCTTCAGCGCGCCCGCGATGAAGAGCGGCCAGCCGAAGGTGGAAATGCCGAGGAGATATCCTGCCAGCAGCGGACTCGCCGCTGCGGCGAGGCTGCGCGGGACCGCCGTGATGCTCGCCGCGGCCGGCCGCTCGGGCGGGGTAACGACGGCCATCACGTACGAGCCCCGCGTCGGCACGTCCATCTGCGACAGTGCGCTCCGCGCGAGCAGGAGCACGATCACCCAGGACAGCTGCGGCACGAACGGAATCAGCAGCAGCATGATGTTGGCCGGCAGATGCGTGAAGACCATCGTATTCACCAGCCCGATCCGCTTCGCGATGCGCACCGCGACGAGATAAGAAAACGCGGACAGGACGCCGGTCCAGAAGAAAATCGTGCCGGCGACCGTCGTCGACAGCTCGAAGCGCTCGAAGAGCCACAACGCGAGCATCGACTGCACGACGAAGCCGCCGCCGAATGCGTCGAGGCTGAACAACGCGGCGAGCGTGAACACGATGCGCTTGGATTTCCCGAGCGGCGCGGCAGGCGCGTGCTCCGGCGCGGCAAGGCGGACGGGAAGCTTGCGGTAAATCCAGCCCGATCCGAGACCGATGAGCCCATAGAGCATGAACATCGCCTGCAGCGCGGGCTTCATTCCGGCGTAGCCACCGCTTACGGCCAAGTCGGGGACCGCCGCGAAAAGCGCTCCCAGCGCGGCCGCGAGCGCGCCGGTGAGGCTGTAACGCGCGAAGAGCGCCGTTCGCCCGCGGTCGGTGCCGACGTGCGCGAGCACGGCTTGTTCGAGCGGCAGGAACACGCTCACGTCGCCGCTCGAAGGATTGAGCGTTCCGACGACGGCGATGACGAGGAGCGGCCAGAAGTCGTGCACGGCGGCGAAAGCAAAGCCGGTCGCGGCCATGAGCGCTGCCGCCGCGACCAGCAGCGTCCGATAACCGATCCGATGCGCATGCAATCCGACCAGCAGCGAAAGCGCGGCGGAGCCCAACAGCGTGGCGGTGGCAATCACCCCTACATTAAACGGCGAAAGCCCGAGGGTGATGAGATACACGGGCAGGAGGAGACTCACGTAGCCATCGCCGAATGCCCGCAGCCCGCGCGCCAGCAGCACTCGGCGCATCGTCGAACCGTTTATTTCGCTCATTTTCCTGCGCCGCCGTAGCTGAAATCGTCGAAGACGGTGACGCTGTCGGCCTTGGTCCACACGCCCACCGCGCCGGCGCCGCCGATGTGCGTGTCTTCCAGCTCGACGTAGCGCTTGCCGTCTAGCGCCACGGCGATGCGGCTGCCGGCGAACTCGACGCGCAGAACGTGCCACTGGCCTTTCGCGACGGGGGCATCCACATACTTGATGGTGATGCGGCGCCCGCTCTGCGTGTAATAGAGCGAAACGTTGTTTTCCAGGGCATTCGCGCGGGCCACATAGTAGTTGTCGCCGTCCTTCCAGCGCCAGACGACGCCGCCGGCCTGATCGTCCTTGCCGGCGAGAGGTTTGAATTTCACCTCGACGTAGCCGTCGGCGATCGCCACGTCGCGCTTGACGCACCACGGAAAGTCGCCGCGCCCGCTTTGCTTGAGCACGTTGGGTGCGCTCGGCGCGCTGGGATCGGATTCGACCGCCCAGTGAAAGGCGCCGCGGCCGGTGACGCCCGCGGTCCACGCCGCGGGAAGGGCGCCGACGCGGTCGGCATCGAAGTTGATCGTTTCCGCGAACGCCGCGGTCGCGACACCGCAGGCGAGCAGTGACAGCCCTGCAGTCGTGGTTGGCTTGGTCATGGCGAGTCTCCTCCGGATCTTCGGGCGACCGCGCGGGGAAGCGACTGCTGGATCCAAGGTACGCTCCCGCTCGGGCGGTCAGCCCAACGTCAGGAGCAGAGCTTGGACGCGAAGAGCGTCTTGGGAGAACGGGGAGTCTGCTCGCAATCCCCGCACTCACAATCTAACACAGCCGCGTGTGAAATGCCAAGTTGGTCCCCGCAGCATCGACGGCGTTGCGCAAGGTCCGATTCAATGCTCGTGTCGATGATGCAGATCGGGGAAGTGCGGGTGCGCGTGAACCAGCGGCTCGTGGACGTGCTCGTGCTGGTGCGGCTCGGAACCATCCCAGGGAAATGCGTGCTCGTGGCGATGGTGTGCGTCGTGACGATGCGGGTGATCGTGGACCAGGCGGTCGTGAGAGTGGGTGTGGCTGTGGCGCTCGGTCAGATGCAGCCAGACGCCGCAGGCCATCAGCGGCAGCGCGATGAAGAACGCTGCGTCGGGCCGCTCGCCGAGCACTGTGAACGCCGTCACCACTCCGATGAATGGCGCGGTCGCAAAGTAGGCTCCGGTCCGGGCCGCACCCAGCTCGCGCAGCGCAATGATGAACAAGACGAGACTGACGCCATAGCCGAAGAAGCCAAGAACTCCCGCCGCCAGCGCTGCGCCTGCCGCCGGCGTCTGGCTGGCAAAGAACGCTGCCAGCATCAGATTCACGGCGCCGCCGGCGCCGCCTTTGATCGCAGCGAGCAGCGTTGCGTCGTTGCCGGCGATCTTGCGCGTCAGGTTATTGTCCAGCGCCCATCCCAGACAGGCGAGCGCGATCAAACCCGCGCCCGCACCTCCCGCGGCACCGGCGTCCCTCGGCCAGGTGAGGATGATGCACGCGGCGACGATCGCCGCCATCCCGGCGACAACCCTCGCGCTGCGATGCTCGCGGAAGACAAACCACGCGAGCGCGACGGTCATGACGTTTTCCAGATTCCCCAGCAGACTCGCGGCCGCGCCTGACGTCAGCCGCAATCCAAAGGTGAACAGCGCCGGTGCGAGAATTCCCCCGCAGAGGATCGTCAGCGCAAGCCACGCGAGATCCGCTCGCGGCAATGTCAGGTTTCCGCGCCCGTCGCGCGCTATACGCACGAACAGAACCAGCGTCAGCCCAAGACCGGAACCTGCGTAGAGCAGTCCGGCGAGCCAGAGCGGGTCGATCGTGCCGACGAGAGCCTTCGCGAGCGGAGTGCTCGCGCCGAACAGCAATGCGGAGCCAAGCGCGAAGACGATTCCGCGAAATGGCACCATCGCGGCGGGCATCAGCGCCTCGCGAAAGGCGCTTGGTCAGTAGCCCTTGCGCGTTCCGGTCGAGCCGCCACGCGACGAGGCAGGCGCGGCCGGTGCTGCGCTCGCTCTGCCGCTACCGGCAACGCCGCCGCTCGAGCCGCGGCCCGATGTGCGTAGGCGCGCATGCTGGAAACGATCTCATCGACCGTGGCGGGGCGGTAGCCGGTCGATCCTAAAACCGCGACCACCGGCGGACAGCGCTCGACTTCGTAGATCATCAGATACTCGTTGCGCTGGCGCATTCCGCTGCGCAGCGCAGCGCCGCTATCGCTCATGTCGAAAGGAGGCAGCGAATCCTGATACAGCACGTTGTCGCCCTTGTCGAGCAGTGTGTAGCAGACGATGGCATTCGCGACCCCGGGAACTGCGGCCGCCGCCGCGAGCGCCGCGATCATGATCCACAGTTTAAGCATGATGTGCCTCCGCATCCGCGAAAATCGTGTCTGACCCCATTATGGTCGCCCCTACGCTACTTGCGCAACAGCGCGATGC
>Ga0207646_10008429_pt1 | contig 10337 bp, 11 predicted proteins | sample KBSK5502metaG_FD_184343 | JGI IMG/M metagenome (GOLD analysis project Ga0207646, IMG submission 184343) | Corn, switchgrass and miscanthus rhizosphere microbial communities from Kellogg Biological Station, Michigan, USA - KBS K5-50-2 metaG... | ecosystem: Host-associated > Plants > Roots >...
TCGGCATCTTGCGACCAAAGAAGATGAGGTTCGCGCTTCTTTCTCCCCACACGAGATAGGCGTTGAAGATTTGCTGGTTGCCGATGACGGCGATTGTGAGCACTGGCAAAAGCGCGAGCAATGCGACGATGGCCATTCGTTCGCGATGCGTGAGCGGGGTTTTTGATGCGCGATTGGCCTTACGAACGACAGGGGAGTCGACGGGGAGCCATTTCCGACCGGACAGATAAATCGTCAATCCGATCAACATGCCGACGCCGGCAGCACCGAAGCCGTAATGCCAGCCGTAAACTTCGCCGAGTGTGCCGGCGATCAGCGGCGATGCGATTACTCCAGCATTAATAAAGATGTAGTAAATCTGAAACGCGTCCGCGCGCCGATTATCGCCCGTTGCATACAGCGCGCCGACCTGGCTGGCGAGGTTTCCCTTGAAACAACCAACGCCGGTGAGCAGACAGAGCAGCGCGAGGAGGAACGACGCGTCGAACGCCATCAGAAAATGCCCGGCCGCCATCAGCAATGCGCCGATTGTGATTGTGCGGGTGCGTCCCAGCACACGGTCGGCGATCAATCCGCCGCCGATCGGCGTGAGATAAACCAGACCAGTGTAGAGGCCGAAAATTGCCGAGGCGAGCGCCTGCACGGACAACGGCCCGCGATAAATGCTCTCGAGCAGGTCACGAAATGGACCGAACCCGGCGATGCGCTCGATGTGTCCGGGGTGCAGCAATCGATTGACCATGTAAAGGACGAGCAGCGATTGCATGCCGTAATACGAAAAGCGTTCCCAGGCTTCGGTGAAGGCGAGATAGCCGAGACCGCGCGGATGCCCGATGAAGCTGCGATCCTCCGGCTTATGCATGGTCGCAGAGTGTTGCGTGCGGCCTCGTTTGGCAAGCGCCGGGAGCTAGGATCGACAGTCTCAATCAGAGATGCTTAGAAGAAAAACGTTCAACCTCCCTCCGCGACGCTACGGCGCGGCAGGCGTCCAATGTCGAGTGCAGAGATTCCCGGAAGATGTGGCTTTCGATCCTTTGACAAGCCCAGTGAGAACGGCGCCTGATTACAACCCGCGCACGCCGGCTAGGACCCGATCGACTTCTTCCGGTGTTGTGTAGCAGGCACAGCCGGCGCGGACCAGTCCGTGCGGAGTTTGGCCCAATCGCTCGACGACTGTCATCGCATAGAAGTCGCCGTGGGAAAGGAAAATTCCGCGCTCCGCCAATTTCTTCGCCACCTCTATCGACGGCACGCCGTTCACAGTGAATGCAATCGTCGGCGTGCGCGCCGTGCCGGACGGCGGTCCGTAGAGACGGACACGCCCTATTTCCCGCAACCCAGTCCAGAGTTGTCTGATTAATGCGTCGCCACGCTGGTGTAGTTGCCGGAGCCCAGCGTGCAAGCGTCCGCGCCAGGTCGGGCCTGGAGCGAGCGAGGCGAGAAAATCCACAGCCGCGGCGGCGCCTGCGATTCCTTCATGATTCTGGGTCCCAGTCTCGGCCCGTTCCGGCGCTGAATCGGGCGCGGGGATCAGTTTCGGAAAATCAAGCGAGTCGAGCAGGTCGTGCCGGCCGTAGAGAATTCCGATATGGGGGCCATAGAACTTATAGGCGGAGCAGGCGAGGAAGTCGCAATTCCAATCGCGCACATCGACCAACTCATGCGGAGCGTAGTGAACGGCGTCGACAAAAATCTTCGCGCCCAACGAGTGGGCCATTTCTCCAGCGCGTTTTACATCGTTGATCGTGCCGAGAGCGTTCGATGCCGCGCCGATCGCGACCAGCTTGGTGCGTCTGGTTAATTGCCGGGAAAAATCGTCCCAATCCAGCTCGCCGGTTTCAGGAATCATTTTCACCATGCGAACTTTCACGCCGCATTCCTTCTCCAGTGTCCGCCAGGGCGCGATATTGGCATGATGATCAAGCTCAGTCACCAAAATCTCGTCGTCGCGTACGTAACCGCGACCGAGCGCGCGCGCGAGGTGAAAGGTTAATGTCGTCATGTTGGCTCCAAACACGATTTCGGTCGGGCTTGCATTCAGAAAATCGGCCAGCACCCTGCGGGCAGAGTCGATGATCGCGTCGGTCTCCTCGCTTGTCGGATACGCCCAATGCGTATTGGCGTTGTGGTGGTAAAGATAATCGTTCATCGCCTTCACCACCGCCCGTGGCACCTGGGTGCCGCCCGGTCCGTCGAAATACGCAACTGGATAACCGTTATGAGTGCGCGCGAGCGCCGGAAAACATCGCCGTATTTCTTCAATCGACATCATCGTGGCGGGGAACGGTGCTGCGGTCTGTTTTAGAGCTACTGACATCGAAGTTCGATAGCAGAAGAAATTGGGAAGTAAAAAGTAGAAAGCAGAAGACCGGGCAGCAGCAAACGCCCAATATCGAATGCAGAGCCGATGCAATCTCTCAGGAACGGATGAAAGCAGGAAGATCTCTGCCAGTTTCCTGGATTCTTGCTTTCCTTAGCTGCTTCTCAGCCCTGCTGATTGCGGTCGTACGAAATAATATTGTCCCATTCGTCGGCAGAAGAGCGGGCGACAAAGGCGACGACCGGTTTGGTGTCGCTCATGTTGAAGACTTCATGGGGTACGCCGGGTTTTATGTAAATAAAATCGCCGGCTTTGTTGTCCACGACCTGCTTGAGTCCGGGTCCGAATTCGTGGCGCACTTTTCCTTCGACGATATAAAGAATCACCTCGAAGCCGACATGAATATGAGCATACGCGACGCCACCCGGAGGGATCGTGGCGATGTTGGCTGATAATTTGGTCGTGCCCACATTTTTGGCCGACATGCCCTGTTTATAATGAATGCCGTTCCAATCTCTGCGGGCGCCGCCGCCACGAATGGTCAATATCCCATCGTAATCTTCTACCGCGCTGAGTTGGATGTTGTCTTTGTCGTCCATAAGAGGTGATCTTGAATTCTAAAGGGAGCAGGCCAACGGAAAAGCGGAAAACGAACAGGCCGCCGCTACGCCTTGCCGCCGAAGGTGACGTGATCGTCGAGGTCGAGCAGGTCGAACCAGGTTTTCACGTCTTCGCGCGTCTTATTGAACTGAGCGATGCGCCCGGCGAACATCTCGAGCGTTTCAACATCACTATCCGGGCCGCGCTCGGAAAAGTAGGCACTCCATTGCTGGATTTCCCATGGCGTATGTTTGTTCGGCGCGTTCTCCTGAATCCACGCCAGCATTTCCCCGTCGCCTTTGCCGGTGGCGAGTTCGGCTTTCAAGGCCTCGGGCGTTATCTCGGTGAAACGGAACCAGTGATAGTCGCCCGGATTATTGTATTTGTATTCACCCGCTGTCCCGGCGATCTCGGCGCGGCCTTTATCGAGGATGCGCGCGAGAACAACGTAGCCGCCGAGACGCACGCGCGGACTGCGTGGCGGACGTTGGGTGAGATTCGGGGCGTGATTCAAAGTTGCATTCATCTCGGAACTTATCAGCGGTGCGCGTTTCGTCACTTGCGTCGCAGCGCGCCACCGAGTTCCGCGTGTCGCGGACACGTCACCAAATGATCGTTGACCATTCCGGTCGCTTGCATCAGCGCGTAACAGATCGATGAGCCCGCAAACTTGAATCCTCGCCGCAGCAGATCGAGGCTCATCGCGTCGGATTCGGCTGTGCGCGCGGGCACGTCGGCTACGTTCCGCCAGCGATTCTGGATTGGCTTGCCCCCGACGAAACTCCACATGTAGTTATCGAAGCTCTTCAGCTCTTCGCGTAGTGCGAGAAACGCTTTTGCGTTCTCGATAGTGGCCGCGATCTTCAGTCGGTTGCGCACGATCCCGGCGTCGCTAAGCAGCCGCTTCACTTCGCGCGGGCCATAGCGGGCGATCTTTTCCGCGCGGAATCCATCGAATGCCTTCCGATAGTTCTCCCGTTTCTTTAAAATGGTGATCCAGCTCAGCCCGGCCTGCGCGCCTTCGAGGATGAGAAACTCGAAGAGCATCCGATCATCGTGCACCGGCACGCCCCATTCCTCGTCGTGATATGCGACGGCGGGTTCTGTCGTAGCCCAGGGACAGCGTGGCACTCGCCGAGCATGCGCGAATGTCGCCGCCGCTGAACAGCAAATTCGGTCGCTCGCGGAGGCTGTTGATTTTTTAGTTCATCTGTTGAGGTTTAGAGATGGCGAAACCAGAAATTAACGAAAGACGGCGCCTTCCTTCGCCAGCGATAACGCCTCAGGCGCTGGCGTGGCATTCGAACACTTTGTGGATGGGGTCGCGCGATCTTCGCCGGATCTATGCGATCGATGTCGAGACATGGACGGTCGTCAAGGAAACAGATGCATCCGGAATTCCATGGGCGGCGGTTTCAACTGACGGAATTATTCGTTTCACGATCGGTGAAGATCCGGAGGATGATCGTTATCTTCGCAGCTACGATCCGGCGAGCGGGTTCGGAGACGATCGGATCGCGTGCCCGGAGTTTACCGGTTCATATCTCAGCTTCGACGGCGATCATCTTTACCTGAGTCAATGGTACAAGCATCGCATTCTCAAACTCGATGCGAGCGGAAACATTTTGCGCGTCATTGATGTTGGCGCGGAGATTTGCGGACATGTGTTCGTCGATGGATTGATTTACGTCCTGCGCGGCATAGAAAAACCGAACGAGGATTGGCGCATCGCGCGTCTCAATCCGCGGCAGGAAACGCCCGACGTGCAAGACCTGGCGCGTGTTCCGTTCGCGTGTCGCTCGCTTACTTTCGACGGCGCGAACTTCTGGACGAATCATCGCGCCGCCAACGAGATCGTATCATTCGCTCGGCCGCATTGAAACGAGCTGGACAGGCATTTTGAAATCATCGTGCGCTATTCTTTTCGATTACGACGAGCGCGATGCCACCTAACATGGCGATTGAGGCGACGAAATAACGTAAAGTAATTGGTTCGCCGAGTAAGAGGATCCCGCCGGTGGCGGCGAGGACCGGCACGCTGAGTTGAACGGTTGCGGCGCCGGCGGCTTTCAGCCCGGGCAATGCGCTGTACCAGATCACGTAGCCGAGTCCTGAAGTAATCGCTCCGGAGATCACGGCGTAATCGATTCCGGTGCGATCGAGTCGTGCCCACGGCAGCATGACGGTACTAACAGCGACTGCGAACGGAACGGCGCGCAGAAAGTTGCCAGCTGTGGCGCTGGCCGGATTTTTCTCTCCTTTGCCGCGCAGCGAATAAATTCCCCAGGCCACACCAGCTCCCAGCATCAAGATCGAACCACCCAGCGGTGGAGCCGAGAGCCCAGGGAGCAGGAGCACTACGAGTCCGGTCACCGCCACGACAAGTCCGATGAGTTGGATTGCACGCAACCGTTCTCCTTTGCGCAAGCCCCAAAGAATCATCGTCGCCTGGACAGCGCCAAATAAAAGCAACGCGCCCATGCCGGCAGAGAGAGTGTTGTAGGCAAATGAAAAGGCCGCAGCGTAAACGAAGAGCGCCGCCGCAGAGAACCAGTTGCCGGCGTCCTTCCATGCCGTGCGCCGCATCTTCATGACGAGCCACAGCGCGACTGCACCGGAAAAGATACGGACGAATGTAAACGTGGCGGCATCGATGCTGGTTTGTTTCAGCGCAGCTCTGCAAAGGAGCGAATTACTCGCGAAGGCGATCATCGCCAGCGACGTCAGGCCAAAAATTCGTGTGCGATTCACGCGGAAGTCAGGAGTAAGAATTATAGAGCTAAATCTTCTCGGAAAACGAAATAGTAACGAGTGAGGTGATCGTGTGTTAGAAGCCAGCAAAGCATTTAGTGGTTTTTCGGCTAACGACATCGGAAAGGCGAAAGAGTTCTATGGCAAAACACTTGGGTTGAAGGTTTCGGAATCTCACGGAGTGCTGACGTTGCACCTCGCCGGCGACCATAACGTTCTGATCTATCCCAAGCCGAACCATATTCCGGCAACATTCACCGTTCTAAATTTCCCTGTGAAAGATGTCGATCAAGCGGTGGACGACCTGACTAAGCGCGGGGTGCGCTTTGAGATTTATGATCTGCCCGACATCAAGACAGACAAGAAAGGGATCATGCGCGGAAAGGGCCCGACCGTTGTGTGGTTCAAAGATCCCGCCGGCAATATTCTTTCCGTGCTCGAACAGGATGCATCATGATCCAGGCAGAAAATCTCTGGTGGGCGTGCGCTGACAATGCGCATTACATCTGAAGCGCCTTGCGAAGATGGGGCACTAGACGTTTGCTAAACTCGACCGAATCGCCGGCGGATAGATGCGACCACTCGGGGCAATTGAAACCGCTTAGCTCCGGGTAATCTTCATAATAAATGCCGGGTGCACCTGTGTCCTTGATCACTCGATCCCAAATACCAGCGCGCGGCGTCTCGCGGTCTTCAAGAGCTTTCAATCCTCCACTGTGAGGAAAACGAACGAAGACGATTTTACCTCCCCGAGCGCGGAGTTTTTGCACAGCCGCGGCAACGTCATGAAAGCGCGCTTCGATCGCCGCCCCCATTTTCTTCCCGAACTCTTCTTTCGGAATGTAAGTCGGCGGTGGCGGCGGGGTAAAAAGCGGGAGCCAGATTTGTTGAATCGTTCTCGCGAGTTCGCTGCCAGGTCGCGCGCATTCTTCGATCATGCGGGCGCGACGTTCCCGATCCAAAGTGCCGAAGTACGGCGGAAGACGCGGCGGCACTTGTGCATAAGAACGATTGGGAATGGGCAAACGCTTCAGCAGCTCTTCGAGGTTAACCTCCTCCTGTTTGAGAAATGCGACATGTTCTTCCAATGGCATTGCCAGATATTGGCTCGCACGTTGCGCGGGCGTTTGCGTATGACATCGCCGAACGGCTTTCTCCGCGTTTTGCATCGGCGGCGTGCCGGGTGGCGCGACGAACAAGCGCGGCACGATGCTGCAGATAATCGTGCCGTGAAAATTTTCGTCATTGGCGAGTTCCGCCAGTACCGGATACACGCAGCTTCCACCCATCGCGAGCTGGATCGGACGTTTGCCCAGGCCCTTTTGCACTTCGTCAAGATCGAGATCGAACCAGGCGCGCGAATCGCCGATGATGACGACGGACTCAGGTTTCACGCGCCAGCGCGCCATCGTCCAGAGATCCTCGTTATCGTTGAGCGTGGGTCCGTAACCGATCGAGCGACAATAGAATTCCCATGCGCAGGTGACAGCGATAACGATCAGCACAACAACGACTGTGATGCCGCGCCATGGGATCGACGGGATCGGCCGTTCGTATTCGAGAGGAGGACCGCCATGCACGCTCTCGAGTTGCGTCGGTTTACGGAAGAACAACCGCGGCAGCCGAAGTCTTCGTTTAAAATTGGAAGTAGATAAAGGCATTGCTGCTTCCTTGAGTGAGAATAATAGCGCAGGCCATCAAGGCCCACGCCGTTGTTACAATCCAGCCTGGCAAACGCATCACGGCCGTTTCAATGTTGCTGTCGCGCAGCGTCCAATGCACGAGAATCATGCCGGCGGTGACCAGCGTGATCTGCAACATTTCACGTGTACTAAGAATAGCGTCGCCGTGCGCGTGTCCGCCAAACATGCCGTGCAACATTCGGGCAGCGATGGTGAAATCGGACGCCCGAAAGAATACCCATGCGATGCAAACCGCGGCGTAAGTGGCGAAGCCGGCGAAGAGTCGAGTCGCGAGATTGTTGGTCCATTCTTTATTCTCGAACAAAGCGCGAACAACCCGTTCGACGACAAGATACGAACCATGAAGCAAGCCCCAAACGACGAACGTCCAGGCCGCACCGTGCCAGAGACCACCGAGAAACATGACTATCACGAGGTTCGTAGCGGCGCGGACCGGACGGACCTGATTGCCGCCGAGCGGAATGTAAAGGTAGTCGCGCAAAAATGTCGAAAGCGAGATGTGCCAGCGCCGCCAGAAATCGGAAAAACCAATGGCGGCATATGGAAAACGGAAATTATCCTTCAAATGAAAGCCAAGGCAGAGAGCCGCGCCAATGGCGCAGGTGGAGTAGCCGGCGAAATCGAAAAATATCTGGCCGGCGAATGCCATGACACCCAGCCAGGAATCCAGCGCGACGAGCGGACCAGCGTAACCAAAGATGCGATCGGCCGAGCCGGAAAGCATCGTGTCGGCGAGCACGATTTTCTCGAACAGACCGAGGGTCATAAGCAACAATCCCCACAGAAACTGGCCCGCGCGCAAACCCGGCGGCCTAACAAGTTGCGGAAGAAAATCGCCGGCGCGCACAATCGGCCCGGCAACCAGCTGAGGAAAAAAGGAAACGGCCAGGATGAAATCGCGCAGCGACTTTGTCGGCTTCAAAACGCCGCGATAAATGTCGAGCGTGTAAGAGAGAGAATGGAACGTGTAAAAGGAAATGCCGACGGGCAGAAGAATGTCGAGATGCGGTGGTTGATAGATGATGCCGATGCGCGCGAGCAGCCACTGAAAGTTTTGCAGTAGAAAGTTCCCGTATTTGAAAAACCCGAGCATGCTCAGGTTCATGCAGACGCTGCCAACCAGCCACGCGCGGCGCGAACGCCGACCTTCAGCTTTCGCCATTTGTCTTCCGAGCCAAAAATCCATCGCCGTCGTGGAAAAGAGCAACGCGGCGAACGGCGGGTTCCACGCACCATAAAAAATATAGCTCGCGACTACGAGGAGATTTTTCCGCGCGTTCCAGGAACGTATGCTCCAGTAGGCGGTGACGACGACTGCAAAAAAGACGACGAAGGTGAGGGAATTGAAAAGCATGACCGGCGCGATTGCTTATCCAAGAGACATGCTGATGGCGAGTACATTTTGCCAGATCATTTTGCGGGTCGATTCTGATCTCACGGCAGAGGACAAAATCGACAAGGTTATTGATGCGGCGTGGTTGGAAGACTGAAGGAAACCTCGCAATAGGTTGTTCTTTACCAGAAGCGAAACATGGTCGTGATCATCTTTGGGGTCTCGGGTGCCGGGAAGACAACAATCGGCCAACTGCTCGCGGAAGAATTCGGTTGGCGGTTTTATGAGGCCGACGATTTCCATTCGCAGGCGAACACCGACAAAATGCGGCAGGGCGTTCCGCTGACGGATAAGGACCGGTGGCCGTGGCTGGAGAGCTTACGGCAGGTGATCAAACGATGTCTTGCCGCAGGCGAGAACGCGGTCCTGGCTTGTTCCGCACTAAAAGAAGCATATCGGCGGCGTCTCCGACTGAATGCTGACGTGAAGCTGGTGTTTCTTCGCGGAGATTATGAACTCATCGCAAATCAACTCCGGCAGAGGCGCGGACATTTCATGAATCCGGCGTTGCTGCAAAGTCAATTCGCTGATTTGGAAGAGCCGCTACCAACAGAGGGCGCAGTGGTGATCGAGTTGGGTCGGAGTCCCCGCGAGCTCGTCCAAGAGATCAAGGGCAAGCTGCGGCCAAGCTAAGAAGACGTCCAACATCCAGCATCGAACTCGAAAGCGAAGGCCGGCGTAGGACTAAACACAATTGAGCTCGCGGCTCGATCCACTTTCAATTACGCCCGGAGAAGTCCTGCGAACGCGTCACGGTAGCGCCAGAGGAGGAAGATCGCCAAAATCGAAACGAACGCTGCCATCGGCAGACCGGAGGGATCCATTAAGATATGGACCAGGTCGATGTTCACAATGACCGGGCCGAGCAGAAGCAGACCGAGTGGAACAAAGCGTCCGATGAGCAGAAGCGCACCGCCGATCACTTGCAAAGCACCGACAACGTGAAGGTAATGACTCAGAAAGAGTGCCTTGCTGAAGTCTCCAACCAGCGACGGCGGCGGAGGTGGCATTGGGATGAAGTAGAGGAAGATGTTCAATCTGAACACAACGAAAATGAATCCGAGGAGCACACGGGCAATGGTGGTGGCGACTTTCATAGGATGATGTTGACTCGGTCACGCGACAATTCCAACCCGATTAGTGGTCGATCTTGCGAATGGATCCTAGAGGTGCGACCCAAGGAAACGACGGATGCGCTCGTCAAGTTTCTTTGATCAATCGGTCTGAGCTCGCCACTGGACGAGTCCGTCCGATTGGTGGACCGGACTGGTCACTCAATGCCAGGCGATGTTAGCGGGCGGGAGGCGGCAGGATCTTGAGCACCTCGTCCATCGCCGCTCCGTTATGGACAACGTTATCTTCGAGTCGCAATTGATCTTGCATTGTCTTGGCAGCGGCAGCGGACAGCATCCAGCCGAGCGGCAGCGGCACATGCATATCGGCGAGGTTGAAGTAGACAATATCTTTAGTTCTCGGCTCCGGTGAATTCTTCTCACGGGGAGCTTCACTCGCCTTGATAGGACGTTGCTCGTGACCGATTGCTCGCTGCGCGTAGGTTCCCCGGGCGTCG
>Ga0207646_10008430_pt1 | contig 10337 bp, 9 predicted proteins | sample KBSK5502metaG_FD_184343 | JGI IMG/M metagenome (GOLD analysis project Ga0207646, IMG submission 184343) | Corn, switchgrass and miscanthus rhizosphere microbial communities from Kellogg Biological Station, Michigan, USA - KBS K5-50-2 metaG... | ecosystem: Host-associated > Plants > Roots >...
GTCCTCGTGGAGTGGCTCGAGCACCCCTTCGGGACCGGTGCGCTCGGCGACCCCCACGACGTCGGACCGCGCGACCAGCGGCGGCGGGTGGTCACGGGCGAGGTCGTAGAGCGCCGCCCGGTCCTGCCGCCGCAGCCACAGAAGGTCTTCGAAGCCCTTGGTCGTCACGAGCGCGACGCGGGCGCCGCGCCGCTCGAGCAGGGCGTTGGTGGCAATCGTCGTTCCGTGAATCAGGACATCGATCGGGAGGGAGGCCAAGGCATCGAGCGCTTTGAACAGGCCGAGGGTGGGGTCAGCCGGGGTCGTCACGACCTTCCGGACGTCGATCGTCCCGTTTTCCCCGAGGGCGACGAGATCGGTGAAGGTCCCGCCGACGTCCACGCCCACTCTCACCCCTCCACCTCACCTCTCCCCACCCCAATGCGGAATGTGGAATGCGGAGTGCGGAATTGAACGGACCCAGGTCGATCGCCAACTCTCGTGTCCGGGATCGAACTTGGCACGATCAGTTCCACATTCCGCATTCCGCACTCCGCATTGTCAGGGGTTCCGCTTCCAGTTTTGCACCACCAATGCGCCGGCGAACCCCAAGGTGGCGAGCACACACAGCGCCCCCACCCAGTCCCCCAGTCGCACGTACAGCGGGATCACGTCGCTGGTGCGCAGCGGGCCCGACACGCTCGCTTCCTGCTCCAGACCAGTCTCCGCGTAGCTGTGCCCCAACGGATCGACGAACTCGGAGATGCCGTCATTCGCCGCGCGGGCGATGCCCATGCGCGTTTCGATGGCGCGCATGACGAGATGCGCCGCGTGCTGGTACGGACCGGCCGTGCGCCCGTACCATGCGTCGTTCGTGATGTTCGCGAGGAACTCCGCGCCGGTGCGCCGGTACCCGCGCGCCAGCTCTTCGAAAGCCGACTCGTAGCAGATCACCACACCGACGCGACCCAGAGGGCTCGAGTACAGCGGCAGGCTCCGACCCCGCCCGAAGCCACCGGACCAGCGCCCTACTCCGGGCACGCTCTGCATCAGCCGTGCGGGAACGAACGGCACCCGCTCGACGACCGGGACGAGATAGTGCTTCTCGTAGACCGGATAGCGGCGCCAGCTGCCCGATGAATCGAAGTAGAACGCGGCGTTGTAATAGTCGTACGAGCCGTCGGGATGGTACTCGCCGTAGATCCCGCCCGTGAGGATGGGCGTCCGGCTCTCGCGCGCGAGCCCGGCGATACTCGAGTCCCAGGACGGTTGCAGGTAACCAGGGACCGCCGCCTCTGGCCAGAGCATGAGTGCCACGCGGCCGCGCGCCTCGAGCGCGCGCGACATCGTCACGAGCTTCGCCACCACGCTATCGGCGTGGCGGGGATCCCACTTCTCCCGGAAGCCTTCGTTCGGCTGGATCAGTCCGACGGTGCCGAGCTCGCGGACCGGGAGCGTGCGCGTTCGCCACACGCCGTAGCCCCACGCACAGAGGACCGTTGCGACCACCGCGGCGAGCGGACGCCACCGGAACGTACCGCTCCCCGCTCCCCGCTCCCGATTCCCGAGGAACCCTTCCACGACCAGGACGTTGCACCATGCCAGCCACACCGTCACGCCGCGCGCGCCCGCCAGGTCGGCCCACTGCACGAGCACCGAAGCGTCCGTGAGCGAGCTCCCCAGACCCAGCCAGGGGAACCGAATGTCCCCCTGATGGCCCACGGCCCACTCGACCGCCGTCCACGCGACCGGAAACACGATGGCCACCGGCACCGCGGGGAGGCGGAGACGCACGCGGACGACAAGCCAGAAGATCAGCGCATGCCACAGGCCGAAAAGCGCGATGGTAGCGAGATACCCGAGCGCCGACAGCGGCGTGAAGTGCCACAGCGCCACGACGAGCCAGTAGAGCACGGCGCCCTGGGACACGAAGCCGTACCAGAACCCCCAGCGCATCGCGCCGCGCAGGTCGCGCTCGCTCTCGAACCGACGCAGGAGAACGACCGCCGGTGTGAGGGCGAGGAAGCTCAGGATGGGGAGACGGAACGGGGGGTAGCTGGCGACGAGCAGAGCGGCGCCCAGCGCGACGAGGGCCGCGGCTTGGCGGGTCGGCGTCGTCACAGGAGCACGTCGCGCCCTTCGTCGGCCGAGCGATAGACGGCATCCAGCACGCGGTGCAATGCGAGCTGGTCGCGCGGCGGCGGAGCGTTCACATCCCCCTTCATCACGGCGAGGAAATACGTCCACTCGGCGCGGTACGACTGCGCGAACGGCGTCTCGCGCCCGCTCGCCCCGGTGGGCGTCACGTCGGTGATCGACCCGTGCATCTCCTTGAACACCCGCAACGGCTGGACCCGGGCCGACCCCTTGGTCCCGACCAGGTCGAACCAGAAGCGCTCGGCCTCGCCCATGTGACGCCAGCTCACGTCGATCGAGAGCGACACGCCGTTCTCGCACACCACCAGCGCCGTCGCCATGTCCTCCACGCTGTCTTTCCCCTGCCCCATCGTGTGCGCCGCGATGCGTTTGGCCGCCGGCCACCCCGCGAGCCAGAGCCCGAGGTCGAGCAGCTGCAGTCCGAGATCGAGGAACGCGCCGCCGCCCGCCTCCTGCCGCCGCAGCCGCCACGCCACGAGGTTACGGCTCGGCTGGAACGTGTACCAGCCGCAGCGAATCGCCTGCAGCACGCCGATGTCCCCGCCCGCGAGGAAGCCGCGCACCGCCTGCACGTCGGACCGGAAGCGGTGGTTCATCCCGACCATCACTCGCCGGCCGTATTTCTCGCTCGCCTGGAGCACCCGCTCCACCCCGGCGATGGTGAGCGCCAGCGGCCGCTCGCACAACACGTGCGCGCCGGCCGCGAGGGCGGAGACGATGTGGATCTCATGCAGGTGATTCGGCGTGCAAATGGCGACCGCCGTGGGGCGGGTATACTTGAGCACTTCCTCGATGTCGTCGAAGGTCTCTTTGACGTCGAAGCGCGCCGCCAGCGCCTGGGCCTTGCTGAGGTCCGAGTCGCAGATGGCGGCGACCTCCACCCCCGGTAGGCGCCGCAGGACCGGGATGTGCGCCACCTGGGCAATGGCGCCTGCGCCGATCACCGCGACGCGGACCGGGTCGCTCACTGCCCCGTCCCCCGTCCCTTGCCTGGCGTTCCCGCCCAGCGGTACATCACCCCGCTGCGCAACGAGGCGGTCGAGAGGCCGCTCGACAGCACGCCGCGGGCCTCGAGGGTGAACCGCCACCGCTTGGCCCCCACCTCGGCGCCGATCGTGCCGTTCAGGCCCGCCGTGATCGAGTTCAGGGCGTCCTGCACGAAGGTGCCGTCGATGGCCGGGCCGCTGCCATGCCGGATGTGGGCGCCGAGCCCGATCCCCAGGTAGGTCGTCACAGCGCGACCCTGGGGCAGGACGTATTGCAGGTCCACGTCCCCCGTGACGTCGCTCCAGGTGATGCGGCCCAGGCGGATCGTGTCGTCCGCCGACGGGTCGATCACGATGCTCCTGAGCCGCTGCTCGAAGCGCGCGCGCGCCGCCGAGCTGAAGTCGGCCTTGAAATACGAGACACCGAGCAGCACGCGCACGTGTGGCGCAATGAACCCGTAGTCGAGCCGCAGGCCGCCGGTGAGCGCGCCCCGGATGTTGTTCCCGCCGACCGGCCCGAGATCGAGTTGCAGGGCGCTCGGCTTCAGGTTGTCGTACGAGAACTTCGAGAGGAAGCCCTGGGCGGACAGGCGGTCCGCCCGTCCAACGGCCACGAGGATCGCGGCCAGACAGACCGCCCGTCCGCCTGACCGCCTGACCGCCTCAGTAAAGGCGCTCAACATTGGTCCCCGGAAAGTAGGTGGTGACGATCGTGCGGTAGTCCTGACCCGCCCGGGCCCGGCCCACCGCGCCCCACTGGCAAAACCCCACGCCGTGGCCCCACCCGGCGCCCGTTGCGATGAGCCGGCTGACCCGGCCGCTATCCTTCGTCACCGACAGCGCGAAGGACGTACTGCCGAGCAGCTGATCGGGTTGCGGCCGCAGCACCGCGCGCACGTCGGGGCCAGGCACCCGCACGTCGCCGTGCTCGAACACGATGCGCAGCTCGCCGACCCGGCCCGAGGCCGTCTTGCGGGTCACTTCGATATCCGTGATGCGTTGCAGCCCGCCACCGTCCGCGTTCATCATCGCGGGAAGCGTCCGCGACAATATAGCGCGCAGCTTGGCGCCATCCCATTCCTCGCGCCAGCGGAACCGCGGGGAGAGCTCGCAGTAGTAGTGGCCGCCCCCGGACGCGTCCGAGATCGGGCGCAGGTAGGGCTGGGTCTGGGCGGTCTTGAATGCCTCGTCCGCACCGGCGGTCGAGAACCCGCAGGTCGAGTGGAAGTAGGCGTAGATCAGATCGCCGCGATAGCGCAGCACCTCCCCCCGGGTGGCACGCAGGGCGCCCCACACGTCGGCCGTCTCGCCCACGATCCCGGTGTAGACCTGGTCCCGTACATCGGCCCAAGCGTCGAAGCCCTGCGGTTCCCAGCGGCCCCGGTTCTTGAGGGCGAACGTCCGCGACACCACGGCTTGCGCGAGCATCGCCTGGCGTTCGTCGGCTCGTCGTGGTCCCAGCTCCCCGCCGATGACGCCCGCGAGGTAACTCTCGACCGGCACGCGGTTCATCAAGGTGAGTCCCGCAGGATCGCGCAGCACGTTCAACCGCCCACGATACCGGCGACCGTTCGCCATGGCGAAGCGGTTCTCCGTGACATTCACCGCGGAGATGCCGCCGCGCCGCTCGCCACGGGAGCCGTCCGGCTTCACGAGTCGGAGACCCGGCGTGTCCACGACGACCGTCCATGCCGCACCCGCCGGGATCGACCCGACCGGCTCGCCATTCGAGTCGTCGGTGATGAACAGCTCTCCATCGCCCCCCAGCACGAGGCTGGGCGCGCCGGTGACGAGACCGACGCGCAGCTCGGGCTCGGCCCCGGCGGTGAGCGGAGCGGGTTGCGGCCGCCCACAAGCCCCGGCGAGGGCGAGGGCGCTAGCGAGCCCGCGCTTCGCCCAGCGCCGCGTCGAGGTGAGTGATGGTGGAGTCGATGTCGGCATCGGTATGCGCGCTGGAGACGAATCCTGCCTCGAACGCCGAGGGCGCGAGGAAAACACCACGCGCCAGCGCGGCCCGGTGCCAGCGCGCGAACAGTGCCGTGTCCGCGGCCTTGGCCTCGGCGAAGTTGCGGACCGGGCCGGGCGCGAAGTAAATCCCCCACATCGAGCCCGCGTGCCCCGTCGTGACCGGGATCCCGTGCCGGCGCGCGGCGTCCCCTATACCCGCGATCAGCCGGGCGGTTCGCCGCTCGAGTGCCTCGTAGAACCCCGGCCGCTCCGTCTCGCGCAGCGTGGCGAGGCCGGCGGCCATCGCCACCGGATTCCCGGCGAGTGTGCCAGCCTGGTAGACCGGCCCTTCGGGCGCGACCAGCCGCATCAGGTCCGCGCGCCCACCGTACGCTCCCACCGGCATCCCGCCGCCGATGATCTTGCCGAGGGTGGTGAGATCGGGCCGCACCCGCAGCCGCTCCTGCGCCCCGCCGGCCGCGACGCGGAACCCCGTCATCACTTCGTCGAAGATCAGCAGCGCGCCGTGGCGATCGCACAGCGCTCGCAGCGTCTCGTGGAAGCCAGCCTCGGGAGCGATGAATCCGGCATTCCCCACGTACGGCTCGACGATCACGGCGGCGAGCTCGTCACCGCGCCGGCGAAACAGATCCTCGACCGCGCCGGCGTCGTTGAACGAGACCGTGACGGTCAGCTCGGCCAGGGCGGCCGGCACGCCCGGGCTATCGGGGAGGCCGAGCGTCGCGACGCCGCTCCCCGCCTTCACGAGGAAGCCGTCGGCATGCCCGTGGTAGCAGCCCGCGAACTTGAGGAGGACGTTGCGCCTGGTGGCCGCGCGCGCGACCCGCACGGCCGCCATGGTCGCTTCGGTCCCCGAATTCACGAAACGCACCATTTCGACGGCCGGCATCCGCCGCCGCACCTGTTCGGCGAGCTCTACCTCGGCCTCGCACGGCGCGCCGTAGCTCCACCCCGCGGCCGCCGCCTCGCGGATCGCGTCCAACACCGCCGGGTGCGCGTGTCCCAGGATCAGCGGACCCCACGAGCACACATAATCGAGGTACGTCCGACCATCCACGTCGGTGAGCCGCGCCCCGGCCCCGCGAGCCACGAAAAAGGGCGTTCCGCCCACCGCCCGGAACGCCCGCACCGGCGAATTCACACCGCCCGGCAGTACCGCTTTTCCCCGCTCGAAGAGCTCCTCCGACCGGCTCACGTCAGGGCGACCGCCCGGAAGTCGTAGTCCTCGCTCGCCGTCAGCCGGGCTCCCACGAAGCTTCCGGCTTCAGCCCAGCCGCCCCGCTCGAGGTATGTGATGCCGTCCACGTCGTCCGCCTGCCACGCCACGCGCCCCACGTGCGTAGCGCCGGCTTCGTCGGGGTCGGCCACACGATCCACCAGCACCCGGACCTCCCGCCCCACAAACCGCGCGAGCCGCTCGGCCGAGATCGCGCGCTGCACCTCGAGCAGCTCCTCGAGACGGTCGCGCTTCACCGCGTCGGGGACGTCGTCGGGGTACTGCGTGGCGCGGGTGCCGTCCTGGGGCGAGTAGGAGAAGGCGCCGAGCCGGTCGAACTGGGCCTCCTCGAGAAACGTCACTAGCTCCCGGAAATCGTCGTCCGTTTCGCCGGGGAAGCCCACGAGGCAGGTCGTGCGAACCGCCAGGTCCGGGATCGCGCCCCGCAGCCAGCCGAGCTTCTCTCGTAGCGAGCGCTGACGCTCGGGGCGGCGCATCCGCTCGAGCATGCGGTCGGCGGCATGCTGAATCGGGATGTCGAGGTACGGAACGATCCGCGGACTCCGCGCTACGACCTCTACCAGCCGCTCGGTGAGACCCGCCGAGTAGACGTACAACAGGCGATACCACGGCACGGAGGTCTGGGCGAGTAGTGCCTCGAGCAGATCGGGGAGCTTGGGTCCGCCCGGTCCCAGGTCCCGGCCGTAGTGGCCCAGATCCTGGGCCACCAGGTTGATCTCCTGCGCGCCCTGCGCCTCGAGCACCTGCGCTTCGCGCACCAGGCGCTCGAGCGGCTCGGAGCGGTGCTTCCCGCGCATCAGCGGGATGGCGCAGAACGCGCAGGTGTGGTCGCAACCCTCGGAGATCTTGAGGTAGCGGACGTGGGTCGAGTCACCGAGGAACTGGCGGACGCCCGGGTGGCTCGCGAGGGGGTCGTTAATCAACCCGCGCTCGGCGAGCGCCGGCACCAGGTGGTGGAGGTCGGAGAACCCGAGAAACAGGTCGACCTCCGGGATCTCCTGCTGCAACTCCCGCTTGTATCGCTGGACCAGGCATCCGACCGCTACGACCGCCTTCACGCCGCCTTGTGTCTTGAGGCGAGCGGCTGACAGGATGGCGTCGATCGACTCCTGCTTGGCGGCGTCGATGAAGCCGCAGGTGTTCACGAGGATCACGTCGGCGTCGGGCAAGCTCGGCGTCACGACGGCACCATGGCCCACGAGCTGGCCGACCAGCCGCTCGGAGTCGACGGTCGCCTTGTCGCAGCCGAGCGAGATGACACCGAGCTTCATCCGCGGTAATTCCCGAACCGGAGCTCGATTCCGAAGTCCTGCGTGCGCAGGAACGCAATCACTTCCTGAAGCTCGTCCTTGGCCGGCGCCTGGACGCGGATCTCCTCGCCCTGGATCGACGCCTGGGCCTTCTTGAATTTCTTGTCCTTGATCGCTTTGACGATGGCCTTCGCCTTTTCCTGCGGTATGCCCTGCGTGAGCTTGATCTCGCGCCGCACGGTGTCGTTCGCCGCCGGGGTGACGGGTCCGAGCTCGAGGTTCTTCACCGGCACGTTACGCTTGATGAGCTTCGACTGCAGCACGTCGAACAGCGCTTTCATCTTGAAGTCGTCGTCGGCGACGAGCGTCAGAACGGCCTTGGTGCGGTCGAACGCGATCGAGGCTTTCGAGCCCTTGAAGTCGTAGCGCTGAGCCACCTCTTTGGTGGCTTGATTCACGGCGTTGTCGACCTCTTGGAGGTCGGCACCGGTGGAGATGTCGAACGAGGCTAAGGCGGCCATAGGGCGGTAATGTACCCGCCCCAGACCTAGAACAGGAAGCTTTCCAGCGCTCTGGCTCTCGAGACGTGGCGGAGACGCGCCAGCGCCTTTTCCTTGATCTGGCGCACGCGTTCCCGGGTAATGCCGAGCAGCGAGCCGATCTCCTCCAGGGTCATCGGCTCCTGGCCCTCGAGCCCGAAATACAGGCGGAGGATCTTCGCCTCGCGCTCCTTGAGGGTCGCCAGCACTCCCTCGATCGATTCGGTGAGGGCGTGCTCGAAGATCTCGTCGTCGGGCCCGGGGTTGGTCGTGTCCGGGAGGTAGTCGAGGAGCTTGTTGTCCTCGCCGGGGGTGAGGGGGGCGTCGAGCGAGAGGTGGGCCTGCGAGATGGACAGCGTCTTCGCCACCTCTTCCTCGGAGATGTCCATCCCTTCGGCGATCTCTTCCACCGTCGGCTCGCGCCCGAGCTCCTGCAGGAGCGACGCCGATCGCTTGCCGATGCGGTGCAGCGTGCCCGCCCGGTTCAGCGGAACGCGCACGATGCGCGATTGCTCGGCCAGCGCCTGGAGAATCGCCTGCCGGATCCACCAGACGGCGTACGAGATGAACTTGATGCCCTTGGTCTCGTCGAACTTGTGGGCGGCCCGAATCAGGCCAAGGTTGCCCTCGTTGATCAGGTCGGAGAGCGATACTCCCTGGTTCTGGTATTTCTTGGCCACGGAGACGACGAACCGGAGGTTCGAGCGCACCAGCTTATCCAGCGCCTCCGCGTCGCTCTGCTTGATCCGCTGAGCCAGCGTCACCTCTTCCTCGCGGGTGATCAACGGATACTGGCTGATCTCCCGCAGGTACTGGTCGAGCGATCCCTCGTCGAACGAGGCTCGTTTCGCCGTGTTCAGTTGCATGGCCGAGTCACCCCTCCAGGCGCGCACGACGCCGCCGCACGGGACTCCGGACTCCAGTCGCCGGCTCTTACCGGATAATCGACCCTAGCCGGTGCCAACGAATATCGGTCAGCCAGGGAAGCGCATCCCGCGCCTCCCGGTCGTAACTGAAATACACGACGAGCGGCCGTCCCTTGACCGCGGCCGCGTCCACGAAGCCCCAGTATCGGGAATCCGCGGAGTTGTCTCGGTTGTCGCCCAGCACGAAGTACTTGGCGGCCGGGACGGCCAGGGGACCCCAGGTGTCCCGGGTAGGGTGATAGTCGCGGACCACCCCTGGGACGCCGAGCAGATAGTCCCGCTGCCAGTTGAACTCCGGATCGTACACGTCGCGGGGGTCCACCCGCTGCACATAGGGCTCCACCAACCGCCGGCCGTTCACCCGCACCACGCCGCTGCGCATTTCCACCGTGTCCCCCGGGGCCCCGATCACTCGCTTCACGTAGTTGAGCTCGGGGTTCTTCGGGTACGCGAACACGATGACGTCGCCGCGCCGCGGCGACTCGAACCCGGGAAGCCGGGCGTGGGTGCCGGGGATCTGCGCGCCGTAGACGGCCTTGTTGACGAACAGAAAGTCGCCCGCCAGCAGCGTGCGCTCCATGCTGCCGGAGGGAATCTGAAATGCTTCGACCAGGAACGTGCGGATAATGAGGAACAGCACCAGCGCCATGCCCAGCGAGCGCATCCAATTGTCGAACCATCGCGCGAGCCGGGAGCGCCGCTGAGGGGGGGCGAAGGGCAGCGGCGTAGTGCGCGCGCCTGTACCCGTCAGAGGGGCCCCCAAGTGATGCATGGCTTTTACTTTAGCCAAGCCGTCCGCCAGAAGCAACAGTCACCGCCCATCCGCGCGCCCCCGCCCAACGGCGAACCCGCTCCCGGAACTCGTCCGGGGAGTCGCCATGCAACACCCGGGCCGCGAGGCACGCGGCCTCGCCCTCCCGTTCGACGCGGACCCATGCCACCTGGACGTCCGCCAACGCGCCGAGCGCCGATCCGTCGAGCGGCGAGCCGCCGGTCGAGAGGACGATCACCAATGATTCGTGATCCACCGACCGCACGTTAATGCAGCCGGTGTGAGCGGCATCACCGTCCCATTGCGGGGCGGTGCAATTCGTCGCGAAGCGTCAGATCTCGGTGTCGATCTGCGCGCGCTGCAGCTTCCCCGAGAAGTCCACGTAAATGACCTTGGTCTCCGAGTAGAAATCGTAGACCTCCCACCCGCCCTCCCGGTGGCCGTTGCCGGTCTGTTTCACGCCTCCGAACGGCAGATGCGCTTCCGCGCCGATGGTGGGGGCGTTCACGTACGTGATGCCGGT
>Ga0207646_10008432_pt1 | contig 10334 bp, 5 predicted proteins | sample KBSK5502metaG_FD_184343 | JGI IMG/M metagenome (GOLD analysis project Ga0207646, IMG submission 184343) | Corn, switchgrass and miscanthus rhizosphere microbial communities from Kellogg Biological Station, Michigan, USA - KBS K5-50-2 metaG... | ecosystem: Host-associated > Plants > Roots >...
ATCTGGTTACGTGCCGGGAACGAGCACGAACCAGATCGTCGAGCGAACGGAGGTCGCCCCGAGCGGCGGCGAGATGATCCGTCGCGTGGTGGTCCTGATCTTCGGGATCATCCAGTCCCTGATCGTGCTGCGCATCCTGCTGCTGCTGCTGAACGCACGCGAGGGCAATGGTGTCGTCCGGTTCATCCTGGACGCGAGCCAGCCCTTCGTGACGCCGTTCATCGGCATCTTCAATGTCGATGCGCTGCATGCCTCGGGCTCGATCCTGGACATCGCGGCCATCGCCGCGCTGGTCGGCTGGACGATCCTCGAGGCGATCGTGATCTGGGCCGTGAACATCATGCGGCGAGAGCCGGTCTGACCCGATCCATGGCAAATCTCGTCTTTTCAGCGCGGCGTCAGCCGGTCCGGCTCGCGCCGTCCGACCCCATGGCGCCGGACGTGCACCGTCCCGGTGAGCGACCCACCGTGGCGAGCATGGTTCGGCGCCGCCTATTCCCCGAGCGGCGACTAGAGCCCGACGGCTACGCCTGGATGGCTAGAAAGGTTCGCCGAGCCAGCTGAGCTGTACGCCGGCGAGCACGGGATCGCTCCCGTTCCCCGTCGGCGACTCGCCCTCGATATCCGCAGGATCGCGCGCCCGTCCCGGTGACGGCGCGCGATCTTCCTGTGCCATCTCGACCAGGCGGCACAGGGCATTCGCCAGCTGCATCTGGCGGGGCGTGTGGCAGGTCACCCGAACGAGCTCCGGAGACGCCACGACGATCGCGACGCACCGCGCGCGCGACGTCGCGACATTGAGGCGGTTGAGGGAGTACAGGAACTCCATGCCCCGTGGTGCCTCCTCCGGCGTGGGCGTGGCCATCGAGTAGAACGAGATCGGCGCCTCCTGGCCCTGGAACTTGTCGACGGTGCCGACCCGGTCCGTCTCGAGGCCGGCCGCCGTGAGCGTGCGCTGGAGGCGCTCGACGTGGGCGTTGTACGGGGCCACGATCACGATGTTCTCGAGCCGGATTGGCGCCGTCTCTCCGTCTCGATTCGTCCACGTCGCGCCGGCGTCGAGGAGCCGGCGAATGAGATCGGCGATGAAGGTCGCCTCCTCGATCGACTCGCGTGGGTCGCCGGCGTGCACGACCGGCGCCCAGCGCACGCCCGTACCCGTTGCGGGCGCCACGCCCGCGAGCGCCTGCAGGTCGAGCCCCGGCTCGAACCCCATCTTGCCCTCGTAGAAGACCTCCGACGTAAACGCGGCGATGTCCGGGTGCAGGCGCCACGTGTCGGTAAGGAAGAGGCCGGTGTCGTCCGCGATGACCGGGGCGTCGCCGAGCACGTGGCCGAGGGCGCTGCGCTCGGCGCCCGGCGGGTGGCTGCCCTGGAGTGGCTGCTCGAGCTGCTGCGGGTCACCGAGCAGGACGAGGGACTCGGCAGCGGTCGACACCGCGATCGCGTTGGCGAGCGAGAATTGGCCGGCCTCATCGACGAACAGCACCTCGACGGAGCCTTCCATCTCCGGCCGAGACCAGAGCCACGCTGTGCCGCCGACGACGTCGAGCTCGTGCGTCAGGAGCGCTTCGCGCGCCTCGGCGTTCGTGCCGAGCGGGCGGGCGATCGGCGACGCCGGCTTCTCGTCGTTGCCGTGGCGCTGGCCGATTCGGACCGCGACACCGGCCTTCCGCGCCGCCCGATCGATCGCGTCGAGAGCGTTACCGATCACCTTGTGGCTGTTGGCGGTGACCCCGACGCGCTTTCCGGCGGTCACCAGGGCGACGATCATCTGCGCCGCGGTATAAGTCTTGCCACTGCCCGGCGGGCCCTGGATCGCGAGCGTGCTGTGGTCGAGCGCGAGCCCGAGCCGGACCGCGCCTTCCACCGGCCTCTCGTCTGGCGATCGCAGTGATACGCCCTCGCCCGCACGGATCCCCGGCCCGCTCGGCCGCCGTCGCAGCAGGAGGTCGCGCGCCGCGCGGTATCCCCCGGGCCCGTCGAGACCATGCTCGAGGACCGACCGTGCCACCCGCTTGAGCGCCTCGCGCATCTCGTCCGTGCCGATCAGGTCGAACGGAATGAGCGCCTTCGGCCGCGGCAGCTCCTGGTTCTCGACGCTTCGCTTGAGGGTGACGGTGAGGCCGATCTCGTCGATCGCGTGCACCGTCCCCACGCCGCGCGACACGTAGTCCTTCACGGTCTCCGGATTGACGACCGTGCGACCGACCTTCAGGCCGTGGTCCTGGATCGGGAAGCGATAGCGCTCGAGGATGCTCTTCTTCTCCCGACCGAGGTCCGCGTCGAACTCGAGCTTGCCGAGCGTCTCCCGTTCGTCGACCAGCTCCTCGTCGGTCTTGCCCGCCAGGTCGAAGAAGCGCCACCAGAAGGCCTTCTCCTCGCGACGATGCCAATCGAGAAGCTGGGCGAGCAGCCAGCGACCGCGCTGGTCCTCCGACCAGGCGCCTTCGTCCACCGGGAGGTCCCCGGTGAGACGGGCGACGAGCGCCGCGACCTCCTGCTGGGCCGGCGTCGGCTCCTGCGCCGCCCTCGCGTTGTCCTCGATCGGCGGCCGCGGGATGACCCGGCCGAGCTGCTTCGCGAGTTCGATCCGTCGCGCTTCGAGCCAGTCCCGAAGCTTCCAGTTCGAGAGCACATCATCGCGGTTGTAGTTCGCGATCGAGCGAAGGATCGCGTCGCCCATCTCGCCGTTCTCGGTCTCGCCGCCATCCAGCCAGGCCTCGAAGGCGACGATGCTCGAGCCCGCATTCCTGAGATCCTCCTCGCGGACCAGCCCATACAGCCCTTCGAGACGCTTGATCGAGTAGCTCTCGACGCTGGCCCGGATGCCCTGCCGAACGACCCGGTACAGGTCCACGAACACGCGGCCTCGGAGCAACCGATCGACCTCCTCCTCGCGCGTCGCGTGGCGCTGGGCGAGCTTCGCGAGTGCCGTCTTCTCGTAGGCCGCGTAGTGGTAGACGTGCATCGCCGGGTCCGCGTCGAGACGGTCGATCAGCAGGTCGACGAGCTGCTCGAACGCCGCCTTCTCGGCGGCCCTCGTGACGTCGCCAGAGCTCGGGTCGCGGCTCCAGATCTCGTGGAACATCGGTTGCCCCGGGCGCCTCGGGTCGTCGAGCCGTGGCTCGAGCACGCCGAACAGGTACTCCACCCCGTCGTCGAGCGCGAACGGGTCGCCCTCGATGTCGAAGAAGAGGTCGGTCTCCGTCGGCGGCGGGAGGACGAGGAAGCCACGGTCGGCGACGAGGTTGCCGTCGTCGTCGAGCTCAGGGTCGAGCAGTTCGTGAAGCGGCCGGGCTTGGTCCTCGCCCGCGACCTGGATGTTGGCCTGGCGCTGGACGCGATCAAGAGCCTCGGTGCTCACGCCCTCGAGTCGGGGGTCCATCGGAACGGGCAGCATCGCCAGGTCCCGGCGGCGCCGGATGCCACGCGCCTTGAGCGCCCGGCGCTGCTTGGTGGTGATGCCCGCGACCAGCGACAGGTCGTCGTCCGTCCGACGCTGCAGCCTGCAGTCGACGACCCAGCTGCAGACGTCGCAGTGTTCGACGGGGTCCGGATACGTCGCGGTCACCGGGTAGACGGGCTCGCCCGTGCGGACCGCGATCTCGAACTCGGACTTGACCTTGCGGTAGTAGGCCATGAAATCCGAGACCGCGAAGGTCTTCGTCTCTCGTGCGCTGCCGCCGAGGACGAGGTGGAGCTCCTTCGGCTCGAAACGCTGGACCCGGTGGAGCTGCTCGACGTAGGAGCAGACCTGGAGGATCGCGGAGGCCTTCGCGTGCCGCGCCAGCTTCGTGTCGGCGATCTCGTACGACCAGTCGCCGAGGTCGCTGGGCGCCTCGACCCGGAGCAGGAAGTCCGCGAAGCCGAGCCAGGTGCCATCGAAGAACGTGGCCTGGTAGATCACGTCCGCGCCGTCGCGCATCGCGCGCTCCGTGGCGGCCGCCTGCGCACGCAGCCGCTCGGGCCTGGGCGTGGTCTCGTCGTCCAGGCGCGCGATCTCGACCACAGTCCGCCCAGACACCTTGAGGTCGGCGAGGTAGCGCTGCTCGTGGACCTCGCCGCGCTTGGCCACGAGCTCGATGGTGGGGTCGCGACGCTTCGGCTTCCTGACGAGGCCGGCCAGCGCCGCACGCTCGAGGGCGAGCCGGTGCGAACAGGCGAGGAAGCCGACGAGGTCGGTGGCCGCATAGACCGGCCGGCCGTCGATCAGCTGCAAAGGGGCTCCAGCTTCACGACGGAATCGTAGGCGCCCACCGTGCCGGGTTGTCTGTCACAGGGCCGCCGGGCACTGAGCTCAGCGCGGAGGCTGGGCTCCCGCGATCCGCCGTCGCGTGGTCACCTCGACCCGCGAGTCGTCGCGCTCCCGAGCGGGATGCTCGACGAGCGCGATGAGCCGGCTCGACATGAACCGCCCCGTCCGAACCGGCGTGCCGCCGCGCGTCACCTCCGTGACCTCGACGACGCCACGAGAGGTCGTCACCTCGATCCGACGACCGGCGCGCGACGCAACGATCTCGAACGTCTGCACGCCCTGCCCGGTATCGACGACTGCCTCGACGCGATCGCCCTTCACGAGCGCATGGTGGCACTTCACGACTGCGATCGTCGCCGGGACGGGGCGTCCCGCGACAGCGCGTACGATCATCCGCGACGCATGGTTGCCCCGATTGAGGACCGCAGCGCGACACAGTCCGGCGGCGCAGGGGGCCCCGCGCCTGACGGAGCCGCGGTCGAGGCCGACCTCGCCTGGCGGACCACACGCCTCGAGCAGCTCGTCGCCGCTCTCGGCCTGCTGCTCGAGCGGTTTCGGGGATCGAGTCCGGCATTCGGGGCGACCGTCTTCGACAACCTCGACGACCCCGCGGCCAGCAACGCGGTGCTTGCGATCCTCGTCGAGTCGACGGCCGACGCCCGGCGCGACCTGAACGCCGTGCGCAGGGGCGTTCGATCGCTCGCCGCGGCTGACGAGCCCGCCATCGAGCATCCGGCAGTCCTGCGATTGCGGGCGCTGGCTCGTTCCGCAGGCGACCTCATGGCCCGGTTCGAGGAGTACCGGATCACCATCGCCAGCGGCACGCCGCCGCGCTCGCCGAGCACGATCGCCCGACTGCACCAGGTGGTCGCACTGTCCGTCCGTTCGCTCCTCGACATCCGCGACGTCGTGGACGACCTGGTGGCGGAGGAGGGCCGCGTCGGCGTTCCGACCGCCGTCGCGGCCGCTGCAGGGCCCACCATCACGAACGCGGGGGAGCCGCGACGAGCCCGGCTGGCCGCCCTCGGCCTCCCGCTCGCCGGCGCCCTGGTACGTGGGATCGGTCGGCGCCGGACGCGCCTGATGTTCGAATTCGCGGGCGTCCTCGTCGTGGGGGTCGTGGTGCTCGTCTCGGCGCTCGGTCGCGGCGGTCTCCCGCCCGACTCGATCCCGAGCGATGGGCTGTCAGGTCTCGGGCCGGGTCAAACGGGCGCGGTGGCGCTCGCGAGCGGCCCGCCCGGCAGTGGGTCGGGCCCGTCCGGTCCGCCCTCGTCCCCCGGGCCAGCCGCGACGGGCGCGCCGCCCTTGCCGGGCCCATCGAGCGCTCCGCCTGCGCCGCCGCGTGCCACGGCCCGACCGACCCCGGCGCCCAACGCGGTGGTCGTCGCGGTCACGAAGTTCGCCGATCGCGTCACCGCCGCCGCAGGGTCGATCGACGGACTCCTCGGCACCGTGACCACCCAGGTCCAGGACGCCGATTTCGATGCAGCGAAGAGTGCCGCCGACCAGATCGCGGGGATCGCGCTGACCGAGCAGTCGTGGCTGCTATCCCACCCGTCGAAGGCCTGCTACGAGCCCTATCACGCAACGGCGATGGCGACCTACGGCGAGCTGCTGACGGCGGCGACAACGATCGCGAAGCATGCCGACGAAGCCGATGCCAATGCGATCCACAACGACGTCGCGCACTCCCACCTCGACGTCTCGACGTTGAAGCAGGCAGCGTCCAAGGCCGTTACGGCCTGCGCCTGACGCACGCTGGTGCGGCGATGCACCGCAGTGTCCCGGGACGTTTGACGTCCGATGCGAGGCGGGACTACCGTCCCGATCCGACCCCGAGTGCCGTGGAGGACCCTCGATGCGCCGTCGCCTGTCGCACCCTGCTCTCGTGCTCGCGCTCTCCGGCGCACTGACGATCGGCGCGCCGCTGGCCGTCACGGCGAAGACGCTGGGCGGCTGCACGACCGCGGAGGCGATGGTCTTCTACCCGAACCCCGTCGTGACCACCGGCGACACCACCCTGACCGACCAGAAGGATGCCGACCAGGACGTGCTCACGAACGCGCGGCGGAGCGTGACCCTCGTAGGCCTCGATGGCAGCGGCTTCCTGAACGGCACCTGGGCGACGGTCAAGAGCGAGACAGGCGATCCGGCGTTCGAGCCGGACTGCACCTTCGACTACACGCGGCACGACGATCGGTTCGAGCAGGTCATGGCCTACTACTGGGTCACCTGGTCGCAGCTGTACCTTCGGTCGCTGGGCTTTGGCACCACAGCGGATTGGCCGGCGATCAACGCGGACCAGCAGCGCGTGCGGATCAACCAGCTCGGACAGGACAACTCGTTCGCCACGGACCACCCGCGCGACGAGCTCCGTTTCGGCAAGGGTGGTGTGGACGACGCCGAGGACGCCGAGGTCATCCTCCACGAGCTTGGCCACCAGATCCATTTCAGCCAGTCGTCGACATTCTTCGCATCCGCCGAGGCTGGTTCGATCAGTGAGGGATGGGGCGATTACTGGGCCGGCAACGGCGTGGAGGTCGCACTTGCACAGGCCGGGCTGCCGCCATCCGCCGATCCCGCGTGCATTGCGGATTGGGACTCGGTGTCATATACGGCGGGCCCGATCCACTGCCTCCGGCGCCTCGACACGACGCTCATGTACCCGGCCGACCTCAACGGCAGGGTCCATCACGACGGGCAGATCTGGTCGCATGCGCTCTGGAACCTGCGCACCGCGATCGGGCCCACGCATGCCAACACCGCCATCCTGTGGGCCCAGTTCGACTGGACCGGCAGCACGATGACGGCGCTCGCCCAGCGGATCGTCGACCAGGTGGTCCATCGCTACGGGGCCGGGGAAGGTGCCCTCGCCAGCGCTGCATTCCAGGACCGCGGGATCCTCTAGCAGAGCAGGCGGAGTCAGGCGGGCGCTCCACCTCCGGCGCCGAGCACCGTCGCCGGATCCCAGTCGGTCGGCAGCGTCAGCGCGGGCCTCGGCACACCCTGGAAGTCGAAGCTCGCGAGCAGGTCGCCCAGCTGCTTTGCGTTCTCGCGGACGTCGGGCCGCGGATCCGGGCGGCCATCCGTCGCAGGATCGATCCGCGCGCTGCCGAGGAAGAGATCCTCGATCAGCTTCGAGTACGCATCGAAGCTGAGGACCTGGTGGTCGATCCAGCCGTGGCGCGCCCAGGGGCTGATGACGAGTCCAGGCACGCGGAGGCCGTAGCCGTTCCGGTCGACCCTCGGCGGGACGACGTGGTCGTAGAAGCCGCCCCAGTCATCCCAGGCGAGGAAGATCGCCGTCGAAGCCCAGTCGGGACTGGACATCGCCGCGTTGACCACGGCCGTGACGTAGGCCTGGCCGCGCTCGATCGAGGCCGGCGGGTGCTCGGAGACGTCGTGGTTCGGGATCAGCCAGCTGACCGCGGGCAGCGTGCCGGCGGCGGCATCGCCGAAGTAGTCGCCAATTGATCGGATGTTGCCGAGCTGGCCGTCCTGGCGGACGGTCGTGAACCAGGGCAGCGGATTCCAGATGCCGGGCGTCGCCGCCGTCTGCGCCACGGGCGCGCACGTCTCCTCGCCGTCGGCGCAGTCCGGCTGCGTCCCGGGGAAGACGTACCACGACCAGCTGACGCCCTGGCCATACATGAGGGACGTGATGTCCGTCCAGGCGTAGTTCGGCTGCGTGGCGACGTCGCCGAAGCCGGGCTTCGGCGGCTTCTGGGGCGCGTCCAGGTTGTTGACGCAGCTCATCGGGTCGTCCCGGATCGAGCATCTGGCCGACCACTCGGAGACGAGGAACAGGTGCTCCGGGAGGCTCCACGAGGCATTTGGCTCGAACATGTGGTCCTCGAGCACGAAGCTGTCGGCGTATGACCAGTAATTCGGGATATCCGCCCGGTCGTGGTAGCCCATCACGTCGACGCCGTCGCCAGCGCAGGTCGGATCGAGCAACGTGCTGCAGCCCTTCTTCCCGGCGCGCGCCGTCTCGATGAACCCATCCATTCGGCCGCCGTCGACGTCCTTCTTCGCGGCGCCGGCGTGGTGTGGGCCGCCGACGTTCACCGCGCTCGGGTCGTGGTACGGAGCGACGCAGGTGCTGGTCGCGGGATCCGGCACGCACACGGACGGGGTGCCGTTCCGCATCGGGATGCCATCTGCTCCCGGATACGTCCCGAAGTACGAGTCGAACGACCGGTTCTCCTGCATCACGACGATGACGTGCTTGATGTGTTCGCGCGCCAGGGTCAGGACCGTCGCGGCATCGGGCGCTGTCGGGGTCACGACCGGCGATAGCGTCGCGGGCCTTGCTCCCGGCGTCGCCGTGGGCGTGATCGATTCGTCCGTCGAGCAGGCGATCACGAGCGATGCCGCGACGACGAACGCAACGATTCGGTCCAACGAGCGGCGAGCGCGCACCACCTCGACGCTAGCGAGCCACGGTTAAGGCTCGACCCCCGAACCGGTGCGGTTCGCTTGACCGGCGCCTGCCTACACTGCCGCCGTGCCGCGCTACGTTCCAGAGGATTCGCTCAAGAGCCCGCGGTTCACCGGCCCGTCGACGTTCGCCCGGCTGCCGTACGTCCGGACGCTCGAGGACGTCGACCTCGCGATCGTCGGCATCCCCTTCGACACGGGCGTCACCTATCGCGTCGGCGGCCGGTTCGGGCCGAACGCGATCCGTGCTGCCAGCGTGATGCTCCGGCCGTACAACGCCAACCTCGACGTCAAGCCGTTCGACATCCTGTCGTGCGTCGACTACGGCGACGTCGCGATCGTGCCCGGCTACACCGAACGCAGCTACGAGGCGATCGAGACGGCAGTCGCGCCCATCGTCGAAGCCGGGGTTGTCCCGATCCTCCTCGGTGGCGACCATGCCTGCACGCTCCCGCACCTGCGCGCCACGCGTTCGCGCGGCCCGGTCGCGGTCATCGACTTCGACTCCCACACGGACGCCTGGGACGCGTATTTCGGCGAGAAGTACAACCACGGGACGTGGATGCGCCGCGCGATCGAGGAGGGCCTCGTTGACGTCGGGCGCTCGATCGAGGTGGGCCTGCGCGGGTCGCTGTACGACGCCGGCGACTGGACCGTGCTCAAGGACGAGCTGGGCCTCGACTACCTGACGACGGAGGACGTCTTCGCCCTCGGCCCGGCGGCCGTCGCCGCGCGGATCCGAGAGCGCGTGGGCACCGGCCCGGCCTTCATCAGCTTCGACATCGATGTCGTCGACCCCGCCTACGCCCCCGGAACGGGCACGCCCGAGGCGGGTGGGCCGTCGGCGCACGACCTGCTGGCGATCTTGCGCGCCCTTCGCGGCATCGAGTTCGTGGGGTTCGATGTCGTCGAGGTCATCCCGGCCTACGACCCGGCCGGCCAGACGGCGACGCTCGCCGCCAACCTCGCGTACGAGATGCTGTCCCTCGTCGCCCTGGAACGGCTGGCGACCAAGGCCTGATGGGCGATCGCCCGCGCGGAGAGCTGGAGGGCTGGCGCGACCCCGTGCCGCCCGGTTTCGCCTGGCCGCCCGGCTACCGTGCCGCCGCCTGCTTCACCTTCGATGTCGACGCCGAGAGCCCGATCCTGTTCGACCATCCGGAGGCCGCCGGCTGGCTCGACGTGATGAGCCACCAAGCCTACGGGCCGCGCACCGGCGTCCCGCGGATCCTGCGAGTCCTCGATCGGCAGAGGATCAAGGCGACCTTCTTCGTGCCCGGCTACACGGCCGAGCGCTGGCCGGACATCGTTCGCTCGATCCGGGACGCCGGTCACGAGATCGCCCACCACGGGTACCTCCACGAGGGCGCTCGCTCGGCGACGGGGCCCGAAGAGGAGGAACGCCGGCTGCTGCGCGGCCTCGAGGCGCTGGACGCGGTCGCCGGACTCCGACCGGTTGGCTACCGCGGCCCGAACTGGGAGCTGTCCTACGACACGCCGGCACTGCTCGTGCGCCACGGCTTCCGCTACGACACCGGGCTGATGGACGCCGATCACCCGTACCACCTGGCCGTGTCCCCGGAACCGGGGGCGCCGACCATCGTCGAGCTGCCCGCCCACTGGGGCCTCGACGACT
>Ga0207646_10008433_pt1 | contig 10334 bp, 12 predicted proteins | sample KBSK5502metaG_FD_184343 | JGI IMG/M metagenome (GOLD analysis project Ga0207646, IMG submission 184343) | Corn, switchgrass and miscanthus rhizosphere microbial communities from Kellogg Biological Station, Michigan, USA - KBS K5-50-2 metaG... | ecosystem: Host-associated > Plants > Roots >...
GATCCAGGTGACGACCAGGGCCAGGAGCGGCGTGAGCCACAGCCAGCTCATACGGGCTCGAGTTGCAGCCTCTTCAGCACATCGAGAGAGAGAACCGGACGTCGCGCCGGGACCCAGGCCGCGTAGGCCCATCCGCCGAGCATGGCCAAGTAGGCGTAGCTGTCGGCCATTCCGATAAATCGCACGAGATTGTCGAACCCGAAGTCACGCAGGATGTTCAACAGGGTCGTGAAGATGAGCAGGTACGCCGCGAAGCCGATCAGGATCGCGCGATGCATGGCGTGGACAGGGACACGATACCAGGCGATGAGCAGGGTGATCGCGGCCATGATCCAGATGACGGTCGTCTGCACTTGCGGCTGGTACAGCCGGAGATACTCCTCGTAGGTTGCGGCGGCCGGAACTTTGGTTACGAAGAGAGCCGGCACCAGGAAGAGGGGAGCCAGGAACACGCGAACACGTGCGGCCGCTCCAGGAAAGGCGCGGAACGTGCGGTAGGTTAGCTCGGCCGCTATGGCCAGCTTCAGCGCGTCCGCGACCCCCTGCATCAACATGTAGAACCACTGGCGGTAGAACTGATTCGGCCAGAAGGAGATCAAGGAGAGGCATACCACGCCCCATGCCAGATAAGCCACGAAGCTCCAGCACAGGTGCATGCGGTGGCGGACCACGAGCCCCACCAGGATGGCCAAGAGGGCCAGCTTCATGCCGTGCGAAATGAGGATCTCAGCTGCGCTCATACGAGTACCCCACCTTTAACGGTCTTCGGAACCTTCTGTCGGGCGATGTCATATCTCTTGAGGCGCATGTAGACGGTGCGACGCGTGACGCCCAGGACGCGCGCAACGCGCGCCAGGTTCCATTCGTTGCGCTTGAGAAGCTCGATGAGACGGTGGCGCTCCAACTCGTCCGAACGGATACCGACGAACTGATCCAGATCACCGGCGAGCGGGCGCGGCGCCATGGCCACCATGACTGCTGCCACAATGGCGGTCAGGATGAGATCGGTTCCTTCCATCGACGACGTCCCTCCTTCCAGGAGGACGACGCCGACGAGACCGGAGTCTCGCGTCAAGGGGAGGAGCGTAATGCCGTCTGCCACCACCGCCTCACCCCGTTGCAGGAGGAGGCGCTGTGCGGCCACGGCGGACCGACCTTGCGAAAGACGTTCGAGGCTGGCCTGGCGGCTCACGAATACACGAAGGTCCTGGTCGGAGGGGACGAGGACGGCTCCGGCAGTGGCGCGCGTGTGCTCCATCAGACGACCCAATAGGCGGGTAGCCTGGCTGGCGGGCTCGATGGAGACAAGATCGGCGGCGATGTCTAAAAGGGTGGGCATGGGCGTCACTCTACGCCGGATTTCGCGTACGTCAAGTCGCCGAAGCGAATACCTCAAAAAACCACTTGCGTCTGTGACGCAGCGCGCGTACAGTTCGCCCGGCGGGTAGCCACAATATATCCGTTTTGACCTGGGCTGCAACTCGGGGTAGCTGGCGACGGCTATGCCCATGAAGGGAGAATGTCATGTTGAGGAACCTGGGGATCTCGTTGCTGCTGTTCGGATTGCTTGCTGCCGGTATCGATGGCTTCCGGGTCCGCGAGCGCGTCCGCACTCCGCCGAGCAATGCAACGACCGACCAGGCACACATCGCGGACTTCGGTAGCATCTCGAACCCGCCCCGCTAGGCCATTTCATCGTTCCGACTGTTCTCAGTCGGCGTCTTCCAGAATTGGAAGCGTGCAATCAGGACTCGCCCTGAGATTTCTCTCCTCGGTGCGAGTGCCTGGATGAAACCAGGCGACGAGCGCCGCTCGCTCACTCGCGACAGGCGCTCGCCGCTGGGGAACTACTTCACCGCGTCTTTGAGCGCCTTGAGCGGCCGGATCTTCACCAGCTTGCGTGCGGGCTTGGCCTTGAAGATCGTCGGCTCCTTCGTGAAGGGGTTGATCCCCTTCCGAGCCTTGGTGGCGGCCTTCTTCACCACCTTCATCTTAGCGAGCCCAGGCAGCGTGAAGCCGCCGTGCCTCGCCATGTCGACGGCAACCAGGGCCGCCAGCGCGCCGAGCACCTTCCCGACGTGCTTGCGCGGCAGGCCGGTCGCCGACGAGACGGCGTCCAGCACGCCGGACTTGGTCCGCGGTGCGGCCGCCTTGGGGAACGAGTAGTTATCGTCTGCCAAAAGGTCCTCCTTTGATGTCCAGGGACGCCCTATTGTGCCTTGTTGAGCGCCGGGACGAGGACCAAAATCGCGATTTCTTCGGGAAATCGTCGACTAGCCTCGCTCCGCCGAGAGCGACATCAGGAGCGCTTGGAACGTCCGCAGGCTCGCGGTTGAGAGCGTACGGAGGTCGGCCCGTGCGGCCTCGATCCGCTCCCAGTCAGGATCCGCGCTGGTTCGGTGCTGCCGGATGCGCGTCGTCGTCTGGAGCAGAAGCCGGGTGACGAGACCGAACCCGCGCTCGAGCACGTAGGCGCGAAGCCGGAACCGCTCGGACGTCGAAAACAGCAGCTGGTGGGCGAGGGCGGCGCACACGGCCATCGTGGACAGTCTGGGAAGCCGGAAGCTTTGCGGGCGCAGGGGTCCTACGGGCGAGATGGCGGCCGCCATGCGGGATGCGACCGCCATCTCCTTCAAGAGGGGAACCATCTCGGGTGACGTGCGCTCCACGACGTCGAGACCGACTTCGAGCAAGCGGACGGCTTCCTCGATCGAACCCGCGTTCCTTGCCATGAACGCGCGCTCGTAGGCGTAGTCGGCCATCCGCGCCTCGCCCTCGACCCGCTCCTGCATTTCACGGTACATGTCGCGGCCCCACGGGGAGAGCACCTTCTCCCAATCCCGAAGGATCTCCGCGTCGTCATTGAGGGCGCGCACGAACAGGACGGTCACAATGTGCCCTGGCCTCAAGCGGTCGGATGGCAGTGACGTCCAGAGTGGAGTCGGTCTTTGCTGTAAGGACGGGGGCTTCACGGTCTGCGCAGATCCCGCCAAGTGGAACGAGTATCCGGATGATCTCCGATACTGTATGAACATCCACGAGGGGGTTCATCGCAGGGAATGGCCTGAATGTGCGGCATGTAACGAGCCGCCCTGCAAACTCGTAAGTCGCCACGAATCATTCGAGAGATGGAAGCAGAGGGAGTGTCGCGCCCAGTGGATTTCCGCGCTCTGCTATCGCACGGTGGCCGCGAACAATCCGCAGTCGAAGAAGTTTATAGGAGATTCCATGTATTTCCGGACGATCTGTCCACAGCGACCATGGCCGCAACTCGAGTAGCGCGCGCCGCCTGGCTGGTAAGGGTTCTCGGTGCCTTTCTCGTACTCAGCGCGACTTCCAGCGCGGTGCAGGGACGAGAGCCGGGCCTCCGAATCAAGGCCATGCAGTACGGATTCGGCCAGAAGAGCTGGACGGCGACTCTAACGGACGACCGACGAATGACTGTCCAGGTCGCTGGCGAGAGCCGCGTCTTCACGGTCTCGCCGTCGCAGCTCAGGACACTTCGAAAGGCCGTCGAACAGGAGCGGTTTGACCTGGCCGATAGCTATGGTCAGCAAGAAACCGACGTCGACTTCAGGACGCTCGAAGTCGCGGCGGATGGCCGAACAAAGACGGTGATCGTTTACGCGACTCTCGGGCGTGAACAGCGGATTGACGAAGTGAAACGCGCACTGCGTGTGGCGATCGCGACAAGAAGCCTTTTCGATTGGCCCGCGGCGCTGGATACGCGCGAAGAGGACGAGAAGCTCTTGCGCAGCCTATCGCAGTAAGGGTGCCGCGACGTCGCGACCGCCCGCGGCGTCTTCATTTCGTGTCCCGATCTGACCTGCCCCCATCTGAGTAGCACTCGTCACGCCAGGTCCGCCCCGTGGGTGGCACCCCCACCGTCGTCGTGCCGAGTGATTGTCGGGAAGTGCCGAGAGGCAAGACAATGGCGGTATGAAGACTCCTGTGCTGGCAACGCTTCTTTTCGCGGTGCTCGCCGGATGCGGCGGCGCCGGCTCCACGAACACACCCTCGACGCCGCCCCCGGACACCGGCTCGTGCACGATGACCGAGTCCGCGGTCCCGAACGAAGGTTGGATCCATGTCCCGGAAGGCTCGGCCGTCAACTACCAGCACAACCCGCCGGCGTCGGGTCCGCACTACCCGGTCTGGCTGAGATATCAGGCCTACACGACGGCGCAGGCGCGCCCGTACTACGTGCACAACCTCGAGCACGGCGCGATCGTGCTCGTCCATCGCCCTGACGCCGCGCCCGCGCTGATCGCGTCGCTCACCGACACCTTCCGCGCGCTGCCCAACGATGCGCAGTGCGGCCACCCGCGCGCGCTCCTCACCCCGGACCCCCTGCTCACGCGTCCCGTGGCCGCGATCGCCGCGAACTTCGTCCTCGAAGGCGACTGCGTGAGCCCGGACGCGATCCGCCGCTTCGCGCTCGCGCACCGCAACCAGGCCCCGGAGAACATCTGCGACTCCGGCACCCGGCCCTGACGCGCTGACGTCCCGCGCCGGCCGCGGCGCTATCATTCCCGTCGGGTCTTCCTGTGTCCGCCTCCGCCCCCTCGCCGCGCCGCCCCCGCCCTTCCCTGCCCATCGACGTGGGGTTGCTCGTGTTCATCGGCGCGCTCGTCGTCATCATCCTGCTCGGCCGCTCGCACCTGCGTCCGTTCGATGCGCCCGAGCTGGACCCGCGGCCCATCCTGCTTCCACTCTATCTGCTCCGCTCGCTGGCCCGGCTGGCCGTCGCCTACCTCTTCTCCGTGACCCTCGCCATTGCGGTGGGACGCCTGGCCGCGCGGTCGCCCCTCGCCCGCCGGTTCATCCTCCCCACCCTCGACGTCCTCCAATCCGTCCCGACGCTGGGCTTCTTCCCGGCCGCGGTGGCGGTGTTCATTGGCATCACGAACGAGTCGGCGCTGGGAGTGGAGGCGGCGGCCGTCTTCCTGATCTTCACCTCGATGTTCTGGAACATGGCCTTCAGCGTGTACGAGACGCTGATCACGCTGCCCGAGGAGCTGGTGCTGGCGGGCCAGCAGTTCGGACTGCGCGGACCGCTGGTCTGGACGCGCCTCATCCTCCCCGCGGTGGCGCCGAACCTCCTCTACAACTCGATCCTGTCCTGGTCGAACGGGTGGTACTTCCTCATGGCCAGCGAGATCATCGCCGCCGGCCCCGCCCGCTACACCCTGCCCGGGCTCGGCAGCTACCTCGCCCAGGCGATCGAGGAAGGCCGGAACGACGAGATGGGGCTCGCTCTGCTCGTCCTCATTCTCGTGGTGGTCGGGATGCACCTGCTCATCTGGAGCCCGCTCGAGACCTGGGCCGAGCGCTTTCACATGGGGGAGACGGGCGACCATCCGCGCATCCCGCGCATGGGCCGCCTCCTCGCGCGCAGCCGGCTGGTGCATTGGCTCGCGCGCGGGGTGATGACGCCGATCGCGCAATGGACGTTCCGCGCCTGGGGCCGCGTGCTGAACCTGCCCGGCCCCTTCTCCACCCTTCTCGCCGTGCTCGCCGCCACCGCGTTCGCGGTGGGGGTGGGGGTGGCGGGGTGGAAGGCCGCCCACTTCGCTTTCGAGCGCCCCCTGGGGCCGCTCGCCCGGCAGATTCCGTGGACCCTCCTGCTGAGCTTCCTGCGCGTCACCGTCGGGGTGGGCCTGGCCGTCGTGCTCTCCATACCCCTCGCGTTCCTCACCTTCCGCCGGGCCCGTGTGCGGCAGACCGTGCTCTCCCTCCTGCAGATCCTGGGCAGCATCCCCGCCACCGCCTTCTTCCCGCTCATCGCGGTGCTGATGGTCCGGCTCCGGCTGGGGATGAACGTGGGATCCATCTTGCTCGTGCTGACGGGTACTTTTTTCTACGTGGCCTTCAATGTGCTCTCCGGGGCGGCCGGCATCCCGAAGGAGATGAACGATGCCGCGGCCATGCTGGGACTGCGGCGGCGCGACTACCTGAGGCGCGTGTTCGTGCCCGCGGTCCTGCCCAGCCTGGTCACGGGGTGCGTGACCGCCTGGGGGGGCGGCTGGAACGCGATCATCTTCTCCGAGTACGTCGTGGCCGGCGGCCGGCGCTACGAAGTGCCCGGAATCGGGGCCATGCTGGACCGCGCCACCTACGTGACGGGCGACCTGCAGATCGTGACCCTCAGCCTCGCTTCCATGGTCGCGCTGGTCGTGCTGGTGAACCGCGTGTTCTGGGATCCGCTCTACCAGCACGTGGCGCAGCGCTACAAGCTCGAAGCCTGAACGCGGCGCGACGGCGCGAGGCGAGGATCTTGCATGTCTCTCCTGCAAGCGCGACGGGCGCTGCCGCTCAGGGGGTCTCATGGCCGACATCAGCTTTCCGGAAAACCAGCTCCGCCTCGCCCAGCCGGAGCTGGCGGAACGGATCGAGGCGGAGATCCGCGCGGCCGCGCTCGTTCAGGGCCGGGAGGGAGCGCCGCTGAGCTGCCGCATCCTGTACCGGGAATGGAGCGCTCCGCGCGGCCGCCTCACCATCCAGCTCGGCCGGCCCGGCTGGGTGACGAACTTCGCGGTCCCGGAGGCGCCGCAGCCCGGGCAGGTCCGGGAGGCGGTGACCCAGGTGCTGGCTGGCCGTGGCGTGCCGGGCGCGCTCCGTCCGGAAGAGAGCGCGAGCCCCTAGACCCGTCCTACAGGTACTTCTCGAGCCGGAAGCGCCCCTTGGCCGACAGGAGGGGCGCCCACAGGTCGCCTTGCGCACGGACGCGGGCGGGCACGCTGCGCAGCGTGAACTGCTCGATCGTGATGCCCTCCTCGATCTCGTCCCAGGTCACCGGGGTCGACACCGCCGCCTGGGGATGCGGCCGCACGGAGTAGATCGAGGCCAGCGTCCGGCCCCAGGCGTTCTGGTTGTAGTCCACGAGCACCCTCCCTTCCGGCCGCTGGGAGATGCGGTACTCGGCGGTGATGAGCGCGGGATGGAGCGCGGCCAGCCCGTCCGCGAAGCGCTTGGCGAAGCTCCAGACATCTTTCTGCGTCGGCCCGCGGACGATGGGCACGTAGACGTGGATGCCGCGGGAGCCCGTCGTCTTGGCGTAGGCCGGCATGCCCAGGGCTTCCAGACCGCTGTGCACGATGAGCGCGGTCTCCCGCACGCGCTCGAAGGGGACGGGCGCCTTGCCCTTGACGGGATCGAGGTCGAAGTGGACGTAGTCCGGGCGGTCCACGTCGTCGCACCGCGCGTACCACTGGTTGAGATCGATGCACCCGAGGTTGATCACCCAGAGGAGCGAGGGCAGGTCCTGGATCATCGGGAAGTCGATGACGTTCCCCGACTCGTGCTCGATGGCGCAGATCTCGATCCAGTCCGGCCGCGGCGCCGGCGCGCGCTTCATGAAGAAGAACTCGCCGGCGGCGCCGTGCGGGTAGCGCTTCATCACCATGGCGCGGTCGTGGATGTGGGGGAGGAGCCAGGGCGAGACGTCGGCGTAGTACTGGATGAGGTCGCCCTTGGTGATGCCGAGGGCGGGCCAGAAGAGCTTGCGCAGGTTGGTGAGACGGACCGAGCGCAGTCCCAGCCGCACCTCGACGTTGTCGACGTCGCGGGGCAGGGCGAGAGCGGCCGCGGCCTCGGCCGCCGGCGTGCGCGTGGACCGGCCGGGGGCACGGCGCGTGGTGGCGGGGTGGCGGTTGCGCGTCACCCGGGGCTCCGCCTTCTTCGCGCGTGGGCGCGCGGGACTCATTCCGCCGCCGGGCGCGCCCGCCGCCGCGGCGGCAGGCGCGGGGGACGAGCGCCATGCCGGACCGAGGTCGCCACGGGCACGTAGTCGAGCTCGCGCCGCGTGTCCGTGCAGCGGAGCATGAGGCCGCCGCGGCTCATGTCCCCGCGGCCCACGAACGCTGAAGGAAAGAGGAGCCGCGCGCCGAAGACCTTCAGCAGCACGTCCGCGTATTTCCCGCTGGCGATGCTGCCCAGGAGCACGACCTCGCACTCGGGCCCGGCCGCGGCGTCGATGAGCTCCGCATCGCGTACGAGCGGACGGCGATAGCGGGCCTCGCTGGCGTCGATGGGGACGGCCGCCCAGGCCCGCAGGCGATCGAGCGTGACCGGCGATTCCGGGGACACGAGTCCTTCGCTGGGTGTGATGACCACGACGCCGGGCACGTTCGCGGGCGGCCGCGCGAACGCGCGCGCGTAGCCGAGCTTGCCCCGGAAGTAGAGGCCGCTCAGGAACGTGAACACCTCGCCCAGGGGCGCGCCCTCCGGCGTGCGCAGGGCCTGGGCGAGCGGAAACTCCGCCTCGGGCCGAAAGACGAGACGCGCCCGCTCGCCGTGGGACGAGGCGGGCGAGAGCAGGAAGATGCGCGGGGGAGGAGCGGGAGCGCCCTTCACGGCCGCACCGCCTGGCGGAACTCGTCGACGCCGCGCGTGTTCAGCACGTCGGCCTTCGTGAGCCATCCCCGCCGGGCCATGTCCACGCCCCAGCGCACGTTGCGCAGCGCGTTCACCGAATGCGCGTCGGTGGAGACGACGAAGCGGATGCCGCGCGTGCGCGCCACGCGCACCCAGCGCGGCTCCATGTCCAGCCGGTGCGGATCGCCGTTGATCTCGACGGCGGCGCGCGACTCCGCCACCGCGTCGAGGATCGTCTCCATGTGAACCGCGAATGGCGGGCGGGTCAGGACGTACCGGCCCAGGGCGTGGCCCCAGATCTTGAACTGGGGCCGGCGCATGGCGGCCACGATGCGCCGCGTCATCTGGTCCGCGTCCATCTTGTGGCGGTTGTGCACGCTGGCCACGATCACGTCGAGCTGGTCCAGGACCTCGTCGGGATAGTCGAGCGACCCGTCGGCCAGGATGTCCGATTCCGTGCCGCGGAGGAGTCGCACCTTCACCTTCTCCTGCGCGCGCGCGATGTCCTCCCACTGCCGCTTCAGGCGGTCCAGGGGCAGGCCTCCCGCGTAGTGCGCGGTGGGTGAGTGGTCGGTGATGGTCATGTACTTCATGCCCAGCGCGTCCGCGCCGCGGGCCATCTCCTCGACGCTGTTCTTGCCGTCCGAGTAGTGCGTGTGGCAGTGCACGAGGCCCTGGACATCGTCGACACGGACGAGCTCCGTCGGGAGGACGCCGGTCACGGCCGCTTCGACCTCGCCTTCGTCTTCGCGGAGCTCGGGCTCGATGAACGGAAGGCCCAGCTCCCGGTAGAGGTCCGCCTCCTCCTTCACCGAGACGCGGCGTCCCGCCCGCGTGAGCCCATCCTCGTCCAGCTTCAGGCCGCGCGCGTCCGCGACGATCGCGAGCTTCGCGAGGTGCCCGTCCGTCCCCGTGAGACGGTGCCAGGCCGTCGCGAAGCGTGCCGGCGCTTCCACGTGCACCTCGGCGTTGAGCCCGTCCGGGAGGCGCATCACGACGCGCGTCTCGTCGCGCTCGAGGACGGTCACCGCCGCCGGATAGCGCGCGGCGTGATCGAGGGCCTCCTTGGCCTTGCTCGAGGCCGCCACCGCGACCAGGCGGTCGATCGTCTCCCGCCGCCGCCGCAGCGCGCCCGCGATCTCGGCGCGGGCGACCGCGGGCGATGCGCACAGGTGGGCGAGCAGCGCGTCGCCCTCACGCGTGGCCTCGTGGAGGAGGGTCTCGGTGCCGCGCGTCCGCAGCGCCTCGATGTCGGCCAGGATCTTCCGCTCGGTCTTGTCCCCGAATCCCTTCACGTCCCGGATGCGGCCGCCGCGCGCGGCCGTCTCCAGGTCGGCCAGGCTGCCGACGCCGAGCGCGCGATGCAGGGCGCCGATCTTCGAGAGGCTCAGCACCTGGCTCAGCTCGACGACGCCGGGCGGCAATCGCTCGCGCAAGCGGTCGAGCTGGGGGCTGCGCCCGGTCTGGAAGAGCTCCGCGATCGTCGTGGCCAGCGCGCTGCCGATGCCGGGCACGGAGGTGAGGCGGCTCTCGCGGACGAGCGTCCCCAGGTCCTCGGGCATCCCCTCCAGCGCACGTGCGCCCCGCTCGTAGGCGCGCACCTTGAACGGGTTCGCGCCTTCGACCTGCATCAGGGATGCGATTTCGCGCAGGGCACGGGCGACGGAGAACCGATCGAGCACACGCTTATTATCCCGGCTTATTTAGTCAGGGGGGGCACTCACACAAGACCGCGGTGGGTGATCGCGACCCCCCCTGAAACCCCCCTCGCACGTCGCCGCGCTGCGCGCGCCGCCGTGCTCTGCGATCGGCTGCCCTTGGGTCCTATGGATCGAGCAGGGTGACCGCATCGCCCACACGTACGTGTCCCGGCGCGAGGACGCGTGTGTACACGCGACTCCAGCCCGGATTCGTCTTCTGCGCGACGCGTGCGCTGTCCCCGCGCGCGAACGAGCCGG
>Ga0207646_10008434_pt1 | contig 10334 bp, 12 predicted proteins | sample KBSK5502metaG_FD_184343 | JGI IMG/M metagenome (GOLD analysis project Ga0207646, IMG submission 184343) | Corn, switchgrass and miscanthus rhizosphere microbial communities from Kellogg Biological Station, Michigan, USA - KBS K5-50-2 metaG... | ecosystem: Host-associated > Plants > Roots >...
GAAGATGACCATCGCGTTCTTGGTTTGCTGACCCGTAGGAAGCGCGTTCTTGCTCCGAATCGTGACACTCTCGGGCATCGCGTAGTCGCAATTGCGTAAAACGCAGAGCCACTGCGAGCCATCAAACGTGATGCTCGGATTGAAGGACCAGTAATCAGCGAAGGGCCGGATCGAGATGTCCGTCACCTTCCACGGGATGACATCTCTGGCGTCCTTCACGCGTCCAATATTCTCACAAAACGGCCATGCGGCTCTTCGTTGGTGAGGGAAAGGGATCGTACCGCGCGCTTGCCAGTACCTTCAGCGCAGATCTCGGACCTCAGGCCGGCATCGCTGCGAAGACGTTCCACAGATCTTCCGCACGCCTCATACGCTGCTCCGTCCAGTATTTACAGGTGCAGTGCAGATACCAAACCCGTCGTTCTTCGATGTCCTGATCTCTCCAGTAATCGATGCGCTCGGTATCGATGAACGCGATCTTGTCCTCCTTCGTGAAAGGAGCATTCCTGGCTGTGAAGTCGAGATCTCGGCACGCAAAGAAAACGGAACACAGCTCGCCAAGAACCTTGTCGTCGACGTGCCGATACGCGTATTCGGATTCCTTCCTGTCCAAGATCCGCAGTTTCTCGACGACGAGTATGTAGGAGGGCATCTCGCGCGTGAACTGTCGTGGCAGCTCTACGATCTGTTTCCGCGGCACGACGATCCGGCGTAGATGCTTCGTCTCGATGAGTGCTTGCAGCTTGCGTGCTCCTTCAAGACGGCGGACGTATCTAGCGTGCTGTTCTTGGAGCGAAACTTGGTTGCTGTACTTTTTGAACAGGACATCCTTCGCGGCTTTGTGTTTAGCGACGAGAATGTAGTTGTCGCTATCGCGCACGATCTTGAAGCCGGCCTTATGCCAACTGGATGCAGAATCGAACATCGCCGGATCGTGGAACAGACGCTCCAAGTCACGTGGCGCTAATAACTCCACGACTACCTATGCTTTCACTGTCGACGCCCACGCGCGGCCCACCATCTCGGCGTTGCTCATCGTGTCCTCGAGCCGGCTCGCCAGCCCGCGCTTGCTCGGCGCCCTCGCGAGCTTCTGTAGTCCCTGGCCCATCTGGTCGACGGGAAACGCCATCACCTTCCGCCGCAGGTCGCTCCAGCTCGACGGCGGCGCGCCGCCTGCCCGCGTGATCTTGGGGACCAGCTCGGTGATCACGGCCGGCGTCGCATGGATCTGCTTGACCGCAGAGCCGAAGTCAAAGCTCGTCTCCGGCCAGCGGATGCCGCTTCCCGCGAACACGCGGCGCACGGTGTCGCGCGCCGCGAGGACCTTGCGGACGCCCGCACCGACCTCCATATCGAGCTCGGCCTCGGTCAGCCACGAGATGTCGCGCGGATCTTGCCGCTTGCTCTTCTCGCAGATCGCGCGCAGCCCGTCGAGCGTCGCGCCGTACTTGACGTCGCCAGGGAAGAAGAGCTGGAAGATACCGACCTCGGTGGGCCCGCCGACCGAGCACATGTCGCCGCCGCTCTCGATCCGCAGCCACTCGAGGATCGCGTCGACGGGGAGATCCTTCGCCCGCTTCGCGACCTCGCCGCGCCAGCGCTCGACGAGCGGCGGGAAGCGCCCGGGCGCGCCGACAGGGCCACGAGGCGCCTGCGGCCAGCGTTCGCGCGGGGCGATCGTCGCAGCGGACGCGCGCGACGATCGCGCGACCAGGACGACGAGGCCGGCGATCGCGCCGACACCGATCGCCGCCCCGAGGACCCGTCCGCCGCGCACGCGCTATCCCTGCTGCGGAGTTTCAGCCGACTCGGACGTCGGCTGCGCTTCGACCGCGGGCTGAGGCTCCAGCGCCGCCGCCCTCGCCTGGGCGACCTCCGCCTGATTCTGAACGACCGCGCGCTGACCGTCCATCTTGACGATGACAGGGGGCAAGGGGCCGCGCGCCGTGCGCCGCGGGGCCATCCCTGCGTTGCGCTGATGGCGCGCGCCGGCGACGTACGATCGGCCCGTGACGCGGCCCGCGGCGTACGAGACGGACGGCGTCGGCGCGATCGAGGTCGCCGCCGCCGCTGCGACGGTCGGAGCAGGCGCGAGAGCCGGAGCAGACGCTGCCTTCGCCGCCGCCTCGGCACGAACCGCGACCGCGACCAGCATGTCATCGAGCGTCTCGATCGTCGCCTCGGCGAACTTGACAGCGTCCGACTTGGCTGCTGGCTCCGCCGCGCCTTCGGCCGCGTCTTCGGCAACGTCTTCGGCAACGCCTTCAGACATAGCGGCCAGATCTCCGAGGTACTTGTCGGCGACATGGCGGAGGAACATCAGCTGGTCCATCGACAGCTCCGGCACAGACGGCAAGGCAACCTGCGGCGCCGCGATCCGGACGGAGCGCGGCTGACCCGTAGCGGGCACGAGGGCGCGAGAGACGTAACCCTGACCTGCTCCGGTCGCAGGGCGCGCGACGTACCCATGACCCGCGGGCGAACTCACAGCCTGCGCGCGCGGCGCGCTCAACGCGGGCTGCGCGGCTGGGATCTGCGGGGGCGCGCTCTGCTGCTGCGGGGCATTCTCGAGCTGCGGACCGGTCTGCGTCATCTTCACCTGCACCATCGGCAACGCTCCCGCAGAGACACCGGCGTGCCTAGAGTCCCGGATCACGACCTTCTCGTCGACGCCGTTGTCGGGCTTCGGCTTGCCGTCGGTCATCTTGACCTTGACCATCGGGAGGCCGCCAGTTTTCACCGCGGACTCCGCGTCCTTCGGAGGCAGGATCGTGACCGACTTTTGCTGGCCTTCCTGGACCTGCGGTCCGCCGGGCGGCGCCTTGACCTGCACGAGCGGCAGCTCGCCGGTCTTCACGGGTCCGTGCGGCGGCGAGGCTCCGACGGAGGCGTTGCGGACGATTGCATTGTTCCTGAGGATGGCCGTGTCGGTCATGAGGATCCTTTTCCGGGGATTATACGCCCAAAGAGAGCGCACTCAGATCTAAATGGCCAGTTCAAAAATAACGGCCATTTTCATTTTATGTCCCGATTCATTAAAAACAGAAAAGTATTGGCCAGCGTTGGGGACCTCGACACGCGCCTGGTTGTCGGACACGAAGAAATCGCCCACGCAGTGCTCGCCCTTGGGGTCCTGGAAGAACCGGATCCAGCCGATCGTGAGCGTCGGGGCCCGGTTTTCGCGCGCCCTGCACCCGATCAACACCGCGACCTTGGCGAACCTCGGTACGTCGAACACGTCGCTCTCATCATTGTCGTCGACGTCACCGACGAAGACCGTGCGCTGGGCGTGCGCCTCGGCGAACCCGGGGCCGACGTGCGCCGCGAGGTAGTACGCCGCGCTCGTCCCGAACACGTCGCCGCAGCGTTTGCTCTGGGTGACCAGCGCGGAAACGCGCAGGTACGACGCGATCACCGACAGCGTCACGCCGTTCATGAAGTCGACGACGACCTTGGTGTTCACGCCGCCGACGCCAAACTCGATCAGCGCCTCGAGCGGCGGCCACCGGATCGGATCCTTCGTCCCCGGAAAATCGCCGCAGGCAACCTCAGAGTTGCTCTGCTCGCCGGTGACGTTCTGGACGTCGAGGGGCAAGTCGCAGAACGCCAGCGGGATCACGCGCGGCGGGTGGAGCACGAGGTTCAGCTGGAACGCGTCGAGGTCGTCGCCCTCGACAACGATCATGTCGACGGGCGCCTGCTGGACGGCGTCGACGCGGCTGTCGTAGACGAGGATCGACGACTTGCCCAGGCACTGCCCCATCGCGAGCCGCCCGAACGGCGACAGGCCGGGACGGTCTTCGCCGGGCCGAGGCGGCAGGCCGTTGCCCGGGAAGAGCGGCTCGGTGTGGAGGAGCCTCGGGAGGCGCGGATCACGCATGCGTCACGGCCTCCCGCGCGGCGTCATGAACGCGGGGAACGACTCGTCGACCCCAGACGTCGCGCGGGCAGAAGACGCGCGTGCCGTACGGGGGCGTGGTCGAAAAGTCACTGTCCTGCCGCGCGAAGGCTTGTCACGCGTCACCGCGTAAATGATGCCCACCAGGCCGGCGAGACCCACCACGCCAAGCGCGATCTTTCCTTTCGTTGACATGAGGCCTTGGTCTGGAGGAGCACCTTCCGTCGGAAGGCCTTCCGTCGGTGACGGTGCAGGAGCACCCTCCGCCGGTGCAGGTGCAGGAGCACCCTCCATCGGCATCTGCGGTGTGCCTGGCAGTGACGGCCCCATCGGACGCATCGGAGGTTGCATGGGTCCCATCGGCGGTCCTATCGGCGGTCCCATCGGCGGGCGCATAGGAGGCTGCATAGACGGTCCCGTCGGCGGACCCGTCGGCGGACCCATCGGCGGTCGCACGGGAGGCTGCATAGACGGTCCCATCGGCGGTCCCATCGGCGGTCCCATCGGCGGGCGCACAGGAAGCGCCGCCGGAGGTGGAATTGGTCGCGGAGGAGGAACCGGAGGCAGCGGCAACACCGAAGGCGGCACCAGCTCGGGGCTCGTGAACGTGAGCCTGCCTTCGTTCGCCTCGCGCTGCACTTCGCGGAAGATATCCATCCAGAGTTTGGACATCTTCACATCCTCAGGGACGGACATGTCGAGTTTCTGGTTGCGCTTGTAGTTTGTGCGGTTCCAGAAACGTAGATTTGTTTCGCGGTATAAAACCTCGCGTGGTGGAATCGAAGGTCGCGGCAACTTCGGCGTCTGCGTCTGCGCGTGGGCGATGTGGTCGGCCGCCGGAGCATGCGGCGGGGGTGGCGTCTTGGCGGCCTCGCGCGCGGCGTCCTGCTCAAGCTTGGACGACACCGTCGGCGGCTGTTGCGCTGCCGCCTCGTTCAGCTTCTGCGAGGCGACCTGCGTCGCGATCGTCGCCGCAGCGGTGTTAGTCTGCACGTCCCACGGGTCAGCGGCCTTCGCCGCAGCGTCGAGGTGGGCCGCAGCTACCGTGCTCGCGACCTGCGCGTCGGAGAGGCTCTGAGCGACCTGCGGATGGTCATAGGTCGTGACGAGAACACCAGCGTCGGCCTCGGCCTGCACCTTCTTGAAGATGTCCTTCCAGACCGGTATGTACGCCTTGTCCGTCGGATTCTTCGGATCGAGCTTGTATCCTGGACGCAATCCCGTTTGCGACCAGAATCTCGCGTTAGTTTCGCGATTAAGAATATCCCTGCTGATCGGCGTCGCCATGAATTCTCCAAGTATCGGGAATGTATCGGGAGCAGGCGCAGGTTTGGACGCCTCAGATACGGCGCAGATCTTATCACATCGGCTCAGCCGACGAACTTTTCAGACCACGCGCGATCCGCGTCGCCTCAAGTTCGGCGCGAGCGCAGGGTGTCCTCGACGATTTCCGCGAGGCTCCGCCGCGGTCGCCAGCCGAGCTTCTCCGTCGCGAGGGACGCAGAGGCGACTAACTTGGGCGGATCACCCGCGCGCCGGGGACCGGTCTCGTATGGCACGCGTCGACCGACCACGTGCGCGACCTCGGCGAGGACTTCCTTCACCGTCGAGCCACGCTCGGAACCAAGGTTGACAGCGCCGACGAACGCTCCGCGGCCGAGCGCGGCGAGCGCGGCGAGGTGAGCATCGGCGAGGTCAACCACGTGGACGTAGTCACGCACGCAGGTGCCGTCCCTCGTCGCGTAGTCGTCGCCGTAGATCGCAAGCGGAAGTCGCCGGCCGAGAGCAGCATCGATCGCGAGCGGTATCAGGTGGGTCTCGGGATCATGACGCTCGCGCAAGATCCCGTCCGGGTGAGCGCCCGCCGCGTTGAAGTAGCGCAGCGCCGCCCAGCGGACACCGCGCGACCGAGCGTACGCTTCCAGTACGACCTCGGCGGCGAGTTTACTCGCGCCGTACGGACTGATCGGCCGCGCCTGCGCGAGCTCGACGATCGGCGTCCGCTCGGGATCTCCATACACCGCGGCGCTCGACGACAGCACGAACGAGAGCGGTCGGTCCTTCATCGCGGACGTCGCGGCGTCGAGCAGCGCGACCGTCCGCGACAGGTTCTGCTCGAAGTACAGGCCCGGATCGAGCATCGACTCGTCAACGCGAATCCGTCCCGCGAAGTGGGCGATCGCGGAGACGCCGCGATCTGCAACGAGCCGCGCGACGAACTCGCGATCACCGACGTCGCCGACGACACGCTCGATCGCTTCGGGCAGCTGTGGCCAGCTCGCGGAGGTCGACAGGTCGTCGATCGCAATGACGGAGAGGCCCGCGTCGTGAGCCGCGCGCGCGAAATGAGAACCGACGAATCCAGCCGCGCCAGTGACGAGGACGACCGAGGTCATGACTCAAGACCGCTGGCCGTTGAAGCCGCCCGGCGGAGGCTGTCCCGGCGGACCCTGCGGCGGAGGTTCCGGAGGACTCGCCTTGTTCACGATCTCCATGAACAACATCTTCTGCGGCATGTCGAAGATCTGCATGAGCGCTCCCAGCTGATCTTGGCGCAGCGACTGTTTCAGTTCGTTGATCAACATCGGCAGCGATCCGGCTTCGCCGAGCTGCTGCGCTCCGCCATTGCCACCGGCGAACTTGGCCGCGACCACGGTGCTGATCTGGAGCACTTTCTGGATCGCCGCGTTGGCCCGGGCGTTCTTGTCGGCCGCCATCGCGATCTGGAACTCGCGGTCCATCTTGTTCGACTCGGCCTCCTCGAGCTTCTTGCGGAGCAGCGTGTTCTCCGCCAGCAGGGTCGTGATCTGCTCGTGCATGTTGAGCGTCTGCTGCCCGAGCACGCGGATCGTCCCGTCGAACATCTGGGTGTTGGTGCGCATCAGCTGCGCGTTGTTGCCCGCGAGGATCTGGGCGACGGCGACGTCCGCACCTGCTCGGCCTCCACCTCCGGCACCGCCGCCGAAGGGGACGATCGCCGCGTCGTCTCCGCCGGTGTAGCTCGGCTGGAGCGAGAACGACATGTACGGGCGCTCGCCGAGGTACTGCTGCGTGGCTACCTTGAACCGGTGCCTGCCGGCGGGCTTGGAGTCGGCCTCTCCCTCCGCGATCTCGATGATCAGCGAGACGAGCTTCTCGACGTTGACGAACTCGGCGAAGAACTCGGGCTCGTCCGCCCGCATCCACTTGCGGATCGGCTCGTCCTTGTATCCGCCACCGGGGGCGTACAAGAGATCGACGGCGACGAGCTGGCGGTTCTCCTTGCGCGCCCACTCGGCCATCAAGAACTCGAGGATCTTGCGGTGGAGTTCGGCGTCGGCCATGCCTCCTGTATTATCACGAGCCCCGCTCGTCGACGGCGCACCGCACGCACCGCACGCTCACGGCGGCAGATCCCGGGGCGCTACGTCTTCTTCGCTGCGGGCGCCCCGCGGATCTCCTCGCGCACGATCTGCCTGAGCGCCGCCTGCTCTACCTCGGACCTGGCCCTCGCTCCAACGCTGCGGATCGCCGAGAACAAGCCCGCGGCGCCCATGATCGCCAGCGCCGTCAGCGCGCCAATCTTGAGCACGCCGATGACCGCGGTCGCCTCCGAACCCTTGCCCTCGGCGCTCTTCTGCCAGATCGTCTTGGGCAGTGGCGTCGGCTCGACGCTCTGGAGCGCGATCCCGTGCGCGCGAGCCAGGCAGCGCAGCTGCTTGAGCCTGTTCCACCACTCCTCGAACGTCTCCCAGCTCGTCGCCATCTTGGTCCACCAAGACTTCTGCTCGTGGGAGACGAACTCGGCCCATTCCTCAAGCGTCGGGGTCACGTCGGCGGCGAGCCACTGCGCGGTCTGGCTGGCCTCTGGACGATCTTTGTTCGACGTCTGCCAGACGGCCAAGTCGCTCGCGAGCGAGCGAAAGCCGGTCGAAAGGTGCGCGAGCGCGCGCTCGCGGTCGGCGACCGTGTGGATCAGCTCCTGGCCGATCTGGGCAGCGGGCTTCTCCGCCTCCGCACGCCCGCCGATCATCCGCGACGCGGTCCAGACGCGCTCGGCGCCGCGGGCGGCGCGGAAGGCGTCGCTGACGTACGGCATGGCCGGCCGGAGGGCGGCACCGACGGTCCGATCGCGGGCGTAGTCGACCGTCTGGTCGACCGCCTTCTGCGTCGCCCACCCGACGACCGGGTGACGGTCACGGTCGACTGGACCATAGCTGCCACGATCGCGCATTACGACCGCCTCCCACGAGCTCCGTATTGACCGCGATCGCCCGACACACGAGCCGCGCCGGACTGCTCGTCCCACAGTTCGAGTCCCGCCTGCTTGATGGCGGCCCGCGCGGAGACAACGGCCCCCTGGAGCACGTCGCCGCGGATTTTGAGCTCCACGTCGGACCGACCACCCGTCTTCACGCGCCCGATCAGCTGTGCGAGCGAGTAGGTCCGAGACGGATCACCGCGCAGCGAGAAGCTAGCTGGGAGCGTCGGCTGCGTCGGTGCCGTCATCAAGAATGAAAGACGCTGCTTATCTTTAGGTCTCGGAGGAATAAGCGGCGCCGGAGGTGCAGGCGGTGTCGGCGGCGGCGTCGGCGGAGAAACCGGTGGCATCTGCGTCTCGCCGGGAACGGGAACACCCTCGCCGCGACCCTCGCCGCGGCCCGCTCCGCGACCGCCGCCGAGCCCGAGCCCGGTGACGAGGTAATAGAGCGCGAAGCCGACGGCCCCGCCGAGCACGAGCTTGCCGAAGCCCTCAACGACAGAGTTCTCAGACACGGGTCGCCCCGACTCCCCGCATGATCGGATCGATCTCGTCCCAGATGTCTTCGCACGTCACGCGAGGATGAATGATTGGAATCGCCTCGTTCCCCCTGCCCGTCGTCACGATCAACTTCACTATCTGTGCCTCCGGATCCCACACTGCCCGCAGCTTCACGCCGTACTTGCGCGTGTCGATGTTCCAGGGATTGTTTCCCGCGATTCCCATGCCTTCAGCGCGCAGTTTAGCAAGGAGCGTAGCCTTGACGCCCGCGGTGACCCGCGTGTACGTACGGACGCCGCACTGGCCGATCCCGAGCGTGCGGAGTTCCTCCGCGATCCGCGACCGCGTCGCGTCGACTCTCGCCGCGCTCTCCGCGACCGCCTGACGCTGGTCTTGGGTCTGGGCGTTCTTGGCCGCGTCCGCCGTGCTCTTGGCCGCAGCCTGGTTCGCCTCGGTCGCCGCGGCGACGTGCTCCACCGCGGCGTCGGCAGCGGACTGCGCGGCACCCGCCTGGGCGTCCGCGAGATCCAGCGCGGGCGTAGGTGCCGGCGGCACCGACGGAGGAGCTGCGGGCACAAACTCAGGTATCGGGGCGGGGGTAGGCGGCACGAGAACAGGCGTCGGCGTCGGCATCGGTGCAGGAGCTAAAGTCGCGGCTGGGACCGGCTGCGGGACGAACGGCGGTACTGGCTGCACCGCTTGCCTGGCAGCCTCGTCTGCCCGCTGCGCGTGCCGGGCGGCAGTCGCCGTCGCGGCGCCCGCGTTGCTGAGGTGGACCTCCGCCGCCCGGTGGGACGCGTGCGCGGCGGCGATCGCTCGGACGTAGTCGTCGACGCGCACACGCGTCTTGGGCGACAGCTCGTAGATCGTCAACGCGGCGCCGAGGCCCAGCGCGATCAAGATCAGCGGGACCACGGCCTGTCCTCCTTCGCGTCCGCGCTCACGGTACGCTCACAATCTCGTCGAGGAAGTCACGCTCGTCGATCTGTGAGACCGCGAGTTCGCCGCCAGGCAGCTTGCTCCGCGACGCCTCGCGCAGCTCTCCGACGGCGCTGGCCGCGACCTTCACGGCGGCGGCCGAGTCGCCGCTGCGGTCGAACACGAGCGCGTAGGTCGTCGCCCACACGAGGCGCTCGCCGTCGGTCACCAGCACCTCCGGCGGAAACGCCCAGCGGCGAAAAAGCCCTTGAAAACGTCCGCCGTCACGGTCAGCCTCTCAGGTCCACTTCTCGGCTACAAGGCCGAGCCCACCCCAGAGCACTGACCGCGTGAAGCTCACGCAGCCCTCGGACGCGCGGGCGAGAGCCTCGCCGCTGCCGTAGTCCCACGCGCGCTCGCCGAGAAGCTTGCGATCGATCTGGCAGCCGAGGTACTCGACGGCGGTGCCGAGGATCGAGTAAGCGAGCCCCCGCGAGAACGTCGGCCACCTGGAGACGTACGGCGCGGCGGCTGTCAGTGCGACGCCATTCGCCGCGTAGATCGGCAGGAACGGGACCTTGGCGCCGCGGAACAGCGCCGAGTACCGGTCCTGCTGGCACAGCGCATTCTCGGCGACCCAGCCGGCCACGCCGAACATCGTGACCTTCGCGATGATGTCTCCTACATTTGCCATCTGCCTGTCTCCTTGCTCGGTGTATCTTAACGCGCGCCGCCGCTATGCGAACTTCTCCGCGAGAAGGCCCAGGAGATCGGAAG
>Ga0207646_10008436_pt1 | contig 10329 bp, 7 predicted proteins | sample KBSK5502metaG_FD_184343 | JGI IMG/M metagenome (GOLD analysis project Ga0207646, IMG submission 184343) | Corn, switchgrass and miscanthus rhizosphere microbial communities from Kellogg Biological Station, Michigan, USA - KBS K5-50-2 metaG... | ecosystem: Host-associated > Plants > Roots >...
GCCGGGAAGTTCGGATGGTCCGCGCGCAGGAAGTCTCCCGGCGTCGGATTCGGGATTGCGGGCGGCGTCGAGAAAGGCGGCTACACGGCGGCGTGCGCCGAAATCGAGACGTCGGCTGGCACAGTCAGGATTCGACGCCTTGTCGTCGGCTTCGAGTGCGGCGCGATTGTGAATCCGAACGGCCTCGACAATCAGGTGTCGGGCGCCGTCGTGCAGGGACTGGGCGGCGCGCTCTTCGAGGCGATCGATTTCGAGGACGGCCGCCTCGTCAACGGCCGGTTCTCCGACTACCGCGTGCCGCGCTTCGCCGACGTGCCGCCGATCGAGATCGTGCTGCTCGATCGCAAGGATCTTCCGTCCGCCGGCGCCGGCGAAACGCCGATCGTCGGCGTGGCGCCGGCCATCGGGAACGCGATCTTCGACGCGACCGGCATCCGAATTCGATCGCTGCCGATGATCCCGCGCGGGTTGCCGAACTCGACCAGTCAAGCATAAAGGGCGCGCAGACACATCGGTCCGGCGCGTCTCGGCGTGGTAACCTCGGCGGCAGGTCATGAACGGTCGAGACACGGTCGTTGATTGGAAGCCGCCGCGTTCGCCGCGACCTCCGCGGCGTCGCGCCGGTTTGTGGTTTGCGCTCGCCGTCCTCGGCATCCTCTTGCTGGGCGCCGGGACGACGTTGTCCTATTACGTCGAGTCGCTGTGGTTCGGCTCACTCGGCTACGGCGACGTGTTCTGGACGACCCTCAGGCTGCAGTCCACGATCTTCACCGGCTTCACCGTCGTCACGTTCCTTGTTCTGTACGGATTGTTTCTCGCGATCAAGCCGGACCGCCTCAACGACATCACCGGCGGCAGGATTCTGATCAACGGTCAGCCGTTCACCCTGCCGGTCGAACCGGTGCTGCGGGGCATCGCGCTCGTCGCATCGCTCATCGTTGGCGTCGCGACCGGCGCGAGCATGATGGCCGAGTGGACGACGTTCTCGCTGTACTGGTACCGCGCCGCTGGAACGGCGCCCGCCGCGGCCGGAACCGCGATCACCGTCGATCCGATCTTCAACAAGCCGATCGTCTTTTATCTGTTCACGCTGCCGGCCTGGCAGCTCGTCACGGGCTGGCTGTTGACGCTCGCGGTGATCGCCTGCGGCGTCGCGGCGTTCTTCGTCGCGATCACCGGCGGGACGCGGATGCTGAGCCGCGGACGAGTCGTCACCGGCGCCGGCGCGTGGCGCGGCTTGTCAATCGGCGTCGCGGCGCTGCTGCTGGTGCTGGCGGCCCGCGTGTATCTCGCGCGATTCGATCGCCTGTTCGCCGATCACACGATCTTCTCGGGCGTGACCTACACGGAGGCGAACGTCACGTTGACCGGTCTGGTCGTCGTCTCGTGGGCGCTCGTCGCCGGCGCCGCGATCGCGCTCGTCAACGCCGTCGCCGCGCCGCGGCTCCGATGGCTCGTGGCGGCGATCGTTCCCGCAGCCGCCTGCTACATCGTGGTCGGCATCCTCAGCTGGTACGTCACGAGCTTCGTCGTCAAGCCGAACGAGCTCGTGCGCGAGCGGCCGTTCATCGCGAACAACATCGAGATGACCCGCCAGGCGTTCGGCCTGCACCGCATCAGGCAGCATGCGTTTCCCGCCGAGTCGCGGATCGATCCCGCCGAGCTGCAGAAGAGCCGGGCGACCATCGAGAACATCCGGCTGTGGGACTGGCGCGCGCTGCAGGACACGCTGCGGCAGATTCAGGAAATCCGCACCTACTACGACTTCCCCGACATCGACATCGATCGCTACACGATCGACGGATCGGTGCGGCAGATGATGCTCGCCACGCGCGAGCTGAGCATCGACAAGCTGCCGGAGAGCAGCCGCAACTGGATCAACGAGAAGCTCATTTACACGCACGGCTACGGCGTGACCATGAATCCGGTGAACGGCTTCACGCCGGAGGGGATGCCGGCGCTCATCCTGAGCGACATGCCCGTGCGCAGCACGATGCCCAGCATCACGGTCACGCGGCCCGAGATCTACTTCGGCGAGCTGACGAACACCGACGTCTACGTGAAGACGCGCCAGAAGGAATTCAATTACCCGCAGGGCGAGACCAACAGCCTGACGACGTATGAAGGCACGGGCGGCATCGTGCTCGGCGGATTCCTGCGGCGGCTGCTCATCGCGATCGATCGCGGCGACGTCGCCAAACTCCCGTTCAGCGACGACGTGTCGCCGGAAAGCCGGCTGCTGATGCGGCGCAACGTGCGCGACCGCGTCCAGACGGTTGCGCCGTTCCTCGTCTTCGATCCCGATCCGTACATCATCGTCGGCGAAGACGGCCGGTTGTCGTGGATGATGGATGCGTTCACCGTCTCGGACGCCTTCCCCTACGCGCGGCACTATCGCTTCGGCCGTCAGGGAATCAACTACATCCGGAACAGCGTCAAGGCGGTCGTCGATGCCTATGACGGGACGACCACGCTCTACGTGTTCGATCGCGAGGATCCGATCATCGCGGCGTATCGCGCGATGTTCCCGAGCCTGTTCAAGGACGCGGACGCCATGCCGCCCCCGCTCCGCAAACACGTGCGGTATCCGGAGCTGATGCTCGAAATCCAGGCGATGGTCTACGGCCTGTACCACGTGACGGCCCCCGAGGTTTTCTACAACCGCGAGGATTTGTGGACCGTCGCGAGCGAGGTCCGCCTCAACGATCGGCGCGAGCAGGCGCAGCAGCCGATGGAGCCGAACTTCGTGCTGATCTCGCTGCCCGAGGAAAACAGCGGAACCGAGTTCGTGGAGATCCTGCCGTTCACGCCGGCGAACCGCAACAACCTGATCGGGTGGATGGGCGGCCGCAGCGACGAGCCGCATTACGGCACCGCGGTGGTCTACGATTTTCCGAAAAACCGGCTCGTCGACGGCCCGCTGCAAGTCGAGGCGCGCATCGATCAGAACCCGCAGCTCTCCAGTCAGTTGTCGTTATGGAACCAGCAGGGCTCGCACGTCCGGCGCGGCGCGCTGATTGTGATTCCGATCGGCCGCACGCTGCTCTACGCGGAACCGATTTACCTGCAGGCGGAGCGCAGTCCGATGCCCGAGCTCCGCATCGTCGTGCTGGCGACGCAGGAGCGTCTCGCGTACGGCCCGACGTTCGAAGCCGCGCTCGCCGCGCTCTTCGGTCAGGCGCCGTCGACGCTGTCCACCTCACCCGCGAGCACCAGCACCCAGCCGACACCGGCAGCGCCGGCGCCGCAAGTCACAGGTCAGCCCGTCCCCGTTCCTGCCGAGCGAGGCGCGGAGCGAGGCGGAGACGTCAATGCGTTGATTGCCGACGCGGCCCGCGATCTCGCCGACTATCAGCGGCTGACCGCTGAAGGCAGGCTCGGCGAAGCCGGCCAGAAGCTCGAGCACCTGAAGCGCGTCCTCGAACAACTCGCTTCACAGCGGCGCTGATCGAATCTGCGTTACGCAGAAACTCGTTCCGCGAACGTGATCACGTACCCGTCGGGATCCGCGACTGCGAACTCGCGCACGCCGTAGAACTGCGTGACGAGCGGCATCGTCACCGTCACCCGATCCCGGATGCGATCGTGGAACGCATCGATGCCTTCGCCGGCGATCTCGATGTACATCGTGCCGGTCGCGCCGAGCGGCTTGCCGGCCAGCGCGGGATACTCCTTCACCGCGCTCGCTCGGTCGTTGAAGAAGATCTCGACCGCGCCGCTCGTGCCGCTCGTCACGGAGGCGAACACGTACGGCGACTCGTCCGGCACCGACATGCCGCGCTCGAAGCCGAGCACGTCGACATAGAACGACAGACTCCGCTCGACGCTGGCGACGATGAGATTGGGCGTGAGCTTCTTGAACTGAGGCATCGCACACCTTCCGTGTGTGCTCGCTATGCCTCCATCCGCCAGCTTCGCGAGTGAAAGCCGGCAGGTACGGTTCCCTGGTTGAGGTCGTGCGGCAGGAACCAGCGAGGAACGGCGCCCAGCTTATCACGGCACGTCGAGGCGTGGCATAGTAGCCGCCAGGAGGGTCTATTGGAATTAGCCCACATGTTCTTGATCGCCATCATCCTGACGTTGGCCCCCCCGGCACAAACGACGACGCTCAAGGCAATCCCGCCGCCGTCCGATGTCGCGGCGCCGCCGGCTGATGCGACGAAAACGGCCTCGGGCCTCGCGACGAAGGTCATCACGCCGGGCTCCGGCAAGGAGCATCCGGCGAAGGACGATCTGGTCACGATCCACTACACCGGCTGGAAAACCGACGGCACGATGTTCGACAGCTCGGTCGCGAAAGGCAAGCCGGCGGTCTTTCCGGTCGCACGCGTCATCCCGGGATTCAGCGAAGGGATTCAACTGATGGTGCCGGGCGAAAAGCGCCGGCTGTGGATCCCGGAGGGGCTCGCGTACAAAGGCGCCCGCGAACCGAAAGGCATGCTCGTGTTCGACGTCGAGCTGTTCGACATGCCGAACCGCGCGCCGGCCGACGTGAAGGCGCCGCCCTCGGACGCGAAGCGCACGGCGAGCGGCCTCGCCTACAAAGTGCTGAAGGCGGGCATCAATGCGAGACGCCCGAAGGCGAGCAGCTCGGTGACCGTCCACTACACGGGCTGGACGACCGACGGAAAGATGTTCGACAGCTCCGTCGTGCGCGGCGAGCCGACGACGTTTCCGCTCGGCAACGTCATCGCGGGATGGACCGAGGGGCTGCAGCTGATGGCGGAAGGCGAGAAGACGCGCTTCTGGATTCCGGAAAACCTCGCGTACAAAGGCCAGAGCGCGCCGTACGGGATGCTCGTGTTCGATGTGGAACTGATCAAGATTGAATAAGTCGAGTAGGTCTGGTGGGTCAGGTAGGGTTGCGTTCGCGCGTACTACCGGCCCGACCCAACCAACCTGCCAGACCCACCAGACCTATCAGACCCACTCGACCCACCCGACCTGCCAGACCCACCAGCCCTCTCCGAGATCCGTCTGATCGCGCGCTGAAAACGATCGCTCAGCGCGCGGCGTTCGGCGTCGGGCACGACGCCAATCCGCGAGAAACTCTGCTGCGCCTGGCGCACTTCTTCGGCCGCGGCGCGCAGCCGGCTGTCCTCGTCGATCTTTCCGCCGATGGTGTTCGCCGCGAGCGCTTCCTTCAGCATCGCGGCGAGCCGCGTCGTCGCCGACACCGACGCATCGCCTGCCGACATCGCCGGTCCCGCGAGCGACGCCGCGAGATCTTCCATCCGCTTGACGATCGCTTCCATCCGCCTGCGGTTGGCGTCGGGATCCAGATCCGTCCCGCTGAACGCCGCCGGCCATCTGGCGACGACGCCCGTGAACGCGGCGGCGAAGCGCTCGTCGAGCGCGGCCGCGCGATCGCGATCGACGCCGCGCGCCGCCAGCTCCGACTGCCAGCGCCCGCGCAGGCTGCGCACCTTCGTCAGCAGGTCCGGCGGCGGTTCCATGGTTGACGGTTGATTGTCGAGTGTTGATTCTGAATGGCTGACTGTCGACTGACTGACTTCTGGCTGTTGATTGTCGACGGCTGGCGATGCCAGCGGACTGTCGACTCCCACCGACGCGACGACAGGCGCGGCAATCCCGGCAAGCGCCTCGAGCTCGGCGACGATCGCCTCGCGCGCGGCGACACGCTCTCCGCGCGCGATGTCGTGGCGTTGCGCGTACCGGCTGAAGAACTGATCGCACGCGGCGCGGAAGCGCTGCCAGATCGCTTCCGATCGGGTCTTCTTCACCGGCCCGATCGTTTTCCACTCCGCCTGCAGCCGCTTGATCTCGGCGGCGGCCGGTTCCCAATCGGTGGATTCAGCGAGCGCCTCGGCCTTCGCGCACAACGCGTCCTTCTTCGCGAGATTCTCCGCCCACATCGTCTTGCGGTGCGCGAGGTCGGCGTGGCGCCGCGTGAAGAACTGATCGCAGGCAGAGCGGAAGCGTTCCCAAATCGTTTTTTCCTGGCCGCGGGTGACCGGGCCGATCGTCTTCCAGTCGGCCTGCAGCTTCTTGATCTCGTCGGCCGTCTGGATCCAGTTGGTCGAGGTCGCGAGCGCTTCGGCGCGCTCGCACAGCGCGATCTTCTTCGCGAGGTTCTCCGCGCGAACGCCCGCCTGCGCAGAGAAATGCGCTTCGCAGCGCGACCAGACTTCGTCGTGCGCCGTCTTGAACCGGCGCCACAGCGTCTCGCCCTGGGCGCGCGGCACGTCGGCGGACTGCCGCCACTGCTGCTGGAGATCGCGGACGTGGCGCGCGATGTCCTCCGGGTCCTCGAGCGCCTTGAGCGCCTCCATCTTCTCGCAGAGCTGTTCCTGGATGCCGACGTTCGCCCATCGCTGCCAGTCGGCGACGTCGCGCAGCTCCTGCACTTTCGGCGTCAGCGCCGACTGCGCCGTCTTGAGACGACGGACCACGTCTTCGAAATCCTTCTTCGACGGCAGGGGCGGCACCGAGCCGAGCGTCGTGCGGATGTCGCGCAGCGCGCGCTCGCCCGCCTTCAGCGTCAGCTCCGGCCGCAGCGCCAGCGCCTCGACGCGCGCCAGCAGCTGCTGCATGCGCGTGAGCGCGTCGCGGCGCGCCCGCTGATCCTCTTCCTGTGCCGCCGATTCGCGCGCCCCGACCGACGCGTCCGCCGCGGCAAAGCGCGACTCCAGCTCTTGATCGACCGTCATACCAGTGCTCAAGTCCTTCCATTCGCGGCGCGCGACGCCGATGCGCCGGCGCGCGGCCGCGAGATCCGCAGCCGCAGCCGCGGCTTCTGCTTCGGCCGCCAGCTCGGTCAGCCGCGTATGGCGGCGTTCGGCCTCGCGCCGCGCCGCTTCCTCGGCCGCTTCCACGCGCGCGCGTTCCGCCGCTTCCTGCTCCGCGCGGCGGCGAGCCGTCGTTTCCTCGTGAAGGCGCGCGCGGTCGGCGGCTTCGGCGGCTTCGATTTCTGCCGCACGCGCGCGCGCGAGGGCGGCCTCGCGCTCCGCCTGCTGGCGCGCCTCGCGCTCGATCGCAGCCCGGGAGGCCATGTCGACGGGCGGCGGATGAGCCGCTGCGGCGGCCTCCGCGGCCGCCGCCGCTTCCTGCGCCGCGCGCTCGTCCATTTCGCGGACGATCGCGCGCGCGCGCTTCGACGCGCTCTTGTTCTTCGCGCGCGCCGCAATCTGCTCCAACTCGCCGCGATCGGTGATGCGTTCGACGGCGGCGAGCGTCGGATCCTTGAACTCGCTGTTGAGCGCGACGGCGAGGATTTCGGGGTGATCGTGGAGCGCGTCGAACGCGGCCCGCCGCACCGCCTCGTGCTGCGCGTGCCGCGCGATCGATCCGAGCATGTGCGTGTCGCTCACGCGCGCGAGCGCGCGCAGCGCCGTCAGCTCGCGCGGCGCGCTCTTCGCGATCGCCGACAGCGTCTTCACCTCCGGCAGGCCCTCGAGTGCCTCGACCGCGGCCAGGCCCTCGGTCTCGCCGACACCCTCGAACGCTTCCATCGCGAGATCGCGCAGCATCGCGATCGCCTGCGCGCGGACGCTCTCGTCCGCGTCGTCTTTGGCGACGCCCGCCAGCGCCGGCGGATCCATCAGCTTGGCGACCGCGGCGCGGCGCACGCGCGCGTCGGCGTCCTCGCGCGCCATCTCCGCGAGGATCTCGCGTTCGTCGATCGGAATTTCCTGGACGAACGCGAGCCGGACGGCGGCATCGGGATGCTTTTGTCGAGGCTGCGTTCGGAATCGATCGAGCAGTGCCATACGCGCTCCAGCCTGACGCACGGTGCGTCAGCTTGTGAGACGGGCCACCCCGAGTTCGGAAAGCTTCGCGACCACGTCGCCGCCGCTCGACGCCGCGCTGACCGCTTTGTCAATCGCAAGAATGCGGCCGTCCACGCCGATGTAGAACGTCCATCGCGATGCATAGCCGCTCCGCGATAGGACGCCGTACGCGCGCGCCACGTCTCGCGACGGATCGCTCACGATCGGGTACTCGATCCCGAGCGACCGGGCGAATTCCGCGTTGACGCCGGGCGTGTCGACACTGGCCGCAAAAATCTGGACATCGAATTGCCGGAGTGCGTCGCCGCTCGACCCGAGCGACCGGCATTCCGCCGTTCAACCACCGGTGAACGCTTTGGGAAACCACGCGATGACGACGGCGCGACGGCCCGCGAATTCGCTGAGCCGATACGTGCGGCCATCCGAGCCCGGCAGCACGAAATCGGGCGCGGCATCGCCCGGCTGCAGCTCAACCGATGATGCGTCGATGCGTTGTGCAATCACATTTACGAGGCTCACGACGATGGCCGCTGCCGTAGTCACCATCGCTCTCAACCGCAACCACATTCGCTGGATTCGTGTCATTCTAGTGAGAGGCCCCCCAGCCGGAACGCGTTCTGCGTTTATCTTTTTTTGTATGACACACACTTCTCCAATTCTGCGGATCGCGATCGTGGCGGCATGCCTGTTTTCGGTGACGGCCTGTGACAAATCGGGGAATGGCAGCCCCACAGCGCCGAGCGGTCCGCCGTCGGCGGGGTCACAGATTGTTTACACAGCTGTAGGAGCGAGCGACGCTGCGGGCGTCGGATCGAGCGTGCCGTGCGCGCCATTTACCGATTGCCCGAATGGAATGGGCTACGTGCCTGTCACGGCGAGGACGCTGACGGCGCAGCGCTACACCGTCAAGCTTCTGAATCTCGGGATTCCGACGTCGGTCATCGGCCCGGACTTTGCGCAGCTCGGCGCGAACTACGGCCGGACGATCGTAGGCAATTTCATCGAACAGGAAATGCCGTTCGTGCCGCGCGATTCTACCCTCATCACGATCTTCGCGGGCGGCAACGAAGTCAACACGATCACCGCGGCGCTCGGCGGCGGCGCCGGGGGCAGCGATCCGCTCGGGTTCATTGACAATCAAGTGCGCGCATTCGGGGCCGATTACAACACGCTCATCGCCGGCATCCGCGCCCGCACGGACCAGCCGCCACGGATCGTCATCCTCAACGTGCCGAACCTGGCGGGCATGCCGTTTCTCGCCGGCGCGCCGCTCGCGCAGCGGCAGGCCGCGCAGCGGGCGTCGGTCGGCATGACGCGAACCATCGTCAACGCCCTCGCCTCCGACAGCATCGTCATCGTCGATCTGATGTGCGACTCGCGAACCTATCAGGCGTCGATCTATTCATCCGACGGGTTCCATCCGAACGATTCGGGATACGCGTTCATCGCGTCGGAAGTCGTCAAGGCGATCACGATGAGCAGCTATCCGAGGCCTCAGAGCACCTGCACGTCGATGACGATCGTTCCGTGATGAACCCGCCCCGTCGCGCGAAGGCTTCAGCCGAGCGCCCGACGATGTTGTTCAGCGACGTCGTCCGACAGCTCGAGATCGCGTTTCAGCACGAACTCCCGGGCGAAGCGGCGCAGGATCTGCTCGCGCCGATCCCGCGCCGCGAGTGGCCTGCCGGTTTCGATCCCGCGCGCATTCGAAACGCCGCCGCGCTGCTGCTCCTCTATCCGATCGACGATCGCCCGCACATCGTCCTGACGGTCCGCGCCGACACGCTCGAACGTCACGGCGGCCAGGTGTCGCTGCCCGGCGGCGTCGTCGATCCGGGCGAGACGTTCGAGCAGGCGGCGCTGCGCGAGGCGCACGAAGAGGTCGCGCTGCCGCTCGACGGCGCACGCGTGCTGGGCGCGCTGACGCCGCTCGACATTCCGGTCAGCGGATTCCGCCTGCATCCGATCGTCGCGCTGCAGGCGGCGCGGCCGGCGCTCCGGCCGGCCGACGGCGAGGTCGCGCGCATTCTGGAACCGGCGCTCGATGAGCTGCTCGACGCGAATTGCGTGCGTTCGACCGAACGCGCGCGCGACGGCCGGACGCTGACGATTCCCGCCTTTCACGTGCGCGATCATGAAATCTGGGGCGCGACGGCGATGGTGCTCGCCGAATTCCTCACGCTGCTGGGCTGGCTGCCTCGATCGACGAGGTGATCAAGTTTTCGTGCGTGATATGCACGAATCCAAAGCACATCGGGACGAAATTGGCGCAATGTCAGGCTATCTGTGGCGGATCTCTTGCGTAGTCTGCAAAGAAGTAGCGATAATGCATACTTCTGTACGGGCGCGCTATCATGCGCATTTGTTCGGGGCGTTGAGAACGGTTCAGACAGGGGGGCGACATGGGATCTGCAGTGCTCAGTGAGGCGATCAGCGCGATTCGCGACTGGTCGGTAACGGATGCGAAAGAACGGCGCGGCGCTCGGCCGACCGAGGCGTTCGGCAGCCTCGTGTTCAACGACGAAGTGCAGCAGGCCCGCCTTCCGAAGCCCGTCTACCACGCGTTGCGGCGCACGAT
>Ga0207646_10008437_pt1 | contig 10329 bp, 14 predicted proteins | sample KBSK5502metaG_FD_184343 | JGI IMG/M metagenome (GOLD analysis project Ga0207646, IMG submission 184343) | Corn, switchgrass and miscanthus rhizosphere microbial communities from Kellogg Biological Station, Michigan, USA - KBS K5-50-2 metaG... | ecosystem: Host-associated > Plants > Roots >...
TGGGTCGCCGTTCGTCGATTTTGGTCCGGATGGCAACAATCCCTCATTGTGGTCACGCCGGAAACGGTGGTGCGTTGGCACAGGGCCGGATTCCGTTTGTACTGGAAGCTGATCTCCAAGGTCAGGAGGCCGGTCGGGAGACGACAGACGTCGAAGGAGGTTCAGGAATTGATCTTTCGAATGGTCGTTGAGAACTCCACGTGGGGAGCGCCACGCATCCATGGCGAGCTTCTCATGCTCGGCTTTGATGTCTCTGAGCGAACGATCTCTCGTTGGAAGAACTCGCACTGTAGCCGCCGGTCACGTCCTTTCTCATCCGCCACTGGGAGGCTGCACCACCGGTGCGATCGGGCTGCCTAATCCGAACCAACGTCGCGTCGTGAAAACGTCCGGGTTCCTCCATCCTTCTTATATATACAGGTATACCGCTCGGGTTCCCCGGGACAGATTCTTGGCGTTCGAGGGTGAAGGGATGACCTGGATGAGGCAGCCATCGCGGCAGGGAATCGCACTATTTTCAGTGCGCATGGAATTTTGGCGAGACACACCCCATCAGCATGTGCGTCTCTTTTTTGTCTATCCTTGGTTAGAATCAAGTTCGGCGCGCTCAAAAGTGTTTTAGAATAAAATGGTTGCAAGGATGGGCGTGTAGCTCAGCTGGGAGAGCATCTGCTTTGCAAGCACGGTCCCTGGTTCCAACGATTTCTTCCTTTGCTCTCACTTTCTAATGATTCCAACAATTTCGGGGAATCTGCTTCTCGCTCGAAGTAAACCTCGAAATCGCAATTGGATAGGGTTTTGGCACAGTTTTGGTACAGTTCAAGCGAGGCTTGAATTGACAAATGGGTGTGTGAACCCCTCGTTGAGACAATTTTATGGGTACACTGTCTCATTACCTGCCCCAGACAATGCGCATTTGCCGATTGTCTCCGCTTCCACTTTCTGATCGCCTGTTCGGGAGACAATCTAGGGGTTTGCAAACTGTGAGATTATTCCCTGATCGAATCACAGATGGTAGAAGGCGACAGTAAGCTTCACGTGAACGAATCTGATTCCAAGTTGGTGGACCTGCAGTCCGTTGCTGCTGAGATGCAGCGCTTGCGTGAAGAAAATATTCGTCTACGTTGTCTCTTGCAGGAGCACGGCATACAGAGTCCGGAGGTGCAGTCCACTACCGGGATTCCCGTCACAACGAGCGCACTGCCAAGTGCTCATGTCCCCGTCTTGAAAGCTGAACAACGAATCACATTGTTCCGGAGCCTCTTCCACGGGCGTGACGATGTTTATGCAGTTCGTTCTGAGAACGCCGACGGGCGATATGGGTACATGCCCATGGCAGATCGTGACTGGAAGGCGTATCTTCGCGCCAAAGACGAGGACCGCAAGAAGGTTGACCGCCAGACCCGGAAGTTCAGACCGCTGACTGACGAGGTAGTGCGTGGGCACCTCGTCGGAGATCACACCATCGGCATTTATCCGCTGCTGCAGGATGAGACCTGCTGGTTCCTCGCGGTCGATTTCGATAAGAAAACATGGCAAAGGGATTCCGCTGCGTTTCTGACCGTATGCTGCGAACGAGATTCAGAGTCGTCGAGAACGTTAATCTCGAACCATTGGTGGGAACACTGCTAGGTGTGTTTGTCCTGGGCGAGAGCCTTGGTGCTCTCGGGATTCTAGGCGGCGCGTTGATCCTATTCGCAGCAGCGTATTTTAGCCGGCCCAAGGCAGCTTGACCATGAATTGGAGTGAGATCAGAGCGCTATTTCCAGCCGCCGAGCATTACACATACTTGAACACCGCTGCGGCTCCGCCACTCTCAGTTCTTGCCGCTCGCGAAGGGAAACGCTACTACGACGAAATGGCAGAACATGGCGACGTGGCCTGGGAAGATTGGCTTTGCCGGGTCGAACAGATACGCGAGAAGCTCGCGACTTTTATTAATGCGGATGCGCGCAGTGTTGCCTTTACATACAGCACGTCGCATGGGATGAACCTCATCGCGGGAATTCTCGATCATTGCGGAGATGTATTGTGCCCGACTGACGAATTTCCCAGTTGTACGCTGCCCTGGCTCCAGCAGCGATATCGAGTGCATTTCGTGCGCCCGCGAGATCGCGGCATCATTGACCTGGATGATGTTCAGCGAAGTCTCTCAGCGGACATACGCGTCGTCGTGATCAGCTATGTCCAGTTCTCAACCGGCTTTCGACAGGATCTCGTTACCCTGGGCCGACTGTGTCGTGATCGCAAGCTGATTTTCGTCGTCGATGCCACGCAAGGAATGGGTGTTTTCCCCATTGACGTGGTTAACAGCGGAATCGATTTTCTCGTCTTCAGCGGATACAAGTGGGCGCAGGCTGGATATGGTGTCGGCGGCTTGTATGTCGCGCCGCGCTTCCTCAATCCAACCTCGTTTCCGGTGGCAGGGTGGTGGAGCGTACGCGATCCGGAAGCTGTCGTAAATGATCGGCTGGATCTGAAAGAAACTGCCGCAGCGCTTGAAGTTGGGTGCCCTCATTTCGCCGGCATTTTCGCTTTGGGCGCAGCTCTCACGCTATTTCAGGAGATCGGCAAGTGCCGAATTGAAGAACGAATCCACGAACTGACCGACTACTTACATCATCGGCTTCAAGCCGAAAGATTCAACATCGCGTCCCCTCTAAACCGCGAACGGCGATCCGGCATTACCATCGTTGAAATGCGCAACGCACCGGAGATTGTGACACGTCTGGCGGAGAAGAAGATCATTGTCTCAGCGAGAGGCAAAGGGCTGCGCGTCTCAGTTCACATTTTCAATAACTTTGATGATGTTGACCGCCTCATATCAGGACTGCGGGAACTGAGATCGACGGCTACCGCCAACACAGCGTGAGACTGCCTCGGACTGTTAGCCCCAAAAAAGCAAGAAACCGCAAGTGCTCAACGGCCCCATATTCACAGAATATTGGTCTATCGCTCTTGGGGAGAGCTGCGATGAAAAGAATGATTGGCATGCATTCCCTCTACATCCTCATCGCCGTCATGGGGAGCGTAATCTTAGCGCCGGCTCAAACGCGGCCGCAGGATGGGAGTAAGAGCGAGGCTGTTTTCAAGCAGCTCACGTCTCTCGTCGGCGAGTGGGAAGCGGTTCAAGACGGCGTTCCGGTCACGGAAACTTACACGCTGACCGCCAATGGGAGCGCTGTCATGGCCGAAACGAAACCGGGTAGCGACCCAGCTATGATCACGATGTTCGCCGTTGACGGCGACCACTTGATCGCAACCCATTATTGTGCAGCTCGCAACCAGCCCCAGATGGAGACAGGCATCCCAGACGATCTGCAGAAAGGTGTGACGTTTTCGCTAGTGCGAGTGACGGGGATGAAAACGCCAGATGACTGGCACAACACTGGGGTAACGATAACGCTCGACGACAAGGACCACATGACACAGCGGTGGACTTACCTTTACAAGGGGAAGCCGGGTACGGCCGTATTTCACTACACACGCAAGAAGTGACATCCAAAGACAGCGGGAATTGTTAGCCCGTGGGCCTTGTCGCATTCAACTAGTGTTGGCTCAGCGTGAATTTGACGCGTGGCTGTTCTACGATCACCACCATCGCGACCCAATCGCCTATCGTATTCTTGGTCTGCTAGAAGAACTGCCCGTCAGCCGCCGTTGGTTCTATGTAATCCCCGCGCAGGGAAACCCCTGGAAACTGGTCGAGCCGGAACACTTGGACTCGTTACCGGGAACCAAGGAAACGTATTCAGCGTGGCGCGAGTTGGCGGATCAACTCAAGACGACGCTTGCGCCTTTCCCATGCTTGGCGATGCAATATTCGCCCAACAACTTGATCTTCTATGTCGGCATGGTGGACGCCGGCACTGTGGAGATGGTTCGCAGTTTCGGTCACGACATCGTCAGCTCCGGCGACCTGATCGCATACTTCGAAGTGGCGCTGAGCGATGAACAAATCCGTTCCCATTTTCGTGCGCGCGACAAGATCGACGCCATCACTGAGGAAGCGTTTCATGAAATAGGCAGGCGGGTACGTGATGGCGGTGCGACGGAGTTCGACATCCAAGAATGGATTATGCAGGCCTTTTTACGAGAAAACGTCACCACCGCCGGAGACAAGTCGGCTGTCGCAGTGAACGAACACAGCAGCGTTCCTCATTACGCGCCCGCCGTGGAGCAATCGGCCGCTATTCGCGACGGTGACTTCGTTCTTCTCGACATTCGGGTGAAGGAGAGCACGCCGGACGGTGTATTCTGTGACATCACGTGGACCGAGAGTGTGGGCCAACCGTCCGCACGACAGCGGGAAATCTTCGCGATAGTGAAAGACGCTCGCGGCTCGGCGTCGCAACCGTACGCTCCGCCGTCTCCTCCGGAAGGAAGATCGCTAGTTGCGAAGTTGACCGCGTCGTCCGCGACTTCATCAGTCGCAATGGCTACGGAGAATACTTTACTCACCGAACTGGCCACTCGATTGGCTCCAGTATTCATGCAAACGGCGTCAACATGGACGATTTATTTGGAGATCAAAGACGAACGCGAGATCATCCCCAACACCTGTTTCTCTGTGGAACCCGGAATTTACATGCCGGAATTCGGGGTCCGTAGCGAGGTCAACGTACTCGGGCGCCCAGGCTCCGCTGAGGTCACTGGCCGTGTTCAAAGCGAGCTGGTGATTATCTAGAATAATTCCCTAACAATTCCTTCGTCCTATAGAGGTTTTGGTGTGTTGGTACTAAATGGCTGTCATTCATCGAGATGGCTATGTCTGGAGTTGTTTACGTTCAAATCGATCTTGCTTCTCTTAGTTGCGAGCGTGCTGACATCATGCGTAAGCTCCCGGAGAGCGCCAATGGAAGTTGATAGAGACAGGGCCGAAGTCGTCGCCACATTGATCCGATTTTGGCAAGCTTACGAGCGAAAGGATCTCGCCGCGCTGTCCAATATGCTCACCGCTGCAGATGATTTCACCTTCTTCGGGAGTGACGCAGCCGAAGTGGTGAAGACTCCCCGGGAGTGGGAAGAATTGGTGCGAAACGATTGGCGGCTGTTTGAAACGACAAGGTTTGGGGAGCCAAGAAATATCGCAGTTCAAATCAGTGCGGACAAACAACTGGCTTCTATTGTGTACGAAGTTACCGACATCTCGCTCGTCGAAGGTAAAAACATCGAGTCTCTCGACCGCTTTGCCATGACGATGAGGAAAGAGGGCGGAGCTTGGCGTATTGTCCAGGGAATGACCGCTGCAGCGACCAAAGGCGAATCTTCGGCAGAGATCGCAGCTCGCCGACGGAAAGAGACGCCCAAACCGTAACTCTTCTCGACGAACATAGTGGGAGCAACGGCGGCGCGACATCTGTCCGAGACCCTTCGGCAAAATCCACCGGGCGATTTTTTGGCACTCCGAGAACAGAGTGGAACACCGTGGTGCAAAGGATTGACGCGGCCAGCTTTCGCTGAGGTCACTGGCCGTATTCAAAGCAAGCTGGTAATTATCTAGTCTCTCTTTGTTCGATACCCTTTTCAGCCTAAAATGATGGTCATGAGGGGTGACGTGTGGCTGTCAGATCGACGGCTCCCGATCATTGTTGCGCATCTTTGAACGTAGAGCCATTCCGTGTTCAGATAATTCGAGAAACGGCGTGCGTGTCGTTGGTTCGATTTGATCATCCGCCGGGGATTAAGCTCCCCACGACTTATTCGTCGCACGATGCTTCGGAGCACTTCCGCGTCAATATCGTCGAGCGCGGCTGGTTTAGACTGAAATACGGCCAGCGCGAATGGACGCTCGGGGCTGGGAGCATGTTTCTGAGCCGCCCGACTGAGGTGTACGGATATTCGCACGTCAGATATGCGGAGCCCGATACCTGCTTGAGAGTGGAATTTTGTGGCGCTGTGGCAGGTGAACTGGCGGGCTCTGTGTTCCGGCTGCCGCTGGTGCTTCCAACGACCAATCGCCTGAGTTTCCTGCGACTGCGACTCGGTTCACTCCTATCCGATGCTGCTGAAATGTCGCTAGATGCTTTGGCATGTGAGCTCGTGGACGCTGCAGCCAACGCTGAGCATGACCGCCATCGGTTATATCGTTCCGAGCAATTACGTTGGTACGCCGAAAGGATCGGCGCAGCGCGTGAACTGATGGATTGCGATCCAACGGCAAACCACTCCTTGTGGCATCTCTCGTCACAAGTTGGGATGAGTGTCTTCCTATTTGCACGCGTATTCCGAGAATTGGTTGGGATGCCTCCACACAAATACTTGGTGCATGGGAGACTTAATCGCGCGCGAGATCTCCTGCGTTCTGGAATGCCCGTGACGGACGTTTGCTACGCCGCGGGCTTCAACAATCTTAGTCATTTCATTAGGACCTTCCGCGCATATTTTGGAGTGTTGCCTTCGAGACTGAAGGCGTCCTCCTCACCAGCAGCCGAGGCGAGTCGCTACTTCAATAGCTGAAGCATGGGAATAGCGTCAGCAACTGAATCGCGATGAGTAGCGCAGAGGACGCAGCCGCCGCTGTCGGCCGTATACGAGCCGTGCGCATTCCGGTCGCATAGACTATGAGCAGCACCAGCAGAGCCGCTAACTGCAACCACCAGTCATTAATTGCGGCAAGCCACCCTGGACGCGAACCCCAGGCCAATAGATCCCGACCGAGATAGATTCCGGTCAAAGGCGCGAGGGCAAGTCGCTTGGGATGTACGGGAAAATCGAGCACAAAGTGCGAGAAGACCGCCAGCCAAATCGCGACGAAAACGGGTTTGCCCCGCCGTAAGAAGCTAATGCAAAGAGGCTCGCCAGAATTGCGACAGAGCTAGGGAGTGAGACCAATCATCGAAGAAACTCGACGGGTGTGCGGGCTCGACGCCGATCCGCGCAAGCGCAATCCAGAGCAGGTCGGGAACAAAGGCTCCGATGAGCAGCGCCCATAAGGGCGCCTCAGATGGCGAGGGCTGCGGCGAAGTGCGGCGCATACATCAGTCTGGCTCTTTGAACCGCGCCGGGCGATGCATTAAGAACAACACAAGCGCGGGGACGGCGAACAGCAGAAGTTCTATGATTGCTTCGCTGGTACTCATGACCGGAGTCCGCGCGTGGACAACTTCCTCCGCTATCCGCCACGTCGTTTCATGTGGTGATCTTCTTCGAGCACCCACGTCTGTCCGCCATTGTGCGATTTCTCGCCCGTCCAATGAAAGGACTGCGGTGTGATTTCACTGAACGTCCAGCGTATCGGAAGGCCATCCGAGTCCGAGCCGCGTAAAACAATGCGATCACCCTCGCGACCGCCTTGCGTGGTGACCACATAGTTGAACTGCGGGTTTATGAAAACGATGCGCCATTGTTTTAATTTCGTGTCGAAGAATCGAAACGTCGTCCCAATCGTGCGTTCCTTCTGCTCTGCGGTCGGGTAACCGATCCAAAGATCCTGTACGGCGTGGCCGTCCATGACCCAGCCGAAATGCAACTCACCCTTCTTGTGGTAGACCGTGCCGTCATCTCGATGAAAGCTGAAATCCGCGTCCCAGCTACCAATGAGACGATCAAATGTTTGGGCCTCTTCGCCAAGCGACGGATTGGGGTTGGGTGATCCCAACACACTGATCATGGCCTCTCGCGGAGAGAAGCCCCGATTCATTCTGTGCGACTCCGTAGCAGCAAGAGCACAAATGACCAGCACTGACAATAGAAAAACGCCAAGCAGCACGCTGCCGGTTGGAATTTTGCGCATGATGCGGCAAGCCTCCATTCGGAAGAACATCGTATTCTTCGGCGTTTGTTCACGTTCACGCTTGCACTTTCTTGCCATTCTGTTACGCGGAGGCGCTTACTCAGCCAAAGCAGCCTGGTCTATCCCAGGCGGCTGGCGGCTCACGGAAGTGCAGGCCACCTTTAGGCGGAACATCACCCGCGTTCCCGTCACTACGAAACTTCCACCGGACTCCTCAATCGAGGCGGCGATCACGTTGCCGTCCTGGGCAATATACGTGAGCCCTTTGCCATCGGTGGTCAGTTACGTTTCCTGAACTTGGCGGCTGTCTCGAAAAGGGGTCGGGTCAAACTTGCAAAATGTGCAAAACAGAACTGTCTCACTCTAGGGGTTCACTCCAGATGACCGAAAAGCGAAGGGACGGATTTTGGAATCGACGGAAATGCTTTAGAATGAAGGTAGTTCCCACTGTGGGCGTGTAGCTCAGCTGGGAGAGCACCTGCTTTGCAAGCATGCCTTCATCTCACCTAAGTCGTTGAATCGGCGTCTCTTCACAGTGCAAACCCTTCTGCAAATTGGGCTACTAATTGGGCCACAGAAAAATAAGGGTACTTTGTCCAAGTTTGGACAAACACTCCGAAAAATGGGCTCGATTCGAGTCGAGCGAGCACCGGAAGAACGACCTCGGTTTTGTTTTCTGTATTCGGCGAGCAAGGTATTCAATGCAATCCGCCACACGGCGGGGACCATCATGCTTGGGTGCGGCGCGTCAATCCTAAATGTGCAGAAGCAACCTAGGCACCGCAGCGCGACTGTCACCCTTAACATTTACGGACACGTTCTCGGAACTCGCAGCGCAAAGCCGCGAACAAACTAGCGAAGCGTCTCGTAGCGTAATTCACCTGAAACCACGGCGGCCCGGACGCTCGAAAGAGTATCCGGGCCGTCTCAACCGTTGTATAAAGCGCTACTCAGTCCTACAATGCCCACCAATTGGGCCCCGAATCCATTTCTCAATCAGGAGAGGACATGAAAAAAAGAACGATCTTATTAACTCTGTTGCTGTGTTTTGTCGGCGCAGCCGTGTGCTTCGCCGACGACCCACAGATGGGCACCTGGAAACTCAACGAGGCGAAGTCCAAGATCGGTGCGGGGTCGCCGAAGCTCATCACGGTTGTCTACGAGGCCGCTGGAGACAGCGTGAAAGTCACGGTAGATGGCACCGACGGCGACGGTAAGCCGCTGCATAGCGAATGGACGGGCAAGTACGACGGCAAAGAGTACTCGGTCACAGGGGATCCGAGTACGGATACGCGGTCCTACAAGAAAGTCAACGATCATACGCTGGCATTCACCAACAAGAAGGGCGACAAAGTTACGATTAGCGGTCGTGGCGTCGTGGCGGCCGACGGCAAGACCCGCACCGTCACCCTCACCGGAACCGATTCGAAGGGCAAGAAGTACACCAGCACAGCGGTGTACGACAAGCAGTAGAAAGAGCCACACGATAGCGCCTGCAACAGCTATGCCGTTCCGCTCTTTCCGGGCGGGAGGGCATGAGTTCAGTTGTATTTTTATCCCTTCGAAGTTTTGCGCTCACACCCCGTACAAAGCCGCCAGGCAAAGCTCGTCCAATGATAACTGTGGAGTGGCCGGGCGCCATTGCTGGCGCCCAGCCCTCTAAGAACCGGACTTGAAGGTTTTCCGTCATCCGGCGCACCCAAAACGCCCCCCCTGAAAAACGAAGACACGGCCTGATTCAAAACGAATAAGGCCTACTCGATACTGGCTTGCTACCGATTCGCACGGCGGTGGAGAATCCATCACGCATGTTGGAAGCTCCACCAACGGCCTGCGCCGTCGTCATTTGCTTTGCTTCCTTCATCGGTTCCTCAAGAGGTCTCGAGCTTGAGCACCACTGGGAAGTCAGCTCCGTTTCCGGCGAGGTGATGTTGTCTCCCTGGGGCGACGCAACCGCCGAGTTAGCCCAGCCGCGTATCTGAGGGTTGAGCTCCTTAATCAAATCGGCTGCAGACATGCCAAGCGCGGCTTTGATCGTTCTTCGAATGCCATCCAAGAACGTCTTGATGTTTTTCTTGGAAGGCTTGATGAGCAGTTTCCCACTAGGATATCTGCACATGTTTTGTCCGAGGAAGTCGAAACCGCTCTTCACGTGCGTAATGACCGTCTTCGTAGAAGAAAGTTCCAGTCCTCGTTCTCGCAGGAACTGCTCGACGAGGGATTTCACTTCTTCTTCCAGTAGTTCTTTCGTTCTGTCGGTGATGACGAAGTCATCCGCATAACGGATGAGATTGACACAGGGTTTCTCACCTCCTACGGACTTGAGACGCGTTCCTGTTGGGTACTCTTCCTTCAGAAGTCGCTCAAGTCCATCCAACGCACAGTTAGCGAGCGCTGGGGAGATAATTCCGCCCTGGGGAGTCCCTTCCGTTGTGTCGTGAAGGACGCGTTTTTTCATGTAACCCGAGGTCAGCCATTTTTTTAGAATGACTCTATCCATAGGAACGTGGTCTAAGAGCCAGTCTTGGCTAATCCGATCGAAGCAGCTTTTGATGTCCGCCTCTAGAATCCACTGCGGGTTTGCGCTTCCCAGT
>Ga0207646_10008438_pt1 | contig 10327 bp, 7 predicted proteins | sample KBSK5502metaG_FD_184343 | JGI IMG/M metagenome (GOLD analysis project Ga0207646, IMG submission 184343) | Corn, switchgrass and miscanthus rhizosphere microbial communities from Kellogg Biological Station, Michigan, USA - KBS K5-50-2 metaG... | ecosystem: Host-associated > Plants > Roots >...
CGATCGTGTCCGCCACGCTCCCGCCCGTGATGAAGGTCTTCGAGCCGTTCATGACGTAGGTATCGCCGCGCTTGATGGCCCGGGTGCGCATCCCCCCGGCGTCCGATCCGGAGCCCGATTCGGTCAGGGCGAAGGCCGCCAGCTGCTCGCCGCGAGCCAGCGGCGGCAAGTACTTGCGCCTCTGTTCGTCGGTGCCACCCAGCCAGATCGGCAGGCTGCCGAGAGACTGGACACTCAGGATCAGGGAGGAGGTGACGCAGAACTTACTGATCTCCTCGATCGCCACGAGCAGCGTGAGCGCGCTGCCGCTGACCCCGCCATAGTCGGGCGTGAACGGGATGGCGAGGATGTCGTGCTTGGCAAATAGATCTTTGATGTCCCAGGGAAATTCGCCGGATTCGTCGATCTCGGCCGCCCGCGGCTCGACCCGCTCCAGGCAGAGGTCGTGCACCATCTCGCGAATCTGCTGCTGCTCCTGGGTCAAGCTGAAGTCCATCAGGCGCGCACCAGCTCGCGGGCAATGACGACCCGCTGCACCTGGTTGGTTCCCTCGTAGATCTGGCAGGCCTTCGCGTCGCGGACCCGCCGCGCCATCGGATAGTCCTCGAGGTAGCCGTAGCCGCCGAACACCTGCAGCGCGTCGAGCGTGATATCCATGGCCGCGTCGGTGCTGAAGAGCTTGGCCATCGACGCCTCCTTGGTGAAGGGCCGGCCGGCGTCGCAGAGGGCGGCCGCCTGCCACGTCAACCAGCGCCCTGCCTGGATCCTGACCGCCATGTCGGCGATCTTGTTCTGGATCGTCTGGAGCTCGGCGATGGGCTTGCCGAACTGCTTGCGTTCTCTCGCATAGACGACGGCGTCATCGAGCGCGCCTTGCGCCAGCCCGACCGCCTGCGCACTGATGCCGATCCGTCCGCTGTCGAGCGCGCGCATGGCGATGCGGAAGCCTTGACCCTCGTCACCCAGGCGATCGGCCGCGTCGACCGGGCAGTTGTCCAGGTGGACCTCCGCGATGGCCGAGCCGTTCAGGCCCATCTTCTTGAACGGGGGCCCGACCTTCAGACCCGGGTTGTCGCCGCCGACCAGGAACGCGGTAATGCCCTCGGCGCCGAACCCGGGGCCGGTCGAGGCCATCACGGTGTAGAGCTGGGCCTCGCCGGCGTTGGTGATGAAGATCTTGCTTCCGTTCAGAACATATCCATCCCCGCGGCGGGTCGCGGTGGTCTTGAGGTGCGCGGCGTCGGAGCCGGCCTCCGGCTCGGTCAGCGCGAAGGCTGCCAGTTTCCTCCCCTGGGCGAGGTCGGGCAACCAGCGGCGCTTTTGCTCCTCGGTGCCGAACAGAACGATGGGCTCGGTGCCGACCGAGCCATGCACGTCCAGGATGCCGGCGGTACTGGCGCTGTAGCGCGCGATCTCCTCGACGAAGATGGCGAAGGAGAGGTGATCGAGCCCAGCCCCCTGGAAGACGTCCGGGACCAGGATGCCGAGCAGGCCGAGCTCGGCGGCCCTGTTGACCAGGTCGCGAGGAAACGCGCCGCTGTGATCGATTGCGTCGGCGCGGGGCTTGACCTCGCGCTGCGCGAAATCCCGAACGAGCTTGCGGATCTCCTGCTGTTCGGGGCTGAGCGAGAGGTCCATCTAGCTCACGCGGATGATGGTGGCCTCGCCCTGCGCCATCCCGGAGCAGATGCCGGCGGCGCCGTAGCCGCCGCCGCGCCGGCGGAGTGCATAGGCGAGGTGCATCAAGATGCGGGCCCCGGAGGCACCGATTGGATGGCCGACCGCGAGCGCGCCGCCATCGACGTTGACCCGCTCCTCGTCGATGCCGAGGAGGTCCATGGCCGTGCAGGCGACCGCGGCAAACGCCTCGTTGATCTCGAAGAGGTTGATGTCGTCGACGCGACGCCCCAGCTTCTTCAGCGCCGTCTGGATCGATGACGCCGGCACGGTCGCCAGGTAGGGCGTGTCGGCCGCCGACTCGCCATAGGCAAGCCACTGCGCCAGCACCGGCAGACCCCGCCGTTTGGCCTCGGTCGCGCTCATCAGAAGGATGGCGGCGGCGCCGTCGTTCACGCCCGGCGCATTCCCGGCGGTGATCGTGCCGTCCGCCTGGAACACCGGCTTGAGGCGGGCGAGTCCCTCGATCGTCGTGTCGGGGCGTGGCTGCTCGTCGGCTGAAACGGTCGCCGTCCCCTTGGGGTTGGGCACCGCAACCGGAACCACTTCATCGTTGAGGTGGCCGGCCTTGAGCGCCGCGGCGTAGCGTTGCTGGCTGCCGAACGCATACTCGTCCTGCCGCTCGCGCGAGACCTCGAACTCCTTCGCGACGTTGCTGCCCTCGACCGCCATGTGGCACCCGTTGGCCGGATCGATCAGGCCGTCGCGCACCATGCTGTCGACGAGCACCGCGTCCCCCAGCCGGTAACCGAAGCGCGCCTTATCGAGCAGGTAGGGCGCCTGGCTCATGTTCTCCATCCCACCGGCGACCAGCACCTGCGCATCGCCGTTTCGGATGAGGAGGGCCGCCAGGTTCACGGCTTTGAGCGAGGAGGCGCATACCTTGTTGACGGTGAGCGCCGGAACGCTCGTCGGCAACCCGGCTTTGATGGCGGCCTGCCGGGCGGGAATCTGGCCCATGCCGGCAGTGAGGACGGTGCCCATGATGACCTGGTCGACCTCGGCGCCCTCGACCTGCGCCCGGTCGAGCACCTCCTTGATCACGACCGCACCCAGGTCGGGTGCCGGTAGCGTGGAGAGCCCGCCTCCAAGCTTGCCGAACGGGGTGCGGGCGGCCGCCACCAGCACGACGTCCTCCACGATTGCATTCTAGAAGCACCTCGAGAGGCCAAATCGCGGGCCATATACTTGCGGAGGTGGCGTTCAAACACCTCCTCTCCGGGCGCCGCGGCGCGGTGGCCACGATCACCATCAACCGCCCCGACGACCGCAATGCCCTCAGCACCGAAACGGTTGGCGAGCTGCGAGAGGCGCTGGCGCAGGCCAAGGGCGATGCGGAGGTGCGGGTCATCGTCATCACGGGCGCGGGCAAGGTCTTCTGCGCCGGCGCCGACCTCAACAGCTTCCGCCGCCAACAGCCGGAGCTGGAGCGTTACTTTCAGCGGCGCCAGCTCGCCGATCTCTTCCTCGAGATGACCGAGCTGGGCAAGCCGACCGTCGCCCGGATCAACGGCCACGCGCTGGCTGGTGGGTTCGGGCTAGTGGCATCCTGCGACCTTGCCATCGCCGTCGATGACGCGCAGTTCGGCATGCCCGAAGTCAACGTTGGGGTCTTTCCGTTTCTGATCATGGCCATCGTCTTTCGCAACCTTCCGCGAAAGGCAGCCATGGAATTGATGCTGACGGGCAAACGCATCGATGCAGTGGAGGCCACCCGCCTGGGATTGATCAACCGACACGTCCCAGCCGAGCGGCTGGACAGCGAGGTCGACGCGCTCGCCGACGAGCTTGCCAAGAAGAGCCCGATCGGGATGAAGCTTGGCCTCGAGGCCTTCTACAAGATGCAGGACATGAGCTTCCCATCGGCGATCGCCTATTTGCAGGATCAGCTCGCCCTCCTCAGCCTCAGCGACGACCTCAAGGAAGGGGTGACCGCCTTCTTCGAAAAACGCGAACCACGATTCACCGGCCGATGACCATGCCGTCGGTTGAATGGGTGGAAGTCGGTCCGCGCGACGGTCTGCAAAGCTGGCCGGCGACGCTGCTGACACCGGCCAAGGTCGGGCTCATCACCGGCCTGCTCGATTGCGGCTTTCGGCGGGTCGAAGCCACTTCGATGGTGCACCCGAATTGGGTGCCGCAGCTGGCCGATGCGGAAGCTGTGCTGGAGGCGCTCCAGGACCGGCGCGATCAGTTACGCGTGCTCGTGCCCAATCGCAAAGGCCTCGAGCGGGCGCTGGCAGCCGGGATTCGCAATGTCGCAGTCACGGTGGCGGCTACCAATGGCTACAACCAGCACAACCTCAACCGGACCGTCAAAGACACGCTCTGGGAGATCCAGGAGATCACAACCCGGGCCAGCCGCGACGGGGTCGTCGTCGACGCCAGCATCAGCGTGGCCTTCGGTTGCCCCTATGAGGGCCGAGTGTCGCCCCAGTGGGTGGCCGATGTCGCTGAGGCATTGGCCGATGACAATATCGAGGAGATTTCGCTGGCCGACACGATCGGCGTCGCCAACCCGGCGCAGGTCGAAGACCTCTTCCAGGACATGAAGGAGCGGTTGCCGTCGGTGCGCTGGGGCGCGCACTTCCACGACACGCGGGGAACGGCCCTCGCCAACCTGTTGTCGGCGCTCGAGACCGGGGTCAATCTGTTCGAAGGATCGGTTGGCGGCATTGGCGGCAGCCCCTTCGCACCGGGCGCGGCCGGCAACCTCTGCAGCGAAGACGCGCTCGCCATGCTCGAGGCGATGGGGATCGTGACCGGGGTCGATGTCGGCCGGTTGGTCGAGGTCGCCCGCGGACTCGAGCGGACGCTCGGCGCCCCGCTGCCTGGTAGGGTGCACGCGCTCACCCAGTCTGGCGCCGGGATCGTCTCGGCATGAGCGCGCCGGAGCCGACGAAGAATCGCGACGCCGAGGATGACCTGAAGGTTCGATCTGACACGGCCCGCGCCGGCGGGTCGGCGAAGTACGCCGAGAAGCTCCGCCAGGAGCACAAGCTGCCGGTTCGACGGCGGCTCGAGTTGCTTCTCGACCCGGATTTTCTGGTCGAGGACGGGTTGCTGGCGCACAGCGAGGAGCCGGGCTTCGGGGCCGATGGCGTCGTCACGGCGATCGGCCGGATCGACGGCCGGACCGTCTGCGTGATGGCGAACGACCCCACGGTCAAGGCGGGGTCCTGGGGACCCCGGACGGTCGAGAAGATCGTCCGCATCCAGGAGACCGCCGAACGGCTGCGGGTCCCGATCTTCTACCTCGTCGATTCGGCCGGGGCCCGGATCACCGACCAGGTGGAGATGTTCCCGGGGCGGCGGCACGCGGGGCGCATCTTCTACCAGGAGGTGCAACTCTCCGGGGTGGTGCCGCAGATCTGTCTGCTGTTCGGTCCCTCGGCCGCCGGCGGCGCCTACATCCCTGCCTTCTGCGACATCACGATCATGGTCGAGGGCAACGCCAGCATGTACCTCGGGTCGCCACGCATGGCGGAGATGGTGATCGGCGAGAAGGTGACGCTGGAGGAAATGGGCGGGGCGCGAATGCACGCGACGGTGAGCGGCCTTGCTGACCTGTTGGTGGCCTCCGACGACGACGCGATCGCGGCCGGCCGGCGCTACCTCTCCTATTTCCCGCAGAACTGGGCCGACATGCCTGCTCCCGAGCTCGCGGCGGACGCCCGGCCGCCGGTGTCGCTGGACACGCTGGTGCCCGAGGACGAGGGGCGGGCCTTCAACATGCAGCAGCTGATCGACGGGGTGATCGACGAGGGTAGTTTTTTCGAGATCAAGAAGCTGTACGCGAAAGAGATCATCTGCGGCCTGGCGCGCATCGATGGCCGGGCGGTCGGCGTGATCGCCAACCAGCCGATGCACAAAGGGGGCATCCTCTTCGTCGACTCCGCCGACAAGGCGGCTCGCTTCATCTGGCTCTGCGACGCGTTCAACATCCCGTTGCTGTTCCTCGCCGACGTGCCGGGATTCATGATCGGCACCGCGGTGGAGCGGCAGGGCATCATCCGGCACGGCGCCAAGATGATCGCGGCCGTCTCAGAATCGACCGTGCCGAAGATCTCGGTGATCGTGCGTAAGGCCTATGGCGCCGGCCTCTACGCTATGGCGGGACCGGCGTACGCTCCCAACGCGACACTGGCGCTTCCCGGCGCGATGATCGGGGTCATGGGGCCGAGCGCGGCAGTGAACGCCGTCTTCTACAACAAGATCCAGGAACAGCCCGAGCCCGAACGTCCCGCCTACGTCGCGAAATTGCAGGAGGAATACCGCAAGGACATCGACCTCTACCGGCTGGCCTCGGACTTGATCATCGACGCGGTGGTGGCGCCGACGGCGCTGCGGACCGAGCTCGTCAATCGATTCGCCGCTTATGCAACAAGCCAGCAGCCGCGTGTCGATCGCAAGCACGGCGTTTTCCCCGTCTGACTCGCAGCCCTTCCACACCGGGGCCGCTTAATCTGACACGTGGCCTCTCGACACCGGGGGCCGCTTATTCCGGTCTCCATCGCTATGCTTGGGTACAGGTAGGTTGTGAAGTTCGTCCTGGTCGGCCTTTCTCACAAGACCGCCCCTGTCGAGATCCGGGAGCAAGTCTTCATTCCCGAGAGCGGCGTGGGCGAGTGCGTCCGGCGGCTCGTCGATCACGACCTGATCGACAGCGGCATCTTGCTGTCGACCTGCAACCGGACTGAGCTATACGCCGTCGCCGACCCCGAGGCGGCCCCCGATCGGTTGCTCGAATCGTTTGGCTTATGGCCGCATGCGCTGCCCTTTGATGAATGGCGACGCTATGCCTACCAGCTCAGCGGCGAGGATGCGGTGGCACACCTCTTCCGCGTGGCCAGCGGCCTCGATTCCATGGTGATCGGCGAGGCCCAGATCCTCGGCCAGATCAAGCGAGCGCTGGTTGCGGCGCGGCAGGCCGGAGGACTTAACGCGTGGCTCGAGATCATCGCGCGCGGTGCGATCCGGGCGGCCAAGCGCACTCGCCACGAGACCGGGATCGGGCGACGCCCAGTCTCCGTCAGCCACGCCGCGGTGGCGGCGGCCGCCACCGTCCTGGGCGACCTCGCCGGCCGCCACGTCCTGCTGATCGGCGCGGGCGAGATGAGCGAGGTCGCACTACGGCTCCTGCGCAAGCAGGGGATCGGCGACGTCTACCTCGCCTCGAGGACCTTCGACCGCGCCGACCAGGTGGCGCAACCGCTCGGTGGCAAGGCGGTCCCCTTCGATGGCATCGGCGAGATCATCGCCGCGGTCGACATCATCCTGACCTCGAGCAGCGCGCCGCACCACGTGCTCGATGCCGAGCGTGTCGAGCGCTTTCAATCGCGGCGCGACGGTCGCTCACTGCTGATCATCGATCTGGCCGTTCCCCGCGACGTGGATCCACAGGTCAGCCAGGTTCCCGGAGTCCACCTCTTGAACATCGATGACCTGCACACCATCGCGCAGACCAACGGCGAGGAGCGCAAAGCCTGGGTGCCCGCCGCCGAGCGGATCGTCGACGACGAGCTGCGGGCGACGCGACTGGCGCTCGACGCGCGCGAGTCGGCGCCGACGGTCGAAGCGCTCGTCCAGCATGTCGAGCAGTTACGGGACAGCGTTCTCGAACGGCACCTGTCGCGGGTGCCGTCCGACGACGTCAGGACGCGGGACGCGATGCGTGAGCTCGCGGATGCCCTGACCGCCAGGTTTCTACACGGTCCCGTGCGCGCGCTACGCGAAAGCCCCGATCCAACCCTCGATGCGGCCGTGATGACGGACGCCTTCGGCCTGACACGCGGCCTTTCCACACCGGGGCCGCTTATTACGCCGGGGCCGCTGACTGACCGGGAGCCATCGTAGGCATCGACCGGTCCTCGGCCCTCTTCGAGGAGGCCAAGCGCCTGATTCCGGGCGGCGTCAACAGCCCGGTTCGTGCCTATCGCGCCGTCGGTGGATCACCGCGATTCATGGCGCGCGGTGACGGCCCATGGATCTGGGATGTCGACGGGAACCGCTACCTGGACCTGGTCGGTTCGTGGGGCCCGCTCATCCTCGGTCAACGTCCGGCGCCGGTCCTGACGGCGCTGCATGCCCAGCTCGAACGCGGATGGACCTTCGGCGCTCCGACCGAGGGCGAGCTGCGGCTGGCTGCCACGGTATCCGAGCGGATGCCCGCGATCGAGATGCTCCGCCTGGTCAATTCGGGAACCGAGGCCGCCATGTCCGCGGTGCGGCTGGCGCGCGCCGTTACGGGACGAGCCAAGCTGATCAAGTTCGCGGGCGGCTACCATGGCCATGCCGACGCCTTGCTGGTCGACGCGGGGTCCGGTGTCGCGACCCTCGGCATCCCGGGCACCCCGGGGATTACCGCCGGCGGCGCCGGCGACACGCTGGTTGCCCCCTTCAACGCCCTGGCCGAGGTCGAAGTCGCTATGACGCGATGGCCGGGACAGATCGCCGCCGTCATCGTCGAGCCGGTGGCCGGCAACATGGGCGTGGTGCCACCCGAACCCGGGTTCCTCGAGGGCTTGCGCCGCTTGACCCGCGGCGACGGCAGCCTGCTGATCTTCGATGAGGTCATCACCGGCTTTCGGGTCGCCCGTGGTGGCGCGCAGGAACGCTTCGGTGTCACCCCGGACCTGACCTGCCTCGGCAAGGTGCTCGGCGGCGGCCTTCCCATCGGCGCCTACGGGGGCCGACGAGCGATCATGGAACAGGTCGCGCCGGCCGGACCCGTCTATCAGGCAGGGACGCTGTCCGGCAATCCACTCGCGGTCGCCGCCGGGCTCGCCACGCTTGATGCTCTTGACGAGCGCGCGTATCAGCTGTTGGAGGACGCCGGCGCTCGCGCCGCGAACGCGCTGCAGTCCGCGGCGGACGCGGCCGGGATCCGCTTGACGGTCAATCGCGTTGGCTCGATGCTGACGGCCTTCTTCGCAGACGGGGCGGTAACGGATTACCCCAGTGCTCGGAAGGCGAGCGCGACCTCCTTTGCCGGCTGGTTCCAGCGTCTCCTGACGAATGGCGTCTCGCTGCCGCCCTCGCAGTTCGAAGCAGCTTTTGTCTCGACCGCGCACGACGAGGAAGCCCTTGCCTTCCTCGAAAGCGCGCTGCGCGACTCGTTTACCGGGCTTCAGCTGGCTGGCGCTTCGGGATAAGCATCAAGGCCGCGGCCGCGGCGACCACATTGAGCGCGGCACCCAGGACGAACGGCACCACGATCGAGTGTTCGAGGAGCGGCCCCGACAGCGCCGATCCGATCGGCTGGCCGGCAAAGTTGAGGCTCATGGAGACAGCGAAGGCGCGGCCGAACCAGGCCGGATCTGTGCGGCGCTGACGGAGACCAAAGATCGCGACGTTGGCCAGCGATCCCACCGCGCCGAGGACCGCAGCAATCGCGAACACCATGGGCAGGGTGTTTGCGAACGCCAACAGAAAAAGGATGGGGACCTCGACCGCACAGAAACCGGCGATCAGCGCCCGCTCCCGCCCATCAGTGCGGACGCGACCGACAAGCAACCCCGCGACCAGTCCGGCCAGCCCGATGACCGCGAAGATCTGGCCCACCGTCGCGGCGCTGCCATGGAGCTGCCGTAGCACGAGTACGGGGATCCCCACGGGAACGACGCCGAATCCCAGGTTGCTTAGAAAAAACACCAGGGCCAGGCCGCGCAGGCTCGGGTTACGCACGACATACCGAAGCGCCGACCACGAGTCTCCGAGCAATGTCCCCTTCGGCTCTGCTCGGGCTATTGGCTCATGGACGCCGATGAGGGAGACGGCCGCAATCGCCGCCACGCTGGCGGTCACGAGCAACGCGGCCTCTGGCCCGAATCCGGCCACCACGAGGCCTGCGGTCGCGGGACCGATGACGCCGGTGAGCGAGTACAGGCTGGTGTCCAGGCCGTTCGCTCGATCCCAAAGGGCTCGCGGCAGCATGAGCGGAAAGAGCGAGCGAGCACCGGTGATGCTCAGGATGTTGCTGACACCGAGGACCGCCACCATCAGCAACAGGAGCGCCGGCGGCAGCCGGTGAGCCAGCGACAGCACCACGATGGCCGTCGTCAGTCCGGCGGTCACGGCGTAGTCGAAGATCATCAATCGAACTCGTCCCTGGCGGTCCAGCAGGGCGCCGGCAATCGGGCTGAACGCAAGCCCGGGAAGGATTGAGACCAGGACGGTCAGGCCTGCCAGGCTCGGTGACCGATAGCGCTGCAGCACGAACAGGACCAGGACGATCTCCCACATCGAACCGCCGAGCCGCGCCAGCAATGTCCCGAGTACGACACGCGCGAACCCAGGCACCCGGAGGAGTGCCATATAGGAGAGTTCGTCAGGGGGCTCGATCGACGGTGGGGGCGGACCTAACATCGCCCTGTGGAATCTATCCGATACGTGGCGCTTGGCGATTCGTACACGATCGGCACTGGACTTACGGAGGAGCGCCAGAACTTTCCGAGCCTCCTGGCCAAGAAACTCAGTGAGGAGTCCGGCATCGAGGTCGCCCTCGTCAACCTTGGCGTCAATGGATACACGACAACTGACCTTATTCGCGAAGAATTGCCAGTTGCACTGGGCTTGCGGCCGGAGCTCGTGACCATTTTGATCGGCGCCAACGATCTCGTTCAGGGATCAGACGAGGCGAACTACCAGA
>Ga0207646_10008439_pt1 | contig 10326 bp, 9 predicted proteins | sample KBSK5502metaG_FD_184343 | JGI IMG/M metagenome (GOLD analysis project Ga0207646, IMG submission 184343) | Corn, switchgrass and miscanthus rhizosphere microbial communities from Kellogg Biological Station, Michigan, USA - KBS K5-50-2 metaG... | ecosystem: Host-associated > Plants > Roots >...
CTGCAAGCTCGACAAGGAGTTCACCGGCCGCGACGTCATCGCCGCAAAAAAAGCCGAGGGACCGAAGCGGAAGATCGCCGGTCTGGTCATCGAGGGCGGTGTCGCGCGCCACGGGCACGAGGTGACGCAGGACGGGGCGGTCGTCGGCCGAGTCACGAGCGGCACGTACGGGCCGACGGTGGAAAAGAACATCGCTCTCGCTTACGTACCGACGCCCCTCTCGAAGATCGGAACGCCAGTCGGGGTCCGCATTCGCGGCAAGGACGTTCCCGCTACGGTAGTGAGGACGCCTTTTTACAGTCGAGGAACGAAGTGACGAGACTGCCGGAGGCGAGCGGAGCGAGCCGGAGGTACAGCAGGGTGAGAGAAGCGTGAACACTGTCCCCGACGATCTCAAGTACTCCAAGGAGCATGAGTGGGTGCGCGCCGACGGTGACGTCGCCACGATCGGTATCACGCACTTCGCGCAGGAGCAGCTCGGGGACGTCGTCTTCGTCGAGCTTCCGGAGAAGGGCGCGACGGTTCGTCAGTTCGCCAGCCTCGGTGTCGTCGAGTCTGTGAAGGCGGCCTCCGACATTTACGCGCCGATCTCGGGCGAGGTCGTGGAACGCAACGTGAAGGTCATCGAGAAGCCGGAGCTCGTCAACACCGTGCCGTATGGCGACGGGTGGTTGATCAAGGTACGGCTCGCCGACAAAGGAGAGCTCGCGCAGCTTCTCTCGTCAGCCGACTACCGCTCCCACATCGGGGAGACGGCCGGCGCCGGCGGGGACTAGTCCCTGAACAAGAACCCGTATTCCGCGCACACCGAGGCTGACCGTGCCGCGATGCTCGAGCGCGTCGGCATCAGGAGCGTCGATGAGCTCCTGACCGCGATCCCCAGGGACACGCTCCGCCCGAAGCTCGGTCTTCCCGTGGGCATGTCCGAGCTCGAGATCCAGTCGCACCTCGAGGCCCTCGCGGCGAAGAACCGCACGGCGGGGGCCGGGCCGTTCTTCCTGGGCGGGCCGGTGCAGCGTCGGTACATACCGGCGGCGGTGGCCGTGCTCGCGCTGCGCGGCGAGTTTCTGACCGCATACACGCCGTACCAGCCCGAGGTGAGCCAGGGGACGTTGCAGTCGATTTTCGAGTACCAGTCGCTGGTCTGCGAGCTGCTTGCGATGGACGTCGCGAACTCATCGATGTACGAGGGCGGCTCGGCGGTCGCCGAAGCGGCCTTCATGGCGGTTCGTTCCACCGGACGCAAGAAGGTCGTCATGGCCAGCGAGGTGTACTTCGAGTTCCGTCGCACGGTGCACACCTACGCCAAAGGCCCGGACCTCGAGATCGTGGAAGTCCCGACACGCGACCTCGCGTCGGCTGCCGAACGGGCCGCCTGCCTCATCGTCCAGCACCCCGACGCGTTCGGCGGCCTCGTCGACGTCCGCCAGATCGCGGACGCCGCGCACGCCGCGGGCGCGCTCTGCATTCAGGTGACCGAGCCGCACGCCAACGCGCTGCTCGAGCCGCCCGGAGCGCTCGGCGTCGACATCGTGGTGGGGGAAGGCCAGCCGCTCGGGATCCCGATGAGCTTCGGTGGGCCGTACCTCGGCATCCTTGCCTGCCGCAGCGCGCTCGTCCGTCAGATGCCCGGCCGCGTCGTCGGCGAGACACACGACGCGCACGGGATGCGCGGCTTCGTCAATACGCTGCAGACGCGCGAGCAGCACATCCGCCGGGAAAAGGCCACGAGCAACATCTGCACGAACGAGGCGATCGCCGCGATTTCGGCTGCGATTTACGTCGCGCTCATGGGACCCGAGGGCCTGAAGGCGGCCGCGCGACTCGGCGTCGTGAAGGCGCACGCGCTCGCGCATCGTCTCGGCGCGCTGCCGGGTTGCACCGTTTCAACGGAGGGCGACTTCTTCGATCGATTCGCGCTCCGGGTCCCGCGACTCGCGGCCGGAGGTGAGGGCAGCGGCTACGCGGTGCGCAACGCGCTTCTCGCGGACAACATTCTGGTGGAGGCGACAGCGGTCCATTACGGCGATCGGGACGACCTGATCATCCAGTGCACGGAAATGACCAGCGATGCGGAGATGGACGCTCTTGTCGCAGCGATCGAGAGCATCGCGGCGAGCGTGCGCGAAACCGTGACCGCCCGATGACGATCCGTACGCAGGTGATCCCCGACTCAGGCGTGACGACCGCGATGCCCGCGCTCGAGCCGCTTCTCGTCGAGATCCACCAGGGTGGCCGCGCCGGCCGGCATGTCCGCGGAGGCGACGAGGCAGACGCGCAGATCCCTGCCGCGTTTGCGCGGAAAGCGCCGCTCGGACTGCCGGAGCTCACCGAGCCTCAGGTGGTGCGCCACTTCACGCACCTCGCGCAGCTGAACTACGCCGTCGACACCGGCATGTATCCGCTTGGCTCGTGCACCATGAAGTACAACCCGAAGATCAACGATCGCGTGGCCGGTCTCTTCGGCGATCTCCACCCGACGCAGCCAGAGAGCACCGTTCAAGGCGCGCTCGCCCTCCTCGCCGAGCTGGAGTCGATGCTCGCCAAAGTCACCGGCATGGACGCCGTCACGCTCCAGCCCGCCGCCGGCGCGCACGCGGAGTTCACGGCGATCCTCATGTTCAAGGCCTATCACCGGAAGCGCGGCGAGGGCGCGAAACGCCATCGCGTGATCGTTCCCGACACGGCGCACGGTACGAACCCGGCGTCGGCTGCGATGTGCGGCTTCGAGGTCACGACCGTCAAGAGCGACGCTCGCGGGAACATCGATCTCGCATCGCTCAAGACCGCGCTGGGCGATGACGTGGTCGGCCTCATGCTCACGAACCCCAACACGCTCGGCCTCTTCGAGGAGCGCCTACGCGAGGTGTGCGATGCGGTCCACGACGTCGGCGGACTGGTGTACGGGGATGGCGCGAACATGAACGCGCTGCTCGGCATCGCGCGTCCCGGCGATCTCGGCTTCGACTGCATCCACATCAACGTGCACAAGACCTTCTCGACGCCGCACGGCGCCGGTGGTCCCGGCGCTGGTCCGCTCTGCGTCAAGGAGCCGCTGCGCGCGTTTCTGCCGAAGCCCTGGATCGTGCACGACGAGCAGGGGCCCTATCGCTACGAGACCAAACAGGCTGACTCGATTGGCCGGGTCCGGACGTTCGCGGGGAACTTCGGCGTTCTTGTCCGCGCGTACACCTACATGCGAACGCTCGGGGAGGAAGGGCTCGCCGAGGCGTCGAACGACGCCATCCTCGCCGCGAACTATCTCCTCGCGCAGCTCCGCGACTCGTACGACGTCGCGTTCGACCGTCCATGCATGCATGAGTTCGTGGTGTCGGCGGCGCGCCAAAAGAAGCTCGGCGTGTCCGCGCTCGACGTCGGCAAGGCTCTGATCGACGAGGGGTTCCACCCGCCGACGGTGTACTTCCCGCTCGTCGTTCCCGAAGCGCTGATGATCGAGCCGACCGAGACGGAGCCGCGCGAGACACTCGACGCATTCGCCGCCGCCATGGTCCGTATCGCCGAGAAGGCGAGCACCGATCCTGCGTCGGTCAAAGCCGCTCCCAAGAACGCGCCGCTCGCGCGACTCGACGAGGTGCACGCGGCGCGCAACCCCAAGCTCAAGTGGCAGCGACCGACCTAGTCCGCGCGTCTACACGCGTGGCGATGGTCTGGCCGCAGACGGCGATCGTGCGACGCGACGTGGCCGACCTGCGCGCGATGCCTTCCGCCGATTCGGAGCTCGTCGATCAGGCGCACTACGGCGAGAACGTCGCGGTCCTCGGCGAATCTGACGATTGGCGCTACGTGCAGGGGGCGGATCAGTACTTCGGCTGGGCTCGTCTCGACGACCTTGCTGTTTTGACTGGCTTAGCCGAGCGCCACCTGGTCGCAGTCCTCCTCGCCGACGTTCGAGACGCCCCTCGCCAGGATGCCGAGGTCATCGCGCGCCTGCCGGCCCGAACGAGCGTGCCTCCGATCGTGGCAAGCATCGAACAGCCCGATGGAACGTACGGCTCGATGCCGTACGACCACCCCGATGGCTGGCGGGAGACCCACCTCGGACCAGGGTGGCGGACCGGGTATGTCGCTTTGCCTGATCTGGTTGACGTTCGACAACTCCCGCACCGTTACCCGACGGCCGATGACTACCTAAGAACGGCGGAAACGTTCATCGGCGTTCCGTACCTATGGGGCGGTACGACGGCACTAGGTCTGGACTGTTCTGGGCTCGTGCAGCAGGTGTACCGTTTGAACGGGGTGGCCCTGCCGCGCGACGCGGATCAACAGGCCATGCTCGGCCGAAGGGTGGAAGAGGCGCGAGCAGGCGACCTCTTGTTCTTCGGCGCCGAGAGCGTCACCCACGTCGCGCTCGCCACCAGCGCGACTGAGTTCATTCACGCGCCGATGGCCGGTGGCGCGGTCGAGCACGGCCGGCTCGGCGGCGGCCGCAATCTTCTCGGGATCCGGCGCTACCTTCCGGACGTTCCCACGGGATGAAGACCCACCGCGACCCGGCCGCCGGGGATGGCCGCACCGATCACGATCTCGTCTACGCGGCGCGCGACGGTGACACGATCGCCTTCGACGCGCTCTTCTACCGCTACCGCGACGGGATATTCCGTCTCGGACTCGCCATCACGAAAGACCCGTCCGCCGCCGAAGAGATCGTCGTCGACACGTTCGCCCGTGCACACCGCGCGCTCGCCCGACTCGAACCGGACGCCTCGCTGCGGCCCTGGCTGTATCGGGTCGCGGTCAACCTTTCGTACAACCGCCGCCCGCGCAAAGGCGTCGTCCTTTCCTCCCTAGACGACGCCGTCGACGAGCCGCTCGCGAACGAAGATGGCTCGCCATCGCATCTCGCGGAGCAAGCGGAGCTCCGGAGGGTCGTGCTCGGCGCGGTCGACGAGCTCGGACCCAAGCACCGGCTCGTGGTCATGCTGCACTACCTGAACGGCCTGAACCTGACCGAGATCGCGGAAGTTGTCGATTGTCCGGTCGGGACGGTGAAGTCTCGGTTGCACTACGCGCTTCGCCGGCTCCGAACGCATCTTGCGGCACACCCGGAGCTGGGTATCGAACCGAGCCGCCAGGTCGTCGCTACTGGTCTAAGGGCACCCAAGCCGATCACGGCACCCGTGCCACTCGAGGGCGAATGAAACTCTTCTCGCGCGGCTGCGAATCCGGCGAAGCGGCGTATCTCATCGCCGCGGAGCGTCTCGGTGGGCGCGAGCGGATCGCCCTCGAGGTGCACGCCGCATCGTGTGCCGAATGCGCGGACGCGCTGCGGAACAGTCGACCGCTCGACGCCGCCCTCCGGAGCGCTTTCGCGCCACTTCGCGAGCGCCGGACGATCATCGCGCCCGGCCGCGTTCGGCTGGCCGTCGGTCCGCGCGCGACAGCGGCGACGAACCCATGGCTTCGCGCGCCGCGGTTCGTTGCTCGGCTCGCCGAGGTGTCGGTCATGGTCGGCGTGACGCTCTTCGCGGTTGGGAGTTCGATGGATTTCTCGACGCGCCAGCCACCCTCGCCGACGGCGCCTCGCTCGGTGGTCCAGGAGTACTTCCGGGTCCAGCCTCCCATGGCCGAGATCGATTACGTCCGTTGGCTCAGACTCGTGAAGGCCGATGCTTCCTCGTCCGTCGCCGACCCCACGCGCCTTCCCGTCGGCGGGCGTTTCGACTACGAGCCCGTCGAAATCGCGAAGGACCCGGGCGCCTCGCCGCGCTGATCTGACGCCGCGCGGCGCCATATCGCTCGCGCTCGTCGTGGTCGTCGCTGCTCTCGTCACGGCGTGCTCCACCGCGCCTCCGACCCGACGCGACGTCGTCGTAGGCCTCGTCGGCGAGCCGCAAACCGTGTTCGATGAAGATCCGTCGGCGCGCTTCATCGCCTCCGCGGTCACCGAAACGCTCGTCCGACGCGACGCACACGACGAGTTCACGCCGCGGCTCGCGGAAACCGTTCCGACTCTCGAGAACGGCGGCCTTCGCGTGGTGACCGACGACCCCGACGCGCCTGACGGCCGCCTCGTCGCGACCTTTCGGCTGCGCGACGCCAAATGGCAGGACGGCGTCCCGATCACGGCCAGTGATGTCCGGTTCGCGTGGCAGCAGGATCGGACCGCGATGCCCGGCACAGTGGCCCGCTGGACGGCGGACCGCATCTCAGACGTTCAGGTCCTCGGCGTCCGCGACGTCCGTGTTCTGTATCGGAACGCGGAGCGCTGGGACGACTACGCGCTTGGGCCTCAGGTCATGCCGAGCCACCGCCTGGCGCAGGCGACCGCCGAGCAACGCACCGCGTATGGACGCGAGCCCGTCCACGCCGGCGCGTTCGCGATCGCCGCGTGGCTTCCGGGGAGCATCACGCTCTCGGCGTACCCGGGATACGTCCTCGGAGCCCCGAAGCTGGGACGGCTCGAGATTCATTTCTTCCCCACACGCGCCGCCGCGCTTCAGGCACTGCTGCGTGGCGAGATCGACGTCGCGCCGTCCCCGGTGATCGAGGCCGATCTTGCGAAGACCCTCGACCGTTTCGCCGACGGCTCGAACCTGCTCGCTCATTACGTTCCGACCGAGGCGGGCACGGTGCTCCGATTCGGATCCGATCCAAAACGCTTCGGGGATCCACTCGTGCGAAAGGCGATCGAGCTCACCATCGACCGGCAGTCGATCGTGGACGACGTGTTCGTCGGTCGCGCGCGCGTCCCGCGGACCTATCTCCTTCCTCCGCAGTGGGCCGCGGCGGAAGACGTGCCCGCGTCGCGGCCGGACCGAGATCGCGCGCGAGCGCTGCTGGCGGAGGCGGGATTCACCAAAGGACAGTTCGGAATCGTCCAACGTGGAGGCGAGCGCATGACCGCGACCCTCGGTGTCGCCGCAGGCTCGCAAGCTCGCACCGATGTCGCGAGACGAGTCGCCGGTGATCTCGCCGCCGTCGGGATAGCCGTCGAGGTCCGCGAACGCGCGTTGCCGGAGCTCGTGAGTGAGGTGCGCAGCGGACACTTCGATCTCGCTCTCACCTCCGAGGAAGCGGCCGACCCGCAGCTTGCTTCGGAGCGGTGGGCGGGTCTTGTCGACCCCTGGTTCGACGCACTCGCCGGCCTCGCGGCGCAGGCCCCCGACCGAATTGAGAAGCGCGCGATCTACGCGGAGATGGAGAGGATCTGGACGATCGCCCTACCCGCGCTACCGCTGTATCAGGAGTTACGAGTCGATGTCGCACCGCAGAGTCTTGCGGGAATCCTGCCCACACCTTCCGGTTCGGCCCTCTCGTGGAACGCTTACGAGTGGAGTTTTGCGGTCCGCTGAACCGCGGCGGGCTGGCGAGGGTACAGAGAATGGCCCAGAATCGCGCCATACCCCAATAAATGAAGGACAGGGAGGCGGAATTTGACCCCAACTCGCAGTCGTATCTGGCCACTCTTATCGCTCATGACGCTCGTGGCCATGGTCGTCGGTGCCTGCACGCAGCAGGGCGGCGGACCAAACCCCACCAGCGCGGCAGATCAGGCGGACCCCAACGGCGAGCTCACGACCAACATGGGCGCCGAGCCTGACACCATCGACCCCCAGGTCGAATCGTTCGTCCAAGAGATCGGCGTCACCATGAGGGTCTTCGAGCCGCTCATGACGGCGGACGTGAAGACCGGCAAGGTCATCCCGGCCGCGGCCAAGGACCAGCCGAAGGTGAGCTCCGACGGCAAGACCTACACCTACACGCTCCGCGACGGCCTCAAGTACTCGGACGGCAAGGCAGTCACCGCCAACGACTTCAAGTACGGATGGCAGCGTCTCTGCGATCCGGCCACCGCGGGTGACTACGCCTTCACCGGCTACATCGTGGTCGGCTGCGAAGCGTGGAACACCATGGACCCCAAGAAGGACGACCCCGCGAAGATCGCGGCTGCGAAGACAACCTTCCTCAACAGCATCAAGGTCAGCGGCAACGACATCTCCTTCACGCTGACCGATCCCGCGCCCTACTTCAACGCGATCGCGAGCATCTGGGTCGGGGCGCCCGCCCGCGAGGACATGGTCACCAAGGGCGGCGACAAGTGGACAGAGCCGTCAACCTTCATCGGCAACGGCCCGTTCATCCTGAGCGAGTGGAAGCACAACGAGAAGATGGTCTTCACTCGCAACCCGAATTACCGCAACCCGGCAAAGCTTGCGAAGTGGACGCAAGTCATGATCAACGAGGGCGCCGTAGCTTTCGCTGCCTACCGGAACAGCGAGCTGGATGTGTTCGGTGTCGCAGCGGAAGACCTCCGGACCATCGATGGCGACGCCGCGCTGAAGGCCCAGGTCGCTGAGGGCCCGCAAGGCTGCAGCTTCTACATGGGCTTCAACACGACGAAGGCGCCATTTGACGACAAGAATGTTCGCATCGCCTTCGCGAAGTCGTTCGACCGCGCCGCGTACATCACCGACGTTCAGAAGATCGGCAAGCCGTCGACATCGTTCATCTCGGAAGGCCTGCCTGGCTTCGACGGAAGCGACACGTTCCAAAAGTTCGACGTGACCGCGGCGAAGGCCTCGCTCGCCCAGGCGACACCGGCCGCGCAGGCCGCCCTCGCCAATGTCAAGCTGACGTACAACTCGAGCGCTCGCAACAAGACCCGTCTCGAGTGGTTCCAGAACCAGTGGAAGACGAACCTCGGCGTCAACATCACGCTCGACCCGGTCGAGTCGACCACCTACACGCAGCTGCTGAAAAAGCCAGACACCACGCCGCAGTCGTACTTCATCGGCTGGTGCCCTGACTACTACGACCAGCAGGACTGGCTAACGACAGTCTTCAACTCCAAGTCGACCATCTCGCACACCGGTTGGAAGAACGCGCAGTTCGACCAGCTGGTCGAGAGTGCCGACAAGGAGCCGGACGCGAAGAAGCGTGACGACATGTACCTGCAGGCATCGCAGCTCCTGTCGAAGGACGCGCCAATCGCGTTCGTGTACTACGGGACCACGAAGCTTCTCGTGAAGCCGTACGTCAAGAACTACTACATCACCGCACTCGGCTTCGAGGTAGCCGACTTCACCGATGTCTACGTGACGAAGAAGACCTAGCGGTCACACCGTCTAGAGAGCAAGAGGGGCCGGCGAGAGCCGGCCCCTTCTGTTTCCGGCGGCACAGTTCAACTGTTTCGCGTTATACACTCGGTTTCAGCAGTGCTCAGATACGTCGTCCGCCGACTCCTATTAATCATTCCGACGATGTTCTTCGTCGCCCTCATCACCTTCAGCCTTGCCCATCTCGCGCCGGGAAGTCCGTTCGACAAGAACCCAAACCGCCCCATGCCGCAGGAGACGATCGACCGGATCAGCAAGTACTACGGCGTCGATCAGCCGATCCCGGTCCAGTTCGTGACCTACATTGGCAACGTCCTGCACGGTGACCTCGGCATCAGCTTTACCAGACGGACGCCGGTCGCCGACGTCATCGGACAGGGCATCGGAACCACGTTCCAGCTCGGCATTGGTGCCCTCCTCTTCGCGCTCGCTTTCTCGATCCCACTCGGGATCATCAGCGCGCTGAAGCAGAACAGCATGATCGACTACCTGAGCATGCTCGTGGCGACGATCGGGACGACGATCCCCGGATTCGTGCTCGCAATCTTCCTCATCTACATCTTCGGGGTGTCCCTGCACCTGCTGCCCTTCGTCGGCTGGGGAAGCTGGCAACACATGGTCATGCCGATGTTCGTGCTTGGACTCGGCGCCGGCGGCTTCCTCACGCGCATCACCCGAGCGAGCATGCTCGAGGCCATCCGCCAGGATTACGTGCGTACCGCGCGGAGCAAGGGTCTCCACGAGCGCGCCGTGATCGTCGGGCATGCGTTGAAGAACGCGCTCATCCCCATCGCGACCATCATCGGCCCGGCGACAGCGGCCCTGATCACGGGCTCGTTCATCATCGAGTCGCTGTTCAGCGTCCCGGGGATGGGACGGCTCTACGTGATCAGCATTCTCGCCCGGGACTACCCGATCATCATGGGGACCACGCTGCTCTACGCGTTCCTCATCATGATCGCCAACCTCACCGTCGACATCATCTACGGCGTTCTCGATCCACGGATCAAAGTGGCTTAGTGGCGACGGCGGTCACCGCAAAGGAACAGCGCGCCGCGGAGCTGAATGTGCTCGCCCGCAAGCAGCGCTCACTGTGGGGCGACGCGTTGTACCGGCTCCTCCGAAACCGCGCTGCCTTGGTTGGCCTGATGGTGATCGCGCTCGCAGCGCTGATCGCGATCTTCGCACCACTGATCGCGCCGTACGACCCCCTCGAGCAGCATGGCAAAGATGGACTGATGGAGCCGAT
>Ga0207646_10008440_pt1 | contig 10325 bp, 11 predicted proteins | sample KBSK5502metaG_FD_184343 | JGI IMG/M metagenome (GOLD analysis project Ga0207646, IMG submission 184343) | Corn, switchgrass and miscanthus rhizosphere microbial communities from Kellogg Biological Station, Michigan, USA - KBS K5-50-2 metaG... | ecosystem: Host-associated > Plants > Roots >...
CCACCCGGGCACTGCACGATCTGATCGAGGCGATCTAGCTCCCGAGGTCCTCGGGGTCCTCGGGCGGCTTGAACCGCTCGAAGGGGTTGCGGCAGGTGCGGCAGATGTAGGTGGCCCGGCACAGTGTCGGCCCGAACAGGCTGTCGAGCCCGACTTCGTGTGATCCGCAGTAAGGGCACACCGGCGGCTCGCTGAAGCGACACCGGGGCACCGCGAGGCCATGCGCCTCGAGGCGCCGGCGTCCGCGAGGCGTGACCCGGTCCATCGTCCACGGTTCATCATAGGTGTACTCGACGGCAGCTTCACGCACTCCCGGCAAGGCCCGAAGCGCCTCCCGCACGCGCGTCCGGATGACGTCGAGCGCCGGACACCCCGTCCAGGTCGGGATCAGCCGGACGGAGATCCGGCCGTCTGCGACCTGCACATCGCGCACCAGCCCGAGGTCGGTGATGGCAATCGGGAGTTCGGGGTCCTCGACCGTGCGGAGGACGTCCCAGGCCGCTTCGGTGAGCGCCGCGGGGGTCACCATCGCGCCTCCGGGTCGGACCGCCGGACCTCCGTCATCTGCGCGAGGAGCCGCTCGAACTCGGGGGTGTGTGTTCCCCGGCGGCCGCCCTCGCGCGCGGAGGCGGATGGAACGGTGAGGCCGCAAGACTCGAGCAGGGGCCGGACGGCGGCCTCCCAGGATTTCCGAGGGTCCCCGGCCGGGAGCACCCCGCTGGTCAAGAGCCGCTCGTCTGCGTCGGTGCGCTCGAACAGGCCGAGCGCATCGGGCCACGCGGCGTCGATCGCCGCCTGGACTCGCGCGTGCCCCTCCGGGCTTCCCCCGCACATCCGCACGAGCCACGTGTCGGCGAACAAGGCGTGGTACCGTTCTTCCCGGAGCAGCGCCCGCGCCAGACCCGCCACGGGCTCCTGGTTGGACGCGCCGAGCGCCCGCAGCCGCAGCGCGTCGTATCGCTCGTAGAGGGCGAGCCGCGCGATACTCCATTCCCACCCCGCGTTCTCTCGTTCCACGAAGATCCCGTGGCGGTACTCGGAGGCGGGGCGCGAGAAGGCGAGATGGTCGGTGTCGCGGTCCGCATCAGCGACGAGATGCGCGTACATCGCGCGGGCGTGCCCGATCTCGTCCTGGGCGATGCTGCTCAGGGCGACATCGCTCTCGATGTCAGGGCCAAACCCCGTCCATTCCGAATGGCGGTGGCCGATCACGAGCTCGTCATCGGCGGCTCGCAGGAGCCACTCCCGGAAGGCCGCGTGCACATCGGGGTCCGCGATCGCCTCCAGCGGGCCGGTCATCTACTGATCCTCATCCCGGTGCGACAGCCGCCAGGCGCTCCGGTAGACCTGTTGCTGCTTCCGGTACGAGCCGCCGAAGCGGTAGCTCTTGTCGAGCGCGGGGTCAAACATTTCGGCGGCATCGGCCGTTGTCGCGTGGATCTCGCCCGCCCGGACGACCCACAGGCTGACGCAGGGATCGCGGCGGGCATAGTTCTCTTTGGCGACCACCAACGCCATCTCGGCGTCGGGCGCGTGCACGTCGCCGACGTGGATGTGCGGATCGCGTGTCCGCGATTGGAGGAACACGGCCCAGACATCCCGGGGAGCGTCAAGGCGCCGCTCCCACGACCCGGCGGCCGTCACGCCGCCGCCCCGCGCGTGACCGCGTCTCGCACCCATGCGTGCTGGCGATAGAACGCCTGCCGGAGCGCAAGCCGCTCCGCGCTTTTCGGGCCGTTGTTGCGGCCGACCCGCTTGAGTTCCTCCCAATCCGGCTCGGTGTAGACATAGCGCTGTTCGGATTCCACCAACCGCAGGCCGGGGTCGGGGACGTCGAGTCCGTACTCGAGGATGATCGGCACAAACCGGCGCAGGAACTGCTGGCGCAGCTCCTCGTTCGACTTGATCTTGATATGCCACGCGAGCATCTTCTCCGTGTGCGGCGAGACCCGGTCGGGCATGCCAAAGAAGTGGATGATGGGAGTCCACCAACGGTTGAGGGCGTCCTGGAGCATCGCCCGCTGGCGCGGCGTGCCTTCCGCGAGGGCCCGCCAGACATCCAACCCCAACTGGATGTGGAAGTCCTCTTCGTAGCAGATCCGCTTCAGGACGCGGGCATACGGCGCGTACGAACAGGAGCGCAGCGCCCCCTGAGTCTGCATCGCGGCGCCGTCCACGAACACCTGGATGATCGCCACATCGGCCCACGTCTCCGCCGGATAGTGAAACACGTTGTGGAACCGCGAGCGTCCCTCGACCAACTCGGCGAACATCTCCTCGCGGGACCGCCCGAGGGTCTCCGCCACACGATACAGCAGCATGGCGTGGCCGACCTCGTCCTGCACTTTGGCGGTAAGGGCCATCTTGCGGGCGAGCGTGGGCGCGCGGGGGATCCATTCCCGCTCGGGGAGGGCACCCATAATTTCTGAGTTCGCGTGCATCTGAATCAGGCGGAGCGCCTCGAACCGATACTCCGCAGGCATCCATTCCCCCGCCTCAATCTGCTCTCCGGATGCCACCCGCGGGTTGAAACGCGCAAGGAGTTCGGGATCGTCAGGGGGGCCCGCTACCTCTCCCGCCATGGTCCGCTCCTTCGCAATGTGACGTTTTTTCGCACAATGAGGATTTCTCGTCACATATGGTAACACATCGCGGCCTCAGCATGCAAACTGGGTGTCCCCGAGCGTGTTGAATTTCAAGATCAGTCCCCGTGCTTTTCCCGGAGCCGCTTGGAGAGGCGGAGCATGAGTTGAATTCGCTCGAACTGGGCGACCCATTCCGCGGTAACCGCGGAGAGGAGGGCGGGACCAGGGGGCACGATCCCGGTCGGGCATGCGGGGCCCAACCTATCGGCAGCCATTTGCCGGTACGTCGCGACCGTTCGATCTCCGTACCGGCCGCACTCGTAATCGTCTTCGCTCAAGAAGATGACGGCCGGGACCCTCTTCCCGGCGTTCATCACAAGCGCATCTTGCGCGGCGGGCTGGGCATCGCGGTCAACAAACCGCACCACGATCCGGGGGCTCTGTTCGGCGATCCGGGCCAGGATCGGGCATTGATTCACGCAGTCGCCACACCAGGCGCCTGCAACGCACAGGACGTGCATTTCGCGGACAAACCCGGTCAGCAGTTCTCGTTGGTCGCCCGTGAGGGCTACGGCGTCGTACACGGCCTGCCAGCGCTTCTGCTGGTCGGGCGTGCCATGCTTGGTCAGGAAGTCCTGGTAACTCAGTGCGTCGGCAAAGACCTTCCCCCACTCCATCTCCCGCCTCCTTTTTTTGTGGTCGCGGTCTGATGAGGTGAACGCCCCCGCGGTCCCGGGGATTTCACGGCACCCGCCGAGGAGAGGGATCCGCGGGGCCCGAATACCGGTTCCATGAAGATCGCTTCAATCACGGCGACGCCGCTTGCGGCCACGCCGCCCCGGCCGGTGGAGTTTTCGATCGGCACCTTCACCACATTTTCCGCGACGGTCGTGACCGTGCGGACCGACGATGGCCTGACCGGGATCGGCGAGTGCATCGTCCGCCGGGCGCCGGAGGTTGTGACTACCATCGTCGACCGCCTCCTCGCGCCCGCCCTGATCGGCCGCGACCCCTGGGATGTCGAAGGTCTTTGGGATGAGATGCTCACGTTGCTCAGGCGGTGGGGCCACTCCCGCGGATTCGTGGTCGAAGCGATGAGCGGGATCGATATTGCGCTATGGGATCTCCTCGCTCGCTCGGTCGGCAAACCGCTGTACAAGTTTCTGGGCGGTGCGGGGCGCGACCGTGTCCGCTATTACGTTTCGAAGGTCTACTTCGATGAGATCCCGCGGATGGCGGAGGAGGCCCGGGCGCTCGTCGCGCAGGGGCACGCCGCGATCAAGGTGCAGGTGGGATGGCCGGCCGCCCGCGGCGGCCACCACGCCGACGTGCGGACGGTGCGCGCGATTCGCGAGGCGGTCGGCCCCGAGGTCGAGATCATGCTCGACGCCAACGGCGCGTATGACGTGGGAACGGCGATCCGCGTGGGCCGGCAACTCGAGGAGCTCGACGTCGCGTGGCTCGAAGAGCCGGTTCCGGCCGACGACTTGGACGGGTACGCGCACCTGCGCCGGTCGGTCCGGGTGCCGTTGGCCGCAGGCGAAACCGAGTTCGGGCTGTTCGGGTTTCGGGATCTGATCTCCCGCGGCTGTGTGGATGTGCTCCAACCCGAGGTCGCCCGGATCGGCGGCGTCACCGCGGCACGCCGGTTGTGGGCGATGGCCCACGCGCACAATTTGCTGTACGCACCCCACACGGGCTTCAGCGGTGGGATCGCCCACCTGGCGTCCCTGCACCTCGCCGCCGCCGCGCCGAACTTCTACGTGTATGAGTATATGGGGACCGCGTACATTCAAAACCCGCTTCGGGACATCTTCACGGCGCCATTCCCCTCCCCAATCGAGGGGCAGATCCCTCTCCCCCAGGGCGCGGGCCTCGGGCTCGATCTGGATCCTGAGGCCGTCCGGCGGTACGCGCTGCGCTAACGAGCAGAGGGTCGCGGGTCACGACCGCGACCGACCCGAGGGGCCCCCTGCCCGGGTCCGCGCGCAGGTCTCGCACTCGCAGATCTCTCGCAGGAACTTGAAGGTGTAGATCCCGGTCAAGTGGCCATCCGACCACGTGAACCTGAGCGCGTACGCCCCGACCCGCCCGACCTCTTTCGGGTGAATGTCGGCGGAGACCGTCGACGGATCGAGGCGGCCTTCGCCCGTCCACTCATCGATGCACAGCGCGCACGGGCACCGCTCTCGCAGTGTCCGGAAGGCGTGACGGCTGCGGTGCCCATCATCCCACACCATCACCAGGTGCCCGGGGAGCTCCTGCGTGATCTCAACCGGCGTGGGCGTCCGTGCCATCGGCCGGTGCTATCCGCCTTTGACGGCCCGATTCGCGGCCGCGAACCCGATCTTGCTGTGGGTGCCGTCGCAGAAGGGCTTCGAGACCGATCCTCCGCACCGGCACAGTGCGACGGTTTCCTTCTTCACCTCGTACGTCGTCCCATCCGTGTCGATGATCTTCACCGGACCCTTCACGAGATATGGTCCGTTGTCGAGCGGGGTGATCGTCACGTCGGCCATCGCAGCCTCCTTTGTGTGGATCTTGGGAATCACCGCACCGTTTCGTGCTGTTCCCCTGGCGTAACGTCCCGTGGGGACCGCCGATTCCGCTCCGGAGGACCCACGGCCCCAGGAGCCGAATCCCAAACGTCGTCCCCACCCGTGTTGCTTCGGAGGATGCCGTGAACCCAGGTCCCCGGATTCAGTGCGTCATCAATGGTCGGGCGCAAGAGCTCGCCCCCCCGCCCCGCCGCACGTTGTTACAACTGCTCCGCGACGACCTCCACCTGACCGGCACCAAGGAAGGATGCAATATTGGCACGTGTGGCGCCTGCACCGTGCTGGTCGACGGGCGCGCCGTGCTGTCGTGTCTCTTCCTGGGGGTCCAACTCGACGGGCGGACCGTCGAGACCATCGAAGCGGCGGCCCAGGACTCAGATCCGCTGCTCGATGCGTTCATCGAGCACGACGCCCTTCAGTGTGGGTTCTGCACCCCCGGGCAGATCATGGCGCTCCGCGGTCTCTTCCGCCAGCATCCGCAGGCCTCCGCGGAAGAGATCCGGCGGGCCGTGGACGGGAACGTCTGCCGGTGCGGCGCGCACCTCCGCATTCAGGCCGCGGCCCTGGCCGCCAGAGACGGCCACCGGAAGGGTGGATGATCGATGCCGCGGATCGTCAAGCAAAAGATCGAGTTTGAGGGCCGCATCGAGGAGCGCGATGTCGTCATCGAGGGCGATGATCTCCCCATTTGGTCCGCCGACGAGCGCTTCACCGTCGTGGGAACGCCCGTGCTGCGGGTGGACGGCCGTGATCGCGTCGCGGGCCGGGCCGCCTACACCGCCGATCTCCAGCCCGCGGGTATGCTCCACGGTCTCGCGCTGCGCAGTCCCCATGCGCACGCGCGAATCACCCGCATCGAGACGCGTCGGGCGGAGCGCGCCCCCGGCGTGCGCGCCGTCCTGTGCCATACGAACGTGCCCAAGATCAAGTGGTGGAACGGCATGAGCTGGGTGTTCGACCCGGAGCTCCGGTACGTGGGCGACGAGGTCGCGGTGGTCGTTGCGGAAGATGCGGAGGCCGCGCGCGACGCGCTCGACCTCCTCGAGGTGGAGTACGAGGTCCTTCCCCACGTCGTCGATGCGGAAGCCGCCATGCGGCCGGGGGCGGTGCAGGTCCATCCCGGCGGCAACGTCCTCGGGGGCGCCCCGGAGCAGTACGAGCGCGGAAACGTGGATCAGGGACTGGCGCAGGCGGAAGTGACCGTGGAGCTCACGGTGCGCACCCCCGACCAGCTCCACCACAGCATGGAGACCCATGGGTCGGTGGTCGACTGGTCGGCAGAGCGCTTGACCGTGTGGGATTCCACCCAGCACATCTTCGGGGTGCGCCGCCAGGTCGCCGCCGCGCTCGGCGTGCCGATGGATAAAGTCCGGGTGCTGAGCCCATTCATGGGCGGCGGGTTTGGCAGCAAGAACGGCGCCGGGAAGTACACGGTGATCGCGGCGCTCGCGTCCCGCGCGCTCGGCCGGCCGGTGCGGATCTTCTTCACGCGCATCGAGGAGAGCCAGGCGGCGGGCAAGCGGCCGAGCAGTGTGCAGCGGATTCGCCTGGGCGCACGGCGAGACGGGACCTTGACGGCGGTTGACTACTGGGGGCTCTCGAACGTGGGCGCCTACCGCGCCATCGGTACGCCTCTCTCAGGTCCTCCGAAAGAGCTCTATGCCTGCCCGAACGTGCGGACGGACACGGCTTCGGTCTTTACGCATACCGGCCCGGCCGCGGCGTTCCGCGCCCCCGGATACGTCGAGGCCACGGTCGGGCTGGAGTGCGCCATGGAAGCGCTGGCCGACCGGCTGGGGATGGACCCGATGGATCTCCGGCTGCGGAACTTCGCGGAAGAGGATCAGGTGCAGCAGCGGCCGTACTCGAGCAAGTTCCTCCGCGAAGCGTACCAGCTCGGCGCGCGCGGGATCGGGTGGGCGCGGCGGTCTCCCACCCCTTCGCACCCGGTACGCGACGGAAAGACGCATCGAGGGATCGGCATGGCCAGCCAGTTGTGGGGCGGGGCGGGCTCGCCCCCAGCCTACGCGGAGGTACGGCTGAACGTGGACGGGACCGCCGAGGTGCGAATCGGAACGCAGGATATCGGGACCGGGGCGAAAACGGCGCTGGCGCAGATCGCCGCCGAGGTGCTGAGCCTGCCGGTCGACCGCGTCACGGTGGCCCTCGGCGACACCGACTTTCCGTACAGCCCCCTCTCCGCGGGCAGCCAGACGATCTCCTCGTGCGGGCCGGCGGTCCGCATGGCCGTGGAGGAGGCGCGCCGGCACCTCATCGATGCGGCCGCCTCGGTGCTCGAAGCCGCGCCGACGGACGTCAAGCTCACCGCCGGCCACCTGCACGTGGCTGGCGTTCCCGAGCGGAAGATCTCGATCGCCGAACTCACTGGGAGGATGGGGAACTTCACCATCACCGGACGCGGGTTCCGCGGCGCCAACCCAAGCGACGTGACGATTCGCACGTGGGGGGCGCAGTTTGCCGAAGTCGAGGTCGACACGGAGACCGGCGGGGTGACCGTCCTCAAGATCGCGGCGTGTCACGATGTTGGCCGGGTGATCAACCCTCTCCAGTACACCAGCCAGATCCATGGCGGGGTGATCCAGGGCCTCGGGTTCGGGCTCAGCGAGGACCACGTCACCGATCCCGAAACCGGCAACGTCCTCGATGTGGGGTTCGACGCGTACGCGGTTCCTCGGCTGTCCGCGGTGCCGGAGATCGAAGCGCTCGCGGTCAATATCCCCGATCCAGTGGCCAACAACCTCGGGGTGAAGGGCGTGGGCGAGCCGCCGATCATTCCGACCGCGGCGGCGATCGCCAACGCCATCGCAAACGCGATCGGCGTGCGCATCACCGATCTGCCGATCACGCCGATGAAGGTGCTCCGGGCGCTCGGTCGGGTGGAGTAACCCGCTACGGGGGCATCGCGCCCACCCGGCTGAGGAGCCGGTGGGCCTGGGCCAGGTCGGCCTGATCTCGTCCATACCAGGCGCTGTGGCCTTCGTGCCGCTCGATGACGAGCATCTCGATCGGATAGAGCCGCACGGCCTCTCGAAGTTGCTCGGCGGCCCAGCGCCTGTCCCCCATCTCCGCGAACGTCTCTCCGAGCCAGAGACGGTACCGAGGGGAGTACGGATCGAGGGCGATCGCGTCTCGGAACGCCGCGACCGCATCCGCATACCGCCCTTCGGCGCGGCGGAGCCGGCCCAGCGCGGCGCGTGGATAGCCGTCCCACGGGCTCACCCGCTGGGCCTGGTCGTACAGCATCGCCGCTTCCGCTCGGGCCGCCTGCCAGGGCCCCATGCTGGTGTCGATCCGGCGCAGGTAGAGGTCCGCCAGCAGATCCCCAAAGTACGGCAGGACGTCGCCGTTGAGCGGATCGACCGCGGCGGCCCGGCGAAACGCGTCCACGGCATCCGCGTACCGGCCCGCCCTGACGTCGTGGACCGCCTCCTCGCGATAGGCCGAACTCTGCACCAGCGGTGAGAGCAGCGGGGGGATCCCGATGAGGGCGGCGGCGAGCGGCAGCGACAGCAGCCGTTTGTGGAATCTCAGCCGGGGATGGTCGAGGGATTCGTGCGCGGCGACGGCGGCGGTCAACGCCGCCACCATGATGGCGCTGGGAATGACGGAGATCGTGGAATTGGCGAGGCTCACGACCCCGATTCCCCCGATCGACGCGGCCCACGCGCCGAGCCAGATTCGATCGGTATCGCTGCCGGTCCGATACCGGCGGGCCGCCCGCCATACGCCCCAGGCCATCGCGAAGACGATGAGCCCCGCGCCGGCAAGGCCGATTTCGGCGATCAACTGCAGGTAGTCGTTGTGGGCCGAGCCGGGGACCCGGAGCGCCGCGTAGGTGGTCATGACTCCCGGCGGTCGATAGGGGGAATACGCGGCGTTGAACGACCCGAGCCCGGTGCCCCAGAGGCGGTGGGCGTCCCACATCCGGATCGCCGTTCGCCAGATGAACAGGCGGCTTTGGGCGGTGTCGCCTTCGTCGAGCGTGACGCTTCCGGCCCGCAGGCCGACCGACGGGAGCGCCAGCGCGGCGACGACGGTGATCGCGGCGATCGTGAGCAAGGTGGGCCATGCACGCCGGCGCACGGGCCACAGGAGCGCCGCACCTAGAATCGCGAACGCGCCGAGGCCCGCGTACCCTCCGCGGGAGTACGTGAGCGCGAGGGCCGCGACCTCGACGCACACGGCCGCGAGGAGGAAGAGCCGTTTCCTCCCCGTCAAATCCACCGCGAGCAGCGCCGTGGCGCCGATGCCGATCAGCAGGAAACTCGCGAGCACGTTTGGATTGCCGAGCGTTCCGTGGATGCGGGTGCGGATCGCCCCAGCGAAGGCCCGGCTGAGCCAGTAAACCGGCGTGGCCACACCGCCCGCGTACTGTCCCAACCCGATGATCGATTCGCCGAGGCTCACCAGCACAAGCCCAGCCAGGAAGGCCCGGGTCTTCAGACCGTCCGTCGCCGCGATCATGACCGCGAGCGCCACCACGACCGCGGAGGCGAGGAAGAGCACCGCGTCCCGCGTCCCGAATAGGTCGGTCGTGGTCGCCACGGCCAGCAGGCCGAGCGCGGTGATCACAGAGAGGCCCCCCAGGAGCGCGCCCGGCAAGACCCGCGCGCCGAGGAGGAGCCAGCGAATGAGCGCGCACGCACCGATGAGCGCCGTCATCCGCTCAAAGGCGGCGAGCGGCACCCGGGTCGGGAACCCGGCCTCCGGCAGGAAGACGAGTCCTTGGAACGCCGTATTGGCGATGAGTCCCAGGACCCCGAGCAGCACCAGCCAGTCGAGCGCGTGGCCGGCGGCCACCCCGAGGCGCCCGAAGGTCATCGGACGGATGCTATCGGGCGAGCCATCCGCCGTCGACGGCCAGGAGGTGTCCATGGACGTAATCCGAGGCCGCCGAGGCCAGGAACACGGCCGCCCCTCCGAGGTCTGCGGGCCGCCCCCACCGACCCGCGGGAATCCGGGTCAGGATCGCCGGATTGCGGGTCGCGTCTTCATGCAGCGGTCGCGTCATGTCGGTGGCGATATAGCCGGGCACGATGGCGTTCACGTTGATGCCCTGGGGAGCCCATTCGTTGGCGAGCGCCTTGGTCAACTGGCCCACCGCCCCCTTGCTCGCGGTGTACGGGACCACCAGGATCCCTCCTTCGAAGCTCATCAACGA
>Ga0207646_10008442_pt1 | contig 10324 bp, 12 predicted proteins | sample KBSK5502metaG_FD_184343 | JGI IMG/M metagenome (GOLD analysis project Ga0207646, IMG submission 184343) | Corn, switchgrass and miscanthus rhizosphere microbial communities from Kellogg Biological Station, Michigan, USA - KBS K5-50-2 metaG... | ecosystem: Host-associated > Plants > Roots >...
TCGCGCTGTTTGGCCTCGTGCTCGCCACCGTCGTCGCGGCGCTCGGTGTGCAGGACCTGCTGAGGGACTACGTGTCCGGCTATTACGTCCTGCTCGAACGCCACATCCGTGTCGGCGATCGCGTGAGCTTCGACACGCACACCGGGGTCATCTCGGAAGTCCGATTGCGCGTAACGCTCTTGAAGAGCGACGAGGGCGATGTGGTCATCGTTCCGAACTCGGAGCTCTTCACGAAGCCGGTCACGATCCACGGCACGACGCCGGAGGAAGAGGCTAAGAAAGCGCCCCCAATGTGATCCGACGAAGGGCCTCGAGCTGCATGCCCTCGAGATCGGATTCCTCCGCCAGCAGCTCACCGATCATCTGCGATGCCAGCTCGACATGGATAGCGCTCGCGACCTGTGTCGCGAGCGAGCGCAGGTGGTAGGTGTGGTCGGGCTTGTCTGATTCGCTTTCGAGGCGGACCTTCACCTGGTCGAGCTGGACGAAATCCGCCCACCGCTTCACCTCGGCCGCACCCGTTTCGGGCGCATCCGAGAGGTGGAGGCAGTTGAGGCCGCCAAAGATGACGTAGCGCTCGCGCAGTGAGCCGGGCCGCGACTTCGCGATCTGCGTTTCGCCCAGGTCGTAGCGCATCTGCCTCAGCGATTCCGCCTCAGCGGTAACCCTGCCGACCACGACTGGGAGCGCGGTCATGAAATCGACGAGCCACGGAAAGAAGGGGCGGCCCTGCAGGAAGTCGTAGTGGTTTTCGATCAGCGTCGCAGGCGGCCGAAACCACTCGAGCGACTCGACCTTCCACTCGCGCTCGGTCGAGAGCCAGCCCCAGATGCCGGCGCGCGCGGCCAGGCGGTAGGCAGAGTCGGGCTTGAAGATGAGAAGCGCGTCAGCCAATGATCATCTGGCCCGACCATTTCGGATCGTCCGGACTATCCGGCTCCGTCTGATCCGGAAAGCCCGGATAGTCCGGACTAACCGTGAATGTGGCGGGCATGCTCGAGCTATTTTCCCGGCTTGCGGTCTCGGGGGTTGGGCGCGTAGACCTTGCGGCCTTTCAACTTCTCCGGCATGTGCACCTGGTCGGCGACGCCGGACTCGTAATCGTGGGCGTACTTGTAGCCGCGGCCGTAGCCCATCGACTTCATCAACCCCGTGGGCGCATTGCGCAGGTGCATCGGCACCGGCTCGTTGCCGGTCTCCTGGATGAGCTCGCGCGCGGCGCCGTACGAGGTGAGGGCGGAGTTCGACTTCGGTGCCAGCGCGAGGTAGAGCGCGGCCTCGGTCAGGGGCAGAACCGCCTCGGGCATGCCGACGAAGTGGGCCGCCTGCTGCGCCGCCACCGCGACGGGCAAGGCCTGCGGATCCGCCAGCCCGATGTCTTCGGCGGCCAGGATCACGAGCCGCCGGGCCACGAACATGACGTCCTCGCCGGCCTCGAGCATCCGGGCCATCCAGTAGACCGCCGCGTCAGGATCGCTGCCACGAACGCTCTTGATGAGCGCGGACACGATGTCATAGTGCTGATCGCCGGCGCGGTCGTACAGCAGGTGACGCTGCTGGAGCGCGCGCTCGACCTGATCGAGGCCGATCGCCGCCTCGCCGGCCAGCGCGGCGGCGGCCTCGAGGCCGTTCAAGGCAACACGCGCGTCGCCTCGGGCGACCTCGAGCAGCGCGTCCATCGCCGGGTCCTCGATCGTCGCGTGCAGCTCACCCAGGCCTCGCTCGACGACTTGCTTCAGCTCGTCGCGGTCGAGCTGCTCCAGCCTGAACACGCGACTGCGGGAGAGCAGCGGCGAGATGACCTCGAACGAGGGGTTCTCGGTGGTCGCGCCGATCAGGGTCACGGTGCCGTATTCGACGTGCGGGAGGATGGCGTCCTGCTGCGCCTTGTTGAAGCGGTGGATCTCATCGATGAACAGCACTGTGCGCAGGCCGGCGCGCCGGTGCACCCTAGCCTCGGCGACCACCTTGCGGAGGTCGGCCACCCCCGCGGTAACCGCGGACATCGCCACCATGCGGGCTTTGGTTTCATTGGCGAGCAGACCTGCGAGGGTGGTCTTGCCGCTGCCGGGCGGGCCCCACAGGACGATGCTCGGGAGGTGACCCGAACGGGTGAGCTGCCGGAGCACGTCCACCACCTGGCGCTGGCCGACGAGCTGGCCGAACGTCTTGGGCCGCATACGGGTGGCGAGGGGGGCGGCCGGCTCGGCGCCCGCCGGCATCGGAAAAAGCTCTTCCTGATCTCCCATCTCGCAAATTCTGAACTTGGGACGGTCTGCGGGCCCGGAAGCCTAGAATTCCCGCCCATGACGACGTGCTGGTACTGCAGCTCGGAGGTGCCGGAAACCTCCCAGTACTGCCCGAACTGCGGTCACAGCCAGTCCGACCACACCTCGAGCCCCCTCTTCGGCGTCGTCGATCCGATCACAGGCATCTGGAACTCCAAGTTCGTCAACGCGCTCGTGGGCCAGGAGGCGAATCGCGCGGTGCGCTACCACCGGCCCCTTTCCGTGCTGGTCGTCGAGCTGGACCATGCAGAGCACATCCACAAGGAGCTCGAGCAGATCCAGATCGAGGGCCTGCTGCGCGAGATGGCTGAGCGGCTCGGCCAGGCCGTCCGCGACACCGACACCGTCAGCTTCCTGGATGCCGACGGCCCGCCGCACTTCGCGATCGTCCTGCCTGAGACCGACGAGCAGGGCGCGGCACTGGCCGCAGACAAGATCAGGCGCTCGATCGCCTCGCACGATTTCGGCACGACCGGCGCCTGGAAACGGATCACCGTCAGCTGCGGCGCCGCGACGATCGGGGCCGGCTACCGCCCCATGGACGAGGCGGGGGTGCTGAATCGCCGTGAGTACACGGGCAACCTGCTGCGCGAGTCTTACCAGGCTCTCGACCAGGGCCGCTCCGCCGGGACCAACCGGACCACGGTCGGCGCCTACCGACCCTGACCCAGTTCTTCCTGATCCGGCACGCGGAGGTCGAGAACCCGCACCGGGTCCTCTACGGACACCTGGACGGTTTCCACCTCAGCGCGCTCGGCCGCGCGCAGGCCGCCGCGTTGGGGGAGGAGCTGCGGCAGGCGGGGCTCACTCGCATCGTGCACAGTCCGCTCGACCGAGCGGAGGAGACGGCACGCATCATCGCCAACAAGCTGACGCCGCGCCCCGTGCTCGAGCCGGACGCCGAGCTGCGCGAGGCCGAATTCTCGCGCTATCTGCAGGGGATCCCGTTCTGGCAGATTCCCGTCCGGCGTCCGCTCTGGTTCGTGCACAAGGCCAAGCGCGGTCTGCTCCCGGGCGATGAGACGATCGAGGCGATGGGTGAGCGGGTGCTGCGGGTCGTGCGCCGAGTCGCACGTGAGCATCCGGGCGAGAACGTTGCGCTCATCAGTCACGCGGACCCGCTGAACGCGGCCTGGATCCTGCTCGACGGGCGACCGCAGAACGAGCGCGAGATGCACCGCAGCGACATCGGCAAAGCGGGCATGGTGGAGGTCGAGATGGAAGGCGAGGTCCCGAAGAGCTGGAAGTACGTCCCGCCGCCTCACGTCGAGAAGCCGGCCACCGCGGCAGCGTAATTGGCCCGCACGTTTCCGAAGGGTTTTCTCTGGGGAACGTCGAGCGCCGCGCACCAGGTCGAGGGCGACAATCGGAACTCCGACTGGTGGGAGTGGGAGCAGCAGCCCGGGCACATCGCGAACGGAGACACCTCGGCGGTGGCCTGCGATCACTACCACCGGTACCGCGAAGACTTCGCGCTGCTGCGTGATCTGAACCAGAACGCCCACCGGCTCTCCGTGGAGTGGGCGCGCATCGAGCCGTCGGACGGCGAGTTCGATTCGAGGCAGATCCGTCACTACCGTGACGTGCTGGGCGAGCTGCGCGAGCAGGGCATCACGCCGATGGTCACGCTGCATCACTTCACCAATCCGCTCTGGTTTGCGCGCAAGGGGGGCTGGACCGCTCGCGGCGCAGCTCGGGCCTTCCTACCCTTCGTGCATCGTGTCGTGGACGAGCTTGGGGACCTCGTCGCGATCTGGTGCACCATCAACGAACCCGGCATCTACGGCGCGAACGGCTGGATCACGGGCGAGTTCCCGCCCGGCCGTCATGGCGACCTGCCCGGCCAGTACCTCGTGACGCAAAACCTGCACCGCGCCCACGAGCTCGCGTATGCCGCCATCAAACGTCGTTGGCCCGATGCGCCAGTGGGCCTATCCCATCACAAGTTTCTGTTCATGCCGGCTTCGCGCAAGCGCCGCGATCGCCTCGCCACGAAAGCCGTCCAGTCGGTGATCGACCGGTGGCCCGTCGGATTCGCCAAGCTGCGGCGCGTGGTCGAAGCGACGAGCGACTACATCGGAATCGCGCACTACTGGGGCCAGGTGGTCGCGTTTGACCCCCGGAGCCCCGGAACCCAATTCGTGCGACGTTTCAACCCGCCGGGCGCGGAGCCAACCGAGATGGGCTGGGCTTCCGAGCCGGGCTGGATGCGGGAGGTGCTCGGCGAGATCCGGCGTTACGGCAAGCCCGTCTACATCACCGAGAACGGAATCGCCACGACGGACGACGCAAGGCGCGAAAGGTACCTGACCGAAATCCTGTCCAACGTCCATGCGGCGATCCAGGAGGGTGTCGACGTGCGCGGTTACTTCCATTGGACCAACATGGACAACTTCGAGTGGGCGCGCGGCTACACGGCCCGCTTCGGGCTGATCGGGGTCGATCGCAAGACGCTCGAGCGGACGGTGAAGCCAAGCGGGCGGCTGTACGCGCGAATCGCGACCGCAAACGGGCTCGATTAGACTCGGCACGTGAGCCGCAGATCAGCGGTGATCGGGTCCATCGCGATCATCCTCAGCGCGGTGCTCCTGCTGTCCCTCGCATGGGGCTTGCAGCACGCCGCGCTGGCCAACCCGCCGGTGCTCGGCAAGGTCGCGCCGAAGCTGGCGATCAAGACGACCGCCGGGGATCAGGTGCGTGTGTGGGAGCTGCAGGGCAAACCGGTCGTGCTCAACTTCTGGGCCTCCTGGTGCCCCACGTGCGTGGAGGAGGGCCAGGTGCTGGCTGACGCCGCGGCCGCGCATCCGGAGGTCGTGGTCGTCGGAGCCGACAACCAGGACACGTCACCCGGTTTCGAGGCTTTCGAGAAGCGTCACCCGCACGTCTACCCGGCAGGTCCGATCGTCACCGGCACCTACCAGTCGTACGGCGTGGCGGGCCTGCCCGCCACCTTCTTCATCGACTCGGATGGTGTGGTGGTGGCATCGTTCACCGGCCCACTCGACTCGCGCACGCTCAGCCACTACCTCGGGCTGATCGCCTCATGACGCTGTTCCTGAGGTGGGGTCTGCCCGGGGCGGTCGTCGTCGCCTGCGTCGGCTACCTGATCTATTCAGCCTCTGGCGGTGCCGCTGAGTACTACGTGACGGTTTCGGAGCTGCGAGCGCACGCGCCAGCCGGCGACGTGCGCGTGGCCGGTGTGGTGCAGGACGACGTCCAGAAGAGCGACGGCCTGCACGTCATGTTCACCGAGAAAGACGGGACCGCGTCCATGCCGGTCGACTACAGGGGCACGCTGCCCGACATCTTCAAGCCGGGCATCACGGTCGTGGTCGAGGGCAGGCTGGGCACCGACGGCATTTTCCATGCGCGGTCGCTGCTCGCGAAATGTCCGTCCCGCTTCTCCACGCAGCCATACACGTCGTGATCCTCGGGTATCTGGGGGCGGGCGCTCTGCTGGCGGCGTTGGTCATGGGCGGCTTCTCCGCGCTTCTGTCGTTCTGGTCGGGCGTCCGCCAGGACGAGACGTTCATCCAGGTCGGGCGCCGCGCCTTTTACGCCGCCGCCACGTTCGCCTTTCTCAGCGCCGTGATGCTGGAGGTGGCGCTCCTGACGCACGACTTCTCGCTCGCGTATGTCGTGGAGCACACGGACCTGTCGACTCCAACCGCGCTTGTGGCCGCGGCGTTTTACGGCGGGCAGGAGGGATCGCTCCTCTACTGGACCGTGATCCTCGGCGTCCTGGGCAGCGCCTCGTTGATCGCGAGCGCGTCGCTCGGTGGGCGCGTCGCCGCGTATGCCGGGGGGATCCTGGCCGCCATCCTGAGCTTTTTCCTGTTCGTGCTTGCCGTCGTTGCCAGCCCATTCGAGCTCCTGTCGGTCGCGCCGCCCGACGGCCTGGGCCTGAATCCGATCCTGCGCGACGGCGGCATGCTGATCCATCCACCGGTCGTGCTGGCGGGCTTCGCTTCTTTCGCGATTCCATTCAGCTTTGCGTGCGCGGCGCTGCTCGCGGGCCGCGCGGACGCGGCCTGGATCACGCACACGCGTCGCTTTGCTCTGTTCGCATGGAGCCTGCAGACAGCGGGCCTGCTGCTCGGGATGTGGTGGGCGTACCACGTGCTCGGCTGGGGCGGCTACTGGGGTTGGGACCCGGTCGAGAACGTCGCGCTGATGCCCTGGCTCGCGACCACTGCTTACCTGCACTCGTCGCAGGTCCAGGAGCGAAGAGGCCGGCTTCGGCTGTGGAACTTCGGGCTCGTGATCACCGCCTTCCTGCTCGTCGTGTTCGGCACCTTCATCGTGCGCAGCGGCGTGGTCCCGTCCGTCCACACGTTTGCGATCAGCGCCATCGGGCCCTGGTTCCTCGGTTTCCTGGTCGTCTGCCTTGCGTTCTCGGCCGTGTTGCTGACATTTCGATCCAACCTCGGCGTGGAGCCGGGTCCCGCGCCGGCAGTTTCGCGTGAGGGCGCGTTCGTCCTGCAGAACCTGCTTCTGCTCGGCGTGGTCGCGGTGGTGATGTGGGGAACCGTCCTGCCGCTGGTCTCGGGCATGTTTGGTCTCCAACGAGTCGTCGGGGCGCCGTTTTACGAGCGCGCCGCCGGACCGCTGCTCGCGGCAATCCTTGCTCTCCTCGCCGTCGGCCCACTGCTGCCCTGGCGTCATGCCGGGCGCGCCACCGTTCGCGCGCTGCGTTGGCCTGTCGCCGCGGGGGCCCTCGCTCTGGTCTTCCTTTTGATCGTCGGTGTGCGTGCGGCGCCTGCCCTGGTCGCGTTCCCGCTGGCTGCCGCCGCAGCCACGACCGCCCTGACCGAGTACGCAAGAGCGGCGGTGAGGAAACCGCGCTCAATCCTGCGTAAGCGCCGCCGCTACGGCGCGTACCTGGCGCACCTGGGCTTGGTTGTGGCCGTAATCGGTTTCGCGGCTTCGCACTTCGGCCAGCAGGAAAAGGACGTGAGTCTTCAGCCGGGCGAGTCGGTGACGGTGGCCGGCTACACCCTCACCTTCGCCGGTTCCGAGCAAAGGCAGCTTGCCGACCACACCGAGCTCGTGGCCGGCATGCGCTTGGGGGACCAGACCCTTGAACCGTCCCGCGCCACCTACGCCGGACTCGGCGGGCAGGCCGTGACCCACGTCGCCATCTCGACGACTCCCACCGCCGACGTCTACGTCGTGCTCGCGGGGACGAATCTGGACGGCTCGGCGACGTTCAGGGTGTTCGTGAACCCGCTCGTGATCTTCATCTGGGCGGGGGGCACAGTGATCATCATGGGCGTCGTGCTGGGCAATCTCGGGGAGAGGAGCGCGGCTGTGGAGTTGGCAAGGCGCCGGATCCCGGTTACTCTGCCAGCGTAGCGATGGCGATCATAGTCGCGACGCTGCTCCTGTTCCTGGCCGGTCCCTTCGTGCTCTGGCCGCTGATCAAGACCCCTCCGGACCAGCCGTGAGCATCATCGTCGGCAACGGGCTCGCCCATCGTTTCGGCAATGAGCTGGCGCTCGAGGGCGTAGACCTGGTTGTGGATGCAGGCGAGCACATTGCTGTGCTCGGCGACAACGGCGCCGGGAAGACGACGCTCCTGCGGATCCTTGCCACCGCCCTGCGGCCGACCGCAGGCAGGCTGCAGATCGCCGGGCTCGACGCGTTTCGCGAGCGTCGCCGCCTTCGCCACTATCTCGGTTACGTGGCTCATGCGCCCGGCCTGTACCCGGCGCTGTCCGCGGCAGAGAACCTCCAGTTCTTCTGCGACCTGCAGGACGTCAGCCGGTCGCGAGTCGAGCAGGTGCTCGATGAAGTCGGCTTGACATCGGTCGCGTACCGGCGTAGCGATCAGCTTTCGCGTGGCATGCAGCAGCGCCTGGCGATCGCGCGGGCCATCCTCCACGAACCGCGCCTCTTGATCCTCGACGAACCGGACGCCAGCCTCGGTTCCGACGCAGCCGACCTTCTGATGCGCGTCATGAAAGACAAGACTGTGGTCCTGGCGACGCACGACCACGCGCTCGCGAACAGGCTGTGCCAGCGGACGCTCGTCTTGCGCCGTGGACGTTCGGTGGGCACCGCGACGCGTCTTCGCGTGGTGCGATGAACCCGCTCCGCGTCGTGCTCGCCGTGGCGCGCAAAGATCTGCGTTCCGAGTGGCGCACGCGAGAGCTCGTGCCCGCCCTCGCCCAGTTCATCATCCTGGCCCTGCTCATCGGCAACTTCGGGTTTCAGATCGACTCGCGCAACGCATCGACCATCGCGCCCGGGATCCTCTGGCTTGCGCTGGTGTTCGCGGGACTGGTCGCATTCGGCCGCACGTTCGCCGCCGAGCGCGAGCAGGCATCGCTCGAGGCGATGCTCATGACGCCCGCGTCGCCGGTCGCGATCTTCGCGGGCAAGGCGCTGGCAGCGGGGGCGCTGCTGGTGATGTGCGAGGCGGTCCTGCTGCCTGCGTTGTCGATCCTGTTCGGCACGCCGTTTTCAGGTGACGTGGTCGCCGCGGTTCTGCTCGCGACCGTCGGCATGGCGGCGCTGGGAGTCCTGTTCGCCGCGATCGTGGCGCGCGTTCGCGCGCGCGAGCTGTTGCTGCCCCTGCTCACGCTCCCGTTGTGGATTCCTTTCGTCATCGCGGGCGGTGTGGCGGTGCAGTCCGCCATGGGGCTGCCGGGGAACTACCAGCAGGCGATCGGCCTCCTCCTGGACTTCGACATACTTTTTATCGTGCTGACCTCCCTGGCCGCGCGCTTCGTGCTGGATGAATAGGTACGAGGGGGCGGCGGCCGTGGCCGTTGCCTTGATGTTGCTCGCGGCGGGCGCCATCTTTCTCTATGCGCCGACCGACGCCCTGCAGGGTCCGGTGCAGCGGATCTTCTACCTGCACGTGAGCTCGGCGGTCGCGGCATACGGATGTTTTGCGGTGGTGCTCGTTGGCGGCATCATCTATCTGCGTAACGAGAGCCCCGCGGCGGACCGATTCGCACGTGCGGGCGCGCTTGTCGGCGTTGTGTTCACAAGCGTCACGCTCGTCATGGGAATGCTGTGGGCGAAGCCCATCTGGGGCGTGTACTGGACCTGGGACGCGCGCCTCACGTCCACCCTCGTCCTGTGGATCATCTACGCGGGCTACCTGTTGGTCCGGCGGCTCGCCGAGCCTGGCCGCCAGGCCGCGCGAATCGCCGCAATCGTCGGCATCTTCGGCTTCGTCGACGTGCCGGTGGTGCACTTCAGCGTGACGTGGTGGCGCACCCAGCACCCCGGCCCGATCGTGGTCAACGACGCGCTTCCGGCTGAGATGCTCGCCACGTTTCTCTTCACGCTCGGGTGCACGCTCGTCCTTGCCGCGACCCTGATCGCGATCCGGTATCGGATCGAGACACTGATCGACGCCAGGCAGGCGATCGCCGAACCCACGAAGCTTGTCGCGGCGCCTCAACCCGGGGCGGCGCCGTGACATATCTCGTCATCGCCTACGCGTTCGCGGTCGCGCTGCTGGGCGGGTATCTGATCTGGTCGCTGCGCACGCTGCGGGAGCTCGAACGGAAGGAGTAATCGTTGGCGCCGGGCCGGCGGGCGACGCTGTGGCGGCAGGACTTCGCGACGCGGGCTTCGAGGGCGGAATAACGCTGGTCGGCGCTGAGCCTGACGCGCCGTACGAGCGTCCGCACTTGAGCAAGGACTACCTGGCGGGCTCGGTGGCGCGCGACCGGCTGCCCCTGCGCCCTGCCCAGCAGTACCGCCAGCTGAGGATCGAACTCGAGCTGGGGGATCGGGTGCTCGACCTCGGCCTACCGGAAAGAAGGGTGCTGCTCGAAAGTGGAAAGACAATCGGATGGGACATCCTCTGCATTGCAACGGGCTCGGACGCGCGGCGTCTGCCCCGACTCGAACGGGCTCTCTATCTCCGCGAGCTGCCGCAGGCGGACGACCTTCGCGCGCGTCTCGACGCGGTCGAGTCTCTCGACATCGCCGGCGCCGGGTTCATCGGATGCGAGGTCGCGGCGGTCGCGCGCCGCAAAGGATGCGACGTCCGCGTCCATGAGGTGCTCGCCCAA
>Ga0207646_10008445_pt1 | contig 10322 bp, 7 predicted proteins | sample KBSK5502metaG_FD_184343 | JGI IMG/M metagenome (GOLD analysis project Ga0207646, IMG submission 184343) | Corn, switchgrass and miscanthus rhizosphere microbial communities from Kellogg Biological Station, Michigan, USA - KBS K5-50-2 metaG... | ecosystem: Host-associated > Plants > Roots >...
CGGGGTCGCGCGTGGCGGCCGGTCGCTCGGTCAGCACGAAAAACGTCGCGATCGTGAGCACGATCAGCAATCCGGTGGCGATGCCGACGATCCAGCCGAATGCCATCGTCGCGAGATAGCCGCCGAGCAGACCGTTGCTGACAGACACCGCGCTCTGGAGCGTCTGACGGATCGACGTGATCCGCCCCGAAATCCCGTACTTCCGTCCGGCCTCGACCATGAGGCCGCCCATCACGGTGCTCGAGATCACCATGAACGCATTCGCACCGAAGGCGGCGAACAGGAGCGGCCAGTACGCTTTCGGCACCACACCCATCAGAAACCAGCAGAGCGCCGCAAGGCCGGCCCCGAAGAGCATGTAGTGACGCCGGCGCGTGCCAAGCAGCGGAAACGAGTCGGAAAGAATGCCGGCGATCGGCTTCACGTTCCAGGCGAACGTCGCGATGAACATGAACAGCGCCAGCGTCTCGGCATTGAAGTGGAGCTGGGTCTTCAGCAGCAACGAGAACGGCAGGCGCCCGATGACGGCCGGCTGCGCGATGGTGGTGACGAACGCGCCGATGCCGACCATGACGTAGTACTGACGGATCGTGAGGCCCGAGTCGGGCACGGTGGCCTCGGGGCTCTGCGTCGCCTTCCCGTCGTTCATCGGAACATCATACGGTAACTCGGCGCCGACGTGCGCCTCGCCATATGCATGCCTGCCTACAAGTCAGCCGGCCGGGTCGAGACCACACCAACCGCTTCCCGGGCCTGGCCGCGACCGTCCGCGCGCTCCCGGCACGGGCGCTCATTCTCGACGGCGAGGTGTGCATCTCAGTAGCTCATCTCGCGCTTCGAGTGGCTCTATCGGCGGCCGAAGGGCGAGACCGCCACGCCCGCGCTGTTCATGGTGTTCGACTGCCTCAGGCGCGCCCCCCTCTGGGGTGGCGGGGCGTTACGCGCGGATCGCCCACTTATCAGCCCTCGGGTGACCTCGCAGGTGAAGCGCCCCTCGCCGAGCGGGATGATGACCAGGCGGCCGCGCGCGTAGGGGGCATCCGTTTGGGCATGGCACGGGGGGCAGAGCGCCACCAGGCGGTCGAGATCGAAGTCCGAGCCCCCCTGGGCGCGCTTGACGACGTGGTGGACCTCGAGGCCCGGGTGCTCTACTGGCGCCCGGCCTGGGGGGCCTCCTTGACGGGGTCGGAGAGGATGTAGACGTGATGGAGTTCCTCCTGGCGGGTGTAGCGCCGGAGCAAGCCCAACGACTGCACGCGGGGGTGGCCAGTCCCAATGATCACCGTGTGAAAATGCCCGGCCGCCAGCCAGCTGTCGATCTGAGCGTCGGACCGAATATGGAGAGGGGCGAGTTGCTCAGGGGGCAGGCGCAGGAGGGGGCCAAAACTGTTCTTCATGCGCAGGGGAGGGAATCGTCTGGCTGCGAACAGGACGACTTCGGGAGCGTAAACGAATCCCTCGCTCGGGGTGACCCGATGCACTTCACGAGCCACATCTTCAACGCCACCCCACTGGGGAGTGAAGAATGTTCCGCGGAGTTGGACCGCAGGCTTGGCCGAACCGAAGGCCACAGACGGGCACCCAGCAGATTCATCCCCAGCGCAGCCAGGATGCTCAAGAAGGGCACGACCAGAATGAAATACTGCGGAAAGGTGGGGAGCGGAATAGCCAGAAACAGGGCCAGGCCCGCGACGAGCCAGCCGCACAACCGGAGTTCTCGTCTCCGTTGTTCATCCCTTTCGCCCGGGCTGGGTGGAACGGTCAGCGCGACGGCCGCGAGCAGCATCAGCAACAAGGCCCGTGACGAGTTCAGCCAGTAGGCGAGGGTTCTCAGACTCTCGCGCACGCTCAAGGAGCGGTCCACCCAAGTCGCGCGATACAGGAGGTGGTAGCACCGTGGTCCCGATTTTGAGGTGTAGGAGCTCGTACACGATGACGTAGTCCTGGAAAGCAGACGGCTCATCGAGTAGACCGGAAGCAAACGAGCACTTCCTCCGCATTGAACAAGAAGCCCACTTCCGTCGCATGTGTTTGACGCGGATCTGGTCTTGCGACGCGCGAACAAACGCTGTCCATTTCCGCACACGAGACTTAAAGCAGACCATCCTCTTGAGTTTGGCAGTCTTTTGCATGTGAGATCAGGTTCGAAGAGTTACGATGCGATCGCCGATATCGACCATCCTTCAACGCGAGGCGATTTTGAGGAGTATTTTCATGTCAGAAGGGACGGAGACCTCCATGAATGAGGACGATGCGATAGCCGTCCGCGGCACCGATAGCGACCTGGTTCGTAGGGTAAGCGAGAAACTGCTAGAACTCGTTGGGAGTATTCCAATGAGCGGCGAAAACGCCGCGGCCGACCCTCGAACGCGAGCTCGTGCATTGGTTAGCATTGCCGCCCTAAAGTCTGCCGCGATCTCGGGGAGTCTCGCCCTTCCCCCCGGACCATTAGGTTTGGTCACCATCTTGCCCGATCTCTACGCAATCTGGAGGGTTCAGGCGCAGCTTGTAGCAGACATTGCTGCTGTTTACAGCAAGACCGTCTTCCTAACGAGAGAAACGATGTTGTTCAGTCTCTTCAGGCATGCTGCAGCGCAGGCCGTCCGCGATCTGATTGTTCGAGCCGGAGAAAGGGTACTAGTCGAGAGGCTCACGTGGGCGCACCTTCCAGCGGATGTCGGCGAAGATCGGCGCGAAGACGACGCAACGCATCCTCGGGCGAGGCGCGTCTAGGTGGGTTCCGATCGTGGGAGCCCTTGGGGTCGCCGGCTACGCTTATTACGACACCCGGGCGGTCGGGCAGACTGCGATGGATCTTTTTAGCAAAGACATTGACGGAGGCGCTGGTTCACCGCCCCCAGAAGTTGCGCCGAAGCTGTGACGCTAGAACCTGGTGATCTGGGGAGTCCTCAGCAAAAGAGCTTAAACCAACGAGTGACCCGCCGCTTGACGCGGCGCCTCTTTCGGCAGATTCTCCAGCGTACCGAGCGAACTTGCACTCAACCTGATCAAGGGGATGGCACCCGATGGAGTCAGAAGCTGGGCGACAACGGCGTCTCTGAGGCGCTCTGGTCGCCGGGCGTACGCCTTCACAAGCTGGGTGGCCAGTAGGACGGGCCCCACAGGAACGTCTTTGACGCTATCGCGGGACAGCTGGTCGGGGCCGATCGAAGTCACCAGTAAAGGGACAGCATCTCGACCTAGGAGGCTCCCATGCGGCTACTCAGTGACAGCGAGCTGAAGCGATTGCTGCCGGCCGAGACGCACGCTTTTCCGGGCCCCGTGCCGACGCAGATTGTGTCGAGCGACGAGTACTTTCCCACGCCACAGTCACCCGCGCAGCGCGAGGTGGAAGCACGGATGAAGGCGCTCGGCGACGAACTCGCGAAGAAACATGGTGTGAGCCGGCGCAAGTTCTTCGCGACCGCCGCCGGCATGGCGGCAGCCTTCGTGGCAATGAACGAAGTCTATGGCGCCCTCTTTGAAGTAAGCCGCGCGGAGGCCGCCGACAAGGACAAGGCCGACGATCGCGCGAAGGCGCTCTCCGGCCAGTTCATCATGGACACGCACACGCACTTCCTGCGCGACGACACAAAAATCCTGACGTTCGTCCGCCAGCGTGAGGCCGTCGGCAAGGCCGGCTGGAATCCCGGCCTGGTCGACAAGCCGCAGACGATCGAGGATCTGAAGTTCAACAATTACTTCAAGGAGGTCTTCCTCGACAGCGACACGAAAGTGGCGCTGCTCTCGAGCGCGCCGTCCGAGGTGCCGGCCGACTGGTTCCTGACCAACGACATGATCTCCGAGGCGCGCAAGAAGGTGAACGAAAAGCTCGGCGGGCGCCGCCTCCTGTCGCACGCGATCTTCACCCCGGGCTATCCGGGCTGGATGGTAGAGGTTGATCGCGCGATCGCGCAGCTCAAGCCGGATTCGTTCAAGGGATACACGATCGGCGACAACACGAACAAGAACCTCAGCGCGCACCCGTGGCGCATGGACGACGAAAAGCTCGTGTATCCGTTCTACGAGAAATGCGTGAAGGCCGGCCTCGTCAACGTGTGTGTCCACAAGGGACTCTTCCCCCCATCGGTCGAACAGCAATTCCCCCAATTGCTGCCCTACTGCGACGTGCGGGACGTCGGCAAGGCGGCCAAGGACTGGCCGCAGCTCAACTTCATCATCTATCACGGTGGCTATCGCCTGCACCCGGGCGGCAGTGCCGAGCAAGCGCTGAAAGACTTCGAGAAGACCGGGCGCATCGAATGGGTCACGGACCTAGCCGAGATCCCGGGGAAATATGGCGTGAAGAATGTCTACGCTGACACCGGCCAGCTCTTCGCCCATACCACTGTCTCGCAGCCGCGGCTGGCCGCGGCGCTGATGGGTACGCTAACCAAGGGCATGGGCTACGAGCACATCATCTGGGGTACGGACTGCATCTGGACGGGTGCACCGCAGTGGCAGATCGAGGCACTGCGCCGGCTCGAGATCCCCGATGACATGCAGAAGCAGTATGGCTACAAACCGATCGGCCCAGCCGACGGTCCGATTAAGACCGCGATCTTCGGCGGCAACGTAGCGCGGCTTTACGGCTACAGCCCTCGGGCAGAACTCGCCAAGCCGGATCGCCTGGTCGCGATGAAGGAGGAGTACGAGCGCCGCGGCGGGCAGCGGAGCAACCTGCGCTACGGTTACGTCGTGAGGTCGTGATTCAAGGCCGTGGATCCAAGGGATCTCGGAGCAGGAGATCACGCTGGTGAGCGGATGTTGATCTATCGGACTGTCTCATTCGACGTGACAACTTCCGGCGAGGCTTGCGATGCTGCTTCCCCGGTCACCGGCCGTCGCGACGCCGGAGTATGCCGCGTTCGCGAAAAAGTTCAGCGACCTGTTGCGTTCATGAGGGGCCGTCCGTGTTCGCCTCGCGCCATGCATCCGAGTGCTCGAAGAGCCGCCGCAGCTCCGGATCGGACAGCTGAGCGGAGACGCGCTCGAGCACAGCGCGTGCCTCCGCCGCTTCCCGCCGGGCCTCGTCGCGCCGCCCGCAGCGGTCGATGACGCGGCGGAGGGCCAGGGCGCTGCGCCAGTGGCCCGGCGCCGCGCCGATGGCCGTGGCCTGCGCCTTGGCGTCGCTCAGGACCGCGAGCGCCTCCTCGGAACGGCCGAGCATCGCGAGCGCTTCCCCCTCCACGCGCCGGGCCTCCGCCACGAACACGCGCATCTCCGGAGCGAGCACGGCCGCGCGTCGGGCCGCCACGAGGGCGTCTTCCGCCCGCCCCGCGCGCAGGCCGATCTCCGCCTGGGCGATCAGCGGGCGCAGCGCATGCTTGATGCCTCCGCCCGCCTTGGCGATCGCCTCCGCCAGGTATCGCGCAGCCACTTCGTCGTCGCCGGCCTGCAGAAGGTCCTCCCCGAGATTGCCGAGCGCGTCGGCTGTCCAGAGCGAGGTGCCGAGCTCGCGCGCCGTCTCGAGCATCTCCTCGTGCACCCGCCGCGCGCCCGCGGCGTCTCCGCACGCCCGGAGGACGCGGCCCCGCCCCGCCAGCGCCAGCGCGGTCCACTCGCGGTGCCCGATCTCGCGGGCGATGTCGAGCGCGATGCCGGCCTGCTCGGCGGCCAGCCCGTAGAGGCCGAACGGGATCGCGACCTCGGCGGTCGCGGCCCGCACGTAAGCCTCGGCCCCGCGGGCTCCCGTCGCCTGGGCCAGCTCGAGCGCTTGCCGGAACGCGGGCTCGCACGCCTCCCATCCTTCGTGCGCGCCGCGCACCGCGGCCACGCTCACCAGCGCCGACAGCTCGGTGCCTCGGTCCCCGAGCCGGCGCAGCCGCGGCAGGGCGTCAGCGACGTACCGCTCCGTGTCGCTCACCGCCCCGACCATCCACGCGTTCATGGCCAGCATCTCAAGCGTTCGCGCCTGGCCCGCCTCATCGCCGACCTCACGGAAGAGCACGAGGGCCTGCTCGAGCTCGCTCCGACACTCCACCATCCGGCCGAGGTTCAGCTCCATCACCCCGAGCTGCGCCCGCGCCTCGGCCAGCGCGCGGCGATCGCCCGCGGACTCGAGCACGGCCACCGCGCCGCGGGTCAGCTCGATCCCCTTCTGGTAGTCCTTGTGGCCGCCCCAGAGCGCGCCGAGCGTCCACAGGAGCCGCCCACGCCCCGTCGGCTCGCCGAGCGCCTCGGCCAAGCCCAGCGCAGCCTCGAGGTCCCCGCGCGCGCGCTCGAAGCCGCCCAGTACCGCGGCCACCTCGGCGCGCGCCTCGAGCAGCGGGATGCGAAGGGACGGGGACACGCCAGCTCGCTCGGCCGCGGTGATCGCCTGGTCGTAGCGCGCCAGAGCCTCGCGGTTCGCGTAGGCGCCGCGCGCGGCTTCAGCCGCGCGCGTAGCATGCGCCACCGCGGGCCCCCACGCCTCCGCCTCCGAGTAGTGGTGGGCCAGCACCGGCGCCAGCTCGTGAATCCGCGCCGGATACAGCGCCTCGAGCGCCTCGGCAGCCCGGCGGTGAAGGTCGCGACGGCGCGGAGCGACCAGGGTGGTCTGCGCCACGTCCTGGGTCAGCGCGTGCTTGAACACGTAGACCGGCTCCTCCGCGCCGGTCTTCTCGTACAGGAACTCGAGGCGCGCGAGCTCGAAGAGAAGCGGCGCGAGCGGGCCCGCCTCGTCGAAGATCGCCTCGAGCACGCGCACCGAGAACGCGCGCCCCAGCACCGACGCGGTCTGGAGCAGCCGCTTCGGAGCCTCCGGCAGCCGGTCGATGCGGGCCATCAGGACCCCGTGGACGGTGTCGGGGACCGTGACGCCCCCGGCCGGTCCCGCCACCTCCCCGACGACCCGGGTCAGCTCCTCGAGGAAGAACGGATTGCCCTCGGCCTTGTCGAGGATGATCCGGGCCCGCGCGTCCGCATCTGCCATGTCGGGGAGCAGCGAGCGCACGACCGCGAGGCTGTCGTCGGCGGCCAGCGGCCGGAGCGAGAGCTGGGTTGCGTAGGAGCGGTCCATCCAGGCGGGTCGGTATCCCGGCCGATAGGTCGCGAGCAGGAGGATGCGAGCCCGGGCCAGGCTCTCGACCAACGACTCGAGGTAGGACTCCGAGGTCTGGTCGATCCAGTGGAGATCCTCCACCACCAGGAGCACCGGCCGCGACCGGGCTGCGAGCAGCGCCATCTGCCGCAGCGTCTCGAACGTTCTGGTCATGATCACCTCGGCCCCCAGGGCCGCGAGGCGATCGTCCGGATCCTTCATGCCGAGCAGGTTGAGCAGGTATGGCTCGCGCTCGGCGGCGTCGAGGCCCAGCGTCTCGAGCGCGGCGCGGACCTTCGCGCCCACGACCTCGGGGCGGTCCGCGTCAAGGATGCCGCATCCGGCCCGGACCAGGTCGAGCACCGGGAGATACGGAATGCTGCGCCCGTAGGAGAGGCAGCGCCCCTCGAGATACGTCACCCCGCCGACGGCCTCGCGCAGCTCCAAGACCAGCCGCGACTTGCCGACGCCGGGCTCCCCCACGATGCCCGCCACCTGGCCGTGCCCCGCGTCGACCTGCGCGAGTAGATCGCGGAGCACAGACAACTCGCGGTCGCGTCCGACGAAGCGGCTGAGCCCGCGCCCACCTGCGTCCAGGCGCGAGCGGCGCGTCCCGGTACCGAGCAGCGCGTGCACGACGACCGGCTCGGACTTTCCGCGGATCACGGTCGGTCCGCGGGACTCGAGCCGGGCGTAGCCTTCCACGAGCCGCGCGGTGGCGTCGCTGATCAGGATGGCCCCCGGATCGGCGAGCTGCTGCAGCCGCGCGGCCAGGTGCGTGGTGTCGCCCACCGCGGTGTAGTCCATGCGCAGGTTGTCGCCGATGGCGCCGACCACCACGAAGCCGGTGTGTGCGCCCATCCGGAGCTCGAGGGCCACCTCCTCGCCGGAGTCGAGCCGCACCGGCCGCTCCGCGAGCGCGCGCCGGATCCCCACCGCGGCCAGCACCGCGCGCCGCGCATGATCCTCGTGCGCGATCGGCGCACCGAAGAGCGCCATGAACCCGTCGCCCAGGAACTGGTTGATGGTGCCCTCATAGCGGTGGACCTCGCCGAGCGCCCGCTCGAAGAAGGCGCCGAGCAGCGCGTGCATGCGATCGGGCCCGAGCCGCTCGGCCAACACGGTGGAGCTGACCAGATCGCAGAACAGCACCGTGACCGGCTTGCGCTCGCCTTCGAGCGCGCCACGAGAGGTCAGGATCTTCTCGGCGAGGTGCTTCGGCGTGTAGGATTCGGGAGACTGAGCCTGGACCTGCGGGCCAACCGGCTCACCACACTCCAGGCAGAACTTCGCCGATCCGGGCAACTCGGCTCGGCACTTCGTGCAGGTCAATGCCAGACGCGCCCCACACTCCAGGCAGAACTTGGCTTGCTGGGGATTCTGGTGCTGGCAACGCGGACACTGCATGCCGGAGCCTCGCAGCGAGACGGACCGGGAACGGTCGGACAGGTGGCGAGAGCTTAGTTGGCTGGCTGGGCCGGGTCAAGAAATGCTCAAACCGGCTCGGGGTGTACCAGCGGTGCCGTGGGTCGCAGTTGTACTGGGAGATCCGCCCAGCTTGGAGGACGGTTCAACGTGGGGCAGTGGAGTTGGGCGAGTCGGACTGTCACCAAAGTGTCACCATCGGGGGCGGATTCTGGCCTCGTGGGGCCCTCTCCAGCGGACTCGTAGAATGAAAGGTGTCCGGTAAGTTCGCTGCTTACCGGACACCACGGTGTCGCTACTGAAGCACAGGGACGACGATCGCGCAGGGAAGCAGGGACTCATCGCGAGAGAGGCAGGAGGAGACAACGACTATTGACGAAGAGAGCCAGATAGGCCGACTCGCCGTCCTTACACACGGTTCCCCAGAAGCGCTGCAGCATCGGTCGCGAACCCGGGCGGGTGACCAATAGTCCGGCCTTGATCCGCGCAACGCGTCCCGAGGCCAGCAGGTCCACGACCACGTGGCGCGCCGTCATTTCGGGGATCGGCGCCCGATAGTGCACCCGGAGTCCTCGGCTTCATGGTGCACCCAGAGCACGCGCCATCGACGGCCCTGGGCTACGCGCGGATCGCCCACTTATCAGCCCCTCGGGTGACCTCGACGGTGAAGCGCCCTCCGCCGAGTGGGGGGATGACCAGCCGGCCGCGGGCGTAGGGGGCATCCGTTTGGGCATGGCACGGCGGACAGAGCGCCACCAAGCGGTCGAGATCGAAGTCCGAGCCCCCCTGGGCGCGTTTGACGACGTGGTGGACTTGCTGCGGTTACGGGGCCTCCGAGCGCGGGAGTCCCCAGCGGGCGCGGGCCCGTCGAGTCATCACGGCAGCGTGATTCCGTTGCCCTAGCCCGACCTTCAACAGGCTCAGGGCGTCCCGGATCATCTGCACGGCGACGATTGCGCGCCGGCGGTAAGACTCCCGCGTACCATCGAGTGTGGCAAGGGCTCGGCCGTGACTGTCGGTGTCCGCCGGTGTCGAGGCGAGCGGCAGCCACTCGTCCGCCAGACGCGCCTCGTCTGCGAGGAGATGCACCTGCCAGCGAATCGCACCGAGTGCTTGCAGCTCGACGTCGCCGAAGCCGTGGGTGGGATTGGCAAGCACGGTGTCCAAGACCGGTGCCTGCACCTTGAGGGGGCGCGCTCGCTGCGCTGGCCAGAGCGTGCGGAGGATCTCCGCCGCGCCTTGATCCGATACGCCTTGCAGATGCCGCAAGGCCTCGAGCTGTTCCGCGGTCAGATCAAGGACCCCTATGCGGAGCATGCGCTCGGTCCCGATCTCGAGAAGGACCTTGAGTTCCCGGAGCGCGTCGGCGACGGTGTCGGTCCCGATCGAGAGGTTGACGATGATCGAGCTCAGGACCAGTTCGGCATGGCGGAGTTCAGCCACGACGGCCCGACGCGTGACGGCTTGAGCCCTCTTCCGGCGTCGGCGTTCCGTTAGCTGCATGACGCCCCAGGCGGCCAGGAACCCGATGACGGTGCCGATGATCGGAGACCACCAATCATGCACGATGGGAGGAGTCTAGCAGAGCCCGACGGCCGTCGGTCGCCGGGCTCATGGTCTTCGCAGGGGCCTGCGGGGGACTAACCCCAATCCGAAAATAGATTAGGCGACCAGGCGGTGGTTGATGGACGCATAGAGGGCCTCGGTCGCCGGATTGCGGGAGAGGCGCAGGACGTGGCGACCGCCGATGCGGGTGAGACGGCCGGCCCGGGCGACGAGCAGGAAGCGCAGGGTACGCATGCTCCGGATCAGGTACGTATAGGTGCGTCTGCGGGAGCGGCGTTTGGGCGTGGCCAGGGTATCGAGCTGGAAGCTC
>Ga0207646_10008446_pt1 | contig 10321 bp, 4 predicted proteins | sample KBSK5502metaG_FD_184343 | JGI IMG/M metagenome (GOLD analysis project Ga0207646, IMG submission 184343) | Corn, switchgrass and miscanthus rhizosphere microbial communities from Kellogg Biological Station, Michigan, USA - KBS K5-50-2 metaG... | ecosystem: Host-associated > Plants > Roots >...
CTCGGACTCGCCCGGCAAAAGCTGATGATGATCAGGTCACTCTCCTGGCCCTGCAGCCGGTCGATGGAGTCGATGTCACGGAACCGCAGCACGCGGAAGTCCTTGAACTTCGGTGCACCGAGCCGCTGGCGGATCTTCCGTGCCTGTGCCTTGTAGAAGGTCAGCACGCTGACCGTGACGTCGCGCTCGCCTTGGGCGGCTAGCTCGCGGTCCCACGCCCGGCAGGCGTCGGCAACCAGCCTGGCTTCCAACTCATTGAAACAGCCGCTGCCTTCCTGCGTCTCGCGGGATCCCGGATATCCGGAGGTGTCCAGGAAGACCACCGGCTCAGGGAAGGTACGGGACGTCGTCAACGGCAGCACACGGAGTTTGCCTGGCGGCGGGGTCAGGTAATTCCCATCGTAGATGGGGCTGCGGACCAGCGCCGCGATCGGGTCTATCATCCGGTGCTGCTGGACGAGCGGTCCCCGCAGTTCCTTGGGGCCGTCGGCAACGCAGCGTTCGAAGATGGACTGCACGAGATGGTGGCGCATCTTGCGGAGCAGTTCGCGCTCGGCGTCGGCGCCATCGGCACGCAGCCGGTCGTAGGCCTTCTGGTACTCGGCGCTGTAAGTCTTCCGCCATAGCCCGCTGTCTGCCAGGCTGGCCGCCAAGCCCTCCACCGAAGACGTGCGGAACTGGTGTACTTCCTCGTCCTCGCGCCACAGCTCAGCCAGGTGCGAAACGGCAGCGCGCAAGTCATCGGCGGCAGCCCGGTCGGTCATGTGCAGCGCCGCGAGGGCGTGCAGGTGATGCTCGTCCGCCGGGCTCACGTGCGGCGGCAGCTGATGCTCGTCTCCGACAAGGACCCACCGGCGGGCCTGCCGCGCACCGATTAGGAACTCGCTGTCGATCACCCTGCTGGCCTCGTCGACGATCAGTGTGTCGAAGTCCGCGTCGCGGATGTCGGAGTCGCCGCCGAATCCGGTGGTGGTACAGCAGACGACATTGGCCGCGCCGACCAGGCTGTCGCCAAGATCGGCCACAATCTGCCGCTGCGCATCCTGGTCGGCCTCGTCGAGGTCGGCCAGGCCCGCCAGCTGGAACCAGCGGCCCTCCAGATATGCCAGCCGGTCGAGCCTGGCCTCCCGCCGATCCCGCTGGGCAGCGAGTTCGGCCAGCTCGGTGGGCCAGGCCGGATCGGTGACATCGGCAATGAGGTTGATGCCCGCGGCCTGCAGCGCACCGCAGGCGGACGCCAGTAGCTCGCCTGCGGTCGCCGCCGCCGCTGCCGCCCGCGACTCGGCGGCGGCGTGGCGGGCGTCCAGGCCCACACCCTGCTGGTGCAGCTGACCTAGCGCGGCAGCTCGTCGGGCGTGGGTTTCCGTCGCCATACGGACCTGTTCAGCAGCGGCGTCGCGGCGGGATCTCGCCTGCGCGTCCTCGTCGCGGAGCCGCTGGAGCTCACCGGTACCGATGGTCGCGAGCAGGCGCTGCATCAGCGTCGTCCCGCTCGCCTCAGCAGTCGCCAGCGCCAGCCCGGCCGCCTGTGCCCACCGCTCGGCCTCGGCGAGTCCGGACCGCTGCCCGGCCAGCGTCCGGGCCGCGTCGTCGGTATCGCGGGCGGCCCGCGCGAACGCAGTCTCATACCAGGCCCGCGCCTCGGCGCGGTCACGCCGGACCGCGGCGGACGCCTGCTCAGCACGGGTTCGTTCCTGGCCAGCAGCGATGGCGGCCTCAATGAGTTCGCGCTCGCCGCGCAGCGCCGCTGCCTCGGCGCGCCACCGGCCCGATCGGGCTGTCTCCGGAGTGCGCGCCTTCCGAACGAACTCCGCAGTGAGTCGGCTCTTGGTAAACCGGCGGAGTTCTTCGCGGACTTTCGAGTCGTCGTAGCTGGCGCGCAGCGCGAGCACACCGTCGGCGTGCCCGACGCACCGCAGCGCCTCGTCGACGGCGACGTGCATCGGCGCGAGCAGCAGCACTCGCTCGCCGCGCGCGGTGAGCTGACGGATGATCTCGCAGATGACCGTGGTCTTGCCGGTCCCCGGCGGCCCTTGGATTAAGTAGGCGTGCGGGATCCGTACCGCGCCGGCCACCGCCCTGCGCTGCTCGTCGTTCAGCTCGTCGTCGAAGTACCGAGGGAGGGTCCCGAACGGGGCGGGCACCGCCATTGATGCAGGGTCGCTAACCAGCCGGGCCAGCGAATCCCAGTCGCCCTCGACCTCCTCGCGGAGCAGTCGGCTGAGCGCGTAGCCGTGCCGCTTCAGGCCAAAGCGGGGCGTGCAGGCCAGCTCAACCCGGGCGCCGGGCGTGAGCGCCGCCTGTGCGCGGGGCGCATCCGGCAAGCTGACCCAGACCTCGTCGCCGTCGATAGCTACCAACTCGAGCCGCACGGGCCTGCGCTGCCCGGAGACACCGACCTCCACGTTCTCCTCGTCGCCGAAGCCGCTGTCGCGCTGGGTCAGCCGCACGCTGAACATCTCCATGTCGCCGCTCACTCGACCAGTGACAGCGCCATGCGCCCGGACAGTGCCCTCGGTCTCGCTTCGCTGCTGCAGCAGCGCGATCATCTGCTCAAGGGCGCCGAAGTGGCGGCGCACCCGCGCGTGCAAGTCAGCACGGGTGCCGACGGCCCGTTGTCCCGCACGTCCGAGCAGCTGACCGGATCGGTCCCAGGCCCGCTGCCTGGCCTGCTCGTAGCGCCGCCATTCCTGGACCTGCGCGTGTACGTCGGCGATGTCGCACCACTGCTCGTTGTAGGGCGGGTGCGCGGCGACCCGCGCCCGGACGACCGGGCCGTGGGTGGGCAGGCCGCGTCGCGGCTCGACCTTGCTGATCACTGCGAGCGGCAGCGTGCCGCTCTGCGTCAGCTCGGTGTGGACGAAGGCGTCGAATCGGGTGGCGCGCAGGATGTAGTACTCGCCGTCGCGCCCGCCGCGTCGCTGGCTGACAAAGCCCGCCGCCAGGTCGGCGACCAAGTCATCGACGGCGGCGCCGGGGGGCATCCGATCCGGCAGCCCGGCTCGGTAGGTCAGCGCGAAGGACAGCGGCGCAGGCGGCGGCATCTGCGCGAGGAGCGCGGACGCGACCTCGCTAATCCATGCCTCGGGCGTACCCAGCCGACCGTCACGGGTACCGGGCATCCTCAGATGTCCCGCACGAACGCGAGCGTCGCGCAGAGCGCGTCGATATCTTCCTCTGGCTGGTGCAGACCCCATAGGGCACGCAGGCACCGCTGCGCAGTCGACCGCAGTCGACCGCAGTCAGCGGGCGAGACGCTGTGGTACCCATGGGCAAGGACCGACTGGTTCCTCGCTTCGGCCTGCTTGGCCAGGTGGCTAATGCCCTTTACGTCGGTGATATCGATCCGTCTGAGCAGCGGGTCCTTAAGCACGTGCAGCAGGACCGCAGAGCTCATCAAGCTCATCTTCACGGGGAGCGCAGTGACGACAGCCCAGCCGAGCCGCCCGATGACCTGGTTGTACCGCTCGAGAAGGTCTGCCGTTGCGACCCCGGTCAGCGTGTAATCGGGATCAGCACAGTCGAACTCGCCATACCGCAGCCGCAGGCGCTGCTGGAAAGCCCCCTCGATGGTCCGGTAGTACAACAGTGTGGCGAAGTCCGTGCGGCGTAGCTTGCTGTAATGCTCCCCGAGAACGAAAAAATTAACTACCTTGACCGATGCGTCGCCACTGATCAGCGCCCGGACGAAATCGATCTGCCTGGTAAGCAGCCGTTCGGTGGCACCGGGCACCCCGGCCAGCGGGCTGGCAAGCTCCCGTGCGACCTGATCGGCCAGCGACGGCAGCCGTTTCAGGTCGAGATCCGACCAGGCCTGGTACAACCCCGCTACGTCCCGGAGCAGCCGGGCCCGACTTGGCTCAGCCATCGCCTCGGCGAGCCCGGCGAACCGCTCGTGAGCGGCAGCGAAGGCGCCGCTGCGGAACGTCTCAAGCGCGGACTCCAGTTCCTGGTCGCCGAAGATCGTGGTTGGGTTATCCAGGATGAGCAACCGCTCGGTGCCTGGGATGGGCTGCCGCATCTCGCCGTCATACCGGCTGTCGATATAGCACAGCCGTAGGTCGAGCTGCCAGGCAACCAGCGCCGCCGCGGCGCTCATCACCTTCTTGCCACCGGTGATGTCGATCAGCACCGTAGGCCGACGCCGGACGGGTGTTCCGTCCTCAGCACGGCCGCTCGCGAGTTCGGCTACAGCCTCCTTGACTAGCCGGTAGATCGCCAGCGGATCAGTGCCGTCACAGGCCTTGTGGTGGAAGTGGCGAGCCGGCAGGCGACGCCCCATGACTAGGTGCTCATGAATCACGTCGATGCTGTCCGATGTGCCCTCAGAGGAGATCACGAACAGCTGTCTGGGACGGATCAGCTCAAAGGCCAGGATCGTGGTGGCCGGGGAGAACCCCGACAGGCTGACCAGCAGGTCGACCTCGGAGGGCGGAGGGGTCGCCGCAGAGTTCGCCTGGGCGCGCTTGATCACCTCGGGGAATAGGTTTTCAAGCCGGAAGCGTGTCGCCTGCTCCGAAGGGGAGCCCGTACCATAGCTCTCCAGCCCGCGGAAGATGTCTCGCATGCGATCGACCTGGTCTGCGAAGGACCTCACGCGGGGAAGGATATAGATGCCTCTGGACCGGCGCTGGCCGATACCACACAAATTGCTTGTAATTTATCGGCAATGAAAGATCAATCCGAAATGCCCACTTCGTGACTTGAGTGATGGATGTTATACTCAGTGCCGCCGTGCGGTCAGTTCTTTTGGAGCGATCGTTGAATTATCAGGAGAACGGACCGAGTCAGCGCTCCCCTTGGTTCTGCTGCAGACGGTTAGGGTCACCGCGGTCGCGGCCGTTACGCCTTCCTGACGCGGGTCCGCTGGGGTTTTAGCGGTTAGGCTCGCGGTCATGGCCGTGGCTTCGATGTGAGCCGCCGGTGGGTGCTGGGCTCGGGGAGCGGCGGCGGGCGTGGGGGTTCATCGCCGAGTTCGCCGCGGCTTCGACGCGGCCGCTGGCATCTGGCGACTGATACGCGAGGATGTGCTGCGGGCGCCTGATGTACTCGACTTTCGCAGTTTTCGGCGCTGTGGAGCGCTGATTCAGTAAGCTCAGGCGGTTCAGCGCGGTGGCTAGCCTATCCGCAGGCGGGCAGCCTCCGGCCGGGGCACTGAGCACGTCGGATCGGTCAGGATCTGGCTGTGCGGTCGTCCGCCTGCTGACCGGTGAGGGCTCCTATGCGCGCGGGATCAGCAGGCCGCGCAGCACTTCCGGCCACCGCGGGCCGTCGTAAACGCGTTCGGGAACCAGGTAGCGGTCGGTGCCAGCCGGGCGGACCTGCTCATCGCGGAGAGGCAGCAGCACGAAGTCCAGCGAGAACGGCCGGGCTTTGCGGCCCAGCTCACGTTCCAGCTCGGCTACCACCTGGCCGGTTCGCCGATCGAGGTGCAGGCCCGCCTTCAATCCCGCTTCCACGCGGGCGTTGTGCCAGTCCTGAGCCTGTTGCCACCGGCCGGTGACAGCCCGCCGCAGCGCTGGCCAGGCAGCCAGGCCGGGGAAATCTGGCGCGGCGAACGCCAGCAGGGCCGGCGGGCGGGCCAGGCCGCACGGCGGTGATAGCGGGGGCAGCCCGATCAGCGCATGCCACCAGGCCAGCCAGCCAGCGGCCAGTCCGGCGGCGTCCGCCGGGTCCGTGCGGGGGTCTGGTGGCGGCTCGACGTCCGGCGGCCCTGGCACCACGCCCTGCGATGCCACCTCGATGCGCTCGGCGGCGCGAAACCACAGGGCCACATCAAACGCCTCCGGCCACCGGTCTTCGCTGATGCACCACGAGGGCGAACCGGCCATACGCATCGGCATGACTCCTGACAACTGGCTACCGGCAAGCATGCGCCCGGCCCGCCGCGGAAAGCAAGGCGTGCCGGACCCGGCCCGGGAGATCCGGGACGCCGCCCCTGCGACATGCCGCGTGACCTGCTGATTCAGCCAGGTGCAGCAGGTTCGGGCGGGGGAGAACAGAGCATCGGCGGTGCTTGCGAAACCGTCGATGGAACGGGTTCGCGCCGATGCTCGCAGATGCCACGCTACCGGTTCCCGCGTCGCTGATGACGCTGCTGGCCGGTCTTGCCCCGTTGTTCACCGCCCCGTCGTTCCGCACGTTCTGCGGCCTGGCCTGCGGTTTCCTCGCGCAGACCGGGAAGCGGACGGTATGCGGCATGCTGGCCGGGGCAAGCCTGTCGCAGCTGTGGCCGCATGACCGGGCGCACCGGTTCTTCTCCCGCGCCCGGTGGAGCGCTGATGACCTGGGCCTGGCCGCGGCCAGGCTGGTGGCGGCGCTGCTGGTCCCGGCTGTCGCGATTGACGGCACCGTGTTCAAGCGGCGCGGGAAGAAAGCCCGGGCCGCGTCGTGGTTCCACGACGGCTCGGCGGCGGGGCCGGACAAGACCGGGTACGGCAGCAACCGGGTGATCGCCGCCGTCGTCGTGCGGCTGCCCATCCTCAGCAGGCCCGTGGCCATCCCGGTGCTGGCCAAGCTGGTCATCAAGGGCACCAGCTCGGCCTCGCGGCTGTGGCTGGCGCCGCATGGCCGAGGCCATCGCCGCCGCGCTGCCCGGGCGGGACATCCACGTGGTCGCCGACGCCGCCTACGCCGGGAAGGAACTGACGGGACTCCCGGCCGCCATCACCTGGACCACCCGGCTGCGCAAGGACGCCGCGCTGTACGATCTCCCGCCAGCCCGGACCGGCCGGCGGGCCGCCCGCGCACCAGGGGAGACAAGCTGCCGTCCCCGGCCAGGCTCGCCGCCACCGCGGCGTTCGTCCCGGTCACCGTCACCCGCTACGGCAAGACCGCCATCGTGCACGCCGCCGCTGTCACCTGCCTGTGGTACGGCGTCTTCGGCTCCCGGCCCGTCCAGGTCGTGCCGATCCGTGACACCCCGGCGACCGGGTACGACCTGGCCCTGGTCACCACCGACCCCGGCGCCGGCCTCACGCAGGTCATCGAGCGGTATGCCGCCAGGTGGAGCATCGAGGTCGCGATCGGGGACGCCCGCCAGGTCTTCGGCGCAGGCCAGGCCCGCAACCGCACCGCCCGCGCCGTCGAGCGCACCGTCCCGTTCCCGCTCGCCTGCCAGGCCATCGCCACCACCTGGTACGCCACCGCCGGGCATCACCCCGCCGACGCCGAAGATCACCGCGCCCGCGCTCCCCGGCACACCACCAAGGCCCAGCCATCGACCGCCGGCATGGCCGCCAAGCTCCGCCGGGTCCTCATCGCCGCAAGATTTCGGCCACCTCAGCCTGACCAGCCAACCCTCGAAGAAATCAACGTCATCCGCCTGGCCCGGGAAGAACTCGCGGCATAATCGCGAAAGCCGATCTAGAACGCGGCGAACGAAAATCTGCAAAGGCGACAGAGAAGTTCGTGAGAATCGCATCTGCTGACGATGCGACAATAGAGGAGATCCGCAAGATTATCCTGAAGCCTAAGCAAGAAGAAAGCGTTTTGGATATTGTAGTGCTTGGACGAATCGAAATGAATCGCGGTCTCATTGACCAAGCTAAGATCCGGTTTACCAAAGCGCTGGATGCGGGTAGCATGAAATGAACGAGGCCAGAACTTCCCGCTTGAGATGCTGGCTAAAATCATAGAAAGGCTGCGAAAAGGCTACTGAAGTACGGCGTAGAACTCGACGGCACAGTGTCACGGCCATGGAAACTGTCCATGAATACACAAGGCGGTCATGTAACTCATGACACCCAGAGTGCTGACCACGTGTCGCGACCGGCGCACAGGTGCCAGGGCTCCGGCGTGTTCCGGACTTACCCTGGTTTGCGCGACACGTGACTAATAGGGCGGAATCGCACTGTTGATGGACGCGGGCACGCCACCTGATCATGTAGGTCTCTGACGTCTGCATGAGCGAGATGTGGCATGCCCGCAGTGGCATTGTCGCGCGTGGGAGCGCGCGTGGTCGAGTCCGGTCCCGGCGGCCAGGACCTGGCTGCGGACACCTAGCAGCGGCTGGAAGCGCTGCCTGACCCGCGCTCGCCGCAGGGGCGGATCTACCTGCTGGCCTGCCTGATCGCGATCGCGGTCTGCGCGTTCACCGTCGCCGGGAACGACCGGTTCACCGCGGTCGGGTAGTGGATCAGGCGGGCCAGCAAGATCTGGCCCGGCTGCGTGCCCCCGTGGGACCCGATGGCGGGCCGGTACCGGGTACCGGATGAGAAGACGATCCGGGTCGCGCTGGACCGCCTGGACCCGCGGGCCCGGTCAATCGTATATATCTGGGTCTGCGTCGGTGTTCTTGCGGCTATTTGGGTCGTAACGGCGAGCAGTAAGTTCGCGATCAAGCCTTGCTACTTCGGTCCGCATACTTGTTGCATGCTCTGTGGCAGCATGGAGACTCATGTCAGAATCCGGGTGGCTTTGGATATACTCTATGCGGCTTTCAGCGCGCTGGGCTTCACCAAGCGCTCTATTCCTGTCTCCTATTGCGCGTCTGAGATTTGGGTCTCTTGGCATGTACGCTGACTTGATCGGCTTATCGGGATCGTACGTCATTTTCTTTTCCTTTCGCCTATGGCTACTTGCGTCACATGGCCGCTGCGACCACGTGCATCTGATTCAGACAGGTTCCTGTCTGCCCTTATATCTGCCGGAGGCAGCCGCACACTGAGCTGGCTATTTCCAACCTCCTTTTACCACGGCCCAAGTACTGCCGTACTAATCTCTAGATTTGGCGACGGCCACGGCATGTCGGGCAGGGAACCGGAACCTGGCCGCGGCCGCCGCATGCCACGCAGAGACGAGCTAGAGGTTCTCTGGCGTTCGGATTGCCGATGCCACTTCCACCAAGTGAACGACAATCAGTAAGACCGACCGCACCTGCGCCTCGACATGTGGGACAGGTCGCCGGTGTTGCACGAGCTTGCATTGACCCCCCAGCAGACAACTACTATCGTGACGCCGTGAGGCGTCTGATGTCATTCTTCTCCCCCGCCTTACAGGTGGCAAGACCATATGACCGACATCGGGCTGAAGGTTCTGCGATACAGCGCAGGCCATGGCGACGCATGCCACGACGGCTCAACGTCGTTTCGAGGCGAACGTCGGTCTGTAGGCCGGATCTCGTGCGTGCGTTATCTTGGCCGGCGCCCGATGTACCTGGCATCTAGTACTACAACAGCGTCCTGTGATCTCTAGAAGAGCGTGGGGCCGAAGGCGCACAGGTGCCGCCCTGGTTTCATGTCTGCGCAGGTCGCAGATGCTTGAAGGTCAGAGAAAAATCAGGGTTACTACCGGCCCGAACTGCCGAAACCGGACATAATGCGCCTCGATCTCAGGCAACTCGTACGTTCGAATTATTGACTATATCTCAATGATATGGTTCTCATCAGCGAGCGAATAAATGATCATGGAAAGTCCTGTACATATCGGCGGGGATGCGCGCTGGCCATTACGGGGCTCCAATTACCATCCGTGACGGCCTGCTCGGTGCCGGGCCTCCGCAGGTGCGGCTCGCGGCTGCAAGATGATCACTTGCCAGGCTGGCCTGGTGCCCGGGAACTCCGGCGGCTTGCCCCGCCTGCGGGCAGATGCGGAACGGCGATTCAGCCCGTGCCGTGGCGGCCGGAGACGATGCAGGGCGATAGCCGGCCGGGCCGGCGAGGACCGCAAACCCGTTTCGCGTTCACCCGGACACCGGTGGCACCTAGCGCCGGGCAGTACCTGCCCGGCCCGGTCGGCATCGCTGACGCGGATGCCCGGGTGCATGTGCCGGGAGGGGCGGGCCCGGCCCGTCGCGGCCGGACCCCGGCGGCTACCCGCGGGAAAGCCAGCTGGAGCTGGCCGGGCCCGGAACCGGTGAGGACCCCGGCCGCCCGGCCGGCCTGGTCTCAGCGGGCCGGCGCTGGCGGGTCGATGATGTCGGCTGCCTGCCGCAGCGCGCGGGCTATCCGCTCCCGCGGCCTCACCCTCTGCAGCTCTTCGGTCAGCTCGGAGACCAGCTCGCGCAACGGCGTCACGTCAAGCACTCCCGGCTCGCCGCCGGTGCTCGCCACCCGCCTGGCCCGGGCCGCCTGGGCTGTGCGGCGTGCCTGGTCGGCCAGGCGGCCGGCGACCAGGCCGCTCAGCCGCGTTCCCTCAGCCACCGCGACGTCCCGGCCGGTGCCGGGGCTGGCCGGCGTATCAGCGGCAGCACCCGGCTGCGTATCACGGGCAGCACCCGGCTGCGGATCCTCGGACACCACAATCACCTCACTTCGCGACCCTGGACGGCCTGGCGCGCGGGACGGGCAGGAACGCTGCTCGCCCGGCTCCTGCCTCCACG
>Ga0207646_10008447_pt1 | contig 10321 bp, 11 predicted proteins | sample KBSK5502metaG_FD_184343 | JGI IMG/M metagenome (GOLD analysis project Ga0207646, IMG submission 184343) | Corn, switchgrass and miscanthus rhizosphere microbial communities from Kellogg Biological Station, Michigan, USA - KBS K5-50-2 metaG... | ecosystem: Host-associated > Plants > Roots >...
GGATTGCGGGCGATCTCGTCGTCGCGATTCGTCGACGATGAATGAGCATCGCCTCCTCATCGCTCCTAGACCTCGCCTCGCAAGCCCCATCGGCAATGGTACAGCTATTTATGAGACGCGACACTAGACTACTCCTGGAGAACGTTCACCGCGGCTTGCGCCACCTGCTCATCCTGATGGGACATCACGCCGCTCACACCAACCGCTCCGATCAACTTGCCATCGGCCATCACCGGCAATCCGCCCTGTAGCGGAGTGATACCTTCGACCGCAAGAAATACCTGACGCCCGCCCGCAACCAGATCTTCGAGCGCTTTCGTCGGCCGTTTGAAATTCACCGCGGTCACGGCCTTGCCCACTGCAACCTTCACGCTGCCGAGCTGGGTGTCGTCCATCTTTTCAAACAGAATGAGATTTGCACCTGCATCCACAATTGCGATGCACACGGTCCAGTTATTTTTGAGCGCCTCCGCTTCGGCGGCAGACATCGCTTTCTTAGCGTCTTCGAGCGTAATGTATTTCATCGTGCCGGGCATGTCGTCTCCTTTGTATTTAGCGTTCGGGCCCACCGGCCCCCCCACGCCGCTTGCAGATTAAATGACCCATATGGTACAGCGAATGTATGGCGATGGAAATCAGGCACATCCGTCATATCGGACTTTTCACACAGAGTCTCGAAGACCATGCCCGTTTCTATTCGGACGTCTGGGGTCTGGAACGCGTGGCCGCCACGGCTGACGCCGTTTTTCTTCGAGGATCATCTTCCGAGCACTTTCTGCTCAGCCTCCATCAGAGCGACCGGCGAGGGTTGCATCACATCGCCTATGCCATGGCCAACGAAGACTCTGTCCGGCGCGCGGCGAGTTCGTTGAAGGAGGCAGGTGTGCGTGTGGTCGAGGAGCCGCACGAATTGAACGAACCGGGCGGCGGATACGGTCTCCGGTTCGTCGACCCGGAAGGCCGGTGCATCGAGCTTTCATCGGGTGTAGCTGCACACGCGGACGGCTGGCACTCGAAAGTCGTGGAGCCTCGTTCGATCTGTCACATTGTTGTAAACACGCCGGACATCGAACGAATTTCGAATTTCTATACGAACATGCTGGGGTTCCGGATCTCCGACTGGAGTGGACAGCAGATGGCGTTTCTTCGAACCGAATCCAAGCATCACAACATTTCGTTCAATGCGGCGCCTCACGTCTCCGTGAATCACATCGCGTATCTGGTTTCGGGGATTGATGAAGTGATGAAAGGAATCTCCAACCTCCGAAAGCATGGAATCGAGCCCGCGTGGGGCCCGGGCCGGCACGGACCCGGCAACAATATCTTCTGCTACTTCAAAGATCCGTTTGGCTACGTTGCCGAATACACGAGCGACATCGACTACATTACGGACGAATCCAGGCATACACCGAAAGTCTGGCCGCGAAGTCCCGAATCGATGGATCGCTGGGGCGTGTCGGCTCCGCCTTCCGCCGACCTGCGGCAGGCCATGACCGGTGAACCGGATAAAGGCTGGGTACTCTAATGGAAGTTCCACGAATCGATGAAATCGACAAATTCGTTGCGCGCTTGAAGGATCGCCAGATCGATTGGGGCGTGCTCGATTTTCAAACGAAGGTGAATCCGAAGTACGGGCGCGCGCAGATGCGATACATCGGCGGCGGGGGAACCGGCCAGCACGATGACCCGAACATCATCAAGGCTGGACACTTCACGCTCAGCACGATGATTCTTCCTCCAGGACACGAGGGACCGCTGCATCTGCACTCGGATGTCGAGGAGCTGTTCTTCGTGCTCGAGGGAAAGCTCACATGCATCTGGGGAGACGGCAAGCGGGAGATCGAGCGTTCGCTCGGTCCGCGTGATCTCATCTGGATTCCCGCCGGCATCTGGCGCGGCGTCCGCAACGATGGAGACACGGACGTTGCTTTCCTGACAATGCTGGGGGCGCAGAAGCCGGAACTTCCGACATATCCGGAAGGAAGTCCACTGACAGAAGCCAGGAATGAAAAAGCATCAAGATAAGGTCATCATCGTCACCGGGGGCGGCCGAGGACTCGGACGCGCCTATGCGCAACGTCTCGCCGACGAAGGCGCGCGTGTCGCTATTGCGGAAATCGATCGAGCCGCCGGCACGACTACCGCGGAGGAACTTCGCAAGACTGGCGGCGAGGCGATGTTCATCGAAACAGACGTTTCTTCCGAACAGGCAACGGACCGAATGGCCGAGGTCGTTCTCGAGAAATGGAAACGTATTGATGGTCTCGTCGCGAATGCCGGGCTGGCAAATTCCGTGGGCGGCGCAACCTACGATGAGATCTCTGTCGAGGAGTGGGATCGCATTATGGATGTGAACGTCCGCGGCACCTGGCTGGCATGCCGCTCGGTTGCGCCCCACATGCAAAAACGGAAGCAGGGAAGCATCGTGACGATCAGTTCCGATACCGCTGCCTGGGGGAGCCCGCGGTTACTCCACTACGTCACTTCGAAGGGTGCCATCGAAGCGTTCACACGTGCGATGGCGCGGGAACTGGGTGCGGATGGCGTTCGCATCAACTGCGTTGCTCCCGGTCTCTTAAATAATGATGCGACCGCAGGGGTGCCGGCAGCGAAGCGCGAGTGGAATATCCAGAATCGCGCGATACAACGCGAGGGCACTGTAGGAGATATTACCGGGCTGGTTTCTTTCCTTCTGTCGGATGATGCATCCTTTATTACAGGGCAGCTCATCATCGCTGATGGAGGTTTGGTTTTTCATTGAGCGCACGAGCCGAGTTTGAGACAGAGCTGAGGTTCGGTCTCCAGAACATGTGGTACCCCGTGTGTCAGTCGGCCCGCGTCAAAGACAAACCTCTTGGACTTCATCGGCTCGGACACGACATCGTGGTGTGGCGTGACCCGGGCGGCAAAATTCATGTTCACGATGATCGGTGTCTTCATCGCGGCGCGAAACTCAGTGTCGGGGAAATCGTGAATGGCACGCTTCGCTGTGCGTATCATGGCTGGTGCTACGACACTGCCGGGCAGTGTGTCGCGATTCCCACCAGTCAAACTGCACAGGCAAAACTTGCACCGCGATTGCGCCTTCGATCCTTCGAATGTCAGGAGCGAGCAGGACTGGTGTGGGCGCACTTTTCCGAAGGCGGAGCGCGGGAAGCGCCGCCTTTAGTCATTCCGCAGGAGCTTGAAGATCCCGAATACAGCGGTTTCATTTGCGAAGCGGAGTGGAGGGCGAACTGGATGCTCGTTCTGGAAAATCTCGCCGACCCGATGCACGGCCCTTTTCTTCACGGGCAGTCGCTCACGCTTGGACGCGGGGCGCTCGAAGACGATATGCGCACCACGCGGAATGCCGATGGCTTCATTGTCGAACGGGAAGGCCAGCGCGGCGTGAATTTCGACTGGTCGGAATTCTATTGTCGCGATTCGCTGTGGGTACGCCTCGATATTCCTCTTCCGTTCGGGCCGAAGGGCATACTCCGAATCCTTTGTTTCGCAACGCCGATCGATGAAGACCGCACGCTCGTTTATTTCCTCCGCTACCGCAAATTGAGCGGCTGGAAACGGGCGTACTGGCGGTTCTTGTACAAAACGTTTTGGCAAAAGCAGCATTTCAAAGTCATCGAGCAGGATCGCGTCATTCTGGAATCGCAACGCGGCGCGCAATCGCGCGTGGCGGAACACCTCGCCAATTCCGATCGCGGAGTCACCGAACTCCGCAAACTGCTTCGGGAGAAGATCGCGTGCCGGACTGCACAGTAGACGGCACGACCATCCATTACGAGACCGCCGGCTCAGGATTTCCTCTCGTTTTGCTCCACGGCATTGGCTCGAACTCGAGATCGTGGCGCCGCCAGCTTGCGGCGTTCGCGCCGGACTTTAAAGTGATTGCATGGGATGCGCCCGGTTACGGCCGCTCGTCGGATCCCGTGGGCAAGCCGTCGATGCGATTTTACGCAAATTGCCTTCGAGGAATGTTGGACGCGCTTGCGATCGATCGCATTTACCTGTTGGGTCATTCCACGGGAGGCGTGGTTGCGCAGGAATTTTATGGAGCGTTTCCCGAGCGCGTGCATGCGCTCATTCTTGCAGACACACGCTACCAGGGATCGCAGGAGACACTCGAGCAGCGGCTGAAGATGATTGGGACGATGACGCCAGCACAATTGGCTGCCGATCGTGCTCCGAAGCTGCTGAGCCGATCGGCGCCGGCGGATCTCGTGCGTGAAACAGCATCGATCATGTCGGAAGTCCGTCCCGTCGGGTATGGGTTTGCCGCGAGGGCTCTCGCCGGCGCGGATACGCGCGACGTGCTTGCCCGCCTATGCGTGCCGACACTCTTGATCTGGGGCGCCGAGGATGAGATAACGCCTCAGTGGAACGAAGTGCCTTCAGGCGCGCGCCTCGAGGTCATTCCCAATGCCGGCCACCTCTGTTACGCCGAGCAGCCGGAAATTTTCAACGCAATCGTCCGGGAGTTTCTAAGTGAAGATCACAGTCGCTGATTCTCTTCTAAACGAGCTGGAGCGGATCGGCGTCGATACGGTATTCGGCATCATCAGCATTCACAACATTCCGTTTTACGACGCGATTCAGCGGCACGGCGGATTTCGCGTGGTCACGGCCAGGCACGAAGGCGCTGTCGTAAACATGGCCGATGCGTATTCTCGCGTGTCCGGCAAACTCGGCGTCGCGTTCACGAGCACGGGCACGGGCGCGGGAAATGCCGCCGGCGCGATCATCGAATCGTGGAACGGTGGAGCGCCGCTGCTTCACATCACCGGCCAGGTGGCTTCGTCTTTTCTAGAGACGGGCCGTGGCTACATTCACGATTGCAAAGATCAATTCGGAATGTTGAAGAGCATCAGCAAGGAAGCGCACCGGGTGAGGCGGCCGGAACAGGCGCCTGCCATTTTCCGTCACGCGATCATGGAAGCAATGATGCCGCCGGCGGGTCCCGTCAGCGTGGAGATCCCGATCGATTTTCAGGCCAGCCTGATTACGGTTCCGTCGATCGTCGCAACGCGCGATCGTTCGCCGGTTCCCCCCGATGCCGATCTCGTGCCGGCCATCGATCGAATGCTCAACGCGAAGAGACCCGTCATCTGGGTCGGCAGCGGGGCGATGTTCTCGGATTCTGCGGCCGAGGTGACCGCTTTGATGCAACTTCTCGATGCCGCTGTCATCACAACGCAATCCGCGCGCGGCATCGTTCCCGAAACGGACTCGCGTTGCATCGGCCACTTCGCAACGTTTTCCGCGTTGAAGGATTTCGTCTGGAAGTCGGATCTCCTCATCAGCATCGGAGTGCGCTTTCGGGGAAACGAGACGTCGAACTGGAGTCTGACTCCTCCTCCGGAACATATCGGCATCGACGCCGATCCGCACGCCATCAATCGGAACTATCCGCATTCGATCGGAATCGTCGGCGATGCGAAGCGCATCCTGCTGGCGCTGCTGCGATTGCTTCAAAACAGGCCGCCGAAGCCAAAGCTCGACTATCGTGAGGACGTCTCGGCATTGCATCGCTCGCTTCGCAAAGAGGTCCGCGACACGATGGGGCCGTGGGAAGATATTCTCGATGCGATTCAGGAATTTTTGCCGGAGGACGCCATCTATGTCCGCGATGTGACCGTTCCCGCAACGACGTGGGGCAGCCGGCTCATCGTGCGCCGATATCCACGCACGACGCTTCACGCTTCGGCCGGCGGCATCGGCCAGGCACTGCCCATGGCAATCGGCGCCCAGATCGCGGCGCCGTCGAAAACCGTTCTTGCGATGTGCGGCGACGGCGGGTTGCTGGTGAACATCGGAGAACTTGCTGCGGCGCGGCAGGAGAATGCGCCAATTGTAATGGTGCTATTTGACGACAGCGCTTACGGCGTTTTGCGCAACATCCAGAATGCGCACTTCGAAGCGAGGACGATCGGCGTCGAGCTGAAGAGTCCCGATTTCGTCGCCATTGCTCGAGCATTTGGGTTTGAATCCGAGCGCGTACGGTCGGCAGAGGAATTTCGCCGGACGTTTTCAACGGCCGTGAAGGCGCGGCAGCCCTGGATGATCGTCGTGGATTCCAATGCCATCGGACCGATGAAGAAGATCTTCGCCGGCCCCGAAGGGGGAGCCGCGCTGTACAAGCCACACTCGTGATCGAAGTCATCGAAGTCATCAACCCAGCAAAGTGGTCCGAAATCGTCGGCCGGGTGCAGGTGTGCTCGGAAGCCGACGTCGACCGTGTCCTGGATCAGGCGCAGTCCGCTTTCAGATCGTGGTCGCGAACGACGGCCGATGAAAGGGCCTCTCGCCTGCGCGACGCGGCGCGGGACCTGCGCCATGCTCTTCCGGAACTTGCAACCCTGTACGTCCGCGAAAATGGAAAACCGCTTCGCGAAGCGGAGATCGACATTCGGCGCTCGATCGAGCTTATGGAAATCATCGCTGCGGACTTGCCCGAGTGGTCGAAGGCGGAGGTGATCGATCCTCAACAGCCGGTCTGGGCGCGCAGGCGTGCGCGCGGCGTCACCGCAGTCATTTCGCCGTGGAACTCACCCGTGCTGTTGAGCTTCAAGCGATTCGTCCCCGCCATCGCATCCGGCAACACTGCAGTGGTGAAGCCTGCGACGTATTGTCCGCTTGCGATCACGGAATGCGTGCGCATTATCAACCGGCATCTTCCACAGGGGGTGCTCGGCGTCGTTACCGGCTCCGGCGCTGTCATCGGCGAAAAACTTGCAACCGACGAGCGCGTCCGAACCATCGCATTTACCGGCAGCACGGAGACAGGCCGGCGAATCATGCAACTCGCATCGGGTACTGTGAAAAAGGTTTTCATGGAACTGGGAGGCAACGATCCCGCGATCGTGCTTCGCGATGCTAAATTGAACGACGATGCGATTGCGCGGATGACCCATGCGATATTGCGCGCCTCGGGGCAGGTTTGCATCGCGATCAAACGGATCTACGCGCACGAGTCGCGAATGGACGAACTTGTCGAGAAGCTGGCGCAATCATTTGATCAAATCGTCGTTGGCGACGGACTGGTTCCGGAAACGACGATGGGTCCGCTGAACAACAAACCGCAGTTCGACTTCGTGAATGGCCTTCTCGACAAGTGCCATCGCCGGGGTCTGACCGTGATGACCCAGGGAAGAAAGCTTTCGGCTTCGAGCTGGAACGAAGGATTTTTCATACTGCCTTCGATCGTGCTCCGCGCAAATGACGACGATGATGTTGTTCGCTGCGAGCAGTTCGGGCCGGTGATTCCGGTCATGGCGTTCGCCAATGAGGATGACGCGATCGAGCGCGCAAACAATACGCCATTCGGGCTTCGTGCCTCTGTGTGGACGGAGGATCGTCAGCGGGCTGAACTGATGGCCGATCGAATCGAAGCGGGCGCAGTGTTTCTCAACAACCATGGCATATTCCGGGATCTGCACATCGAGTTTCCCGGAATCAAGCAGAGCGGCTTCAGCCGTGATTCGCGATCGGCTGCGCTCGATCATTATGCGGATACGTATGGCTTCGCCGACTAAAAAGCTGGATAGCGATGCGCCTTATGAAGTGGTGAGGGTGAAGTCGTGGGAAGAGTACCTGGGAATCATCAGTGATTCGCCGTACCAGCACTGGGCGTTTCGCGGACAACGCGATGCCTCGGCCCCGTTGTTCAGCGCGCTCTCGCGATATTTCATGGCGTTCCACGTCGATCGTCGTGCATGGCGCGACCAGGAAGAACGCATCCTGCGCATCTTCAAGCGCAAGGCTGTTCACTTTCTCCAGCACGTCCCCGATCGGGATGACGATTTTCAGTGGCTCGCGCTGATGCAGGATCACGGCGCTCCCACACGACTGCTGGATTTCACGTGGTCGCCGTATGTCGCGGCTTTTTTTGCATTGCACAACACGACGCACGAAGGCGGAATCCTGGCGTGCAACCCGGTCGAGATCGGGAAGCAAAAATCCGTCGACCTGGAGCAACCCGGCGGCTTTCGAAAATACTTTCTTTCAGGGGCGGGACCGTTCGTCTGGCTTGGCGAACCTTATGCCATGAACCGGCGGCTGATCGCGCAATCCGGGACATTCCTTGTTCCATCGGTTTTGGACAGATCGGTCGAACAAATTCTAAAGGAGTATCCCAAACCGGAACGCACGCTGATCAAGTTCATTCTGCCGGCGGAAAAGATTCGTGAGAAGGGCATGCGCGAGCTGTATCGGATGAACATCACGCAGTCCACCCTCTTTCCCGATCTCGACGGTCTGGCTCGATCGCTCGCATACGAGCTCGAATTCCATTGGGCATACGATCCTCGCACGATGAAAACCATGCGGAAATGGAGATGAATCTCGTGCTCGCATCGGCCTCGCCACGCCGCAAGGAACTGCTCGCGATTCTCGGAATACCCTTCGAGGTCATTCCGTCGGCGATTGATGAAACTCCACTGGAGGGCGAAACACCGGAAACGTTCGTCGTGAGGGCGGCGCGTGAGAAGGGAATGGAAGTAGCGTCGAGAGTGTCGCATTCGGTGATCTTGTCGGCCGATACCGTCGTGACGATCGCCGGCGAGATCCTCGGCAAGCCGGCGGACGAAGACGATGCGATTGGCATGCTGCGAAAATTGTCGGGCCGGGATCACCTCGTATTAACGGCCGTCACTGTAGTGAATCAGGTTCGGCAGCAAACACTGGAAGGCCTGGAGCGAACGCGCGTGTGGTTTCATCCCCTGACCGACCAACAAATCCGCGACTACCTCCGCCGGGAAAATGTTTTCGACAAGGCGGGTGCGTACGGGATTCAGGGTTATGCTGGAGTGTATATCCCGAAGATCGAAGGGAATTACTTCAACGTTATGGGACTGCCACTCCCGCTGGTGCATGAACTTTTATGGCGCACGTCATCGTAGGAACCGCCGGACATATTGATCACGGCAAAACAGCGCTGGTGAAGGCGCTCACCGGCATCGACGCCGATCGCCTGAAGGAGGAAAAGGAGCGCGGCATCACAATCGACATCGGCTTCGCGCATCTCGCCCTCGACTCCACGACAACGATCGGCTTCATCGATGTTCCCGGCCACGAAAAATTCATCAAGAATATGCTTGCCGGCGTCGGCGGCATCGACATGGTGATGCTCGTCATCGCAGCGGACGAATCCGTGATGCCGCAGACTCGCGAGCATCTCGATATCTGTTCGCTCCTCCACATCAAGCATGGCTTTACGGTGCTGACGAAGATCGACAAGGTCGAGCCCGACATGGCCGATCTGGTCGAGATCGAGGTGCGGGAATTTCTGAAAGGGACGTTTCTCGAACGCGCGCCAATCCTGCGGGTCAGTTCGCATACACGCGAGGGCATTCCGCAGGTTATTGAAACGCTCCGCGAGTTCGTGGGCAAAGCCGGCGCGAAAGATTCCAATGACATCTTCCGCCTTCCGGTCGATCGCTGTTTCACGATGAAGGGATTCGGCACCGTGGTCACGGGCACGCTCGTCGCCGGCAGGGTACAAAAGGAAGAAGAGATCGAGATCCTTCCAACGGGGAGGAAAGCTCGTGTTCGCGGGATTCAGGTTCACGGCCACGCATCGAATGAAGCGCTCGCCGGGCAACGCACGGCACTCAATCTGCAGGGCGTCGATGTCGCCGATATTCAGCGAGGCATGGTGTTGACGGTTTCCGGACTGTTCAAGCCGTCATCCATGCTCGATTGCCACCTGGAATTGCTTCCGTCGGCAGCCAATGCGATCGATATGCGGAAGCGAATTCGATTCCATGTCGGGACGGCTGAGTTGATGGGCTATGTCGTACTTCTCGGGAAGGAACGGCTGGAGCCCGGCGAATCCGGATTCGTGCAGATCCGTCTCGAAGAGCCGGCGTTTGCGCTACCCGGCGATCGTTTCATCATTCGCCAGTACTCTCCAATGCTCACGATTGGTGGCGGCGAGATCCTTGATGCGGGGCCGGAGAAGCATCGGCGGAGCGATAAAACGGTTCTCGAGAGACTGCGCACCTTCAAAGAAGGATCGGCGGATGACCAACTGATGGCCATCATCAATGAATGCGGCCTGAAGACGATAGATCTGACCGAATTGTCTGCTCGTCGGGGCATGGTGCCTGGACGTGCGCGCGAACGTATCGCCGAGCTGGTGAAAGCGGGCCGTGCGCGAGTGCTTGGCGAGAACCCATTGGTTGTCGTGGCCGCGAAAGCCTTCAACGATGCGGCGGCGGCCGTGGCTGCCGCCGTCCAGCGATTTCACGAAACCAACCCGCTGGTGCCGGGCATGGGCCGCGAGGAGGTAAAGGCGCGCCTCTTCAGCGATGCGTCCAGCCTG
>Ga0207646_10008448_pt1 | contig 10321 bp, 5 predicted proteins | sample KBSK5502metaG_FD_184343 | JGI IMG/M metagenome (GOLD analysis project Ga0207646, IMG submission 184343) | Corn, switchgrass and miscanthus rhizosphere microbial communities from Kellogg Biological Station, Michigan, USA - KBS K5-50-2 metaG... | ecosystem: Host-associated > Plants > Roots >...
GGAGAGCAGCTTCTCGCACAGCTCGCGGGCACGCCCCAGCTCCCCGATCTCGACCATTGCCGAAACCATCCAGAAGGAGCAGATCGTGAAGGTGCCCTCCTCCCCCTGCAGCCCGTCATCGGTCTCTTCGACCTTGTAGCGCAGCACCATCCCGTCCTCGGTCAGCTCGTCCGCGATCGCCAGTACCGTGGCCCGCACGCGAGGGTCGTCCGGGGGCAGGAAGCGGACCAGCGGGATCAGCAGGCACGAGGCGTCGAGGGCGGTGCCGCCGTAGTGCTGGACGAAGACGCCGCGCCCGTCGACCCCCTTCTCGAGGATCTCGGCCTTCATCTCGTTGGCGGCCGTCTGCCAGCGGCGCGCCAGGTCCTGGTCGCCGTGCAGAGTTGCCAGCCTGGCGCCGCGGTCCGCGGCCACCCAGCACATGATCTTGGAGGAGGTGAAGTGCTTGGGCTCGCCGCGCACCTCCCAGATCCCACGGTCGGGCTTGCGCCAGCCGGCCAGCGCGCACTCGACCGCGCGCTTCAGCGTCGGCCACACGACCTCGGGCAGATAGTCGCGCGAGCGCGTGTGCAGATAGACCGAGTCGAGCACGGCGCCCCAGACGTCGTTCTGCGTCTGCTTGTAGGCGGCGTTGCCCACGCGCACCGGGCGCGCGCCGTCATAGCCCCCGAGCTGGTCTAGGGTCTGCTCCTCGAGCTCGCGCTCGCCGCCGATGCCGTACATGATCTGGAGGTCGCGGTCGTCCTGGCTGACGTCGGCGATGAAGTAGAAGAAGTCGTTGGCCTCGCGCGCGAACCCCAGCGTGTACAGCCCCCAGAGCATGAAGGTGGCGTCCCGCACCCAGGTGTAGCGGTAATCCCAGTTGCGTTCGCCGCCGGGCGTCTCCGGCAGCGAGGTGGTGGCGGCGGCTAGCAGGGCGCCGGTCGGCGCGTAGGTCAAGCCCTTTAGCGTGAGCGCGCTGCGCTGCAGGTAGCTCTGCCAGGGGTGCTCGGGGAAGTCGCCGCCGTTGATCCACTCGCGCCAGAAGTCGGCCGTGCGCTCGATGCGCTTGAAGGCCTCGTCGACGTCTTTGGGCGGCGGGTGCTCCGCCCAGAACTCCTCCGAGGCCGAGAAGCGCGAACGCGGCCAGGAGAGGGCCGCGAAGGCCTGCTCGCCCTGGCCCAGGGTCTTGGTGGCGTGGGCGCCGGGGCCCTCGAAGCCGACCCTCAGGTCCGTGTTGAGGCGCAGCGGGACGTCCTGGTCGCCACCCGTGGCCACGGCCTCGCCGTAGTCGGGCCCCGAGTACTGCCAGCGGGCCCCGCGCCGGCCGTAGTCGAAGGCCGGCTCGCAGTCGAGGGCAAGCTCGACGCTGCCCACGATGCAGCGGGCCGTGCGCAGCAGTATGTGCTCGGCCTCGTAGTCCGTTGGCGGGCGGCGGTGGGTGCCCGAGCGGCGCTGGCCGTGGTACCAAGGCCCGATGCAGAGGGCGTCCCGGACCAGCAGCCAGCCCGTGCGCGTGCGCCAGGTCGTCTCCAGCACCAGGGTGCCTGGGAGGTAGCGGCGGCCGGCGGGCACGCTGACGCCGGTGGGCGCGAAGCGGAAGCTGCCCGCGGCGCGATCCAGCATGGCTGCGAAGACGCTGCTGCTGTCGGCTCGCGGCAGGCACATCCACTCCACGCGGCCGCTGGGCGCGACCAGGCAGTTGACCTCGCAGTCGGAGAGGAAGGCGTACTCGGCGATGGGCGGAAAGGGGCTGCTCATTGGCGAGGCCAGCGCGGGCGCGGCCTGCTGGGCAGCTGCGGGTTTGCCGCCGTTGACGGTGGTGCTGGTGCTCGCCTTGCGCGCGAGGTTCTTAGCCAACTTGCACGCTCTCCCTGCAGCCTTTGCAAAGACAGTACGCGCGTCCGAACCAGTCCCAGTGGTAGTCACCCGCGGGCGGTGTTCGGCCGCATGCCGCGCACGCCGGTGCCTGCGGACGCAGCCTGCGCAGCAGGCTCACGAGCCAGCCCATGACGCGGAGTATGCGACGACCGGTGGCGATTTAGGCCGGGCTCAGATCGGTGTAGTCGTTGACGATCACCTGGTGGCCGCCGCCTTGAGGGGCGATCAGGCCCCAGCTCTTGGCATAGGAAACGGTCGTCTGCGACAGCTGGTGTCCGGCGGAGTCGTAGGTCGTGAGCGTGGTGGTGCCGTGCAGCGAGACACCCACCAAGCGCGGCGCCTGGGTGGTGAACTTGGGCAGGTAGAGCTGCAGGCCGGCCTGGTCGAAGGTGTAGGTCTTCTGCACGATGGTGCTCGCCGCGGTGTCCTGCTTGATCACGTCGGTGAACTCCTGCAGGCCGTCGGCCGTGGCCCCCTGCGACGCCAGCTGGAGGTCGTGGGTGCGGCGCGCCTCCGCCTCGATCATGAGGTCGAGCACGACGTCGTGGGCCATCCCAGCAGCCGTCTGCGAGTTGATCGTGGGGTCGAAGGCGGTGACGTTGGAGGGGATGCTCAGCGCGGGTATCGAGGGCAGGATGTAGAGGCCCGTCGACGCCGGCTTGGGGACGGTGTCGGACGGCGGCGGCAGGGCGTGCTCCGCAGCCTGCGGCAGCCAGGCCGCGATGCCCGGACCATTCCCGACCTGCAACGCGATCACGGCCGACGAGCGATCGGGGAGGCCCGCCGCGGGCAGCGTGCCGTGGGTCGCCAGGTCGGCGGCGAAGGGCAGTGCCCAGATCAGCAGCATCGATACCGGCAGCACGGCCGGCAGACGCTTCGCAATGCCGCCGAGCCCCTCGTCCTCGTCGAGCGGCCGCAGCAGCGCGGCCAGGCCGAAGCGCAGGGCGCAGGCGATCAGCAGGCTGGCCAGGATCGCGGTCTTGGTCCAGAACTCGAGCGTGGTGGGCCCCAGCAGAAGCACCGAAAGCAGGCCAACGAAGACCCCGAATACGGCCCGGGCGGCCTGGCCGTCGGGCACCGTGCGCGGGTCGGGGACCATGAAGAGCCCGAAGATCAGGACCTCCGGCGAGGTGGCCAGGATCGTCCAGAGCTCCTGGCCGCACATCGGCGTCACGTGCCAGCTGGCGATCATGCAGTGGTCGGGGACCAGGTACAGCGCCAAGCCCGCGAAGGCCGCGAACCCGAACATGAAGCCGAGCTCGAGGCCGATCAGCTTCAGCTCCCACGCGATGAGCAGCCCGCCCACGATCAGGATCGCGTAGGTCACGAACATCCAGGGGCCGAGCTGGATCCACCACAGGTCCTGCGGCTCGGTGTACTGCGGCCCGAGGGCGGCGAAGGCCAGGACGAGGCCCAGGTTGGAAGGGTTGAAGATGTGCCGGCCGCGCCAGCGGATGAGGTATTTGGAGGCCATCGAGACCGCGACCACGCCGATGAAGATCCAGATCCCGTTGAGGCTCCACCAGTGCCCGTGCAGGGTGCCGGGGACCCGGAGGATGAAGGCGACGCTGTTTCCGGTTAGGAGACCGCTGGCGGGCCACATGATGGCCTTGTCTTTGAAGAAGGCGACGACGAACTCGATCAGGGCGCCCGCGACCAGGCAGACCAGGATCTGGGCGACCGAGAGCCGGAAGTCGAGCACTGTCTGGCCCAAGGCCTGGAGGGTGAGCAGGACCGCGGCGACGTGGAGGCGCGGGTCGCGCAGGCTGGGCAGGAGGACTCGGTATCTGCGGCCGCCCAGGCTTATCGACCGGCCGCCTGCTGGACCCCTCACCGGCCGCGGCCCGATTGCGGCCGCCTCCGCCCCCATGGTGCGGTAACGAGCATGTCACGGATGGCGTTACATCGGGTCGTGCGTTTGGGGCCGGTTGTGGTTGTGGCCTGGTCGCTGCTGGCGCTGCCGGCGTGCGACCTGCCGTTCGGGGTGGGGCTGCCCGCGACGCGCGCCCTCGAATCTGGCGCTGCGGACGTGCTCGATTCGGCCGGCTCGTTCGAGATCACGGGTTCCTATCTCGAAGCGGGCGTGCGCTGGTCGCTCGACCTGCAGCTGGCGCGCCAGCCCGCAGCCGAGCACATCGTCGCCAGCACCTCCGACCAGAAGCTGGAGGCCATCGTGCTCGGCAAGGACGCGTACTTCCGGGGCCGCCGGTTCCTGTCTCAGCACCTGGGTTCCGACCCTGTTTCGCAGGGGCTGCTGGCCGCGGTGGGTGACGCCTGGTGGAAGGGCGCCGCTGGCGATGCGCCTCAGCTGCCGAACCTCACCACGGGCAGTGGCTTCCGCGCCACGTTGTTGGGACCGGCGCTGACGGGGCGCACCGACCACGTGTCGGTGGACGGAGTGGACGCGGTGGATCTCGCCGGCTCGCGCGCGGACGTTTACCTGGAGGCCAGCCCACCGTACCAGCCGCTGCGCGTGCAGATGCGCAAGGGCGTCTCGGTGGATGGCCTCACGGAAGCCGACCTGCGCTACGGCAATTTCGATCGCGATTTCGGCATCAAGGCGCCACCCGCGTCTCAAGTGCTGGACTTCTCCAACCTGTCGTCGCTGCCGCCGCTGTACACGGTGGTTTCGGTCGACACTTCGCGCTGTGTTTCCGGCTCCGCGTGCTTGGTTTCGGCGCTCCTCAAGAATCTTGGTGCCACGCAGCCGGCGCGCGGGCCGTCGACGGTCACCTTTGTAATGACGGACAACGCGTCGCAGCGCCAGCTCGGCAGCTGCCGCGCCACGGTCTCGCCCAACGTCGGCTACAACGCGACCACCACGGTCGGCTGCACGATCGACGGCGTGAGCAGCGCGGGGGCGGGGGCGGCGACTGTCACCGCGACTCCAAACAATCCCGGACGCGCCTGATTTCCGTCCTGTAAAGAGCGCTGTTTCGCTCCGCGATTCTGGTAGAATCGAACAAATGTTTGAGGCGGCGATCGCCCACTTCGAGCAGGGACTGGCGCTACTCGCTCAGCAAGATCTGAACGGTGTCGCGCCGGTCCAGGTCGGCGCGGACATCAAGCAGATCCGCGGCGTTATCGACCGCGCCGAAGCGCAATGCGCGCGCCGGATCGAGGCCTTCGACCGCGACCGCGGGCATGCCGCAACACCCGATACTTCGACCACCAGCTGGCTGCGTAACAACTGCAACCTGTCGGGCGCGAGCGCCGACCGTTACGTGAAGCTGGCGCGCCAACTGCCCGAGCTGGCCGCAACTCAGAACGCGCTTGAAGCCGGCCAGATCGGCATCGAGCACGCGCTCGAAATCGCGCGCGCCACCGACGACCTGGGCCTCGCCGCCGAAGGCGAGCTGCTGGCGGTGGCGCGCGAGAAGGATCCCGCCGAGCTGCGCCAGACCGCCACCGCGATCCGGCACCGGGTCGACCCCGACGGCATGGCGGCGACGGCGATGGAGCAGCACCGCAAGCGCCGGCTGCGCCTATACAACCTGCCCGACGGTATGGTCGGCGTCGACGGCGCGCTGCCCCCCGATGGCGGCACCGCGCTGCGCATCGCGCTCGACTCCATCGTCGGCGTGCCGCCCAAAGGCGACGATCGCACCCAGCCGCAGCGCCACGCCGACGCCCTCCTGCAGCTCTGCCGGCGCCAGCTCGATTCGGGCACGCTGCCCAGCCGGGCGGGGCGCAAGCCGCACCTGACGGTGGTGATGCAGGCCGGGACCGGCGCTGCCCGCCTCGAGGGCTACGGGCCGATCAGCGCCCAGACCGCCGAGCGCCTGATGTGCGAGGGCTCGGTGAGCCTGCTCACGCTGGACAAGAAGGGCGCGGCCCTCGACCTGGGCCGCTCAAGGCGGCTGGCCAGCGAGCCCCAGAGACGGGCGTTGGGGGCGATCTACAAGACCTGCGCCGCCCCCGGCTGCAACTGGGATGTGCGCTCGTGCCAGCCGCACCACTTAGACGAGTGGGTCAAGGGCGGAAGTACACGCGTCGATCGCATGGTGCCGCTCTGCTCCGTGACGCATCATCCGCTCGTCCACGAAGGCGGCTGGAAAGTGGTCGAGAAGGCCGACGGCACGATCGACCTGAAGCCTCCCTGGGAGCAGCACCCTCCCTAGACTGCCCGCCCGATGTCTGGCGACGACACCGGACCGCACGCTCGGCGAGATGGCGGAGGGAGAGGGATTTGAACCCCCGGTGGCCTTGCGGCCACGGCTGTTTTCAAGACAGCTGCCATCAACCGGACTCGGCCATCCCTCCGCGGGCGACCCGAGTCTAGCGGGCAGGCTACGAAGCGCCGCTTTGCGTCCCAAGGGCCTTCCCCGATACGCTCCAGGGATCTCGGGGGGTGCAGCATCCCATCAGGCTGGGTTCATGTGAGGAGGAGTAGATGAAACGCCTTGGCTCCATATTTGCCTTGGCCGCGGGCGCAGTCCTGGCGCTCAGCTCCACGGCCTACGCGGCCGGTACCGTGCTGGCTTCCGGTCCCAGCCCCTACGCGGGATGCACCTCGGATGCGGGCACCGGGACGAACTATCTCAACGCCGAGGAGGAGCCGCAGGTCGCGGTCAATCCCGCGAACTCGGGGAACATCATCGCCGCCTGGCAGCAGGATCGCTGGTCCAACGGCGGCGCTCATGGCCTGGTGGCCGGCTTCTCCTTTGACGGCGGCCAGACCTTTGGCGAGACCACCCTGCCCTTCAGCAACTGCGCGCCCGGCGGATTGAACTTCAACCGCGCCTCCGACCCGTGGGTCTCCATCGGGCCGGACGGCACCGCTTACGCCAACGCCATCTCCTTCGAGGCCGTTGACAACCGCAACGCGGTGACCGCGGCGACATCGACCGACGGGGGCGTAACGTGGGGCAACGCCCGGGCCATCGTCGACTATGAGACCAACGGTGGCCAGTTCTCCACCGACAAGAACTCCATCACGGCCAACCCGGTCCAGAAGGGCGTCGCCTACTCCACGTGGGACACCCTGATCGCCGCCACCGACAAACCCGACGACCATCCGCACACCGCCGCCTACACGGGGCCGGCGTTCTTCAGCCGCACCGTCAACGGCGGGAAGAGTTGGAGCACTCCCCAGGTCATCTTCCCCAACGGCGAGCGTAACCAGACCATCGGCAACATCATCGTGGTCGACCCCCGCAACGGCGGCAACACCCTCTACGACGTCACCGATTGGATCACGCAGCCCAACGGCCTCGCCAACACCCAGGAAACCGCGGCCATCGTCAAGTCGACCGACGGCGGCACGACCTGGGGCGCGCCGGTCGCGATCGCCCAGATGCAGACAGTGGGCGTGCACGATCCCAACACCGGCCAGCTGATCCGGGTCGGAGACGGCGTCCCCTCGGCCGCCATCGACTCCAGCACCGGCCAGCTCTATGTGGTCTGGGAGCAGGCCTCCAACTTCAAGCGCGGCAACGCCAAGACCAACGACGACCAGGTCGTCATCAGCACCTCCACCGACGGTGGCTCGACCTGGAGCACGCCAATGCAGCTCAACACCTTCACCGGGCTGCCCGCCTTCACTCCGACGGTCGCCGTCAACTCGGCGGGCACCGTGGCCGTCACCTACTACGACTTCCGCCACCTGACCGCTACCAACACCACCACGCTGCCCACCGACTACTGGTTCACCAGCAGCCCGGCCGGCGGCGCCGCTTTCGGAAACGAACAGCACCTGGCGGGACCGTTCGACATGCTGACCGCGCCCTTTGCGCGCGGCTTCTTCGTCGGCGACTACCAGGGCCTGGTCTCGAGCGGCACCCGGTTCGTGTCCTGCTTCGTGCAGGCCAACTCGGGCAATCTCTCGAACCGCACCGACGTTTTCGTGGCCGTCGTCTGACGACAGGCAATCAAGCAAGAAGGGCGGGCCTCGGAGGCCCGCCCTTCGTCGTTGATCGCGACCTTACGCGAGCGGCTGGATCTGGTTCAAATCCCGCATGAAGGGCCGCAGCACCTCGGGAATTCGGATCGAACCGTCTGCCTGCTGATAGGTCTCGATCAGCGCGGTCCAGGTTCGCAGCAGGGCCAGCGCGCTGCCGTTGATCGTGTGCGCGAAGCGTGGGGGCTCGCCCGGCGCCGGGCGGTAGCGCAGGTTGGCGCGCCGGGCCTGGAAGTCGTTGAACACCGAGCACGATGAGACTTCGAGCCACCTCTCGACCCCCGGCGCCCAAGCCTCCAGGTCGTACTTCTTGTACTGCGCGAAGCCCATGTCGGCCGTGCACATCGCCTTGACCCGGTAGTGCAGCCCCAACCGCTGCAGGACCCGCTCGGCATCGGCCGTCAGCCCCTCGAACTCCTCCATCGAGGTCTCCGGCGTGGTGATTTTGACCAGCTCGACCTTCTCGAACTGGTGCTGCCGGATGTAGCCGCGGGTGTCCTTGCCCGCAGAACCCGCCTCGGAGCGGAAGCAAGGCGAGAAGGCCACGTAGCGAAGCGGCAGCCGCGCGCCGTCGAGGATCTCCTCGCGGTGCAGGTTGGTCACCGGCACCTCCGCCGTCGGCACCAGCCAGAGGTCGTAGCCCTCGACGCGGAACGCGTCCTCGGCGAACTTCGGCAGGTTCGCCGTGCCCACCATCGCGGCGCTGTTGACCAGGTACGGCGGGTTGACCTCGGTGTAGCCGTGGTCGGTGGTATGCAGGTCGAGAAAAAAATCGATCAGGGCGCGCTGCAGGCGCGCACCCGCGCCCATCAGGAACGCGAAGCGCGCGCCCGACACGCGCGCGGCCCGCTCCAGGTCGAGGATGCCGAGGGCCGCCGCCAGCTCGTGGTGCGGACGCGGCTGAAAGTCGAAGACGGGCTTTTCGCCCCACTCGCGGATCACCACGTTGTCATCCTCGGTCTCGCCCAGCGGCACCGAGGGGTCGTACACGTTGGGCACCAGCAGCAGCAGCTGGTCCAGCTGTGCCTTCAGCTCGTCGGCCGCCGCGGTGCGCTCTTTGACCGACCCCGCCAGCTCGCGCATTGTCGGGAGCAGCGCCTCGTCGCGCGTCTTGCCGAAGTCCTTGGAGAGCTCGTTCTGCCGGGCGCGCAGCATCTCCGCCTCGGTCTGGGCGCGACGCCACGCTTCGTCGACGTGCAGCACGTCGTCCACAACCGACGGGTCCTCCCCCTTTCGCTGCGCGCACTCGCGCACGTGGGCGGCGTGCTTCCGGATGTACGCGAGGTCGAGCATCAGCCCTGCCGGGGCGCTTCCTTCAGCTGCGGGAAGAGCAGCACGTCGCGGATCGCGGGCTGGTCGGTGAGCAGCATCACCACGCGGTCGATCCCGATCCCCAAGCCGCCGGTCGGCGGCATGCCGTACTCCATCGCGACCACGAAGTCCTCGTCGTAAGGGTGCGCCTCTTCGAATCCCGCGGCGCGGGCCGCCGCCTGCTGCTCGAACCGCTGGCGCTGGTCCACGGGGTCGGTCAGCTCCGTGAACGCGTTGGCGTGCTCGCGGCCCGCGATGATCAGCTCGAACCGCTCGACGAAGCGCGGATCGTCCGCACGCCGGCGCGCGAGCGGCGAGATCTCCACGGGGTAATCGAGCACGAACGTCGGCTGGCGAAGCCGCGGCTGCACCTCGCCTTCGAAGGCGTCGTCCAGCTCCTGGCCCACCAGGTCGCGACCCGTGTGCTCCAGCACGAGGGCGCGCATGGTCTCGCGGCGGAACGGTGGCGTGAAGTCGATCTCCTCGCCTTGGTAGATCGTTCGCAGCGGCGTCCCTGCCGCCTTGGCACCGGCCACGATGACGTCCTCCGTGAGCTTCATCATGTCCTCGTAGGTCGCATACGCCTGGTACACCTCGAGCATCGTGAACTCGGGGTTGTGGCGTGGCGAGATGCCCTCGTTGCGAAACACGCGCCCGATCTCGTACACGCGCTCGACGCCGCCGATGATCAGCCGCTTGAGGTGCAGCTCGAGCGCGATGCGCAGAAAAAAATCGCGGTTGAGCGCGTTGTAGTGCGTCTTGAACGGCTTTGCGTGGCCGCCCGACGCGAGGTCGTGCAGGATCGGCGTCTCCACCTCATAGAAGCCCCGCTCGTCGAGCAGCCGGCGCACCGCGGCGATCACGCGCGTGCGCTTCTCGAACACGGCGCGTGACTCGGGATTGGCGATCAGGTCCAGGTAGCGCTGCCGGTAGCGGATCTCCACGTCCTTGAGCCCGTGCCACTTCTCCGGCAGCGGCCGCAAGGACTTGCTGAGCAAGGCGATGCTCTGCACGTCCACCGAGATCTCTCCCCGCCGCGTCCTGAAGACGGGCCCTTCGACCCCCACGATGTCGCCCAGGTCGAGCTCGAGGAAGAGGTCGTGCGCGGCGTCACCCAGCTGGTCCCGCCGCGCCACCAGCTGGATTCGCCCCGCGCCGTCCTGGAGGTCGGCGAACGCCATCCCCCCCATCCCCCGCTTTCCGACCAGGCGCCCGGCCAGCCGCACGGGCTCGGTGCGTTCCTCGCCTTCG